>Ga0325414_1000365_pt1 | contig 35398 bp, 17 predicted proteins | sample PopdelMetagenome_8_FD_206183 | JGI IMG/M metagenome (GOLD analysis project Ga0325414, IMG submission 206183) | Populus deltoides microbial communities from Bellville, Georgia, United States - Leaf-PdKOR-R3 | ecosystem: Host-associated > Plants > Phyllosphere > Phylloplane/Leaf | place: USA... | reverse complement strand
ATTGGAGATGGTGTGTTTCACGCCATATATGTAATAGTTCCATTCGTCACATTTTTATTTTATATATATATATATATATATATATATATATATATATATATATATATCACTGTTTTATTTTAAAAACATAAAAAAATGTTTGGTAAGAAATTAAAAAATGGAATGTAACATTTATAAAAATATATTAAATTCTAATTTAAAAAATACGAGAAATGATGATTTTGAAATGGAAGGTTTTTTATTTTATTTTATGTAACTTTAAATATCTTAAAATTACAAGAATATCACTATGTATCTTAATTAAAAATAATTTAGGTCTATTTACTTTTAAAAAAAAATGAGGGATCTTAAAATTATTTTTTTACTTATGTTTTTTTTTTAATGATATTTGTACCTGAGGTCAAACAATTCATGATTCATTTGAATAGTTGGCTTGGACGGCAAGAAGAAGATTTCTTGCCCGTAAGGTCTCGAGTTTGAGTAAAATCATTCAATTCTTGAAAAAAAAAAAAATTATATCTGTATTCAATTAGCTACTTTAGTTGACGCTCTAGACTTTGGACTGGACATGCACAGGTTCCTGGAGAGATTTTTTCAATTACACCTGGATGTGAATGACATCTCTCTCCTTTTTAACTCAGCCTAGTTGATTAACTCAGGATTAATTGACTCAGATTTGAACCAATTTGGTTTGAAAAAAAAAATCCAACTAACCCAGTTAAAAAATTTAGTTGACTTAGATGCTGTTTGGTTTTGTGCATATTTGGTAAAAATAAAGTAAATCTGATTATACCTGGTAAGGCCTACTAGTTTTTGCTGTCCAACCGCAGGAATGGAGAAGCAGTAAAATGCTCAAGGTAATTTTTTGGGACAGTGGAGCATGGCTCCACTGTCACTGTTCAATAAACAGTGGAGTCATGCTCCACTTTTACAATGTTTATTATTTTTCTTTTTGAAAAATCAATGAAAAAAGTTTAGTTTTTTTTTTTCCAAACAACACCAATGCAGTTAGTTAATCATGAACAATATTTTTTTTAAAAAAAAAATTAGTTTAAGGTAAATTAAATTTATTCGTACTGTAATGAAATTGTAAATTTTTTTAAAAAAATTGTATTGTGCTCAAAAAATTAGTATTTAATATTATTTAATAACACTACATAAATTAGAAAGATATCGCATGATGACGTAACATTTGTGGAATTTGATCGCAATTCTAATAATAAAGATATCACAATCTTTATTATTTAATAACACTATATAAATTAAAAAATTCAGTTTTTGTTGTTGCGCGCTTAAGAAACCATGAAAAATATAGTCATTGTTTGATAGATTTCGTATGTAATGACATTGCATATAGTTTAATGGAATAATAAAAATATTTGATATCAATATTATTTATTTTCATGATGTAATAACAGTAGTTAAATCTACAATATTTAAGTTAAAAATCATTAATATATATATATATATAACCTCAATTTTAAAAGCATTTTTTTAACCAAACACCTTAAAACTACTTTTTCTTCAACCTCAATTTCAACTACAGTTTTAACCAAACACCTATTTTTTCAAACCAACCTCAACTAAAAATACTTTTTATAAAATAATCTTTTTCAAACCACAATCACAACAGCTACCGCAAGGCCCAGTTAAAAATTTATCATCACAACATTATTTTTATTTTTATTTTTATTTTTTTTAAATTGAGAGTTTCAATCCGTGAATCAGATTTTATCCTGGATCTAGTTATAATAGTGAGCCCATTGCAGATAAAAGAAGGTCACGTGTTCAAATACCTTCTTTGAACCATGTGAAAATAGCTCTAAAAAGGTCAACTCTTGACTGCTGTGACTGTATAAATTAGGAATGATAAGAGAGTAATTGGTTTTTTTATATAAAAATAAATAAAACAAATAACTAGAATTTTAATTTTGATGGCGTTTAGTTTTTCCAAGTAAAATTTAATACTAAACTAGCATTTGTTTATTATATCAGAATAGAATCGATAAAGATAATGAAAACATAATTATGTTTGATTAAAAAATTTAGATAAAAATATAAAAATAATTTTTTTAAAAACAATTTTAGAATGAGTTTTTATATTTCTAAAACAAAAGATACATAAAAGATTAGGGACAGTATTTATTATTTTGTATAACAAAAAAATCCTTATAAGAAACTTTCAATTTTAAATTTGTTCAACCAAGATATCTAAATATATAAGTAAGATAAAAATAGTTATTATCATAAATTTAAAATTCAATTTGGGGTTGATATTGGGAAAGGCTTGAGGCATGGGATCAATATAAGAATAAAAATGTTTAATACTATAGTTTTAAAACCTGACTTGGATGTTGACTCAATACAAGGCTTGAATTATAGGTAAGGAGGGTCAACCTGTGTTGATTCGAGTCAATTTAAAAATAAAAATAATTATTATTATAATTTTAAAAATTGACTCGGGGGCTAACCCGAGATAAGGCACAGGTCACAAGTCAAGGGGGTCAATATGGGCTTGCTTGAGTCAATTTATGGATAAACGTTGTTATTATTATAGTTTTAAAACCCGACTAAGGAGTCGATTTAGGGCAAGGCCTGAGTTATGGGTTAGCAGGGTCAACCCGAGTTGAACCAATTTTTTTAATCGAAGCAGCCTCTTTTTGAATTTTTTTTTAATCAACAGGTTTTTTACTTGTGTTGTATCTAGAGTTGACCGAGTAGTGGGTCAACTCGGGTCTTGACCAAGTCATGTGAGGTCAAATCCTTCCTCTATGTTTTTTAAACCCAAACCGATCAAATCTCGAGTCAACCGGGTTTTGGGTCAACATGCCGGTCTAGTCTGAGTTTTATAATTAATGTGATTATAATATTATTAATTTCAACACTCAAATTAAATCAAAGTAAAAAAAAAATTTAATTATTTTTAAAATTTACAAACTTGATAATAATACATATTAAAAGTAAAATAAACTTATTAATATTTTATTATATCTTTTAATTATAACCAAATAGAATATAGAAGACAATCATTCTGTCTTTTTTCATACCACTATCATATATTATTTTATTTTTATTTTATTTTATTTTCTATCTTGTAACTCGCAATACCTATCTAAAGAGTAGTGTTACCTAATAAAAAATAAATATAATATTAAAAAAATATTCATAAAAAAAATATTAGAAAAAAAACTAATTTAATAAATAGTAGTTTTTCAGGAGGTGTAACAATTCTCTCAAACACTAAATTTTAATATTACTTAAATATTAATGGCATGAATTTCACAAAAATAAAAGCGTGAATTAGCTTTTTTTTCATTGTTCTTTACTTTTTACATTGTGATTTTTTTTAAAATCTGAATGTTATTTTTTAAATAGCACTGACTAAATCTCAAGGGGTGTGTTGAAGCAGCCCTTCTCTTTCACTATTATTATTATTATTATTTTTTGTTAATAATTAAACCCTTGTTGAGAAGGTCAAAATGGCCATGAACATATGAAATTGAGTTACCTCCACCGCCTTCCTTAGAAGATAGGCATGGAGGGCAGCTGTACCAAGCTGGATCTGGTCAGCATTAAACTTCCAAGGACTTGACCTTACACACGCATGCAACACACAGCACAGCACCACCCATTGTTTCTATGGCTCTACTCCATACTACAACCCCTTCGCCTTTATTTGGTGGGCGCTTGACTTTGACAAAAAAAATTTGTCCCGTAGTCAATTCCCAACCGACAAGGTCTCGTCCATCAATCTAGCCAAAAATTAAAAGCACATGCCAGCTTCAGATCTCGTGTGAGCAAAACGTATGTGTGCTGCTAGGACTGCTATATATCTTATCTTTCTCCGTGTCCTTTCCACCAAGTTTCCACGACCAGGCCAAGTTGAGCCCTCTTGAATTCTCTATATATACCCCAGCTTTTGCCTTCATTTGGCAACTTCTTGGTTTTTAGTTTTGCTAGCTACTGCTGCAAGGATTTTCAAGAAAGATTGAAATAGTCTAAAGATTATACAAGCTTCTAGCTAAATCACCTGGTCAATCAATTTGAAGGAGATTGTCAATAAGGACCCGTTCGATCAAGGCGGCTATGGATTATTCATCGTGGGTTGATACTTCTTTGGATCTTAATATTAATCCTTTAAGAGTGAAAAGTGAAGTTCCGGTAGATGCAGAAAGATTTGGGATGGCAAGAGAATTGAAACCCACTTTCATGGATTTTCAGACCAACCCTTCAGCCAAAGAAGAGGTTAGCTTTACATATACATACATTCATACATACATATATATACACAGATACTCATTTTGCAGTAATCTGTTTATGTCTCTATGGTTTTTTGTTGTGTACCTCCTTTTTTTCATGGTTTCTGGCCATCAATTGAAGGCTAAATACACACGGCTTCGAGGTTTTGTTTTTCAAACAAACTTCAAGAAAGAACTAGATATGATGAATTCTTGTCATTTAATTTCAAGAAAGAATTCACAATATGATGAACCCTTTTAAATGTTTTTGGTGCTTAGGAAGCATTTTTATATAACATCAAAACATTGTTTCATGAAAAAAATAAAAATAAAAAGAACTTGTACAAAAGAGACTACCAGGTATCAGCTGTCTTAAGTTTTAGCTAGGAACTTGTTGAGCTTGATTAGAGGGTGCTTCTGAAATTAGAAGTCTTCTTGAAGTTTTGAAGTTGATTTTATTTTGTTTAATTAATTCCAGTCTGGAGCTTTGGTAGTGGAATTGAACCGAGTGAGCGAAGAAAACAGGAAGCTAACTGAAATGCTAACTGTGATGTGTGAGAGCTACAATGCTTTAAGAAGCCAGTTGATGGATTACATGAGCAAGAATGGAGAAAAGGAGCTTCTTGCCCCATCAAAGAAAAGAAAGTCTGAAAGCAGCAACAACAACGATAATAACATTGCAATGAATGGGCACTCTGAGAGTAGCTCAACTGATGAAGAATCATCCAAGAAACGAAGGGAAGAAGTCATTAAAGATAAGATTTCGAAGGCTTATGTCAAGACTGAAGCTGGTGATACAAGCCTTGTAAGTCCATATAATACACTCCTCAGTTGCAAAAATCTTGATTGCTTCCAAAGTTTATAGGTTATGTTTTATATGCTATGTACATGTTTTCATGGGTTGCTAAGCAATTGCATATCTATTGCAGATTGTGAAAGATGGATATCAATGGAGGAAATATGGCCAAAAAGTCACAAGAGATAACCCTTCTCCAAGAGCTTACTTCAAGTGCTCTTTTGCTCCAAGCTGCCCTGTCAAAAAGAAGGTGAGGCCAGAATCATAAACACAGTTCTCTATTGCTTATATACGATCATCGAGTCAATTTCATCCATACCTCACATGTTCAATTTAGCCGTACGGTGGCTGATAAATCGCATATAATCAGATTTCAACTCCCATGGACTATGAATTTGTCCAAGTTTTCTTTATAATCATCAGTAAATGAAAAAAGGTTTTAATTCCAACTCTTCTGTTTGGAGTGAAAAGGCTGAGTAGAATGCTAAAGATGGTTCTGTCTCATTTTGTGGTTCATTCAGGTTCAAAGGAGTATCGATGACCAATCTCTTCTAGTGGCAACTTATGAAGGAGAGCACAACCATCCACATCCTTCAATGGAGGCAACATCAGGTTCAAACCGTAGTCTAACACTCGGTCCAGCACCCTGCATAGCCTCCCTAGCCTCATCTGGGCCAACCATTACTCTTGATCTCACAAAATCTAAGTCAAGCAATGATGACAGGAGCTCAAAACCAAGAGCGGATACGCCTGAAGTCCGGAAATTCTTGGTGGAGCAGATGGCCTCTTCGCTGACGAAAGATCCCAATTTCACGGCAGCACTGGCCGCAGCAATCTCAGGAAGAATGTTTCAGCAAAATCACAGCGAGAAGTGGTGAAATTTCAGCTTAGTTAGGAAAAGAATCATCTCTACCAACTTAGTTGGAGTTTTATAAATTATGTACGGTTCCATTAGCACAGGAATACCAGTTACAGTACCTATTATCCAAAGAGTCCAAAACTTGAGATAAGGGGTGTAATCCGAAAAAAGACCATTTTGAATTTTGCAATGTATTTGTAAATACATCATTTGATACATGGGGGAACAAAAGGTCCCAAGGAAGATAGCACCTTGAGGATTGTATATGATTACATGAAGAATCCAAAACTCATTTTGAGATTCAATAGTTGGATTTGGGTTTTTTCCCATTTAATGGATAATGGCTTATTTTTCATATATTTTTAATTGGTATAATCAACCATTAAAATGAATGGTCTTTCAGAGTCAAGGGTAACCTTGTGATAAGAGTGTGAGTTCTAGTGTATTTTAATGGATTATTGCCATTTGAAGACATCTAGGGGAGCAATTGTACATCAATTAGATGTCCTAAATTGGCTGCAAGTGCGCAAGGTTCTGGTTGGCCAAATGGCTATCTGATTAGCATAACTGGATTCCAGGACCAGAAAAGTTATGTCATATTATGTTCTTGAACTTTCATTTAGCAAAAAGTATATGACTTCCAACCATCCAGAACTACTGGGGCTGTCTCTCTCTCAAACTTGATTTGAAGCATATGTTCCAAGTGCAAAAACTAGTGTGAAATTAAGCCGGTGGTTGGGATTTGAAGACTTGAGGGTTGGAATATAATCTTTTCAGTCAAAGAAAACCGGCTAATTTGACTGGTTATCAAGATTTTTTGCGGGCTATTTTGACTTATCTTTGGGTTTATTGTGTTATAATTTTTTAAAAATATATATATTTATCTTGATTTATTTATTAAAAATAAAATAATATTTTTAATTTAGTAATTTCTTTGTATTTAGATAAATTAAAACACTTCGAAATATTATGATTAATGAAAACCCTAAACTCCTTTTCATTTATTTTCGAATTTGTTTTCTGTTAATTTGGATTTTGGATTACTTTAACAATAATGTCAATGGTTAATGCTTCAGAAATTACTAATGTCCTATTAGTTTTCTCTTGTTCGAGTAAGAATGTTGCTAATTGAGGCCTAAACAGGTTGATGTCCTCTGATACTTGCTGTTCCGACTAGTTCAGTGGCGTTTACCTTGGTGTTTTAACATCAGACGTCTTTTGTGTTCGGCAAACAATCTGCTAGTGACAATCCTTTTATCTCCAAAAAGGAATGTTTTCTTTACGTTCTCGTTGGGAAATTGTTTCTATGTTCAGCAGAAGATGTGACTCTTCATGACCATGGGAGGGTTCTGATCAGGCAAACCTCGAGAGAAGCTAATCAATGTGCGGACTGACTTGCTAACTCAGATCATGGATTTCCAGTTGCTGTGTAACTTAACCATTAGACGAAGGATCTTGTTATGATTATGAACCAAAGGTGTATATTGCTACAAGGATCTTGAAATGCTCTTATATGACGAGAAGTCGAGAAGGCTTTCAAACTAGCTGTGATATCTTTAGGTGCCTTGTTAAAAGGTTAAGAACATGCATTTCCTGTTACAACCCAACAAATCAAAACCAACAGTTCATTCACTTGGCATTCCAAGAATTTGGGGTGCGGCTGATGTCTTATATTCCTAGCAAGACATCCCAAACTTTCTGCTAGACAAGCAGCAGCCATTTATGATATTATATAGAAGAATATTTTGCCGTAATCCAAAAGGAAAAGTGCTGATTGAATGTATGCGATAAAGCTTATTTGACTACAGGAATTCTGGAATCTATACACGACATTGAAAAGGAAAGGAACATTGAACTTGAAACACAGATATGTAAATTTCATATAACTGATACTGATTTTTTTGGGGCAGTACCTCCATTCACTGAATCTTTTAACAGAGCGGAATTTGATTACGATGACTTTCAGAAATCTAGAGCATCAAAATCTCTTTCAAGTTCCATTAACAGAGAATAAGTTGGACCAAGATGGTTATTCCATTACACACTAGAAAAGTCACTAAATCCATGTGGATTCAACACATAAATATATGTGCCACCGGCCAACAGAAAAAAGTCATCAGCACCTAGCCTGTCACTAGTAAGTAGTAACTAGTACAATAATCCAACCCTAGGGTTGCGAGGAGATATAAGATCTCACCTGGAATTGAAAAGCTAATAAGAATAGACACCATATCAAGGACAAAGAAGGTTTAACTTTGAACACAGGTGAGTCTTTCAGCATATTCACTTGAACAAAGAAAATGATATGTATACATAACAGCCATGTCATTCATACAAATAATTACATGAATCAAATTGTTGCAAATATACCTGCTTGGAGTAGCTTTCTTTAGAGGCAATTATCTTTTGTACAAAACCATTAAACACAGCCCTCCTTGAAAGGAATGCCAGACACAGAAATTGGCATGACCTCCAACTTACCAAACAATTTTTTTTATGGTTATGTATAAGAATTCTAGTCATCGACAGCTCTAGATAATCCAACATCTATTGGATCCTCAAGTTCTTTCACTTTGGTCTTAGCCTCAAGATAGTCATCCTTTACCCTTGCTTCTCCCTTGGTTGTACACTCTTGGAATCTAAAGCAATTTATGAGATGATCATTTGTTAGTCCAGCCACTTGCATGAATGAGTATATAACTGTTGGACTGACGCTTCGAAACCCTCTTTTTACTAGGTCTTTGCTTATGAGCTCTGCTTTTGGAGTCTTGACTGGGACTTGGCGGGAATATCGGAATTGGCTTATGATGGGCTTATGATTCACAAAGTTCCAGATGTATTTATCAAACGACCCAAACTCATCTGTGACCTGCAGCATCAACAAGATGTGAGTTTACAGCAGTTTAAAGGTCATGGTTGAAACAATCTTCAAAAATATTACATCAAACCCAGAGCTTTCTTTACCATAAGTTGTTTAAGGAAAATCACAAAAAACAGGAAGTCAATATCAGGCTTACATCAGGGGGGAAAAAAGGAATTGAAAAAGTCCACGTCTCTACCTTGCAAATTTGACGTGCATTCTCAATGATTGATCGGAGCTTTAGCTCTGACAGTAGGGAGCTGGCAGGGCTTCCTGGCATTGCTATCCTTTTCTCGTTTAATTTGGAAACGTCAATTGGATCAAAATCCAAAAAGACTTCCCTGTATGCAAATAAATGCACCTCTGAGTCAATCAAGTTATACCCAATAAAAGTTTGAGCATCAACAATTCACATCGTCTTTTGATTATTGAATGCCAGAACAGCAAAAGCATCAAAGGATCATAACATACACATTTGATTCGAAATAATCAATACCTAAATATATGCCTTTTGTTAAGAATGAGAGGCCATGTAAGTTCAGCCAAAGCACCCGATAGGCTTAGCAGTTCAAACAGCTTCCTGCATGTTGAAAGAAATGATCAGAGACTGAGGGGGCTACCAGATCTGCTTTTACTTTAGAAGAAGATATCCCAAGGGTTTTGTGAGTGCATACTTGTCATCATGGACCGGGACTCCCCATTCTTCATCATGAAAAGTGGCATAGCTTGGATCTTTTAGAGTGGGGAAAATATTAATTAGCAAATTCAACTTGGTAAGAAAAGTTCAAAACTTATAATTATAATCACATCAAGAGAAGAAAATTGCGAGTGAGTAAATTATCTGGCATTTTGCAGCCTGCCACTGAATGCAGAACAGTTACGAATTAACTAGCTGGATTTTAATTATCTTGTTTCTAGAGATGGTTTGCAGTAAATTACAGAACCTGATATAAAGAATTTTGCATCTAAGAATCCTCTAGCCACATGATTGTTTAATTGTTTGGTTGGCCATCCTATAAACCAAATCAGCAGAACATTGAGCTTCAGCCTCTTCACTTGGAACTACTCCCCTTTTGATTCCATCCTATTCTATAGCTTAGATCAAGTCTCCATACATGGCATACATGGACCATTTCCATTAAATAAAAAAATGATATATTAGATTCAGTTACGTCTATTCCTACTCATCACCCTCCTCTTGATAGGGGTATTCCCATAACATACATGCAAACATGCCAAAATGCTTTGCCACAAAACAAACCAGCATCTCGTAGTTTCTTAGTTCATCTATACATCATTTAGCAAAACGAGCGTCCAAAACATTCTGATAAGGAAACTTTAAAGTTAATGGGACAGGAATTTATTTCACTATCGATTATCTGTGGTGAGGCCTAGCCCTGCAGGACTGTTAGGAGTAGAAGTTTGCTCCTGGAGCATGACCACAGATGAGATGGAGATGAATGCTCTGAATGCACAGGAACACGCACCTCAAACTCTTGCATCTACTAATGCAGGAATATTTGTATGTCAGTTAACCCCCTCAATTTATGAACATCTTGCCACTTAAATGAGAATGATTGTGATATAAAATCACTTCTTTAGAGTTTTATGCCAAACTAATTCAAGATTAAGTGACAAAAGGTTATTAGCAACTAATTCAATACTTATTGCTGAAAAGTTATTCCATTTTATCTTTCCCATTAATAAATGTTTTGCATTATCAAGATTCACGAAAACCAACTAAGGCCAAATTCAGATAAATATGACAAGTAACGCCCTAAGGTTTTCTTGTACGAAATACTATTCTTATAACAGGTGCTAACTACTAATGGAAGCAGAGTATCAACCTCACAAAAGCCTAATGAAATTCTTTCATCTGTCAAAGAAAATGCCTTCCTTGACATGAAAAATAACAAGAGCACAACAATTTGCAATTTGATGCATAACCTACTTGACTTTTAGCATGTTCTAGACCCAATTCAACATAGATTGATATTTCTCTTAGTCACCAAGGACTAATTTCCTACTTTAAAACTATTACCGTCCAAACCAAATACACACATACACCCCTTTAAAACTATTACCGTCCAAACCTCTCAATTCTTGAACTTTCAAGAATCACAAGAACATCGATATTCAAGTAAAAACACACCTAATTCAAACACACTTGTAAGGAAAACAGAAAACAGAGAGGGAGAATATATAAAAAAAAAGCTACCAGTAGTAGGTGTAACCCAAGCACATCTTTTTTTAATTTGAAGTTGAAAGTCATCGGTGCTATTATCCCCCACCAGTACTTCGTTCTCACCACCACCACCACATTGCTTCTTCCTTACCATCACCGCGTTCCTTCTTACCGCCGCTCTCCCACGAGACCACGACGAGGAAGACGAAGACGCCCGGCTAAGCGGCGACGAGGATTCCGACGAGGCGTAGGAGGAGCAGGAAGCATTCATGGACTTTTGTCTCAAAACAACGAATTTGCCACTGCCACATTTCTTCTTGCTCCTGTTGTTGGACTCCGTTTCTTGCGGCGGCTGTTTATCGTTGGTGGGTTTCTTCTTCGTCGCCGGCTTTTCTGGTTCCTTGTTTTCCGGTTCTCTGATGCTGTTCATGGCCCGCACTCTAGGTGGGCCTCCCGACATTGCCTTCCCCCCCCCCCCCTTTCCTATTCTCCAAGATGCCCCCAGTAATGCTTCGAATTTACTCTTTCAAAGCTGAGATTTTTGTCGCGCTGGTCATTGTTTGAGCTTATTAAAGAGAGATTTGAGTGCTGCGTTGGTGGGTAGAAATGAGATATTGGTGCTGAAAGAAGTTTCTTTTCTATTTTGAAGGTAGAATGAGTGAGGGTCTGTTTGGGCAGTGAGAAAGTGTGGGAAAGTGGGAGAGTGGACTTTTTCCTTTTCCTTTTCTTTTTCCTTTGGAGAGAAAAAGTGAACTTGCTAGTTAAAATGTGCCACGTAATAGGATGTCTGAATACTGATATGCTAAATACCTCAATATTTTTTTTAAAAAAAGGTACTGTATTTTATGGATAATGCTGTAAGAATACAACTAATTTACTGGAACGCCATACGTTATTGTTCAAATAAAATAAAAAATTAACTTAAGAAAAATATTCAAGTTACAAAATTATTTGATATTTGTTATTTGTTATTAAATCCCATTCAATAATTTAATTTTTAAATTAAATCTTTTAACTTGATTTTTTTTATCAAACTCTAATTTAAAATTAACCAGCATAAAAATTATCTTAACATGAACTAGCTGATTTAGAAATTATTTCTCAAAAAATTTTAAAATATTTTTTGCTAAAATTTAATATGATTTGTATGTTTTGGATCGTTTTGATGTGCTGATGTCAAAAATAATTTTTAAAAAATAAAAAAAAAATCATTGGCATACATTTCGGCACAAAAATTTATTTGAAAAGTAACCGCTACCACACTACCAAGCATGTTCTTAATAAGTTTAAAAATAACCAGATGATTAATAAAAACATTATTTAGTTTTAAAAAAATTCAAAATGATATTTTAAAAAAAATATATTAAGATGACAATATATTTTATTAATTCTCGGCTTAATAACAAAAATAATAGATATTTAAGGATGAAGTTTCTATTATATAATAACAAAAATAAATACTTATAAAATTAAATATAAATTAAATATCAGGACGTTTGTTTAAAATTATAATAATCTAATAAAAAGTAAATCGAAATAAATTATGAAAACTAACTTAAATCAATGTAACATTGAATAATAATAATAATAATAATAATAATAAATATTTAATCAAGAAAAAAAATATAAGATATTTTTTTAAAAAAAACAACTCTTTCATTGTTCATGTGAATAGTGAAGAAGCTAAGTTTACCATGGTTCTTTTAATGTTTGTTTAGGAGTATGGTAGATGTTTCTTCTCAATAAAAATATATTAAAATAATTTTTTATTTTAAATTTATTTTTAACATCAACATATCAAAACGATAAAAAAATATAAAAAAATTCAAAGCTATTTTAAAAAAAAAAACTTGCAAAAGTGTGATTGAACCGTAATGTCAAACATCAGACATGTTTGTTTTTGCGTTTCAAAAGTGCTTTTGAAATTATTATTTTTTTGGTGTTTTCAGATCATCTTGATGTACTGATATCAAAAATAATTTTTTAAAAATTAAAAAAAAAATATGTTATTTGATGCATTTCCGAGCAAAAAATACTTTGAAAAGCAACAACTACCATACTTTCAAACACTCCTGAGTAGAATATGTAATTTTAATATTTTATATAATTATATTTTATTGTTTAAAAATAATAGATAAGTAATAAACATGGAAGGCAATAAAAATAAATGCACCCAACCAATGTTAAGTGGTAACAAATTAATAATTGGTTAAGAAGTAATGATACTTGCTCCTATTGGGACCATATTTAAGGATGGAGTTTCTATTATATTTATATGTCGAACAAGCAATTTAAATATTCATGTTATCATTTATCAATTCAAATATTTATTATTTAATAAAAAAATAAAAGATAATATATATATATATATATATATATATATATATATATTAAATGATATTTATCATATTCGAGTTAAATTATCATTCTTATTAACAATGTTAAAATCACTTTGATTTTCTGAAACATGTGTTCAAATATATGTAAAACCTATTGAAATCAAATGAAAAATTTAAATTGTGAAAGGAGTTGAATTCATGTTGCTAAAGTAAATGTATGCATTTGATACTTATCATTAATTTTGAATATATTGAAAATTATCCTACATAGTGAAATCATCAACACCAGTAAACTAGTCTAAAGCTAGATTTGATTAAATAAGGGGGGGGATGCCTCTTCAAGTTCCATTGCCATCTTAACTAGTTGCCTGTCAAAACATTCAGCTAAATGTAAAGTATATAATGAAAATTATGTGACAAAACACCTCTTGGAAAACAAGGAAGCACCTTCGAAAGTAATCAGAATGAGAAAAAACAAATAATCGTCAAGATTCGAAAGAAATACAGGGCCAGGAGGGAAGATGTTATTCAACTAAAACTAAAGAACTGAGAAAGAGAGCATCTTCCAACCATCCAATCTCTTATTGCATGGTAGAGCTGCCACACTTGTAATCAAGAGATTGGCTTTGCTCGAGTAGCTGGATCCTCCTTTGATTCCAGGTGGATCATGAATACATAGCCCAGAGTCCACGCGAGAATGTATTTGAAAGGGACCCAAGATAGACATGCAAAAAGACTCAGAACGCTTCCAACATATTGTGGATCTCTTATAACCTCGAATGGGAACTCTGTTACCCAGGGGACATTCTTCCCAAAGCGTACACCATAGTAAGTACCAGCTTCACCAAGCAATTGGTATACCATGTAACGTGCAGGTGTTCTATTATAGCCGCAAAATGAAGTAGATGGAAGAAACAGAGTCCACAAAATCTAATATTATTTAGACAGAAGCAGCTAAAACATTCAAGCAAAGCCTCAGAATCACACTATATGAGAAGAGCCTCTCGTTTATTCTCCACTACCAGTACCCTACTGCTAAAGAATTATAACTCCCCAAAACCGAAACACTTCTTCTCCAAGATTGAAAAATGCGAGTTTTTTCAGTTCATGGAAGTCATGCAATTACAAGCCTCAAAAACATGCTAAATATCAGCCACGGGATAAAATCATCTCTCTGTCACCCTGATCCCATGAAAAATAATCCGTACTGTGCACTTTGCCGGGATGCCCGAGCAAAGAAACAAGCAATCTATATCGTGATGCACATTTACAAAAGGTTGGACTTGGAAATCGGGATTAGATATCCAGAAAATCGGGATTAGATATCCAGAGATAAGTCTAATCATGGAAGATAAAATGTGCAAAGGGTGTCCACTCTAAGGTTGTAGACATTTTTTTTTTAACAGAAAACTAACAAAATTCATCTCTTATTTTATTGAATGGGGTGTGCCAAGAAAAGGCCAAAATTCAGGCAGAATGAAACAAGCCAGTGAAAAGTTGTTCTATGTCAGAGCTAGGTATATTTGATAACCACAACTACTGCAGGATCTTTTAGTTTTTACACCAAATCTGATATTTTAGAAGATTACTATTCGGTCCAAGAACACAGCCCAGATTCTCATAAAGTTCAGAAATTTACGAAGAGTGCCGAAACTGTAGGTTAAAACTCCGTGGTTAGAGGAAAAAACGGAAAAGAAGAAAGAGAGAACCAGAATGTCAGAAAAGATATACACACAAAAAGCAAAATCACAAACAGTATGGTCAAGAATGGGAGTTGAACCTAGACATGTGAAGAAATTATGCTTTTCAGACAAGCTTTGAGCATCATGCAACAGCCATTGATTTCAAAGACTGCCTGATTGGCCGATCTTATACTCGAAGCAGGCCGTCTATATAAGCATGTCTAGGCTGGAATATTAAGCCAACAATTATACAGACTATAAGAGTAATCCACAGAGCAACAACCAGGTCCAAGCTCAACTGACCACTATAAATCAATGACAGCCATATCTTGACATCACTGTCGGATTACCAAACGTTATCTTAAGAACAAAAAACTTGAATTCCGAATTGGGTCCATAACCAACAATTCATCCCCATCAAAAAGATACGAATTTGGAAACATTTAGCTCCCAGACACCGATCTTTGTAGGCATATATGAATGTGCTATATATACGTACCAAGTATTTGCATTTCCATTACCAAAAATAAAATAAAATGATGGAAGCTTCACATGAATTCCTAACTGGGTCCGATCAGTTACAGGCACATATTGATATGTTAGATATAATATCACAGTGATCAACTGACCTGAAGTTGAGGAACTGACCAAAGCCAAAGAGGGGCCAGAAGTAGAGAGGAGGCGGCCAAGAGAGAGTGGAAACTGAAAAAAGAGAAATGAACTGCAACAACTTGAGGAAATGTGAAACATAGGCCATCACCTTTGATGGGTCCTTGTATTTCCCACATAGGTTCACCCATGCCTGTGGGTTTGTCCATAACCAGTAGTAATATGGGAATGGGAGCAACACACCTGCTGCTGCAAAGATACCCGTTTTCTCTCTTGCTTGTTTTCCTAGTGTTTTTCCTGACTTGTCACAGATTTTGCGGGGATGCTGTGTTCTGTTGTGGAGCCTGTAGAGGTTTTATTTTGTGGGTGCTTGTGATCCATGGGCTTTCAGGCAAAATAAAGTAATATCGGGTCTAATGGGCTGATCCCAGTTTCAGAACTGTTCATCAGCCCAGTTGCTAAAGCTTGAATTTCTGAACTAAATGCATTTATTTTCACTCAATGTCGCCTTGTATTGCTGAGATGATAAGCACAATATTGATTTATTTTGAGGTATTAATTTCAATTTCTATCACTTATCTTTTGAGAAAAATAGCATCTCTCTCTCTCTCTCTCTCTCTCTATTTTCACTTTATCATAGTTATTTATTCCCTTTTCTATTCCAATATATCACCCCATGCATCTTGATCCATGTCAATCAATCTTCATTATCATTTGAGGATAAACAATGTGAAAAATATTTTATTTACGCATTTTCTTAATTTATCATGTTCCTTTCACTTTGTCCTTTTTCTTTTTCTTTGAAAGGAATTTAGCTTGAAGGGGTGACTTCTCTTGTTGCCAATCTGGTTGAAAGTTTTTATTTTTTTTAATTAGTGTTACTAGTTTTTATTTTTAGATGGGTTTTAAAAGTTTGATTAATCTTAAAAAAATATCAAATAAATATTTTTTTTTAGTGATTTTCAATAGTTTTAATATATTGATATAAGAATTAAAGAAAAATAATATAAAAAATAGTTATTTAAATTTGTTTTTAAGCAAAAACAAGCCTCAATGTAACACAATAATAATCACACACTTTGTCAACGTCTAAAACAACTACCGACCACTTGCTTGCCTAGCTAGGTTCTAGCTTGAAATTAGTGATAGCTCCTTTGTTAAAAAAAAAACAAAAAGAATGAGGTGATTGATTTGATTTTAATTCTAGACTTCATAAAGAAAATGTCAAAAATAGGTCAACAAACATTTTAGTCCTAGGCTTTGAGCCAAACACTCCTAAAGCCGAATGTTCAATGGATTTCATAATCACTTACGTAAGATGGTTTAAAGGAACATGATTAAACAACACTAGATCTAGCTAGTTGCATTGCTAGTTGAGAAAATCCTGTCTTCTTCCTCTTGCAAAAATTAACATATATTAAACAGAACCACTAGAGGTATATATTTTAGTGGACAGTAGTAGGGATGGGCATTGATTTGTGTAACCTAAGATATCTATGAGGCATGCAAGTGGCTTGAAAATAGAAAAGACAATTACAAGAAATCTCAAAAGTAGGTAAGAGTGTAATGGAATCATATATATATTTCTTCAATATATATCTACGGTGTTTTTTTTTTTTTTTTATATAAAAACTACAATAGTTGTCTTGAACAAGAACATGCTTAGACTTATAATTATCTCTTTAATTATGTACCCTAATACATCCCAAGTACCAATTCCACCCCGCTTCCGTAATGTCTTTCTAATTTTATGATTGTCAAAAAACTATCTCAACTTAATAACTTAAACTGTTAAGTGAGATTCAAGATATAATTTATATTATTCTCTAACACACCCCTTCAAGTGAAAGCCCTTTGGGCTTGAAACTTGCACAGACCCACATTACCTTGTGTTTGATTTTTTATCAAATAAATAAGGATGGTGAAATTCGAACTCATGACCGCTTGGTCATAAAGCTCTGATACCATATTAAAAAACCATCTCAACCCAATAGATTAAGCTATTAAGTGAGGTTCAAGATACAATTTATATTATTCTCTAATAATAATTATATTTGATTAGAATTTTAGCGCATAAAAACAAATATAAGAAGGATAAAAACATGCTTGACTATGAAAATAAAGACGAAGATGAGACATACAGATAAATTTGTTGTTAGAACAATTTTGAAATGTATTTATATTATTTTAAAATAAGAAGAATTTGTTTTTTTTTCCTGTATTTTTCATCTCAGAAAAATAATCAAACACTGTATACGGATCGTTTTAAAGGTGTTAATGTTGAATTTCATGTACCTCGCCGGTTTGCTGGCCTTTCACTTTCAATTTCTGATAGTTGATGCCTTCTTCTTTGACCAAAATATTGCTCGTAACATCTTCAGTAAGATCACACTTCACACAGGACAAGTCATCATAATGCGTTAGAGATAAAGCTTCGGTTCGATTCCCATGCATGGACAATTCTTGCATGCATCATCATGTTCCATGTTTCTAATATTTAAAGAAAAATTCAATCCTCAACGAAGGATAAAGACAGGTGTCTTAGCTTTTATTTTATTTTATTTTCTGTCAAAGAAACCTTCGAGGTTAAAAAGCGTTCAGCGTACATGTCTCGATGTTTCGTAATTAGCATTTTTAATTATATATAAACTAATCTTAATTAAGAATGGATAATCCTTTTGGGATGGTTATCAATATTCCAAGCACATGACCATCTCACATGATTCTCGCCACCTTCACCAATAATTGGTGGAAAGAAAACTAATATAATGTTATTATTTGGAACGGCTACTCTACGGACAAAGATTTTGCTTCTCAATTGCCTTCAAAAGAAGATTAATTCCATTAAAAAAAAAACAAAACATCGGTGAAGATGTATATAACTAATTAAACATGCTTAGGGAAAACTACTGTACATGCTTTTGTCGGTCCAATTTATTTTTTTTCTTGGTAAACACATCTCAAATTTAGTCACCAAATAATGATTTTGTCTGCCGCCTATAACTACATTCACACACACTTATGATGTGTTTTTTCTAGTTTATTTTTTTATTTAAGATTATTAGGTTTTTTAGTTTTTTATTAAAATACATATATATAACTATAACGACTAAATTACAAAATATGTATGTATGTATATATGTATGTGTGTATGTATGTATGGTTAATTAGCTAGAAAAACAATTCCCCACTAATACTGTTTAAGAGGTCCACGACTGAACCTTCAATACTATATAAACTATGGCGAGCTACCTTCACCACACTGTGTGACAGCTTTTGAGGTCTATATTCACCACTCTCTAATCTCTATACATTGCTAGCTAACACAAATTTTCTTTTTCCAACCATGTCACTAAAAATAGCTGCAGACAATTTCCCACCATTGCTGGTCGGCGAGACGGAGAATTTTGTGGTGGTGAGAGAGTATGATGAAGGTAGAGACAAGGTGGCTGTAGAGGAAATGGAAAAGAGGTGTGAGATTGGCCCAAGGGGAAAGCCTTCACTTGTTACTGATCTTATGGGCGATCCGATTTGTCGGATTCGCCTTTTTCCATCTCATGTTATGCTTGTAAGCAGCTGTTCATCCATTTTAATCAGTTCCACCTCGTTTTTTCTTTCTATATTACACTTAAGTTAGTAAAAAGAGAAATGCATCAAAATTCATTCATGTTGCATGTTCACATAATCTCTAGGTAAAAATTAAGAACTTGGTTTGAATAAGAGATTTGATGGTATTTTTGTGAAGAGAGGAGGAGGAAGTTTACATTGTAGCTCTGTCCAGAGAGTTGGAAAAGATTTATAAAAAATACTCCAGTGGGCAGCAGCTGTTAAATTACCAATAAAATTATTCTGTTGGTATATTGTAGAGAGTTAAAAAAAAATTACTGTAAATGTCTCTGTAACTCACCAACGGAATTATCTATAGTTATCCTGTCGGCGATATGCTAAATATTACTGAGAAAATTACCGATGGATTGAAGCGGGTAATTTTTTTAGCCTGCATGGTCTGTTTGTAAAGTCATCGGTAAATGACAGAACTATCATAAGACTAGAAATTACCGACGAGGGTTTTTTTGATAGACTGTTTCTGTTCATGATTCCATCGGTAAAATAATTACAAACGGAATGTTAGTGTAAATATTGACAGAAATTTCCGTTAGTAAAACTATTAAATCTGTTAGTAAAACATTACCTTTTTCCCCTTGTGTAGTGACAAAGTTATGTTTACAGGTTGCTGAATGTGGTGAAGGAGGAGAGATGGCAGGGGTAATCAGAGCCTGTATAAAAACCGTGACAAGAGGAAGTTCAGGTTATGTAAAGGTGGCTTATATTCTGGGATTAAGGGTTTCTCCTTCTCACAGGTCTCTCTCTTTCTCTCAAAATTAAATTGTTTGTACTTGTTTGTTTTCCTGATCAATTGCATTTAATTACTTCTCTTCCGCTGCTTGATTAGAGAAGCATAATAAGTGCATTAATATATTAACGTCAGTCTCACAAAACTATATACAGTGTCATTTGGGTGTCTACAGTGTTCACCACGAAGTGTTTCATGGCATGGACAGGCCTTCACCTGAAAACAAACAATTATGAAAACTGTTTTCTTTTTCTTTTTTTGGGTTCTCCTTCACCCTTGAACAGCAGTTATTAGGACTGGTATATTTAAATACGTCAACCCGGTGCTCGAAATTTAACCCAGGTTGACTTTTATTAAAAAATATTTAAAATTAATATTAATTCTGATAGGGTATTGCAGCTCTATATTTTGAACTTAGTTAAATTGCAACCTTAATTTGCAAAATCTAACCGCATGTTTTCTTTCTTCTAGTACTCTTGTGGGTTTCTAAGAACCGTTGCCACCCCAACAAAACACACGATTAGATTCGACGTAAAGAGAAAACATTTGTTCCTCGTATATTGGAATGAGGCAAGGCAAGCTAGCTAGCTTGGCATTAACACATGCATCCAGTACAAAGACTTCTTTTACCTAAGAAAAAGCTTAAGACAATTAGATATCACTTTGTTACCACCTAAAGTTACTTCACCAGGCACATCAATGGTCCACCACATCTACTTTTTTCACAGAATATAATACTAATTTGGTCAACAAGCACAGGCCACTATGCACAGTTCCTTTGGCAAAAGCTTATTATAAGATATACTATATGTATCCATGATCACAAATTCTCATTTTTAAATTCTATCATGGCCCTTGTAATCTTCAAAAATGTTCCTTACTTTCCCTTTGTTTTACCAACCCTAGGTACCTTTTGTACTCACATCGGACAAAAACCATCATTCAATTTATATCATGCTTACGTTTTCTTAATACTTTCAGCTTTGGCGATGTTACAGGAGGCTTGGCATTGGCATAAAATTGGTTCAAGAAATAGAAAAAAGGTGTAAGCAACAAGGTGCAGAGTATTCATACATGGCTACAGATTGCACCAATGAATCTTCCATCAATTTGTTCACAAGAAAATGCTGTTACACAAAATTTAGGACTCTTACCATGCTAGTGCAGCCGGTTCACGCGCATTACAAGCCATTAGGCTCCGGCATTGCAACAATCCGACTCACACCAAAATTCGCAGAAACAATTTACTCTCGAGTGTTTGTCGATGCAGAATTCTTCGCTAAAGATATTGGCACAATTTTGTCTAGTAAACTCAATTTGGGCACATTCATGGCTGTGCCCAAGAATTGTCTCCCTCAATGGGATCCAAAAACAGGAATCCTGCCCTCAAATTTCGCCATACTAAGCATATGGAACACTAAAGAAGTGTTCAAATTACAAGTCAAGGGAGTGTCTAAATTAACGCATGCATGTTGCACAGGCTCTAGGTTGTTAGATGCTTGGATGCCATGGCTAAGGCTGCCTTCATTTCCTGACGTATTTAGACAATTCGGTGTTTATTTCTTGTACGGGCTACACATGGAAGGTAAAAATGCACCGCGGCTCATGAAAGCTCTATGTGCATTTGCACATAATATGGCTAGAGATGATGATGGGTGCGGGGCCGTGGTGGCTGAGGTGGGCCAGAGGGACCCTGTTAGGGAGGTGATCCCACACTGGAGGAAATTTTCATGGGCTGAAGATTTGTGGTGCATCAAGAAGCTTGCTGATGAAAAACCAGATGTTGATAGAGAATCTGAGCCGCCGGATTGGATGAAACGTCAATCTTCTTCACCGGTCATTTTTGTTGACCCACGGGATAGTTGACCGCCGCATGCCATCGTCAACACATACATAGAATAAAAGTAAAAAATGGAAAAATAAGTATCTTCTTGTTCTATAGATTTTTCTTCAACTCTCAAAGTATGTCTGTCAAGGTTGACGTTTTTAAGTCATTTGAACTCAGTTGCAAGGCTTTGATCCATCCCGTTTCATGGGCAACGAACGGCTGGGGTCTCCTCTCTCCACCAACTGTAGCGAAGACGGTACTCCGCCTAACATCGAAGATGGCAGCGGGATCGAGCACGAATGCTTTTATTATATGTGAGCGTGGCATTTAGGGTTTTATTTTGTTCTGGAGCGGAGCGCTTGTGGGTTCTTTGTTGTTTAATTTGCGATGGAGATCAGCATACTTTCATTTCTTGAAGTATCTTTGCTTGCTAAATGAGATCTCTCAATTACTGCTTTGAAATAAAAAAATAATTATTATAAAAAAAGCAAGGAAAAAAGAGACATGTCTCTTTATGAAACAGTAATCTGAGGCTCTATGAAAGAAGAAATAATAAAGAACAAAGGCTCTAACATAGCCTTAAATCTTAAACAAATACAGACAAAAATAGAAATACCGTTGGCAAGTGGAGCTGGCTACATTCGAATTGGGGGAGAGAAAAAAAAAACATGCGGGGTCCTCAGTCTGCTTGGCTGGTCAAACATGGGCTCGTTCTAGAAAAAGTTATGGATAAAATTATTACTATATTAATGAATTTTCAATCCAAATTAAGCTAAGCTGCAATTCTTACCAATCAATCAAATCCAGTTCCACAGCGGTATAACTTGGATTGAATAGAAAAATATTGGCATTCCCTCAACTTATAGAGAAGAAATATTTCAGGCAAGGAATACAATTCCGATGGATTTAAAAAACAGAAAAAGACCATAAAGAAAATTATCAATAACTAATAAGTCTCGATTCCCAGATTACAAGGTCCATCATTCATGGTTAGCTTCATTCATGGTTACTTCATTCTAAACAACCTTATGTGATGACTTCGTATCAATTAGGCTTTTGCATTGTGAACCACACCAAGTTCCACAACTACATTGTTGAAGCTTTAGCAAAACTTGAAAATATGGAGGATTCGTCTTGTAGAAGAGCTTGTGGTTTACCTTGCTCAACCTACATAATCAGAGAAATATATATGTTGAGGAACTCTTCATATATATTGAAGAACAAATATTGAAAATGCTCGGAAACAATCAAGATCCCAATTAAACTAAGACGTTGGATAATTAATATGCATGTTAAGCAAAAAACAGCGTGTGAATTTCTCAAAAAAGAAACAGAAAATAAGCGTACCAGGTTTCCTCGGTCAAGAACAAGGATGTTGTCCATATTCAAAACTGTGGAAATGCGATGAGCAATCGTGATCACCGTCATGGCCCTGCATTCACTGAATATTGTACTTTGTAGTACTGAAGCTGTTTTAGAGTCAACATTGGCTGTGCACTCATCCAAACAAAGTACCTGAGATTTTTTAATATCAGTAATCACCAAACGCACAAGCGCACACTCATGTAAATGCACTCTTCCCCTCAGTTTCGTCTACAAACCTAACGAAGCCAAAGCCTTCTTAAAATTTCAAAAGAGACCGTCTGTTGATCTAACTTGGTTCGTAAGAAACTGAAACTAAGAGAATGGTCACTAACTAAATTTGTATAAAACCCTAATTTTGTTTCAGCCTATAGATGGATAACAAAACATTGAGGATATCCCAGATAACCATGCAAAATATAAATCCAAGGTTTCCCCATGACTAATACATATTATCCCATGATAATTGACCAAACAAAAATATTAGATCACCCACGATCAATCCAATGTCATGGAAGCAAATCATAGTAGGTCTTCTAAAATGATCAAGGAGCCTTTTGACTTCTTGATCAATCATGCATCTCATTGTCTCGTACAAACCTGCATCACAAGTATTTAATCATTGTTTCAAAGAATTATATATTCACTTCCCTGGATGAATACGTTACCTTTTCGGAAAATGTCCATCAAACAACCTTTTTTACATGAAAATAACCAAATTTGCTTGAAATATGCGTGTAAAGCCATAAGAACTCAGCCCTATTGCTAAATGAGATTCTTTAGATATTTTTTAAGCTTCTTTTACCTTGGATAATTTAAGAAGAGCGCGTGCAAGGCAAAGGAGCTGCCTTTGCCCAACAGAAAAGGATGATCCAGATTCCTTTACATGGATATCCAGTCCGCCTGCTGATTCTACTTCCTCTTTGACATGGCATTTCTCCAGAATATCCCAGATTTTCAAGTCATTATTCATCTGGAATGGATCTAGGTTATCCCTAGAAATTTGCAAGACTAATTATTTACAGTAGTTGATATTATTCATTCATAAAAAAAAAAAGATATTATTCAATTATTTCAAGTCAAAGAATGACTGCTGCTGACTTCAACAGGTATGAAAGAAGCTCATGATCCAACACCTTATGCCAGGACAAATGATCAGTTAAACTGTACCTTAATGACCCTTCGAATAGGAATGGACTCTGAGGAACAACAGCAAAATGTGGACGGAGATCTCTAACAGAAACATCAGTTATGTCAAGGCCATCCACGACAATACAACCACTGCATATTGGAGTTAGGCGAAAAAGGGCATTCAAAATACTAGATTTGCCAGCACCTGTTCTCCCAACAACTCCAACCTATTCAATTTAACTACATAACATGAAAACCTAACATTGGAAAACTTTAGATCCAAACACAAAATCATATGCATGTTGGGCAGTGGTCAACACAAGTCTCAATATGAGCACTAACCTTCATCCCTCCAGGAACTGTAAAACTAATTCCATGTAGTGCAGGTGGCAAAGACGGCATATATCTCATCGTAACATTCTGAAACTCAATCGTTCCTTGAAATGGCCAGTCTAGATTCAGAGACTGAGATCCCCTGAGTTCTTCTTGGGGAATGTCCATATACTAAAGAGAGTAGAATCAAGTAAGTAATTAACAGAGAAGGACATGCAATAAATAAATTTTATCTTATACCTGAAGAGCTCTCTCAACAGATACCATTTCCTTCTCGGTTTCAGTAAAACTTGTTAAGAAACTTCCTAATAGAGACACGATTGGAGCTGCATATGAGAGAGCCAAACCTACCTGCAACCAAAGATACCATCCTGAACTATAATCTGAATTCAAAATAAGTGGCATTTATCTATATGAGATCGTTACTTCAAGCAACTACCACAATGTGGGAAATAAAATGGGATAAGTAAAAAATGAAGATAGATGAGACTGAATGCCTTACCAGCCCGGGGGTGCCATAGCTGATTGGTAAATAGTCATGAGATCCAATAACAGCCATCATGGCAACAAATGAGATGATAACTGCTGCTAACAACTAAAAGAAGATCACTGGTTAGTGGAATAACCAAAACAAATTGCAAATGCCACCCTTCACTTCCAACTGTAATTATTATTGAAAAAATCATACAAAATATAAAATTCACACACTGAATTTCTTCAAACTACATAGATTTCTCACTGTGAAAATCAAAATTCCTCTTAAAAAGTTTCAATATCCCATACTTTTGTAATCTTTCCTCTCCAAGATATACATACCTGGAGACGCAGGGAAAGCCACAAACTTGCTATTATCTCCGAATAAGATGTTCGCTGATACAAAGTTACATGCTCAATAAATTTCTCCATGAAAAAATCCTGTTCACGATCAGCACTGTTCAGTCTCTGTGTTATTTTTCATTTTATCGCAAGTTTTAGAAACACCTATTCTTCATAACAACAAGAATAGAAACTCATCACATAAGTGAGAAGGAAAAAAAAACTATCCCCTTAATCTACTTTTAGGCCTAGCATACAACCATATCTCATGGCTAAACAATTCAGTCACGAACTGGAAGTTAAACATACATCATAAATACTTTGAAATACACAATATAAGCAGAAACTACACATCTAGGATCGGCATTCCTGACTGAGACACTTAAATTATTTTAAAGAATTTCTCCATATTTATGTTTGCTATGCTAATTCCATTTTCTTGTTTTTATTCTTCCTTTACTGAGATGATACAGTTGAAGAGAAATGGAAATTCAGCTGGTCGCCATTATAACAAATTATTCTCAAATGTAACAGCCAAATATCTACCTCAGACTTGAATGCCCTAATGGTGGATGCTCCATCGAGTGTCTCTGTGAAGGTTGCATATATCGGAGAACGTGAAACACTGTCCAGCCTTCGCAGTTCCCTTGATGTTGATCTGTAAAAGAACTGAAAAGGCAGCTTTTTAAGTTGACAGGTTCAAAGCTCTCTAAATATAAGAGAGATACAAATTACAGCAACTTATCTAAACAAGCTGTAATGACTTTCGAAAACATGGTATAAAATTTAAATCTTTTTTTTTTCTTAACAAATCTCATTCCTTCAGTAACATTAGTGTGATTACATAAATGAGAGTGATTTAGAAGGCATCAGCTGCTGATCTTATACATGAGCATCAGTTAGGACTAAGGATGTATCAAAGAAGATGGCATATTGAAGAATTTGGAATCTGAGTTGACTACTCTCACACCATTTTCCCTGAAAGATTAAGACACAGTTGACCTAATTGCAATATACTTGGAGAAGCTCACCACTCTACTTTCTCATACTCAAGTGGGGCTCTGTTCTGGATAATCATGGAACTTTTTAATCAATATATGTCACGTTCACCTTGGACATATCATTTTCCTTTTGAAGACTAACCAACTGACTTCCAGTCAAACTACAGTTCCTTAAAGCTTCTGAAGTGTTCACATTAACAATAGATCTGTAACATCTTGTATTCATCTTTACGAAGTTCAAATGATTGACCTGCAGTCCAGCTGGAGTCTTCATATACCTATGAAGCATCATCCACAGTTGTATAACATCTTATATTCACTTATTTCACTTCCCCAAGGATGTATCCTTGTATACTGGTAATTAACTAGTGGATGTCAGGAATGCTCAAAGATGTTGGTGGGGGGTGGCTGGCAAGGCAGTAACATTACTATAATATAGAAATTGAGTTTCTGAAGAAAAGAGCACCCAGATTTTGCAAATTTAATGTCTCTACTTGTGGGTGAAAACTTTAGAAATTCCAACTGATTTTCACAAAGGTCAAATCCAAGAATGTGACTTTTTCGATGGTGCTTAAAATAGAAGTTTCAAAGCATGACTTTTCACTTATATGCTTTGATTTTTGGATTGAAACTGACACTAAAATTGAAATTTGAAACTGCGACAATTTTGAATTTTGAAGTCATGCATATATTGATCTACCTGTAGCTTGCTGTAGATAAACCAAAATGGCAATAGCAGAAGCAAGAAGAAGACCTGCACACATATATAGAACCCCTTAAGAAAATAGATTCAAGGTGGGGGAAGTAAAGGAATTGAAATTTCTGCCTCATTAAACCAGAGGCAAGAAATTTTTATATTACCTGCACATATGACAAAATTACTGCTATTCCCAACAGGCCAACAAAATTGGCAAGGAGAATGTTGAGAATGAAGGGAAGAGAATCATCTATTGTGTAGAGATCTGAAGAAAACCTACAAAGCATAGTAAAATGAGTTGACTGGATAAACATTAGTGAAATTAATCACTAAGAGTATTCCTACTCACCTGTTAAGTATTCTTCCACCTGGTGTTTGATCAAAGAATTGTACGGGTGCATCAATAAGCTTATTAAGCAATGTATTATGCACCTGAACTGCAGCACGCAACCCACCAAACGCAAAGGAGAATGCTCTTACCAATGTTAGAGCGGAATTTATAATGCAAAATATAAAGAGTACAACCTGCACTGTCAACAGTGGAATTTTACTGCAAAGCGATCATAAAATTTACTCCATGCTGTTTCATAAATGCAGGTTGAAGTGAGGACTAAGTAAACGTGGCAGTATTACCATTAAAAATGAAAGTAATTACCAGGTAAAAGGAAATTGAGTACTCTATCTGACTGCTCCCTGCTGTGTCAACCCAAAATGACAGCCACAGATCATTTCCATTACGAGAAGCTTGCATTAGAATAGCTGAGAGAAATATTACAACTGTGATGAACCAACCAGAAAATGCTGCATAATTCCTGCAGAGGGACAACAATTGTAAAAATTAACAATAAAACTAAATTGAAGTAGTTTTGCTAATCAGAGATTCTGAGAAAAATTACATCAAAAAGCTCTGACCACCTCTACTTTGAAATTGTTGACACTCAATTGAGCCATGAAAAGTTAATTGAAAAAAGTAATTACTTGTATACAGCAAGTTCAACTCTGCCCTCTTTCCGTGACTCAGCCTCAACAATCTCTTGTACTTCCTCTGAAACATGATTAGACTCCCTCTCAGGAAGGTGACTATGACTGACTTGAATAGAATCAGCCATGCTCAGTTCTTTCCCTTGAACATCAGAGAGTGCATCAAATTCGTTTTGGGGAGAAAATGCTGGATATGATGAAACTGCCAAGTCAACTGAACTTCCAACCCATGTCACTTGTCCTTTATCCATTACAACTACCATATCAGCAGAAGAAATTGCCTGAGACAGTTGAAAGCATACTTTACACTCATTTTCAAATATGTCACAAAATTCTTTTAGTATAAAAATCAAACTGTTCTTCCATGACTAGCACTGCTGGCTCAAATCCTTACTTTCAATCAACCAATAACTTCTGCTCAGAGTTTGGCTCAACTTGGTCTTAAATAGACATGTGGATATCCAAAGAAAAGAAAAGGACATCTACCTGTACATTGTGGGTGCAAAGAATACGAGTCTTTTGGTCCATAAAAGGACCAAGAATAGCATTGTGTAAGATCCACCTAGCAACTTGTGCATCGACTGCACTGAGCACGTCATCAAGCATATATGTGTCCAACCCTTGATAAATGGCCCTGTTGCATGTCAATTGGAAGAAATAGAAATGATTCAAGAAAAATCATTGAGAAGCTAGCTAAAATGAACAGATGAATTGAATATAACCTTGCCAAAGCAAGACGAGCTCTCTGTCCACCAGATAAGTTAATTCCTTTAGATCCAATGTGAGCCATGTCACCTCCAGCCATTAGTGAAATATCAACATCTAATGCACAGGCCCGGATTGTATCTGAATATCTTCTCAAGGTAGAAAGAAAGGATTAAGAAAAACTAAATGACATGGACTTGAAAAGATGAAATGAAATACAATTTCTCTAAACAAGAAAGATGAAAATCTTGAGGACAACATCTTTATACCTTCTTGAATCATAATTTTTCCCAAACAAAATATTGTCACGTATTGTTCCAGACATAATCCACGGAACCTACAATTCCAGCAGATATCAGTACAAAAATGTTTGAATGAAAAGGTGTAATGCATGAGAATCCTAAAAAGAAATTTCCATAAACCTGTGGTACATATGCTACAGATCCACTTGAATGAACTGATCCATGGATGAGCGTCATTTCTCCTAGTATTGCACTTAACAAGGATGATTTACCTGAACCAACCTGAATAGATGAAGTCAGCCAAGAGAATAACGAAAGCAGGAGATACGGAAATAAGATCCTTCATGGGGAAAGAGGTCTGATCGAAGCAACCTCTTATCAAATAAAACTATAAATCTATGTACTGTTTCCCTATTATCAGAATCATGTTCATAACTTCATATTGCCATGGTATTTTGTGTGTTTCAAGATTATATATCTCATTCTGAAAATTAATAGCAACATGGTCTTAGTGTTATGGGAGGTGAGCTTGCTTGGCCAAACCATTGATGTAATGAAGCAAGGTGGCAAAGAAGATGAACCAATCACCTATTTATGATGTGCTTTCCATTTGTTTAAATTGTGCATGGGTGTGTCTTTTAAGATCTCTTCACAAATCATGTACTAATGTGCACATAAAGGATCACCCAAGTCTCTACATCACATCTTAAAAGCCTATATTTCCTATTACCTAAGCTGTTAAAAGGGAAAAAAAAGGGATTAAGATGGACAAGAAAATCTGAGTTTATTATCTCATGTACAATCAGGCAAGTTAAAATTTCTTCATTACTATATCAAGAAAAAAAGAAGAAAAACTCTCACAGAAGGTGAGTATCCTATTCCTACCTCCATCCAACTCACAATGTTTCACAAGCAATTGATAGTTCATCATCAAGTCAGTACATAAACGGAAATGTGGGAGAAATTGACTGTTAGAAAACATCAAGCAAAGATTTGACCTCTCCAATTATCGCAACCAATGAACCCTTTGAAAGGCACAGATTCACATGATTCAACACCAGATTTTGTTGCTTTTCTTCACTGCTTGACCAAGTACAAGAAGCATCATCCACTATGACAGCCATATCTTCACATTCAGCTTTTTGTTTGAGTACATGTTTGTATTCTGAACAGCAGAGGAACCTGCTCAACCGTCTAGTTGATATAAAGGCCTGGCTTACAGAGAACAGAAAATGCAGCAACCCATATCAAAACTACTGAGAACAATAATCTAGACTTCCAAAAGCACAAGATAAGCATAACTCACATCAATTAATCCATTAATGACCCATGGGAATGAATTAAGAGGAGAGATCAAATTATTAAACAGAGCCAGACAAGTGAAGACCTGTAAGAAAGATTCTAGGATTAATCAACTTTCCAAGTAGTTACCTCATGGTTGCTGGGGAACAAGCAAAAGAATTATTAAAATAGAAAAAGAACTAGAGAACTTTATCATCAATGCATCATATTAATAAGATCATAATACCGTTGCAGCATCAAGTTGATGTCCCATCAAAGTAAAAAGTCCAAAAGTGAATACAGAGAAAAGAGTTGGTGTTGTGGCCCAAAAGAATACACACCAGGCATCCAAATATTTTCGTGTCTGACAAGAAAGGGCCAAACATAATAAATAAAAAATATTTGAACAGTAGATGAAAAGAACTAGTGTCTTACAATGCATTATTCAAAGACAGCAGAAGAATAAAAGTGTACTATCATACAGCTAAGTGCTTGACTTCTGAGGATCTAGTCTCCATCAGCCAGCTAGAGAAAAGATGCTCCCAGCCATACATCTTTAAAGTTCGAATATGAGTCAAGATTTCTCCTGTCCTTCTAATCCTGTCATGTTATATTGTATACATTATTAATAGGAGAAATCCTTCTAATCCTGTCATGTTATATTGTATACATTGTTAATCGAAGGTAATCACATGTGAATTATATTGATCCTGTTTGATAGGACTCGAAACAAGAAAATTAAACAAGGACCACATAGGAAGAAAGATAGATCTTTTCTCCTTATAAAATAGACATTTGGAATCCAAGAAAAAACTTGCTCAAGTTGGGACTCGTCAGTCTCCACAAGAGGACCACATTGCTTAGCTTCATATGTCTACTTAGTCACAACACTCATGCAGAAGCTTGAAGACATTGAGCATTTCTAGGCAAGCATACCACTGGTCTAGGTTATAATAATCAGACTTCTGAGAATCTCAAATTCATTTTGCAGTGTTCATATAGGAATATAAATTCATACCTCTCATCTTTTTGCTTCATCATTTTCTCAGTAGCACTTGCAATCAATTCAGAAATCCATTTATTCACTGCATAAAAGAAAATTCAGTAAATATATTCCCTTAAAGCTGCAACCCATGGAATATCATCATGGCAACCCATGCATAATTCAAAGAAAGTTCTGACATCAAGATTTTGTTGGATAGTACCTGGTATCAAAAGGATGGTTATGGCCAGTCCAGAAAGAAAGGCAAACTTGACTTGTGTATACAAAAGATACAGTGCTACTCCAATTTGCAAAGGCAAGCTGAAACAATCATAGGAGCTTGATATGATCACAATATTGAACAAAGATGATGCTACCAGAAAAGCAAGTCAATCTCAAAGAAACTAAAACAGAAAACAAACTGGCATTCCTACAAAAAATATTACTGAAAAATTATTTGATTGATACTATATCATTTGAACATAGTGACTTTGGGTAATAAGAATAAATAACATTTGACAGGGTACCTGGCTGTTATATATTCTCGCTCAACCACTTTGTGTTAAAAAAAGAATGGGAACAGACTTTGATAGTAGGTAAATCAAGCTGCATAATAACATTTCTCTTACAAGTTCAAGATTATGTTCTTACCTCCACATATCATGTAAACTGTTACACAAGTTGACAGTTCGATCAGCATCTACTGACATAAATGTCTGTATTTCCCCCTCAGAAAATTTCGATCGCTCTGATTGGGTAACACATAGAACCTAAAGTAAAAGTAACAGTGAATGTAATAGTGATTATAAGCAGTGGAAGCCATAGCCTGCTTAGAAAATTGAAGACACAAGTCAAAGGACAAAACAAATAATAAAATAACAGGCTATCCATCCAGAGCAAGAGAAGCCTTGAGCCATCTAGGAAGGATTTTCTGCCATTTCCAAAACAAAGACTAGATTTTTTTTGTTTGTTTCTTGAGAATGAAAAAATACTACAGTTAAAATCTATGGTGTTGCAAGTGAGAAATTGGGCAATCTAATACCATATGTTAGCCAAATGGTATAAAAGACTTCTCTGCCAACCAGGAAACCCTTTTTCCAGGTGTGCTGATAGTATTATCTTACTTTTTCAAGAAATTGTATTATAATAAAAGGTATGAAATATGAATGGAAAGAGCATGATGAAATACAGAAAATGATAATCCACAAGCAAAAAAAAGTGTTTAGCAATTGCTACCCACGAGGTTAGAAATTGAACAGCAAGATAAAAAGAAGAAGAATAATTACTGTTATTCATGAATTAATCAGTTTTCATACACAATTTCAAAATTGTTTTTGATTATGAGTTCAAAATAAATTTGGAAAATTTTACTGAAATTACAATAAATGAGATGGTGAATTTGTGATTGCTTGAAAAAATAACTTGTGACTGTTATAAAGTTTCAACGGGACAAAGAACTTGTCACAAAGGAAGCAAGAAGGCTGGTAATCACAGTTATAGCAAATAGCTTATTTCTGAAAAGTTTGAGTAACATTTTTCACAGATAACAAAGTTTGTGAAAAACTAATTTCAATAGGTATTAATTTCACATTAAAGATCAATACATTGATCTCAGTCCAATCAAACAAGACTACTAATATTCACTGAATTGCATACATTCATAAAGAGACACACAAACAGGAGAATAATTATTATTTACCTTCTGATAAATTACTGTCATGATACTAGATCGTAGCTTTAGCTTCAATTTTCCAAGATGAAATGAGTATTGTGTATCAAAAAAGGATCTGAAAATTGGGACAAGAAACAGCATTAGAGACAACATTAAAAAGAAACTTTATGCCTTTGTCACTTTGTCAAGGTTTAATGTTTGGTCCAAATGACCATGCAGATATGAAGCTGATCCAAAAAGCTATCTGCTGCAGGATGAGGGGAAAAAAAAAACATGATCCTGGTTTGGAAAAGCCTTTCAGTTCCCATGATAGCTATCGGTTGACAACTACCAGAATAAGAAATGTGTTCTACTTATATCAATCCTTTCCTGAGAAATTAACAAAAGATATGATTGAAAAATATATAATTCTAAAGGGTTTTTTTTATCTGGAAAACTGCTTCTAGGCTGCATGCTAGTCCTATTTTAATCAGAACTTTAAAAAAACAGGAAGCAAAGAGAAACAATGATATTACATTTGGAATTCAATCACAGTGGGGAAGAGGAATAAAAGGTACAAAAAGAAAAGGACAAAATAATGATATAACAATTAATACCAAGAGAAAGATTTACTTTAAGATAGAGATGAGGCCCAAAGATAACGCAAGAAGATAGCCGTCCCATCGCATAGAATCTGAGAAGCAGTAAATAATTGTCACTGCATTTTTCCATCCATGGAAAGCCAAAAGGATGACTAAGCATAAAATTTAATAAAATAAAAAGGAAAATGCATGTGCATCATAAGTAATTGCTGCAAAATTAAAAGTTAAATGAGAGAGATAAAGTGACTGACAGAGTTCCAGAGAAAAACTTTGTGAGAGCATAAACCTATAGACATTGTTTCAAAGTTGGAATAACTACAAGTTAAAAAAAAAAATGATCAAACACTGGAAACCTTGCTGAAGAAACCGAATGAGCTTATTAAGAAGCAGTGGTCCCGCAAAACCAATAAAGTCATTGAACACCTGTGAAAAGTTAAAATTTTCATCATAAACATACATATTATACTCTGATGCTCTCAGATGCTTGAAAGTTATTTAATAGAAAATTATTCATCATTTTTCTTTAGATGTATTTTCCTCTAGTGAAGCATAATTTCATCATCAAAGAGCTTATGCTTGCAGATTTTGACAAAAGTAAAACATTTGTTAGCCAAACTAATTTCAAAATGCTCTCAAAAGTACTGTGTAGTCCACCATCCAAACTCTTGGTTTATATTTTCTTTTCATCCTTTTCTTTTGGGTTCTGAGGGTTTTAATGGGAAAAAAACATATTTCTATTATGTTTCAAGACACAAATATGGGTGTTGTATTCTACATATTTTCAAGAATATGTTTTCATCATCAGTGGCAAGGGGGTTTTAGTTGAGAACCTTCAGTAGGTGAATCAAATGATTGAGACAAAATCAGTATGATGAAAAAGAGAACTAACACAGGGGACCTTAAAACAAAGAGTTATATCAGTAATTCACAATTCAAATGAAAATCACGCTCTCCATATTTATCTAACGAATGAGTGGACAATTATGCTAAAACCAGAATCAGCATCATTAGCATATAAGCATTATAACATAACAGGACTTCATGTTGAAGGAATTAAATTACCTTAAGCAGACCAAGACAAAGATACGGCCATCCGTATGCACAAAAGATTGCTTTAAAGAAGAAAGGGTTAGGACTGCTCAGCTGAACTCTCCAGCAGCTTGACAATTTATCATGACAGGTAAAAGGTTCCATGTCATTAGGTAGCGAAAGTAAATCATCAAATCCAAGCTGCTTTATGACTCCATGATTCATCACAGAAGTGATAGTTCTGAATGTCATGTGATCCCAATAGCTCTTAGCATTTCCCTTGAAGAACCATGAGGCACAAATAATCACTACTTTTTAGTTTCAATGGAGAAAAAAAACTAACAATCAGCACCATAGAGAAGCATCTTACTATATACACAAGCCTCGACTCAATCATGTAATTGACACTGAATTACTCATGAGAAAGGAAACAGTGATATCATCCTTTTCCAAAAGGAGATTTGATTCTTAAAGAAAACCAAAGACAAACAGAGTAATCCAAAATGCAATGTACCATCCTGATCCAACAAACTATGAGCTTATCATAGCCAAGATATCCAATAAAGCAATCAAGGAGGGTAGGTTCATATGCTGACCAGGCTTGCAAAAATATTGTATATAATTTGGGTTCAGGTTTTGTATTATACAAGATAGAGAACTAATTAAAACAAACTCTGGCCATATTTTAACAACTGCACAAATTGAAAAAATAAGTAGCTACAGAAAAAAGTTAGGGGAAGGACTAGCAGGAAACACAATTTCAAAAATTTAAAATAGATGAAGTTTCTAAGCAGCATAAGAAAAAATGTGTGTGTGTGTGTGTGTGTGTGTGTGT
>Ga0325414_1000364_pt1 | contig 35462 bp, 22 predicted proteins | sample PopdelMetagenome_8_FD_206183 | JGI IMG/M metagenome (GOLD analysis project Ga0325414, IMG submission 206183) | Populus deltoides microbial communities from Bellville, Georgia, United States - Leaf-PdKOR-R3 | ecosystem: Host-associated > Plants > Phyllosphere > Phylloplane/Leaf | place: USA... | reverse complement strand
TGCTTTCAGCCACAGGACATACTTAGCATATAATTTTTCAAGTTCATGCATACAGAGTTTAAATTGGAAGCTTACTTCATAATCCAAGTTCTTTTTATTTTTGTTTTTTGTCCTTTCCCTCATTTTTCCATAAACCAAAGACAGGGATGTGGTTCCTAAGTATAATATATTCTAAGTACTCCTAATTATTATTTTTTTCCTTTCTAGTTATCTTTTATTACAGCTTACCACTGTTCCTCCTTCTCTCTGTCTCCAACTCTCTCAACAAATTGCTGTTAATGATTTCAGGTAGTAATAATATTAGTTTAATTATCTTTCTTTACAATTGTTTAGTTAGTTTCTAGGAATTGAAATGGAAATCATTAACATAAAAAAAATACCATTAACAAATTTGAAATAGCTCTTAAAAATTGAACCTTGTCCACTCAAACTTGAAAGGAACAATAGTTAACATAATTTAGCAACTGTAATATTGCAAAAAGATGAATTACCTGGTAGTGGAATCTAGCTTCTCTTCCGTTTCGGACCACTGGTGCAGAGTCTACAGACTACAACTTTCTACAAGATGATGACAAGATCCAGTAAAGGGAGGGGCTAGAATATTCAAAGAAAAAAAAAGAGAAATCCAACAAAGCAACCAGTAGAAGATACCAGCAGAAGAATATAATTTGATTGTTCGAACTTTGAACTGCAAAGAAAGAAATTTAGGGTAAAAATTTAGCTTTCCTTTTGCTTTCCCAATTTTCCCGAAGTGAGTTAGTATATATAGTCCGGGTCTCACCTGAGTCCGGCCGGGTCACCCGGGTCTGGCCGGGTCATACCGGGTTTGGCTGGTTTTTTCCTTGCACTGGTCTTTTTTGCTGCCCAGACCGGTCCAGGCCCCAGGTCGACCGGGTCCCGGGTCGACCCGCCAGGCCGGTCCGGGTTTTATAACACTGGTTACCACATAAATCCAGCAACAATTAGTGACACTGGATCAGCCCATACAACCTACTTAGTTAAGAGCAAGTGCCAATAGGGGCTGATCCCGGTTCTAGGAAGAGAGGACTCGTGGTAGGATATACCACATGATTCAAGAAGATGTGGGGGCGATGCCAGATGTTGTAGCAGGTACATTACAACTAGGCTCAATACAAGTTTATACTTTAATTGATCCTGGAGCTAGTCATTCTTTTATGGCTTATCAAATTGTGAATAATTTAAATGTGCCACCAAGTAGACTAAGTGTAGGAATGATAGTTAATACGCCTTTAGGAGAAAACATAGACATTGACGATGTATATAAAGGTGTGGTATTATATACGGAGGGGGTGGAATTGAAGGTGAACCTTATGGCATTAGAATTATATGACTTTGATTTGATTCTAGGTATGGATTGGCTGAGTAGACATAAAGCACAAGTGGATTGCTTTACTAAAATTGTTGTTATCCAAGGGGTGGGTGACAAAAGGGTAGTATTTAGGGGAGAGAGAAGGGTAGTCCCAAATTCTATAATTTTGGTCATGACGGCCGGGAAATGGATTAGGAAAGGGCGCCCTTCATGGTTGTCTCATATAAAAGAATTGAAGTAGGGAAGCATAGAATTAGTGAATATTCCCATTGTAAGAGAATTTTTAGATGTGTTTCTGGAGGAGTTACCTAGGCCACTCCTAATTAGGAAGATTAAAGTTTGCATTGAAACCCTTCCAGGGTCAACCCTATAGCATAGCCCCCTTATAGGATGGCCCCCATAGAACTAGCTGAACTGGAGATCCAACTTCAAAAATTGTTGGACAGAATTTATACGGCCAAACAACTTGCCTTGGAGAGCCCCTGTATTATTTGTGAAGAAAAAGGATGGCACATTTCGGTTGTGTATAGACTATAGTCAGCTGAATAAAGTGGCAATAAAGGACAAGTACCATTGTCGTAGATAGATGACTTGTTTGATCAGTTGAAAGGTGCGAGGGAGTTTTCTAAGATAGATTTGAGGTCGGGGTACCATCAGTTAAAAATCAAAGAACATGACATATAAAACTTCCTTTAGGACTCGCTACAGGCATTATGAATTTTTAGTGATGCCTTTCGGGTTGACAAACGCCCCCACAATATTTATGGACTTGATGAATCGGGTGTTTCGGCTTTATCTAGATAAATGTGTGGTGGTGTTTATTGACGATATATTGGTGTATTTTAGCTCCTATTTAGAACACAAGCAACACTTGAGGAAAGTGTTGGAAACATTGAGGGAGAATAGACTATATGCAAAGCGGGATAAATGTAAATTTTGGCTTAAGAAAGTAGTATTTTTGGGGCATGTTATCTTCGTGTGAGGAATATTTATGGATCCAGGAAAAGTAGAGGTTCTGAAATGGGAAAGACTTACAAATGTGACGGAGATTCGAAGTTTCGTGGGGCTCGCGGGGTATTATAGGAGATTTATCGAAAGTTTTTCTACAATAGCATCACCTTTGACCAAACCCGTAAGGAAGTAGAGTTTATTTGGTTGAAGGAATGTGAGGAGAGTTTTCAGGAGTTGAAAGAAAGACTCACCTCCGCCCTTGTCTTGGTCCTTCCTTCTAGACCAAAGGGGTTCATGGTATACAGTGATGCTTCGAAGAAGGGTCTGGGATGTGTGTTAATGCAACATGGGAAAGTGATCCCTTATGCCTCCAGACAACTAAAGCCACATGAAGTGAACTACCCAGACCATGACTTAGAACTTACGGTAGTAGTATTTGCCCTACAAGTATAAAGACATTACCTATATGGGACGCAAGTTTAGATTTTTATTGATTATAAGAGTTTGAAGTATTTAATGTTACAAAAAAAGTTGAATATGCAACAAAAGAGATGGGTGGAACTGATAAAGAATTACAATTGTGTGATTGATTATCATCCGGGTAAGGCCAATGTGGTAGCAGATGCTTTGAGTAAGAAGGGGAAAGTAGTGGTTAATGATTCAAGGAATAAAGAATATAAGTGTTTAATATAGTTGAAAATGATGGGTTTGTGGCTAAGTATGGGTCCAAAAGGGTCAATACTAGCTCAAGTAAAAATTTGATCGATGCTTTGAGATAAAGTCCTGGGAGCTCAGCTGGCGAACGAGGGAGTAAGAAAAATCAAGGAACAGATAAATCGGGGCATAGAGATACCTTTTCAAGTTTTGCTAGAAGGATTGGTGGTAATGGGCAAATGGGTCTACTTGCCCAAGAATAAGTTATTAAAGGATGAAATATTGAAAGAAGCCCATGAATCTTGATTTACAACTCACCCCGGGAGCACTAAGATGTACAGGGATTTAAAGGAATATTATTGGTGGCCGACCATGAAAAGGGAGATAGCAAAATATGTGTCAAGATGTGGAATATGCCAGCAAGTGAAGATAGAGCATAAGTGTAAGCACCCAATAAAAAAAAAAGTAAAGCCAGAAACAACTCCACCATCGTTGTCAATTTCTACATCGACACAGTTTTCGTTGTCGATTTCTGGATCGAAAGCGATACAGTTTTTTTTGCTAATTTTTGAGTCAGCAACGACACAGTTTTTGCTGTCAATTTCTGAGTCAGTAGTGACATAGGTTTTGCTGCAGATTTTTGAATTGGCAACAATATTTTTTTTTGCCAATTTTTGAGTCGGTAGGGACAATTTTTGCTGTAGATTTCTAGATTGGCAGGGACAATTTGTTTTGTTGCCGATTTTTTAGTAGGTAATGACACAGTTTTCGCTATCGATTTATGAGTTGGCACCGCGTAATTTTTCGGTGCTTATTTTTGAGTCAACAGTGGCTGAGTGCGTTGATAAATCCATACGTTTTGTAAAACCTGACATATCTTGTCTTTGGCCGAACCATACTAGGAAGAATTAAGCGGTGAAAAACCGGCCAACTTCAGAGAAAAAATGTAAATCCCAATGGAAACTTGAACAAAAGTCCGACAAACACTAAGCAAAATCAAGGGGACCAAACCGGTTTACTCTTAAAAGGTCTTAGGAAGGGGGAAAAACAAGTTTTAGGATGATTTAATGAGGGACAAGGATAAGGTAGAACAACCCCCAAACACCCTAGCACACTTATAGGAGCTATAAATACAAGGAGAGAGAAAGGGTGTCCAGCTGCATGCTCTTACTTCTCTACCCCTTCTCCATAGAAAATCAGACCCAATCCAGCTGCATGCCCCCTCCATTAAATGTGTGAGCTAAAGGAGACCTAGAGAGTGAGGTTAGTGACTGAAATCATAGAAGGAGGAAGGGTGTAGCAGGCCGGCTAAGCTGCAGTAGAAAAGAAGGAGAGAAAAACCGGACATAAAAAGAAAGAGATACCTCTAAAACTACACTTGGAACCTATAAAAAAAAAACATGAGGTAAGAACCATTTCATCTCTTGACTGAAGGATACCTAGAGGGCTTGCTGGACAGCAGGTGAGAGAAGGAAAAAGTTGGATAGAAAGAGAAGAACAGACCACCAAATCCCTTCGTAAAGCTGTTGAAAACTATAAGGTGGTGAAACTGGGACCTAACCCGCAACCGGACAAAGACATCACATGGAAGGAGCATGTAGGTGATTTCCACCCCCGTCTAGTATAACATTAGTTTTTGAAGTGAATTTATTACAAAGGATCTATTGTTGTGCTATATGGAATGCTAAACTACCACGAATGGTTGTATGAGTATTATAAAGGATCTACCGTTGTATTATACTAAATGTTAATTTTTCAAGAATGGTTGTATGAGTATTACAAAGGATTTACCGTTGCATTATACTGAATGTTAATTGTTATGAATGGTTATATGAGTATCGTGAAGGATCTATTATTGTGCATACATAATGCTAAATTGCTATGAATTTTTGTATGAGTATTACGAAGGATCTATCGTTGTATTATGCTGAAGGTTATTTGTCACGAATGTTTATATGAGTATTGTGAAGGATCTATTATTGTGCATACATAGTGCTAAATTGTTATGAATTTTTGAATGAGTATTACGAGGGATCTATCATTGTATTATGTTGAAGGTTATTTGTCACGAATGTTTATGTAAGTATTGCGAAGGATCTATTATTGTGCATACATAGTGCTAAATTGTTATGAATTTTTGAATGAGTGTTACGAGGGAGCTATTGTTGTATTGTATTGTATTGAACATTAATTGTAATGAATGGTTGGATGAGTAATACGAAGGGTCTACTATTGTGTTATTCTAAATGTTAAACTATTACAGAATGTTTGTTCGAGTATTACAAAGGATCTATTGTTGTGTATACTGAACGCTAAACTATTATAAAGGGTCTACTATTATATTATAGTGAATGTCAAATTGTTATGAATGGTTTGAATGAGAATTACAAAGGATATATTATCATGTTATAGTGATTTCATAAACCGCCTATGGAACATTTGATTGTTTGATTGGCTAATGATTAACTTTGGTTAATGGCATCCTAGAAGGATAACCAGGTTGCGTTTTATGATTAGCTATGGCTAATGGCATCCTAGAAGGAAGACCAGGTTACGTTTTATGATTAGCTACGGCTAATGGCATCCGAGACAAATGATTGAGTTGTGATTAATTATTAACTTCAGCTAATGACATCCTAAGTAGATGACCTGGATGAATAAATGATTAGCTCCGACTAATGACATCCTAACTGGGTGACCAAGATTAATAAATGATTAGCTCCGGCTAATGACATCCTAAGAGGATGACCACAATGAATAAATGTTTAGCTTTGGCTAATGGCATCCTAAGTTATTAGCTCCGGCTAATGGCATCCTAAGTAGATGTCCAGCTAATGGCTTCCTAAGTGGATGACCAGTATGAATAAATGATTGGCTTCGGCTAGTGGTATCCTAAGGGGATAGCCGGATTTGGGAGTTATGAGTTATTTTCAAGAATTGATGCGTTCATGTGTACTATGTTTTGTATATACCAAGTATATGAAAGAACTACGATTGTTATGCTTAAAACAGAGAATAACGTTAGTTGGTTTAATGGTATTCAAGACAGATGAACGGGTTTGAGTATTGTAATTAGCCTCGGTAATTGAAAAATTATTAAGGGTGGTATTTACGTAAGTAAGGAGAAATGAAAGAATTAAGCTCTTTTGGTTCATGAATGAAATGTATCGTTAATATTGTTTTATTATGTTTTTAAATTGCCTATAATGCTTGAAATTACATTATGCTGTAACATGGACATCATACCAACATGGTGCGTAAGGAAATCTATTTCGCGGCTCACACATTTTGAAAAGAACTATATATTCGCATGTTATAGGTGATGCGAGTTCTATATGAATAGACATGTTAATCGCTCAATTAGTCGTTTGACTCCTTTTGTAAAGATTTGTAATAAAAAATTGAAATGGAACACAGATGTGTGCGCGCGAACATGTAAATATGATGTGTATGAATATACGTATGTGGTATTCTTCTTATAAGGATGCTATGTTGTGAAATTACATAAGGTCAAGATAATGAAAGTACTAGTTGTGTAATTTATTGTTTGGTCCTCTTAAATGACCTCGTGATGATAACAAGACTAGAACAGGAATGTGAATTTATGAGTATGTCAATATGATGTAATGTAAACCAATGAGTGTGAAATATAATATTATGGGCATGTGTATTGAGACTATGTTTTATGGGAATATTGATTTATATTATCCTACGTGGATTGTCCCTTGTTAATGAATGGAAAGCAATTATAAATCTGCAGAATGATATGGTGAAAAACATCCAGAACCTGACGACTTATATAAAAAAAAATCCATCAATTTTGGCTTTGAAAAAGTCGGGTTGTTACAATTAAAGGCCGGCAGGGGAGTTACAATCGCTACCAATTCCAGAATGGAAATGGGAGAACATAACCATGGACTTTGTAATCGGATTACCAAGGAGCAAAAATGGTAATGATGCTATATGGGTGGTTATTGATTTACTAACGAAGTCGGCCTTGTTCTTACCCATAAAAATGGCAGATCCCGTGGAGAAGTTGGCTAAGTTATATGTGAGGGAAGTGATTAGGCTTCATGGAGTGCCTGTATCAATTGTGTCGGACCGGGACCTAAGGTTCACTGCAAGGTTATGGCCAAACTTGCAACAAGCTTATAGACTAAGATGAACTTGAGCACGCCATTCCACCCCAAGACGGATGGTCAGTCCAAAAGGACTACCAGACACTTGAAGACCTCTTAAGGTCATGCGTGTTAGAGTTTGGGGAAAATTGGGAGGATATGTTGCTGTTGGTGGAATTTACGCATAATAATAGCTACCAAGCTTCTATCAGGATGGCTCCATACGAAGCTCTTTATGGGAGAAAATGTCAGACCCCAATATACTAGGATGAAGTTGGAGAGAGGAAGCTCCTGGGTCCCAAAATAGTACAATTGACGCCGACAAGGTGAGGCTGATCAGGTAGAGAATGAAGGAAGCCCAAAATAGACAAAAAAGTTATTTGAACAATCGAAGGACCTCTAGAGACCATAAAAGGACATAATTCAGTTTGGAATGAAAGGGAAACTCACCCCAAGATATGTTAGCCCCTTTCAAATTGTAGAAAGGATCGAACCGATCGCTTACCGACTACAACTACCTACGTATTTGGATAAAATTCATAATGTGTTCTATGTATCCTTATTATGGAAGGCACATGTGGACCCTTCATGAGTACTACCTCCAGTTCCCATTAAAGTAAAGAGAAGATTTAACCCTGGAGAGCAAACTAGTCAAGATCATGGATCGAAGCGAAAAAGTGTTGACAAATAAAAAAGTTCCATTAGCAAGAGTACTGTGGAGGAACTCCCAAATAGAAGAAGAGACGTGGAATAGAGAATCAGGGATTAAAGAAAAATACCCTCTTCTATTCCCCGAAACAAGTACGTTGCTTAAATTTTAAGGATGAAATTTTTGTTAGTATGGGAGAATGTAAAACCCTGAGAAACACACATAAAAAAAATCATTATGGTGAGTATAATAATAATAGTGCAATTAATGCCTTGTTTGTTTCCAGGAATTCATTTTCCTGGAAACCATTTTCCTTAGTTTCTCATGTTTGGTAACCATCCAGAAAGCTAGTCAAAGGAAAGTTAATTCCGGTCAATGAAAAAAGGAATGCTTTGTGGCAGGAAAACACTTTCTTTTTCTTATTCTAAGGAAAACACTTTCCTTTGCTTACCAAAAAACCACATGTGTTGTCTCCTTCTCTTGTGACCAATCACAGGACCACATGCACCTCATCCACACACCCTATCCAAATAAATCTACACTTGCCAAAACACATGCTTTATTTTATTTTTCTTTTTTATTAATAGAAAAACTCTACTTTGCCCCCTGTTGTGTGTGGGAGATTCAATTTTCGTCCCTTTTTTTATTATTATAACGACTACTTTGTTTCTTTTATTTTTTCTATTTTTCTTTAGTTTTTTTCTTATTGGTATTTCATTTTCCTTGTTTTTTCATTTTTTTCTATTTCCTAGTGCTTTGGTAATAACAAATAGAATAGTGAAAATTTTATTCATATGAAAAAAAACATATTTTAAGCTTTTAAAATTGAAAAAACAATATTAATAGGTTTTATTTATGAAAAATTTCACAAGGTTATATTTCTATAATATTATATGATATATATAGTTATATTTTATAAAATAAGCTATATATGAATATAAGATATAATAAAAAAATTCATCATTATACTTTTTAGATTTCATTCTTTTATTGTAAGTGATTAAATATTATATTAAATATTCTATATATATTATATAAACTTGAAAAAAAATTAATTCATTAATAAATTATTTTCCAGTTCATTTTTCATAATACAACCAAATACTGGAAAGTATTTTTCAGTTCATTTTTCATAATACTACCAAACATCTGAAAATAATTCACTTTCCCCGGAATTCACTTTTCAAAAGGAAACAACTTTCCTGTAAACAAATGGAGCCTAAATAAAGAAGAAGAAGAGAGTCGGCAACATACACAAAATAAAAGAGAGATTTGGGGACCTAAAGTGGAAGAAACAAAGAGGGAAGGACCAAACTTAAAAGGCATGAATAAATGAGGAATAGAAACAAAAAAAAAAGGAGAGAGAGAAGAAGAAAACCCTCAGCCCTTGAAGAGGAGAGCTAATGACATAAAAGAAAGAAAAAGAGAGAAGAAGAGTCACTCACTACCTCTTCATTTTCTCTCAAGAACAAACAAAGAGAACCACATGCAATCCACCATATGAGAGGAAACTAGGAGGGTCAGGGAAGATTTAGACATCAAAAGACAAGATAATAGAAGAAAAAAGCCAAGAACGAGTTGGCGACAGCAAGGGAAGAGAAGAACAACCAAAACATTTGAGAGAGAAGGGGTTCCAAAGAGAAGAAAACACAACCAGAACAAACCTAAGACCTTCCTAGAGCAATTTCAAACATTTTGGGTAAGTTGCATGCCCTAGGTTAAGTTCTTAATAAACTTTATAGGTAAGTTAAAGTGAGGATGAGTGTGAGAGAGAGGTAGAGAAAGGCTAAGTGATATTCTTGACCTAACTAGAGGACAAAAAAACTAAGGGAAGGTCTGCAGACCTTCGACCAAATATGAACAAAGAGGGAGGAGAAATATGTTTATACTAATTAAGCATCCATGTTGAGAGACAATGTTAAATTTCACAAAATTATGATATGCTGATACTTGAAAACACATGAACAACATTGTTACACATATTCTTATGAAGCCAAATCCCTAGATAAACTATTTTTTTATGTGTGATTGTTAATGTGAGAAAAGGATGAAATTCTGTGAGTAATAATGGATGAAGAAAGGAAAATAAATGCATGAAAGTGATGGTTTGTGTGTCGAACACCCAAATTGGGAAAAATATGGGTTGTTATGTTAATTAACTTGCACCTAGGAATTGATATAGATAAAGGCATAATCTGGAGTATCAACCTTCATAGAAGTTGTGGTCTAAGATGTTAGCTTTCCAACGAATCCAACCTTGCTTAATTTGAAGGTCTAGAACTCTAGATATATGTAACAATCTAAGGGGAGGTCGAGCTGCTACCCCTGCTGACAGATTTGGCCAAGTTGACAAAACAATGAAATTTAGCCACGTTAAGAATAGAATTCATTTTTCTCTACCTTTGTAAAATGTTTAGCATCATATCCTGAATTCCAAAAAGAAATAAACCATATTTGAAATTGAATTAGTAATGTTTGTTGTGACTGCTAATAAATCAAAATCGTAAAAGATAATAATGGGAAGGTAAATGTAAAAATAATGGTAAAAGAGAAACAAATGTTGTCACCATTTCTATTACTATGTTGTGAAATGTGATTGAGAATGGAATAATGAGTACTTGTGGATTCAGGAGGAGTACAACAACAATAAGGGAATACAAGTCGATCTTTTATAGCAGGTAAGTAATCTACACCTATATCTTCCTTAGTTAATACGATTCTAGTTATTTGTTTAGATTATAAATCTTATGCCTATGAATGAAACTGAAAAGAGAAAAGATGAAATGACATGAATGAGAACCGAAAAACCAGAATTGATTTATGAGTTCCTTCGGAGAAAAATGGACAAAAATAATGAGTTTTCATGGATAATCATCCCTTGGATTTGATTAGTCGGTCCCAAATACAGGAGGCTAATGATTGTAGCCAGGTTGGCTAACATTGGCATGACCAATACGGAGGAGGAGAAATATTGGACTTGATTAACTATTCGGGTTAAGAATAGTTAATGATATCAGCGGTTGGCGTTCGTATCGGCAAACTCATGGAACTTGATTAGATTTCCTAAAGTGAAAGCTAATCATGTCAAGAATTCTTGACATCGGCATACTCGATGATATTCCAAGGTAATATGAAACACTAATTAACTATTTCGGTTCAAAAATAGTTAATGACATTAATGGGTTACGTTGGTGTCGACCTTCCCACGAACTTAATTAGTCGATCCAGGAATGGGCGACTAAAGATACTAATGTGAATAATTAGTATCAGCAATGATCTTCCCGGATTAGGAAGAAGTGGCACGATGATGTGCTCCTGATAAAATTTGGGATGTTTATGAAATGAAAAATAATGGGTGATCCCCAGAAGAATAAATAGGGATATAATTATGGAAGACAAATTAATAATTCAAAAAGTCATTGTTGTGCATGGATTAGTATATGATTAAATATATATGCATGTATTGTGTACATTTCCCTTTTCTATTTTATTGTATTCTTATTTTATTTATTCTGAAAATTATAAATTGCAGGTCCTTCCCACTCACGTCAGGAGTAGTATTTAGGTCCCCTAATTTTCTTTTACATGATTTAGGAATGTAAGAATTACCTATGTGATTTGTTCTTAAGTAACCATGTAACTCGGAACGTAATAGTGTCATCCTTGTAATTTTATGTTAGGAATACTGGATTGTATTATTTTGTATTTGGAATTCAAATGTTTGTATGCTTCTCTTATTTGTTAAATTATGTATGTTAAATATGGAAGAAATTGAGTAGATAAAATGTCATATTTACGTCATTGAATATATTGTTGAGTTGGACTCTTTGTGATTGTGATATGATTGAGATGTGAGCATAAGATATGTACAGGATAATAGTCAATAACTTGGGACCTCCTAGTATAGGGAAAACTCTGCTGAAATTTCGGTTGAAATTTTTATAAACCTTAAATAATGGAAAAAAAACCCATAAATTTGGTGGTATAATTGTGTTGTTTGATCCCGAAAATGGGAATGTTATAATTAATTGTGTTGTTTGATCCTAGAAATAGGAATGTTACGTGGCATATTAAACTAACAATCTCTCATTTGCACTAAAGCTAATCGTTCATGTATCTAATACTATATTGCTCCATGTAGAAGTAATGTTTCTGCATGGATAGTGACCTAGTAAGAGGATCTTCAAGATGCTCTTAAGTTGGTACTTGCTCTATCTTTACATATTTATTTCATTAATTTATCATATCAAATGAAATTTCTTAAGTACTTGTTTGGATCATTGATGAGACCTTGGTTTCTTTACTTATGCAATGGCTCTATTGTTATCACAATACAGGGAAAGTGGATCAACAATGTCAGGAACCAACCTAGTTCATGATGAATTTCTTGATCCAAACAACCTCTTTGTTTCTTTAAATGTGGAGGTGTACTCTTTTTCAATTGTTGAATCAGTTGTACTACCTTGCTTGGAACTCTTCTAACTCAAAACACAACCATTTAGAGTAAAAAACATATATTAGCTGATATTTATTATTTTTCCAACATTTCATTGAAAATGTTTTAATTCAAACATGAGGGAGGGCTCTGGATGTCTATGGAAGTCTTGAAAAAAGACTAGGCCAACCAGTCCTAGGATAGGAATAGGAAAAGGATAAACTAGTTCATAACCTACTTACGAAAGGCCCACCCCAAAGAGCGAACAATCCTTTGTCTTTCGTAACGCGGCTTAGTCTCGATCACTCCCTCAAGAATAGGAAATAGAGCGAATCCGTCAGCTCAACCCGAGCAAGCAATATTATGGGAACTGATCTGATCGAACTGGGTCTAATGGAACAAGATCTGAACTTCTAGTTTATCTTATGCATTGATGGATCCTATAGTAAAGTATTGGAGACCATTTTCATCATATATCTCTCAATTTGTGTCTTTGAAAACATGTCTTTAGAGGAAAGTATTCCATGCAAAATAGATAAGAATCCAATCTTCCTCTATTTTCTCTTAAACCTGAACTGGTCCAAACCCTAGGTCGATCGGGTACTGGGTTGACTCGTCAAACCAGTTTAGGTCTTATAACTTGAGTTATTATACTATTATAAATTTTAATTGTAAAAATAAATAATATTTAATTATTTTTTAAAATATGTAAATTTGATGATTATATATATTAAGGATAAAATATATTTTTTATATTTCATTTTGTTTTATCCACCATCAACAACAAAAAATACAAAGATAGTTATTTTATTTTATACACTACTACCAACCATAATTTTATTTGTCTCTTGTTCTATCTTGTCACCTCTATTTATGTTGTTTCAGTTTTTTTTTTATTTCAAGACCGTAACCAAATACTAACTAATAGTTTCACTAGTATAAGACCGATAGCACAAGGTCATAGAAAATAATGAATATAAAACGGTTGAATTTTCATTATCTTCCCCGTAAGATTTTTATTCTAAATTTAGTAAAATTCTTGTAAACATCAAAACATAATAATTAAGCTTTAAATGCTTATAATTTCTACACAATTTTTCAAGCAGAGCTTCTTTTCTTGTTTTGGTGGGGAGCGGGGGTTTAAACCAAGATAAAGATGGGTCAATTGTATTATGCAATACACCTTAACTTGCTACATGTTCAGGGCCGAGCTACTGATCTTCCTATGAACTGCCAACTTCTCACTTGTGAGCTCCATCAGGTTGTTGCCCCCCAAGTGCTGCTTTGTAACAAGGTCAAACTTCATCCTCTCAAGTAGCCCACCAGTTTTTATCAGAACCTTTTTAATTATGGTTAGATCGAATAGAGCCAACCTGATATTGGTTCCAAACCGGTACAAGAACGTCTCGTCATGCATCTTAGATATTAGGCTAGTGCTTGCCCTTCTATAAAGGTATTTATTATTTTTCCAATAAAATATATAGATGTAGTAAGCGTATTTAAAAAAAAATCAATAACTTGGATTATATTCTCAAGGAACTAAATAAGTTAGATTTATTTAAATCATTGAAAAAAAAAACAACAATAGCAAACAAGAAATCATATATATATATATATATATATATATATATATAAAAGATCAATAGAACAAAAAAAAATAACAATACAATATCAACTTGGATTGAATAATGAAATAAAAAATAATAAAACTTTTATAAAAAAATATTAAAGAAGAATATAAGAAATTATAATAATAAAGATCAAATTGAAAATACCAATATATGAAGAAAAAAACTTGAACAACTAGAATTTTTCAACGTGGTTTTATTCATACAAAAATTGTAAATGTAAATAAAAATAATTTATGCATATATCCAATTAAATAAATCACAAACCATTGTGTAAATAAATAAAAATAAAAGTAATTAACGATAAATAAAAATATAATTGAAAAAATTTAGATACCAATATAGATTTAGATATTTAATATCACAGCATAGGTCATTTTTCTGGTTATATTTAATGAATTTGTTTATGAAAATTAAATTTTAATAGAGATTAACACACACATAAAATTCATTGAATAAAATAAAAGAAAAAAAATATTATGCAACGTTACATGTATTAAAAATATTATTAAAAAAATAAATACTTATCTATATAAAATATACAAAAAAAACTACAAATAAATCATACTAACCTTTGGAAAAAAATTAAACACACTTAATAAATTCAACAAAGGATAAAAAACCAAAAAACAAATGAAAGAGAAAGGGTATCAATTAAAACATAAATTTAAAAATTATTTAGAAAAACATATAGAAAAACTATTAATAGAAAAAAAAATGAGGTCAGATGCTCTTGAGCCTAGTAAGTCAGGTTTGGCGCTTGGCCCAATCAAAAAAAGGTTCACGTGTGGGCCTTTAATTATTATTTTTAAATTTAATGAGATGGATGATATGTTTTCTTCCTCAGCTACTTGGAAAAAAATAAACATATTATCTAAAAATCCCAGAATCCAGCCACTAGTGTAGTTGGAAAAATGAGGTTCTTTTTAATTTGATCCAAAAACTTATTTTCAACCAATGTTTTACCCAAAACACCTAGGAAACACCTTACAAACCTAGTTAAATCAATCTATGACCTCTAAAATCACAAAAACAATCGGTTGAAAATCTGAAATCAACTCAAAAACAAAAATCTTCCCGGGCTCACATCTGTTTTTTAGGTGTTTTCAAGGTAAAAAAAACACTTAATCATAACCCTCATCATCATATGGAACCATTTGATAAAACAAATCAGCCGTTTTGGTGCCCTAAATCTTTGCCAATGAAAATTTCCTTTCTCTAAGCCGGAATCTAGTGACCTCTCTTTCCTCCTAGAAAAAAGACTAAAAGAAAAGAAAATTAAATTTTGGTACCACAATATATATTTTTTAAAGATTATATGGACCAATTACCTAATGGATTAAAAAGATGGGGGATGTAAATGAACTTTTCAAACAAATTTCAGACCTACCACCTATGTTACCCTGTTTTTGTCACTTCAGTCCCCTGTCTTTCAATTCAACCCGTACCCCAAAAAAATATGTTTTTTGGCTTTAATTTGGGCTTAAAGGGGCTTAATTGTGAGAAAAAAGTTTGAGGATCAAATTTGAATTTTTTAAAACTTCACTATTACAATCCACAATAAATTGTGAGATTGTAAACACCTAAAAAAAAAGGAGGTAAAGCCAAAAATGACTCCACCTTCGTTGATGATTTCTGAATCGGTAGTAACATAATTTCTGTTTAAGATTTCTAAGTCGGCAGCGACTCAGCTTTCATTGACAATTTCTGATTCAATATGAGCTGTGTGTGCTGACAAATCTATGTGTCAGCTGTTGAAGTAGTTTCATTGATGATTTCTGAGTTAACAGTGGTTGTGTGCGCTGACAAATCCATGTGTTAGTCGTAGAAGAAGTTTCGTTGATGATTCCGAGTCAACATTGACTCAGTTTTTGTTGAAGATTTCTGAGTTAACAGGGGCTGTGTGTGCTGACGAATCCATGCATCAACCGTGGAAGCAGTTTTGTTGACACATTTTGAGACGGCAACGACATAGTTTTCATTGATGATTTCTAAGTCAATAGGAGTTGTGTGCGCTGATGAATCCATGCGTCAACTGTGGAAGCGATTTTGTTGACAATTTTTGAGTCAATAGCGACTTAGTTTTCATTAACGATTTATGAGTAAACGGTGGTTGTGTGCGCTGACAAATCCATACATTTTTTAAAACCCAACAAAAATTTTAGTCTTTGGCCGACCAATATTAGGAAGAATTGAAGGATATAAATCAGCTAGCCTTAGAGAAAATCCTGGAGGAGGAGGGTTGACCTGTCTTAGGGAAGAATTGGCATAGAAACCAGCCCAAAATAACCCAAAAAAGAGATAGGAATAGCCTTGCTCAACACCCAAAAACCCCCTCTCTTTTAAGAGGGGTATAAATACAAGAGATGAGAGAAGGTGACCCTTCCTCTTCCCCAAAACCGGCTACAGCAGGGTGCATGTGCTCTACTACATGTCCTTCCTTCTCTTCCTCTTTTCCAATGAAAAACTTGACCAAACCCAGCTGCATGTGTCCTCCTTAGGCATGAGAAAGAATGGAGGGTTAGAGGGAGAAGGAGTCCAGAACCGGTTGGAAGCTGATAGAAGGAGGAGAAACCAAGAGGGGGAAAGAAGATGAAGAAAACCAAGAGAAGAGGGAAGAAAAAACTATTAACCCTTTGCTAAAGCTACTTAAAATCATGAGGTATGAACCATACCCTTCTCCACCTATTCTTATGCCCTTGGGACCAAAAGGAAGAAGAAAACCCCAAGTAAATGACCTAAGATTCTTACACCAGTTACTAAGGAAATCTAGACTAGGAAGAGGGGCGAAAATGAGGTTGGATAGAGGACCTAACTCCAGAACATTCAATAAGAGAAATGTACAAATTTGAATGAACAAACTTGAAAGAGGGTCGGCCATAGTTGAAGGGTTGGACAACATGTAATTGTATGATGAAAGGGACGAAAATAAGGTTGGATAGAGGACCTAACTCCAGAACATTCAATAAGAGAAATGGATAAATTTGAATGAACAAACTTGAAAGAGGGTCAGCCATAGTTGAAGGGTTGGACAACATGTACTTGTGTGATGAAATGCATGAAAATGACCTTATTGAACTCCTAAGAACGTATTCAAACTAAAACAGAATGTATGTTGATGATTAATGCCTTGATTTTCCACATATGATTGATGAACTTACATGAAATATGTAAAGAAATGAGGAGATGCATAGAGTGTGATTCTGCTGGATTCCTAGGAACATTTTGTGTGTTAGAACTGAAATTTATGTTGATGTTATTGCTTGAATTTTGTTATGAGATTGATGAGTTTACATGAGAATGGTTCAAGTAAATGAAAATATGTTATGGCATGCTTTTTGTAATTATACTTGTGATAAAAATGAAATAGAACCCTGATTAATGAGTTTACATGAGAATGGTTCAAGTAAATGAAAATATGTTGTGGCATGATTTTTGTAATTATACTTGTGATAAAAATGAAATAGAACCTTTATGTGTTGAAGAATTATTATTAGTTATGTTGATACATTTCCATAATACAAATGTGAATACAAGAATGTATGGTAGTAGCAATGTTAAGTGTTGGTATTTGAAGTGATGATTTGAGAAAAACTTTGGTAGATGAACATATGGAGATGTGTTTTGTGCTATTTGATAATGTATGATGAATGGAGTGTGGTTCGACAAGGTTCTATGTCCAAAATAGGTTAAGAACATTGGTAGGGTGAAAGCCTAGCATAATCTTATGCTTGGCCGAAAGAAAGAAGTAGAACCAGAAACAACTTCATCGTCGCTGTCAATTTTTTAATCGGCAGTGACATGGATTGCGTTGATGATTTCTAAGTCGGTAACGACTCAGTTTCCATCAATGATATCTACGTCAACAGTAGAGTAATATCTCGGCTTTTCCATAGCCAAAAATCAGTGGATTTTTTTTTGTAAGTCATTAGGTTCTTGATGCTTTTCACAATATCATTCTATGAATTTATAAATGCATTCCATTCATTAACAAGGCACAACCCACATAGGGTAATGTTCAACATCCCATAAAAGTGACAATACACGTTCTCACAACAGTATTTAGGGTTTATCATAACAGAATTCATCTCTTAGTGTAGTGCAATACTCATGTGATTTCACAATACAACATTCTCATAGAAGAGAATATCACATACATACATTCACCACATCATGTTTACAAAATCATACTTTCGCATTTGTATTCCATTATAATTTTTTATACAAGTCTTTACAAAAGTGCTGAATGAAAAATATTCAACTACTCCATTCGATCTTATCAAATACTATTCAACTAGTCCATTCGATCATATCAAATACATAACACCTAAAACATATTATTACATAGCACTTTTCAAAATATATGAACCCATGGAACTGGCTTTCCTACGCACCTTGATTGTATGATGTCCCTGTTATAAAAACAACATGGATACAAGAATTGTAAATAATCTAAACATGATAATAAACAACTACAAGAACGTTATCGTTACTTTTTGTTATCAACTTAGAATAGGTACATTCCTTCTTTTACTTCTCATATGCATTGTACAATCCTTATTATTTTGTTAAGTGTATTATTCTCACTCATACGCCCCAACCTCTCCATAGGAGTTGTGGGGCTAAAGTTTAAACATTGATCGGAGTTAATTACTTCACTTTAACCCAGTCATCTACCTTGGATAATTTTAGTTGTAGCTAATTGAAATATTCAAACTTGGTCATCCGTCTTGGATGTCATTAACCCAAACTAATCACAAAATCAAACTCGTCATCTCTTATGGATATCATTAGCCAAATCCAATCATCATAATCAACTTGGACATTCATCTAGGATGCCATTAGCCAAAACTAAACATCATATTTAACCCGACCATCGCTCTAGGATGCCATTAACGACGACTAATCATCAGGGCAACTCGGCCATCCATCTAAAATGCCATTAGTTAAAGCTAATCATCAACGTAGCCCGGCCATCCATCTAGGATGCCATTAACCAAAGTTAATCATCAACTCTTCTCGGTCATCCCCTTAGGATGCCATTAGCTGAAGGTAATCATCAAACACTACTTGGCTATCCATTGTGGATACCATTAGTCGAAGCTCATCATAATACTCATTCAACATTCTATAACAGTTTAGCACTCATTATATCTCAATAGTAGATCATTCATAATACTCATACAAACATTTCGTATCAATTTAGCATTCCTTATAACACAATAGTAGATCATTCGTAATACTCGTATGAAAATTCCAAAATAGATTAGCATTCATTATAACACAATGATAGATCCTTTGTAATACTCGTACAAACATTCCGTAACAATTCAACATTTATTATAGCACAATAAAAATCTTTCATGGTACTCGTACAAACATTTCGTATCAATTTAACATTCCTTATAACACAATAGTAGATCCTTCTTAATACTCGTACGAACATTCCAAAATAGATGAACATTCATTATAACACAATGATAGACCCTTTATAATACTCGTACAAACATTCCGCAACAGTTTAGCATTCGTTATAACACAATAAAAATCTTTCATAGTACTCGTACAAACATTTTCTAACAATTTAACATTCATTATATCACCATAGTAGATCCTTCATGATATATGTGTAGCATTCCATAGTAGTTTAGTACTAGCTATAACACAATAAAAGACCCTTCGTAATAAAGTCACTCCAGGGAATTAACGTTATACTAGAAGGGGTAGAAGCCACCTACCTGCTCCTCTCGTGGGGTGTCATTTTCTGGTTGTAGGTCCGATCCCGATCGCACCACTTAACACATCAATGATCACAAATCAACACATTTGCATTTGGTAATCACATAACTCATCATCATACACATTCCAAGAACACACATGTTTGCATTCAAGTGTTCCACATATTACACCATCATACCATGAAATCTTTACAAGCATTTAAGTCATTTCCTAAGTGGAAGTCTGTCGTAGAAAATTAGTAGTGAAACCTGATTCGCTGGTGACATAGAATTCAACATCAAAATCATCAACGCATACAGGCTACTGCTGATTTAGAAGTTGTTGATGAAAACTGAGTAGCTGTCGACCTAGAAATCATCAATGTAAGACATGTCGCTGCCGATTTTTGAATCAGCAGCGGCGATAGAGTCGTTTCTGATTTTACTCTTTCCCTCGACTAAGCATAAGGTCTACATTAGTTTTCCCCCTTTCCTAACTCATCCCCCAACGAAGTTTGAACATATCCAAAAAGCAATCACATTCAAAGTTTTATCACAAGACCATCAATAATGCCATAGTCAATTCTTAACATGCATATCCTTATTCTTGGCCGAAGCAACATTTGCCTCTTTCTTTCAATCTTTCGCATGCATTTCATCAAGTCTAACATAATAATATTCCCAAAAACATGCCATGCCTATACATATAACCATTTGATTCTTAAATAAACAAATTCACCCGTTACACGCACAAAGTTTAAATGATAATACAATTTTGTACATAACATCTTTCTAACGTATTATCACATAATTTCTTCAATCATATATACAGAAATCTTGTCATTAGAACAAGCATAGGATCTGTTTTGGTTTCAGCGTGATCTAAGACTATAACATGGTCACAATCTATGCATTTCATCATAGGAAATTCATATTCTATCCAGCCTTCACTATGGTTAGCGCTCCCATAGGTTCATACCTTCCAAACCATTCATTTTCTTAAGTAAAGGGTTTGTGTAGGTGTTCTTTCATTCTTCGTTGTACTTGGGTTAGTCCATTTAGTCAATATTCCTTGAGTTAAGGTGCAAGAACACTACCCCTTTTTTTTTGGGTTTTTTCCCAACTCTCTCTTTACTCTTCACTCAAGGGGGCTTGCATACAGGTTGGTCTGGTTCGGTTTCTTCTTGGGGAGAGAGCTTCAATTGTAGCAATGGCTATTGCTGTTTCTGTAGGAGAGGAAGAGTCATTTATTTTTCTCCCCCTTGTATTTATATCCCATATAAGTGTGCTGGGGAGTTTGGAGGTTGTTCCACCATGTCGTTGTTCCTCTTTAAGTTATCTAAGAACCAATTTTGCCCCCCTCCCAAGACCTCTCTAACGTAAATCGGTTTTGATGTGATCCAACCATCAAAGGATCCATTGGAGGTTCCAGTTGGTCCAGTTACTAGGCTTAGGGCTAAGAAGTTCAAAGAAGCTTTCAATGGACTTCTTCAAGATACATGGGCTACAGTGGACTTCAAGAGGATTCGCAATAATAAAGAGCAAGCCTTGATTAATCTGATTCATGTTCAAGAGGGGCTAGTTGGTGGAACCAAGACCATTACACGAGGATTGGGAGAAGAAGACTAGATTCAGACAGTTTGACCTTTCATTACTCTTTTAGTCATAACTGGAGTTACAGATCGAATTTTGATTTGATTCTAGTTGGGCTGGAAATTAAACTTCCATACCTTTCCAACAGTATATGGCACACCTTCTAATTAATTAAGACGAGAAAGAACCGTCCGTTTTAAGTTGGGCCTTGCTGCTGCCAGACAGAATGCGGAAACAACGAACTTATCTTATTTAATTAGTTGGGCTATCAAACTTTAATTATTTTGAGAGGAGAAAATTTTTTTGGGTTTTAGAATTGTTTATTTTAATTAATTTGGGCTAGTTTTAACTTGGGTTGATTATTATTTAAATTGGGTTTATGTGAGACCCATTAGGGAAACTAGGGTTTTGGCTTGCAGTATAAATACTCTTTAGGAATAATTTTAGGGCAGACTTTTGATAATATTTTCAGCATTGTAGCTGACTTTCGGTTGCTCAATCTTGGTTTTTGATTGAACTTTCAACTCTTCAAAGAATTGACCATTCTTTGTTGTGAATTTATACTTCTTTTGCTCGTCTATAGGTGTAGGCGTTATGATCGAGTTGGTTTATAGTCTTGTTGCCTTGGAGCAAGTCTTCCATTGTGATAAGCTCATTCAAATCTCAACAAACTTGGGTTAGATTGATCTTGGGGTCGCGAATTCCATTAAATTCCGCTAGGGTTTGCATCAGGTTTGGTCCCTTAAATTTTGTTTAGTATTGGCTTGTAAACCCCGGGAAAAATTAAATACATAAATAAATAAAGGTTGCTTAAATTGAAAACTAACTACATGAGAAATAAAAGTGAGGAAATTCATGCGTATGGTTAAATAAAAGACAGGAATTCAGAAATTTTTTGAATATAATTTCCGGGCAAAATAATTCGAGACATTATAATAAGCAGGTAATGTTGAGGGTTGGATTTAATTGAAAAAAATAATACACTTAAAGAAAATGGGGCCTAAATGCAAATAAGGGAAATTATAGAGTATAAATACTCTCTCCTTACCAAAAAAATCTACAGGAACGATAAGGAGAGAAAATATGGAGTTTTATACCCATTCTTCAAAAATCAAGAGAGAGAAACACTAAAACTTCAAGAACCCATCCAAGATTAAAGGTTTATAGATGAGAAAAACACTTGTGAGCAAGAGATTAACAAGAAATTTAACAAGAAGAAAAGAAAGGAAGGAGTTGAAAATCTTCAACTGGTTGAAGATCAAAATCTTAATTTGTACCGGGTAAGGTGTTCTAAACATGATCTTAAAAATTCATTTCAAATTCGATAATGAATCGATGCCTTGATATTGAATTATAGGTTAGGGTTCTTAGATATGAATTGGGAAAAAATTACATATTTTTAAAATTAAGTTAATTCATGTGTGGTATGTAGTTTATGAAAGTATTGTGTGAAAGGAAGGGGGAGACGGATCTTGACAGACTTATCTCCTAACTTTCGGTGAGATTTCGGGTAGGAGGATGAGGGAATTAGGATCGAGTTCCTTTATAGAAATTATAGATTTGGATGTTAGCTAACCAAGGAAACTAGTCTTGCTCAATTTGGAGATGTAGAACTCTAGCTATAGGCACCAACCGAGACTGAGTTGTGACTGATTCTGTAGGGCAGTAGGACTAATGGGTTGATGAGTAATTTTGACTATCTTAGAGGCAGAACTAGGTTCTCCTTCCTTCAGAGAACTTGTAGCCTCGTGTCTTAGCTTTCTAACGAGATCAATCTCACTTAAAATGGAGTTCTAGAACTCTAGAAATAGTTAAAAATCTGATGAGTGTTCAGATAGCAACGGTTGGACAGCAACCGTTGGACAGTAATAGTTCAAACAGCAACAGTTGAACAACAACTGTTCAAACAGCAACGGTTGGACAGTAACAGTTTACACAACAATGGTTGGACAATAACAATTCAAAGTTAGACAGTAACAGTAGACTTTCACATGAATATTATATGTAGGAATATAAAAGAATTGAGTCATACAAACACTTGCACATTGGGATACTAACTTTGAAAATATACATGATATATGTATGCTTGTTATTATGAGAAAATGAACATGCATAGAAAGTAACATATGAGTAATGAATGAATATGGATTCTATATAAAATTAGCTTGAAGGAATCATAACCAAAAACTTCCTTGTGATTCAGGAGGAGCAACCAGGATTGGATCTTCTGTTAGGGGAAGTCACGAGACAGGTAGAGCAGGTGCGTGATTTTCCCTCCTTTTTGCACTTATACAATTTAAAATTCTTCTGGTGAATGCAATTACAATAAATATTGTATTCAATGTAAATAAAGTCTAGCGTATTTACAAGATTAGCCTCGGGTCTTAACTTTCCAACGAGATCAATCTCACTTAAAATGGAGTTCTACAACTCTAGATATAGTTCAAAATCTGATGAATGTTCAGACAACAACGGTTGGACAGTACTAACAATTCAAACAGCAACAATTAGATAGCAACTGTTCAAACAGCAATGGTTGGACAACAACTGTTCAAACAACAACGGTTGGACAGTAACGGTAGACTTTCATGTGAATATTATATGTAGGAATATAAAAGAATTGAGTCATACGAACATTTGCACATTGTGATACTAACTTTTAAAATATACATGATATATGTATGTTTGTTATTATGAGGAAATGAACATGTATAGAAAGTAACATATGAGTAATGAATGAATATGGATTCTCTATAAAATCGGCATGAAGGAATCATAACCAAAAACTTCCTTGTGATTCAGGAGGAGCAACTAGGATTGGATCTTCTGTTAGGGGAAGTCATGAGACAGGCGGAGCAGGTGCGTGATTTTTCCCTCCTTTTTGCACTTATACAATTTAAAATTCTTCAAGTGCATGCAATTACAATAAATATTGTGTTCAATGTAAATAAAGTCTTGCGTATTTACAAGATTAGCTTCGGCTAATGGCATCCGTGTAGGATTGCTAGGAGGTGAATTACAAGATTAGCTTCGGCTAATGGCATCCGTGATAGGATTGTCGGGAAATGAATTGCAAGATTAGCTTCGGCTATGGCATCCGTGATAGGATTGTCGGGAAATGAATTGCAAGATTAACTTTGGCTAATGGCATCCGTGATAGGATTGGCGGGAAATGAATTCAGAGATTAGCTTCGGCTAATGGCATCTGTGATAGGATTGCTGGGAAATGATTTGCAAGATTAGCTTCGGCTAATGGCATCCATGATAGGATTGCCGGGAAATGAATCACAAGATTAGACTTTGCAAGGTCACCTGGTTCAAGCAAGTAAATAAGAGTATTCAAATTAGAAATATACAAATGAGTGTTGATTGGGTTTAAAAGATTTACAAGTAAAATATAAATTGTCTATTAGAATTCCTAAGGATCCGATAGAAAATTAATACTTCATTCATGTACGTTACATGAACAAATATATATTTATTTTATCAATATAATGGTATGTTTATTTATGTAACAGGTCCATCAAATACCCAAGGAGATCATTAGTTTAGGTCTCTACTTTGTCAAACTTATGTAAATATTTAACTTAAACAAAAGGGAATTAACGCGTTTATGTAGTATGCTTTTGTATAAACCTTGATGTATTTAAAAAGTTCAGCTTAGCATGTAGTGCTTTAGTTATCTTGTAATTAACCCTTTTGAAATGTTTAAGGACACATATTATGTTGTAATGTTTTCTTTGCACGTTAGTATTTCTTTTTCTTTTAAATTTTATGATATGATATGTGGACTATGTTCATATTGAACTTGCTCGTAGGATATATATAAATTGTGAGGATTGTATGAGGTGTTGAATTATGATGTTTGATATAAGGTCCGGAATTATGGGACCTTTTGATGATGGGTTGATTGAATAAATTGCTAGTAGTCGATAACTTGGGATTTCCTAAATACAAACAAAACTCTGCTGAATTTTTGGTAGATAAAAAAAATTTCCCTCTATTAAGAGAATAACTTGGGATCTTTTAACATTGATTAAGTCTTACAGCCAGGCTGTTATATGATCGGCCTTTTGTTCAAATTTTCATTGGGTTTTACATTGTTTCTCCAAAGTTGGCTGGTTTGTACCCCTCAATTCTTTCTAGTATGGGTCGACCAAAGACAAAATTAGTCGGGTTTTACATGCCGACTCAAAAATCATCAACGAAACCGCTTCTACAGCTGACGCATGAATTCATCAGCGCACACAACCCCTATTGGCTCAAAAATCATCAATGAAAATTGAGTTGTTGCCGACTCAGAAATCATCAACAAAAACTATGTCGTTGCTGATTCAGAAATTATCAGCGACAGTGGAGTTGTTTCTGGCTTTACTTTTTTTTGTTGGGTGTTTACAAGATGATTATGTAAGCTGATGATTTCAGCATCAGTTGTGAAACTATATTGCATTGATAATTTCTAAGTCGGCAGCGACTCAGTTTTCGTCAACGATTTCTGAGTCAACCATAAACCATGCGCATTGACGATTTCAGTATCAGTTGTAAAACTGTGTTGCGTTGATGATTTCTGAGTCAACAGCTACTCAATTTTTGTCAACAATTTCTGAGTTAGTTATAAACCATATATGCTGATGATTTCAGTGTCAGTTGTGAAACTATATTGCGTTGATGATTTCTGAGTCGGCAATGACTTAGTTTTGTCAATGATTTTTTAGTCAGTCGTAAACCATATGCACTGACAATTTCAGCGTCAGCTGTGAAACTGTATTGCGTTGATGATTTCTAAGTCAGCAACGACTTAGTTTTCATCAAAGATTTCTAAGTCAATTGTAAACCATACGCGCTGATGATTTCAGCATCATCAATGAAACTGTGTTGTGTTGAAGATTTCTGAGTCGGCAGCGACTCAGTCTTCGTCAACAATTTCTGAGTCAGTAGTAGCCTATATGCGCTAGCAATTTCTACCGATTACGGTGTCATCGGCGAGTTAGTTTTTGCTGTCAAATTTGTTGCAATGTCACGGTCCCACAAATTAATTACCCTAACTTTAAACACAACATACAAGATAGTATAAAATAAGCAAAGGGTTTGTTGCTACCCAATTTTTGACCCATCTTTTTGATAAAATTTTTGAAAAATAAAAAAATAGCAGAAAAACAATGAAAATCCAAAAAAATACGTTTTTAATATATTTGCATCGTTTTTAGCATTTCAGCGTCATCTCAAAATAATTTAAATTTTCAAAAGTCTTTTGAACGCGTTCGACTTTTCACGCGTCATTTTTAAAAACATTGATTTTCCTCATTTAAGTCGACGTTGATATTGCTCATTTTCAAAAACTATAAAAAAAAATAAGAAAAATCAAAATTTACACAAAAAGAAGAAGTTGAGGGACTATATTTGAGGATTAAGGAACATTTTACCTATAAATATAGGTCCACAACTTACACAAAGAAAGGGGGTAATTTTGAGAGTAAAAAAAAAAAAGAAAGAAACCTGAAGTCTATCTCTTTCACACCAAGCCGTCGCCCCCTGATCCAAAACCTTTTCTTCTCCCTGACCCAAGCAACTCACTTGCCCTTTGCCAAAAAAAAAAAACAACGGCCGCACCCTTCCCTCTACATACAAGCCTCCCTTCTCCCCCTCATAGCTCCTCTCTTGGCTGTCTCTCCCCACTCCATTCTCCCCCTCATAGGACCAAACCTTTTCTCAAACCCTCTCCCCATTTGAATGACCCAAACCTGCCTCACAAAAAAAAGGAACCATTTCCCCATTGTCATTTCCAGCTCCACCCGACAGAGACCGGCCGCCGCTCCTTTCATCTGTAGTCCGAACACAGCGGCAGCCCTCATTGTATTCATATATATATATATATATATATATATATATATGAATTGAGGACTCAATTTTCACTGCCGATTTCATGATCGGCAGCGACACAGTTTTCGCTGCCGATTTCTGCATTGGCAGTGACGCAGTTTCTGTTTTTTTTTTTAATTAATTAACTTAAGGAGTTGGGAGGGAGGGGTAAAACCGGTTTTAGATAAACCAAAATAAGGATAAGAACACATCTAAACCAACCCCCAAACAACCTACCTCATTTCATGGGGAGTATAAATATAAGGAGGAGAGAGAGAGGATGATCCATCCTCTTCCCAAAATAGCAGTTGCATGTCGTTCTTCCCTTCCTCTTTCACAACAGAAACCTAAATCAAACCAGTAAAGAGTGCCTTGTGAACGTGTGAGGGAAAGATGAGACCTTGAGAGAAGATTGGACAGCTGCCTAGAGGAAAGGAAAAAGAGGGCTGGAAAACGTGAGAGGAAGGAGGAGGAGAACCAGCAGGAGAAGAGAAAGAATAGTGTCAAACCTTCCTCAAACTTAGTTAGATTCGAAAGGTATGGGTCATGAAACTCCCTTCCTCTTCTCCTTAAGACCAGAAACGAAAATGAAGAAGAAAACCCTAAGAAAATTGACCTAAGACCTAAGCTAGCTGTGAAGGAAACTGAAATTAACTAGGAGAATAAGGAAACAGAAATGAAATGAAGCCAATTTTAGAACATCTAACAAAGAAAAATGAATAAAATGGAAATAACAAATCATGGTAGAGGGCTGACTTTAACTATGGGGTTGGCCAGCATGCATGTATGTGTTCTGCTGGGATTTTGTTGAAGGATTTGGTGCTGTAATTGATGGTTTTAATGTGTGTGTTCTGCTGGGATTTTGTTGAAGGATTTGGTGCTGTAATTGATGGTTTTAATGTGTGTGTTCTGCTGGAATTTATTGAAAGATTATATGCTGTAATTGATGGTTTCAATGTGTGTGTTCTGCTGGAATTTATTGGAAGATTATATGATGTAATTGATAGTTTTCAATGTGTGTGTTCTGCTGGAATTTATTGAAAGATTATATGCTATAATTGATGGTTTCAATGTGTTTGTTCTGCTAGAACCTAGTGGTAGTGTATATGCTAGGGTTGTTACAGCATGTGTGGTGCGTGTTAATGCCAAAATGTGTGTTGTGCAGTGAAATTGTGATTCGCTGCCGAAACTGTGTTGGCTGCAGCGAATTGGCATTCGCTGCCGAATTGGGTGTTGTGCAGCGAAACTCTGATTCACTGCCAAAACTGTGTCTGCTGCAGCGAATTAGTATTTGTTGTCGAAACTGAGTCTTCTGCAACGAATTAGCATTCGCTGCCGAGTTGTGTGTTGTGCAGCGAAACTTTGATTCGCTGCCGAAACTGTGTCATCTGCAGCAATTAGCATTTGCTACCGAAACTGAGTTGTCTGCAGCAAATTTGTGATCCGCTGCCGAAACTGAGTCTTCTGCAGCAAATTAGCATTTGCTGCCGAGTTGTGTGTTGTGCAGCGAAACTGTGATTCGCTGCCGAAACTGTGTTGGCTACAGCGAATTAGCATTCGCAGTTGAATTGTCTGTTTTGCAGCGAATTGTGATTCGCTGCCGAAACTGTGTCGGTTGCAGTGCATTAACAATTCGCTATCGTGTGGCGTGTTCTGTAGCGAACTTGTGATTCGCTGTCGAAGTTGAGTTGGCTGCAGCGAAATTGTAATTCGCTACCGAAACTGTGGCGCCGGCAGCGAAACAGTTTTCGCTGCCGAACTGGCTGCTGGCAGCGAAACAGTTCTCGCTGCCGAACTGGCTGCCTGCAGCGAACCAGTTCTCGCTGCCAAATTGGGCAGCCTGTAGTGAACCAGTTCTCGTTGCCAAATTGGGTAGTAAGCCTCTTAGGCAGAAACGACCTAAATGCTAGTAACAATTTCATGGTATGATGATGTAAAATGTGGAACACTTGAATGTGAACATATGAACTCTTGAAATAAGTGTGGTGATGAATGTGATTCAAAAATACAAATATACTGATTTATGACCATTGATGTCTTAGGTGGTGCGGTCGGGATTGGACTATCGTCAAGACAAGAACAACCCACAGGTGGAGTAGGTAGGTGACTTGTACCTTCCTTTTTCATACGTTGAATAATGAAATACTTTAACATGAATATTACCATATTGTGTTAGAACCAATATTAGATTGTCGAACGCTTAAATGTTGATAAATGAATGATTAGCTTCGGCTAATGGCATCCGAATGGATGGCCGGGACAAATGAATGATTAGCTTCAGCTAATGGCATTCGAAAGGATGGTCGGGATGAACGATTGGTTAGCTTTGGCTAATGGCATTCGAAAGGATAGTCGGGACGAACGATTGGTTAGCTTTGGCTAATGGCATCCGAAGAGGATGACCGGGGTGAGTGAACGGTTAGCCTCAGCAAATGATGCCTTAAGAGGATAGCCGAGTTTAAGATTATGGTTAATTGCAAAAATTGGTGCATTTATATACACTACAAGTTGTTTATACCAAGTACATAAAGAAATTATAAATGTTAATGCTTCATTTAACTGCCAGACCCTTAAATGTTTTGTACTGCTGCAGGGACGTCACATCCACGAGATGTCTAGGGAACCCGATACACGGGAACCTACTTTTGCAAGGAATCATGTAGATGCATTCTAAATCCCAATGTATTTTGTATGAATCAATGTACTGAATGTATAATTTTTATTAGATCCTTTTGTTTAAATTCGTAATGGCTATTAGTAGGATAAGAATGCAAACTCATGTCTATGTATGTATATTTTTAATACGAAATTCTAATCATGCAACCATAATATTACGTGTTTATGTAAGATTCACTTTTAAAAGAAATGTTGATTGTATGGATTGTATTTTGATGATGTGAGGGATCAGGTTCGCTAATTTCCAGCACCATGTGTGTTAGGTATATATATATATAAAACCGGGTTGTTACAAATAGCCTTGCATGAATCTTCAATCTTTGACTTAGAGGAGTTAAATTGCTGAAATAAAAACTTGGATGTCGGTTTAGATGCTTTAGAATGTAATTTGGACTCATTTCTTCACGAAACTTGTTTGCTGACAGAATTCATTTTTCATCTTTGAAAATCATATCTCCCTCATATGACATCATTTTTTGATTAAATGTGGAGCGTGGATAGGTCTTTGAGTCAGGAATCCAAAAAAATTAAGTTTGCATCAATTGGACTTTTGTAGCTCAAGATATTCAAGTCGGAATGGACGGAGGTCACCACTAGCAGATTGCGAGATTTGACTTTGAAGGCTACGATTTCCATGCTTTTCTTTATTTTATTTTATTACCTTAGATTTCCATAAAGGTATGGATGTTAGCTTTTTAATGCCACTGGAATAACTTCATTTCGACCTCTAGAGCTCACGCTCTGCACAAAACATCGACTGAAGGTCAAATCTGTCAATTACCTCCAATTTACTTCTTTTTGCATCTTTCATCCAAAAATGCCTCAAAATATAAAACAAAGAATATTAAGGCATTTTATATATAAAATATAGATTAATAAGTAATCAATTAACCCTGACTGATGTTTAAGCTTCGGCCCCACAACTCCTATAGAGAGAGGTTAGGGCGTATGAGTGAGAATAATACACTTAACAAAATAATAAGGATTGTATAATGCATATGAGAAGTAAAAGAAGGAATGTACCCATTTTATGTTGATAACGAAAAGTAACGATAACGTTCTTGTAGTTGTTTATTATCATGTTTAGATTATTTACAATTCTTATATCCATGTTGTTTTTATAACAGGGACATCACACAATTAAGGTGTGTAGGGAAGCCCGTTCCATGGGCTCACATATCTTGAAAGGTGTTATGTAATAGTATGTTTTATGTGTTACTTTTACAAAGACTTGTATCGAAAATTGTAATGGAATACGGATGCGAAAGTACGATCTTGGAAACTTGATGTGATGAATGGATGTATGTGATATTCTCTTTTATGAGAATGTTGTATTGTGAAATCCCATGAGTGTTGGACTACACTAAGACATGAATTTTGTTACGATAAACCCTAAATACCATTGTGAGGATGTGTATTCACTTTTTATGGGATGTTGATTTACTTTAGCCTATGTGGGTGTGCCTTGCTAATGAAGGGAATGCATTTATAAATTCATAAATGATATTGTGAAAAGCATCGAGAACATGGTGAATAATATTGTGGTGAAACAGTGGAGCTATTGGCTTTGATAGAGCTTGTTTCATTAGAGAGCGCCTCTCTATTATGTTGTTGTCCTCTCAAATCCCTTGTTTATAGAAGTGGTGTTGGAATTTGTAAGTACCCAAAATATTGAGTAAATACATTTAAGAAGAGCTACAGGAATGACCAAGATGGTAGTAGAAACTAATATGAGATACATAGTACAAGATCTTAAAAGTGAAAGATTAGGTAATGTTGTTGAATTTGTTGATGAATAGATCTTTACAGAGAGTGTTATATTTTTCTCAGCTCTCTTCTAAGACTGTACTATAGTGTGTTTTCATGATGGAAGAAATTATATGGTCCAATCCAAGCCATTGTTTTTTGGGGTTCCCTACATTAGAGCATAACATCTACTTTATCTTTCTTTTTCTTTGTTTATAGAATAATTTGTTCCATAAGATTGCACACCTCCATATTCAGCATGGGATTTGGGGACTATTATAGATGGCCAAGAACATAATTTCTTGGCAAAAATTATGAATTTCATAATAGGCATGATAGAGAATTTGGTTTGAATATTATTAAAATTTACAGGCATCGGCTCTGTCTAAAAGAAAATAGTGATTCTATGCTTGATTTATAGTCTCCACTACATAAGTTTAAAGTTTGGTAGAACAAATATAAGACTAAGACTGTAATATCCTAGTCATTTTGTAATACAAAATTCAAATAATCACTAAATGATTATGGGATAAGTAGAATTTTTTTTTAAAAAAAATCCCCACTGAAAATTTTACAAAAGTTCGACAAAGTTTACCCTACATCGAGACATCCCAAGTTATCAACAACAACTTATATTACTTCATTCAAGATTTCTAACATTTGATACATATCCAAACAAATTATATCCATAACAAGATTTATTGAAAATACTTAAAGAAAACATATTATTAATTCAGTTCATTACAATTCATCGAATCTAAAACACACATATAATATACTAACAAATAAATTAAAAACAAGGAAATTTAAGATTAGATTACTTAACATCACCTAATACATTAAACTAGTGCTAGACAAGGAAATTTTAAGGTTTGGTTAATTAAGTACAAGACATACAAAATATGAAGATTTCTTTCTTACATACATAACACAAAAATGATAAATTACATACAAAATGTAGATTCTTTATTTCCTACATAGTCATAACACCAAAAAGAAATAATATTAAGCTCCTTAATCTGCACATTTCAAAAGAGATCTTGAAATGCATACATATAGAATAACATGTATTAATCCATCATTAAATCATTTATAGATATATTAATAATATTTAAGTAAAATTATAATAGCTCAGGAATTTAATTCTCTAGCTGTCCATTTAATCTAACTCCTTTAATTAAGAGATTGATTTCTAAGTCTATCCATTAGACAATGTATTAATTTCATTATTCAGACACCGATTTCAGTAATTGTCTACTCAACGGGACATGAATTCCATCAACCAAGATCTAATTCCAATATCTTCCTATTTGACATAGCACCAATTTTATTATTCAAGAACTAGTTTCAGCATCTACCCATTCAACAGGGCTCTAGTTCCATTCACCAGACACTAGTTTTCAGCATCAAAGAGTATATATCAATTTAATCGAATTATGAAGGTAGTATCAAGACTTAGTTCGACTTACAAATTCTTTAAAGTGTAAATCTATAATTCTAAGATACTAACCATTTATCTGAATTCGGTGCTTGATTAAAAGTTCTTTGTTGTTGTATAGTCCCAACGACCTCTCCTATTACAACAAAAGTATCACATAAATCCCAAGGCTCTCTTATCAAACTTTCATTTTAAAATCGTTTACCAAATTGTCAAATCTTCACAACTTCTTATAGTCTTAGAACTCTCTCATCATAAACAACATAAATTTAATAAGATAATCTTTCTATTATTGCAATGTCGCAGTCACACAAATTAATTACTCTAACTTAAAACACAACACACAAGATAGTATAGAGCAAGCAAGGGGTTGATCCCACGAGGAAGGTTCAAGTCAGATTTTTATGCTAGATAATGTGCAATTTGGGGGGTTTGAACATTAACTACACTAAAGCAAAAGAAAACAGAAAATTGTCAAACAAAATTAAATAAAATCAGAAAATTATCAACACAACAAACCTTGATCATAAGTAAATGTCCACCTACATAAATCAAAATTGATCATGAAAACGAGACATCAATTTATATTCTGAATATTTATCTCTTCTTAACATTGGTTAGTTAACGGATCCGCCGTATAACTAACTCTAACCATCAAACAACCATAGTGTCCGCACTAGTAATTTAATTCAATGGCAGCCTTAAGAACTAGATAAATTGATTAATCAAGAACACATAACTGTCTGCAGTTTATGTTTGATTTGATTGAATGTTCTCCCTAAGATTAATAATGTAGATCCGCCACAATTATTAAACTCCGTTGCTTCACAAGTTGATATACCACAACTCCGGTTTTGATATCAAACTTAGCAATAGATTGTCTACAAGAATAACTTAGAGTCTGCTCTAGCAATTAAAATAAACAATCATAGGAAAAATAAGCATAGGAGAACAAACATATTCATCATATAAACTGAAAAGAAAAGGTAAAATAGATCTCACAGTTCTTGAAATCCGAAGGCTTTCCTGTCCTTGTAACCAAGAAAAAAAGTTTAGCCTTGCATGTTTGTTGAACAACTAATCAAAAAGAAGGAGGAATGCATGTTTCAGGTTTCTTAGAGGAAGGGGGTGTTTTTCTCTTCTTGGCTGGCTCCCACGTTCTCTTCTTTCATTCTTTTTATATCCTAGGAAACCCTAGTCTCTATTTTACAAAATAGTCATCCCTCAAGTAGACAGTTTACATTTAAGTACTTCAATAACTATTTTCCTAAAAAAAGAGAAATAGCCTTGCATGAAATCTTCAATCTTTGACTTAGAGGAGCTAAATTACTAAAATAAAAACTTGGATGTCGGTTTAGATGCTTCGAAACGTCATTTTGGACTCGTTTCTTCACGTAACGTATTTGCTGGCAAAATTCAATTGTCATCTTTGAAAATCATATCTCCCTCATATGACATAGTTTTTGGCTGAAATGTGGAGCGTGGATAGGTCTTTGAGTCAGGAATCCAAAAACATTGAGTTTGAATCAATTGGCTTCTGTAGCTCCAGATATTCAAGTCGGAATAGTCGAAAGTCAACACTGGCTGTTGCAATGTCGCGGTCGCACAAATTAATTACCCTAGCTTCAAACACAACACACAAGATAGTATAGAGCAAGCAAGGGGTCGATCTCACAAGGAAGTTCAAGTCAGATTTTTATGCTAGATGATATGCAATTTGGGGGGGTTTGGATGTTATCTAGGCTAAAATAAAAGAAAACAGAAAACTATCAACCAAAATTTAATAAAATCAGAAAATTATCAAGAGAACAAACCTTGGTCACAAGCACACATCCACCTACAGAAATCAGAACTGATCATGGAAACGAAACATCAATTTATATTCTGAATATTTATCTCTTCTTAACATTGGTTAGTTAACGGATCCGCCGTATAACTAACCCTAACCATCAAACAACCACAGTATCCGCACTAGTAATTTAATTTAATGGCAGCCTTAAGAACTAGATAAGTTGATTAATCAAGAAAACATAACTGTCCGCAGTCTATGTTTGATTTGATTGAATGTTCTCCCTAAGATTAATAACGTAGATCCGCCACAATTATTAAACTCAGTTGCTTCACAAGTTCATATACCACAACTCCGGTTTTGATATCAAACTTAGCAATAGATTGTCTACAATAATAACTTAGAGTCCGCTCTAGCAATTAAAATAAACAATCATAGGAAAAATAAGCATAGGAGAACAAACATATTCATCATATAAACTAAAAAGAAAAGGTAAAATAAATCTCACAGTTCTTGAAATCCGAAGGTTTCCGTGTCCTTGCAACCAAGAAAAAGTGTTTAGCCTTACATGTTTGTTGAACAACTAATCAAAAAGAAGGAAGAATGCATAATTTAAGGTTTCTTAGAGGAAGGGGGCGTTTTTCTCTTCTTGGCTGGCTGCCCCCCTTCTCTTCTCTCATTCTTTTTATATCTTAGGAAACCCTAGGTCTCTATTTTACAAAAGAGTCCTCCATTAAGTAGACTGTTTACATTTAAGTACTTCAATAACTATTTTCCTAAAAAAGGGCAAATAGCCTTGCATGAAATCTTCAAGCTTTGACTTAGAGGAGCTAAATTTCTAAAATAAAAACTTGGATACTGGTTTAGATGCTTCGGAAC
>Ga0325414_1000363_pt1 | contig 35475 bp, 31 predicted proteins | sample PopdelMetagenome_8_FD_206183 | JGI IMG/M metagenome (GOLD analysis project Ga0325414, IMG submission 206183) | Populus deltoides microbial communities from Bellville, Georgia, United States - Leaf-PdKOR-R3 | ecosystem: Host-associated > Plants > Phyllosphere > Phylloplane/Leaf | place: USA... | reverse complement strand
AAAAAATGAATTTATAAAATATTTATATTGAAAAGGTTAGATTATGAAAGTGTTTGATTAGATATATATTGTTGAATAAAAACCTATTTCAAAATATTTGAGAGACCACGTACAAGTAAATGCTTGAGACAAACTTATTCATTGGAAATTTGATACATAACCAATATAATAATAAAACAAAATTATTACCTTGGAAATAATATAGCCTTATATTGTTAATATTGTTTTTAACAATTTTCAAAGTTTGATATAATGGTTAAGGAATGCCTTTATTTATTTTTTTGCAATCATTAAATAATAAATTTAAAAATCTTGCCTACAAAATTTGATAAATAGTAATCTCTAGCTTACACACACACACGTGAGTTAGGAATGACAATTTCACTTGAATTTGATGGATATTAACTCGAACCAACCTGAATAAATAGAAAGTTTTTAAATCCGATCAGGTATCGAGTTGGATTAGAGTAAAATTTGAAGGTAAAAAAATAAGTTCGGAATGGATAAAAAGATACTTTCTCAAACTAAAAACTTCATCACAATCAAAGGTCAACTTCATAAATGTTTTGTATCATCAAACAACTTTTAAGATTATAGCGAAAATAAAAAGTATTTTCAACTGCAAAGATAAATTATGCAACATATAATGAAGATAAAAATAGGTTTTCAAGCTCTAAAATTACAAAATGAATTATTGAGAAATCTAAAAAAAATATTTGATATATTTATTAAATCTAAATAATACTTTGCATAATAAACAAAAAACACCTCAACTATTTATATAGGAGTGTTAATAACCAACCTAAATAAGAAACATAAACTAAATAGGAAACAAATAATTAAAATCCAAAATTATGTAGAAAAATAATTAAAAAGGCCAAAACAACAACTTTGTGACTAATTTTAAAAGATCCAATAGTTTAATGAGCGACTAACTAGCTTGCCTTAACAAAGCAACCTCGAGATTCTCTTAAAAAAATTTGATATCGATCCATCAATTAAATCTTTTGTTGTCGTTGTTTTAAATCAAGATGCTCATTTGGATATCTTCTTGAACCATTTCTGTTTGTCAATTTGATCCATTAAATCCTAGTATAATTGTTCCACATCAGTCTTATTCACTTGAGAAAAACTCTTTCTAAATTTTAGTTTAGTATCTGGAAAGTACCTTTAAAGGTTAATAATATTAAAGGTCTTGAATATGCCCAAGCCACCTAAAAGATCAATAACATAAGCATTATTATTTATTTTCTTCAGCACCTTATACAACTCGTATTTCTTCATCTTCAGCTTATTATAGGTGCCTACTAGAAAACTTTCTTTGCACAAGAAAACCATTAACATGTCTCATTCTTGGAACAATTTAACTCGTTTGTGCTTGTTTGCCGCTTGCTTATTTCTAGTAACTATTTTTTTAAGTATTCTTCTGACCTTTTAATGTAATGGTTGCACTTAATCAGCCAAGTTCTCTACTGACTTGCTAATCCTTACAACTTTAGACAGTAAATGTAGATCAAGTACATGATTTAAAGGTTTCATGTATATAATCTCAAATAGTGTCTTATTAGTAGCATTGTGTTTGGAACTATTGTAAGCAAATTTTGTCTGAGCTAAAACAACATCCCACTATTTAGGCTTATCTTTATAAATTCTAAGAATCATATTGCCTAAAGTTATAATTAGAGACTATGTTCGGCTATCAATTTATAGATAAGTAGTATTACTAAACTTCAAAGAGGAATAAAATATCTTCCATAAAGTTAGCCAAAAGTTACTAAGAAAATTGATATCTCTATCAAACATGATGGATTTTAGAACATCATGCAACCTTACTATCTCACTGAAAAACAACCTAGCCACTCTGATTGCTTGTGTATTCTTCTTGCAAGGTATAATTGTGCCATCTTTAAGTATATATCCACAACAACAAAAAAAAAACATAATCCATACCTCGTTGAGTTCGTGAAAGGCCTAACAGAAAATCCTTGGAAATATCCTTTCAAATATGTTTAAGTATAGGTAGAGGCATGTACAAACCAATGTTTTGTGATTGCTCCTTAGTTGTTTGACAAGTAAAACAACTTTGAATAAATTTGTTTGCATCAGGTTTGAGTTGAGGCTAATAATCTTTATCCTTCAAGGTTGATATTGTTATGTCTCTTTTTTTATGACCATTTACTCTGCTACCATGCAAGTTTTAAATTAGTTTCTTGCGTATAGATGTGTGAGGGATATATAATTAATTATCTCTCTTTAAGTAACCATCATGTACTCAACAATTAGACACTTTTCTCATATCTCTTGAAAATTAACATCTTCAGCATATAGCTCCTTTAGATACTTAAAACCTAAAATATCATTATGAACAGTGATTAGAAGGACAACTTGTTTACTTAATACATCAACCACTTTATTTTGAACTCTTACTTTGTGCTTTAAACTAAAACTAAACTTCTGAAGGAATGTGATCCATCTGGCCATCATATCTGCACTAATTTTCTTCTAGCTATTCAAAAACTTTAAAGCTTTATGATCTGAATACAAGATAAAATCTATATTAATCAAATAATGCTCTTATATTTTCAAAGCCATTACTATAACATAGAGTTTTTTTATCATAGGGAGTCCACTTTAAGCAAATTTCATTTAACTTCTTACTAAAAAGGTTATAGGACATTTTTTATGGGAAAAAAACTCCTCTAATATCCACTCCACTCGCAGCATATTCAACCTCAAACAGTTTTTCAAAGTTAGGTAAAACAAACACTGAAGCATTGTATATCTTCCTCTTTATTAAGTCAAAACTTTGTTCTTCTTCCTCACCCCACTAAAACTTCTCATTCTTCAAACAGTTAGTGATTAATGCCACAATGCAACTGAAATTTCAAATAAATCTCTTATAAGAAGTAACCAAGCTATGAAAACTCTGCGCATCATTAATTGTTTTAGGTATGGGCTAATCAATTTTAACTCCCTCATCTCTTACTATAAAACCTAAGAATAATAGCTTGCTGGTTATAAAGCTATATTTCTTTAGATTATTTATTTTTCAGCAACACCTCCAGAACACTCCTTAAGTGATCAATATGATATGTTTCATTATGATTGAACCCAATGATATCATCAATATAAAACACGATGGATTTATTTATGAAAGGTCACAAAACCTTTCTTATCAATCTCATGAATGTGCTTGATGTATTTATTTACCCGAATGACATCACTAACCACTCATACAGCCCTTTTTTTTTTATCTTAAAAGTCGTTGTTCACTTCTCTTTTAATTGACTTCAAATTTAATGGTATTCACTCCTTAAGTCAGTCTCTGAAAAAATTATTGCACATCACAACTGGTCTAATATGTCATTCAAACATAGAATTGAAAACCTGTATCCTATAATGATTTTATTGATGGCACGACTATTAACACATATACACCAACTACCACCTTTTTTTGGTGTTAGTAAAGCATGGACATCATATGGACTCAAACTCTCTCGAATTAGCCTTTTTAAAACAATTTTTCTATTTTCTCCCTTAATATCTCCCTTTATTTTAGACTCATCCTATAATGAGGTAAATTCATATGACTAGTCTTTGGTATCAAGTCAACATGGTGTTGGGTATCATGCATAGGAGGTAACTCATTGAGTAGCTCATTTAGAATGACTTATACTTCTGCAATAGAGGTTTAACAACTTCAAGGATCTTTACTGCCATATTAGCTTCTTTGAACATCAAAAAAGACTTTACAATTAAGGTATGTACCTCATTTATCTAAGTTTATTTCAATTTCTAACAAATATTAGGTAATAATAAAGAATATATTTTCTCCTTTCAGGTTTTTGGTTGAGAATCTCCCTTTAGAGGTATCAAAGTAAAATAAATCTCAACCTTAACAAACCTATAAATGTTTTATTACCCTTCATACCATATATTTACTTCATGCTGTCATGTCCTATCAAACAACAAGTTATAGGCATTCATATCAACCACATCACAGTAAACTTTGTTCTTATACTTGCATATAAAAGAAGAAACTTTACATCTTTTAGTTACTTTTACATTTGATACCCCTTTAATCCGTCCTATAGTGTAAGGTTTAGGATGTTTCTTAATATTCAAACTCAATTTAACAACCATCTCCCTACCAATAATATTCGCATAGCTATCTCTATTATCTCTATTAAGAATAACATAAAAAAGATGTTAGTTTATCATGCATTTGGTATGAAAAAGCTTATGTCATTGGATCTCGTCATCAGCTTTTAGTGTCAGCAGTAAAAGTCTAACCATCATCACCCTCTTATCCACCCTCATCATCAGGTTCACAACACTCCTACAGATATAATTTTGAACCTTCTCTGGACTTTTCATCCTCATATCTAACCACATTCATAAGTTTGATCTAAGAACATACATTGGATCTATGCCGTTCTCGAATGAATTCATAACACTTTATGAGAGTTTGTTTTGTATAGAGATTATTTCTCTTCTAGTTATCCTTGTCAGGGATTGCTTGGGGTCAATTTTTATCATGACTAGAGCATGTAGTAGCTTACTTAGATTGATTGCTTGTTATCGCTATTGAATAGATACCTAACTTATCCCAAATAGCTTGCATCCCCTTATCACCGTTATGGAGATGATTGCCACCAATTACCCCCACGATGCTCTTCATGGCTCATCATCGATTTGGATATTGATTTGCTCTGATACCACCTGACGCAATGTATAACGAAGAAAAAACTAGGGCCCTAAGATTACAACCTAATTATCTAAATAAAATTCTCTAATGTTTTTATTAAATCTAAATAATAGTTTGCATAATAAAAAAAAAACCAATTATTTATATAGGAGTCCTAATAACTTACCTAAATAAGAAACAAAAATTAAGTAGGAAACAAATAATTAAAATCTAAAAATATGTAGAAAAATAACTAAAATAGCAAATTTTAAACCTAATTTTAAGAAATCCAACAGTTTAATAAACAACAAAATAACTTTCATAAGAAATAGTCTCAAGAATCTTCATGGAAAATTTTGAGCCTAATTCAACGATCAAATATTTTATTATTATTGTTTCAAGTCAGATAACCTCTTCGAAATATCTTTTCGGACAGTTTTTATTTGTCAATTTGATACATAAAATCCTAGGATAATTATCTTTCTTCATATAATTTTGATAAATTCAAAATATAAACATTTTCTAGATTGATCGCTTTAATGTTCGGATTTAAAAAATCAAAGAAGGGAATAAATTTCATGAATCACGTAGTCTATTATTTCAGGTTATAATTATACTACCATCAACCTAATAATATTTGCACTCACATTATTATAATTAGAATTCTGTGGGCACCAGTAGAGATAAGATTTGTATCCCACATGCATTGACAAGTTGTTTCTCAATTAATTTAATTTCACAACAACTTGACTTATAGTGTCATTGTTTATGGGACCCTCCGTGTCGTTTCAAAAAACTTCTCAATTAATTTTGTTTTCAATCAATGTTTTTTTAATTTTTTTAGATTTTTTAATATGTTGTTGTTGAAATATATTTTAAAAAATAAAAAAATATTTTAAAAAATAATTATTATCGTATAAACGCTTTTCAAAGCAGTAAAAGTCGGCAGATTTGCCCTGAAACCAAGTCTCAAGAGGAAGGATCTTAATAATGTCAGTAGTTAGGGTTTTTTTAGAATAATAAAAAACTCAAATTAATAATTTTCTAAATGCTTAAGAAAACACCCATCATTTCCTCTTCTTTTACGGCGACCTTATTCTACACGTTTAAGGGCCAAAATAATCAAATGGGAAGCTTCACCGAAGTCTTCAAGTCAACAGGTCTTGCTTTCCCGGCCGGTCAAATCAAACACAGAGTGGGAAAAGTCTTTAAGCAGCCTTGAGCCACGGACCACATGGGCCCCACGGCCCCTTCCTTCTCAAGTTCGTCCGTCCGTTTAAGGCTCTCAACATCCATTGCTAGATGGATAAGTTTATTTCTTTCATGTATAATTAATAAAATAAAATAAAATAAAATCCCTTCACCATAAATTATTTAAATGTATTTTTACTAAAAAAAATTCTTAATTATAAATTAAAAAGTCTATATATATAATTAAATAAATTAAGAATAGTTTATAATAATAAATACAAAAAAATATTAACACGTTCATTCGACTCACCTAACTACAGATCAAATAATATTTTTTATTATTTACCTATTACAATTGTATTTTGTTTTTAATTTTATTGTCTATTAATTGCATGATGTAATTTTTTTATTTGATTTTTTTCCAATCACTTTAATATTTTATTAACTTTTGATTTTATAAAAAATACAATTATATATAAATAAATTACTGAACTCAATTGAATCAATACCATAAGTCCTGTTATAAATTTTTTTATATACAAAAATATATGATAAAAATTTACATATACATTTATTTTATATATAAAAAAATATTTGGCCCACAATAAAACACGGGTCAAATATATAATATTTATTAAAAACCAAGTTCTTATCTTGATAAATTTTAAAAACACTTTTCTTTTATGATGTATTTTTAAAAAAAATTCTATGCTAACGTTAAGATTAAAATTGAAAAAAAAACAATGAGAAATGCAAACCATTTTCAAACCTATCTCCTGAGATTAATTATTTCTTTTTTCTATATATACATATATTATATAATATGGTGAAAGTACAAGAGCCCCTCACCCACTATTCTCTTCACATTTCACCAATGAATATTCAATATATTAAGGATGTTAGAAGCCTGCATCAATCAGATTTCTATATATTAAGCGACAATAGTTATAAAAATGCTTTTAAATTTCCCTTTTTAAATATTTTCTAGGTTCAAAACTTGAATATTTATGCAAGAAATCATGCAATTAATATAATAAAGCGAAAAAAATAAAAAAAAATCGTATTTAATAAAATATATAATTCAAAAACTAACGCGAAAAAAAAAAACACATATACTTATTTATCATTAATTTGGCTTTATTTTGTTTAGAGTTATTGCCGACAATGCTGGCTTCAGGTATCACTTGTAATAAATATGGAGTGAAATTAATAATATCATATGCTAGGAATGACCTAAGTAAAAAATATGCTAAAATAATAATAATAAAAAAAATATGCTGATTCGAAAATACATTATCATAAAAAGAAAATACTAAAAGTAATCACCAATGACCCAACAAGGCTTATGAAGCCCATAAACACTCAACCCAGCCCAAAACCACCCCAGCAACAAACCCACATATTTCCTTCCCTATCGTCACAAAAGCAACCATCGTGTCATCCCTGCTAATTAGCTGACAAGTGTACTTTTTTTAACTATTGAAAAGAAAGGGAAAAAAGAAAAAAAAAATGCCTAGGCTGCTTTTGCTCATGCCTATTTCTCTATCCCTGCCAGCGGGAGTCATAGCGTATGGTTACCGCAACTACTCGCCTCCTCTTAAGCGTCTCTTAGCCCACAACAACAACGACACCGCTCTCCTTCGCTATCTTTATCTTCGCAGCAGCTGCAACACTATTCCATCTCAACTTACCTCTCTTTTCTGTTTTAAATTTTTCCCAACAAACCTTAATTGTCTCCTCACGGGTAACTCTCTTTTCTTCAGGATGGAGGTAACACCGACACGATTTTGGTTTCTCTCTTTTCTCCTTTTGTATTCTTACAGCTCCTAAATAATTGGTTATCTGCTAAAGTAAGGAAATGAGTGTTTTTTGTGGTTGGATTAAAGCAAAGTCGTGAGCTTTTTTATTTTATTTTTCCTGTGTTGTCGAATTTTGTTTGATATTTTCGGAACGTGTTCGTTTTTTGGACTGTTAATTAGTTGGTTATTTGAAAGTGAAATAATGAGTGTTTTTGTATAAGGAGAAATTTATGATTTTTTTGTTCTTGGTTTGAGAATATCTATATATAAAATATAACTACGTGGTCTATTTTTTGTTGATCTCTACAATCTGAGAATTTGTTAATGCGGGTTTTTTCCCATAAAATTTATTCTTTTCTGTGATTTTAGGATAATCCTTTCACTGAATTGATTGATTGCTATGTTCACATTTGATTTATCCTGTGATTAATGCTGCTTATAATAGAGTTCATATGATCTGAAGTTCTATTTCTGGGTTATTGGCTGCGGGATGGTTTTTGCAGTCAAAGTTTGTAGTGCGAAGTAAAATTCATTCGCTGACAGGTGAATAATAAGCTAAGCTGTTCTAGATCACTTTGTTTATAATGCAAGTGGAAATGCAATGCAGTGGTTAAGTGTGCAAGTTCAGGATGACTATTTTAAGTTTGATTGCCCCCAACAAAAATATACCCCCACGCAGGTTGATTTCAGCTTTAGCTGCTTGAGTGATCAACAAATATACTTTTATGTACTTCACCATAGAATCCAAGGGGTTTGAGTTTTTCCTTGAAGTATCTCCAAAAAATAGTCCTGAAAAGTTGTAGAAAGTACGAATTGATGGATTTGCTTATGTGCAAAAGTATGGTAACTTCAGATTCTAGATGAGCGTCTTGCTAGTAATCATTACAAAGGTTGGTTGCATTCATAATATTGTGCTGTGAAAGTACTTGTTGAGATGCGCCCTCAATAAATGCAATCCTTTTTGGGATGTTTGATGCGTGTGATTTCAGGGAAATCTGTTTCAAGTTGGGTGGACATACTATGTTCTTCTCGCCTTCATTAGTGGGACCAATTACTTCCTTAGTAGTGATACACAATTTTTCCCAAGCCCAGGGGCTCTGGACCTACAAAGTCAGCCCATAGCCATTTCTAATGTGGAGGTCACCCATGAGAAAATATTTCCATTGGAGATATCAGTTCCATGTTATCTACCTGATTTCAATGCATTCATATGACTTCATCGTAAATAGTGGTGTTTATTTCCATGCTCTCTGGTTGTGCTACTGATATCAGCAAAATTTTTTTCAAGAATATGGTGTTCCTTTTCTCTAGGAACAACTGAGCTTTTACGTGTTTTTTTCTATAGCACATTACCTGCCATTGTGTTCTTTGTGCATCCTGCTAGGCGTGTTTTGTTATCATCTTTTTGTTTGAATATTGTTTTAAACATTCTGTTTGTCAATTTTCAGCGATTCTGGTCTGGTAGTAGCATCAATAAAAATAAAGCAATGGTGGAGCATTTGCAGCATTATGGGGTCATCAGTTCTAAAAAGGTTTCTGAAGTAATGGAAACTATCGACAGGGCTTTGTTTGTGCCAGATGGTACTCCAGCTTATGTTGACAGTCCCATGGCGATAGGTTACAATGCCACCATTTCTGCACCTCATATGCATGCAACTTGCCTGCAGTTGTTGGAGGAGAATTTGAAGCCTGGAATGCATGCCCTAGATGTTGGCTCAGGTGCTTTTCCCTTACATCCTTCCTATCTCCATTAATCCTTTCAAATCTGCATTATAAATTACTTGTAGCAATTTCATTCTAAGGGCTACTTGTAGAGGTCTCTTGAAGACTTAGTGTTAACAAACAAACATGATAGTTTTAGGTGTGAAATAACTAGGCTTTAAGCATATAAAAATATTGGACAATGCTGCAGGTCGTGATGCTGAACAAGTTTGAGATCTTATTCTGTGACCGGATATTCCTGGTTGGATCTAACTAGGGTTTTGAAACCGTAAGGGAACTATGATTTACAAATCCTGATTCAACTAGGAAGTGGACTGCAATTTGTAAAGTTTTAAGAACCATAACAAGCAAAGCAACTTTAGAAATTTGTTTCAATTTGCTATTTTTTTCTAAATTGTTTCAATGGCTGTTGACCACAGTCAATAGAAGCCAATGGTCTTGATGATTATCATTAGTTGTGCAAAGCTTCTGGGTGAGTGTAGGCATCATTGATGGTAAACTCGTTCTACAATGGTAGGGGGTGGGAGGTAAGGCTTGCTTAGCTTGGTTGTAGTGGGTAGACTTCATTTAAGAATAACGAAACTCATGCATATATAGTTCTAGAACATTTCTCTCTGCATGCAATTAAATCCTGAGTTTCTCACTTTGTTTACTTTTGAAGGGACTGGGTATTTGACAGCATGCCTTGCTTTGATGGTTGGACCACAAGGTCGTGCTGTTGGTGTGGAACATATTCCAGAGCTGGCTAATTCTTCCTTAAAGAATATTGAGAAAAGCGCAGCTGCCCCATTGTTGAAAGAAGGTTCCCTCTCAATTCATGTTGGTGGTATGTTTCAACCTTGCAAATAATAATTTTTTCTTAAATGTTCTTTTGTATCCCAAGGGAAGAGTGTAGGTGCTAATCTACTTGCCATAACAGTAAAATAACTTGAGATTTCCATATATGTTACTTATTAGGGTGAAGATTATTCGAAAAAGGACAAATCATAGTAGGCTTTCATATGGAAGTCCTCTTGTTTGATTTTTATGAATGTCATATCTCCTGTAAGTAAAGGTCATAAAAAAAGGATTTCCATGACAAGTTTTTTCTTTGGCTAACTTAATGTGTTTGCTGAAAGAAGTTGAATCTTCTGCTGATGAATTTTCAACAGAAATCAGCTTTAACAATGTTAGTAACTGAGCTTCAATGGTTATTTTTATCTGTAGATGGAAGACAAGGCTGGCCAGAGTTTGCTCCATATGATGCCATACATGTTGGGGCAGCAGCACCAGAAATCCCACAGCCACTTCTCGATCAGTTGAAGCCTGGTGGCAGGATGGTGATTCCAGTTGGTAACATATTTCAGGATTTGAAGGTGGTTGACAAGAAGGAGGATGGTTCCATCAGTGTTCGGAGTGAAACTTCTGTTCGATATGTCCCTTTAACAAGTCGAGATGCCCAATTGCGGGGTTATTAGGGCTGGAATGTCTTTTAACTAGAGGTGCGAGGTTGTCGGAGAAATGCCGCTGCCATCACTTTCGAAGTTGTGCAGATGTATGAGATTCTGCAAGTATGGTGTTCACAAAACCCTCTTAAGCTCGTGCTTTCGAGTTGTAAATAATATATAAATTCCATCTCTTGTTTATATCTTTGCTTGTCCTGATCTTCAGCTGATTGAAATCCATGTTAATCAACAATTCCTTAAAAGTGTGTCATTTTCACTTTACAGCGGAGTTAAGGAAGAACTATTTGTACATATATTTTGACCGGTCGTCGGTCATTAGAAGTTGCGTATCTGCTGCAAGAAAAAGCTTGAACTCTAGCTTGTGCTTCAAGCTTGTGCATGTTGGTGGATGGTGGAATTACTACATTACAATTACCATTAAAAAAAAAAAAAATTACTGTACATCACCAGACACCAGTTCTAAACCGGGAAATTTGTTCAACCAACAACCGTATATTAAACATGCATAATAGAATTCAGACATGCACTTAAATAAATGTCTAAAGTGATAAATGTCTAAAATACCTATCTAAAATATATGTTTTGCTGGTTGTTTTTTTTATTGCTGTTTGGTGTTTTTTTTTTTTTAAAAAAAATTATCCTTAATGATTAACTAACAACTTCTATATAATTTAATTTTAAATCTAAACTCAAAAGGTTTCAAAATTAACTAATTAGACCAAGTTTAATAAAAGTCTTAAATAATTCTTAAAACTTGAATATTTCTTATTGCCTTTATTATTTTTTTTATCCGGCCAACAGGGACTGTAAACTTGCTGATAATGTCAGTAGTGAAATTATCTTTTTATGGATCTAAAAATAAGGCTACAACTACATTAAACTTAATTGTCGTAATTTTTCAGAGGCCTGGACATGACTGGACGCTGAGCACTGGCTTAGCACCCTTAGAAAAAAAGTTTAATTCGTTTGCCTTTTCGTTTTCCGGGTGCACGAGTTGTGTCACGAGCAGAAGCAGTATCCAAATTTCAATTGGAAACAGTAGATCACTGATATGGGGTTCAAGTCCTGTGCATAATTCAAAGGAGATGGGGCGCGGACAGAGAGAAAAGCAGGCATGTAGAAGACAGTACTGTTGCTGCTTTGAGATTTCACCAGCCGGTCGTCTCACCAGGATCTATGAACATTGGTGTTTTTCCATCCAGGAGGGCCAGAAACAGATAAAAACCATGTCCCCAGCCAGCTGAGTGCGCACGGCCAGACACAAGCCACCGGACCACGTTTTAAACCCAACTTCTTCATGGATGTCCTTGGCCTGACAAATTTCAGCATCCTGAAAGTTCCATTATTGGATTGTCTGAGACTTGATGTTGTGCCAACAAATTTAATATTATCTCGTAGAGCACAATGTACTCGAATTCGAGAAACAATTTTTATGGAACTGTGAAGACAATTTGTGTACAAAACTCCTAGTGAGCTTTCCATTCAACTGGCCAAAAAACTTGATACCACAAAACTGATAAGAGAAAAAACGAAAGGATAAAAAAAAGAATAAAGGAAAAAGAAAACCGGTGGCAGGATATCTATTCAATTCATATTAGTTCAAAAGGAGCTGCGTCTTGGTCTTTCCGCAGCAACATTTACTCTAATTGCTCTCCCGTCCAGTTCCTGCAAAACCAGAAGCATGCATATCATCGAACAGAAATTTGAAGGGCATACTACTGATAGATTGATGCCAGTGTTGAGAAGATAATCTGGATTCTGAAGAACTCAAGTTATCAGCCCTCTTTTTTTCTTTCTTTTTTCCTAATGAATTGACCATACTTATAGTGCGAGTAGTTGCCTTTCCACATACAAAAGTTATGAATTTCAAAAGTAAGCACTCAAGTCATACCTGTCCATCAAGTGCGGCTATGGCATCATTCAACTCGCTCTCTGAGGACATAGTTACAAAGCCAAAACCACGTGAACGGCCAGTCTCCCAGTCAGAAACAACCTGAGCACTCACAACTTTACCATGTTCGCTGAAGACTTCCTCAAGACGACCACTATCCACTCCCCATGGTAGGTTGCCCACATAGATTCTATAGCTGGGTTCAGACACACGAGGAGGGCGCTCTGGCCTTGATCCTCTAGGAGCAGCCTTGTTTACAGTCAAGAGCCTTCCATCTAAGTTCTGTTCAGTACAATATCAAACAGAAAACAGCTTGGTTAATTGGAAAAAACAAAGTCACCGCAAGATTTGATGATTTTCTAATTGTTACGACTTGATTAACAAGGAGAACAGCTATCACTAACATTAATCACTTAATCTTTAGAATTAACTCTAATGAAGTAGAATGTTAAATCATAATCCACTATGCCAAGTTGAAGAAATGTTGTATGAACAATGCATTAATCTACTTGTAAAAATTAGCATTTGAATTTAGCCAGCATGCCAATATTAACTCATCAAGTCAAAGCACTGAAACAAAACAGAGCACTTGGTACATGTATTAAAACCAGTACAGCATGGAAAATATGAAAAACTTCCAGCATCCAGGAAAAATAAATGAAATGGTCATTAATTTCCATGCAAAGATTTGGTGTTCGACTATTGACAATTGTAATATTTATTATCTGCAACCAATCCCAAGATCAGGATATTTTCTCAATAAATAACATGCTTGCTTTACTAGATAAGCAAGTTTCATCCTTTCCAGTAAATTACATAGTTCAAACAGCATCTTGTTGGTAAAAATCACATGCAAGAGAAAGATGATAACATAGCTTTATGAAAACAATAAGCTCCAGCTGATAACGGTCAATTAAAAAAAATATAAAACAAAATAAATAAATAAATCATGGTCGACAACATTTTTCTTGAGTCATGTAATCTCCAATAAGGATTAATGAGGTCCTACCTCTACACCAATTGGCCATTATTAGCAATGTGCCCCACCCTTAAATTCAAATAAAAGGCACTCACCCTAGCAACACTTCTTTGGGGTTTCACCACATTTTATCTGATTGTATATTTAAATGACCTAATGCGCCACTCTAATTATCATTTACAGATGAATCCCACATGAATGCTATCTTCAAAACAAAAACAAAGTAATGTTACTCAACCATAAATGATAATTTTTCTTCTCATATCATACAAAATACTCAGCCATCTGAACCAAACAGGAAGTTCAATTAATTAGAGCAAGGAAAATTCCACAAAGCCAGCATCTTTCTTCTAACCTTAAAGGCATAGAAACATCATATGACATCTCCCCCTCTACCTATTCCCTTTCAATCATTTGTAACATCTATTAAAAGTTAACATCTAGTCTTATATCGTTCCAAATCACACATAACCAAAAGTTCAACAAAAAAAACATAATAATAATAATAATAAGGGGAGAAACTTACATAACGATTGAACATTTCTATAGCCTTGTCAGACTCTTCAACGGTACTCATCGTCACAAACCCAAAGCCACGACTTGTATCAGTTTCCGTGTTGTATATAACCTACAACCCCTCAAAACAAAACCTCCATGAAAACCTCGAAACACACTAAAATGCAAATATTCAAAACAAAAAAGCAAGGACATTTATTTACCTCAGAAATCTCAACAGTTCCAGCTTGATCAAATAGCATAGCCAACTTCTCACTAGTAACATCATAAGGCAAATTCCCTACATAAATCTTAGCTTCCTCCGGTGGCTCCACAAACCCCTCCTCGTCACCTCTCTCTCCTTCACCTCTAACAGCTTCGGTTTCGGAAGCAGCTGCATCCTCTCCTTCAGCCTCCCAATCGGATACTCTACCTTCAAAATCATTACTTTCTTCATTTTCCAAAATGGAGTCTTCTTGTTCTGACTCAGTTAAAGTGATAGTGGTGTTGTTTTCTTCTTCTTGTTGAGCCCAACCTGAGGTCTGGGCCACAAAAGGGATTGTTAAAGATAAATGGGTTTTGGGTTTTACAGATAACGTTGATAAAGAGTGAGAGTATGAGAGTTGGAGCTTGATGGGTCTATGTGAGATAGGGAGAGGTTTTAGTGGGGGTTTTGAAGTGAAAATTGAAGGGAACGAACATATGCATGTTTCTGCCATTAGCAAAGGCTTCAAGGTGGAAGCAGCTGTGGCAGACATGTTTTCGAGAGACGAGAGGAGAGGAGAGTTCAGGGGTTTAGAAGGTAGAGGATAAGAGGCAGACTGCACAGAGAGGATGGTTTTTAAAGCTAGAGAAGTTTTTATTTATTTATTTATTTTCATGGACTGCAATCGTGGGCCTTTTAGATTTGGTAATGGGCTTCTTGAAGATTCTTTTATGGAATATGAAGGGTGTCTTTCGTAAGAGACGACTTGTCATTTAAGTTGGAGCTCTCTAATCCCGTTTTGCCACCATTTTTTATCTACCTTTTCATTATCTCTCGCGTATAGTTTATCGAGTAGAATAAAAACTAAGTCACATGAATTTTTCAATAACATTTGAAAATAATAATTTTATATTATTTTCATAATAAAAAAAATGCTAACTAGAATGAATTGTAATCTTAATAATTCTTCTATATTAGTTTATCATATAAGATAGAATATTCTTAACGAAATATTACATATGAATGGTAAATATTATTCGTTTCTTTAAAATTTTTAAAAAACTAAATTATCTATAATATTTATAAATCGATTCAAGATCAAAATAAATATAGCTATGAAAACTAAAAAAAAAAAAACTCTAAGAAGATCCTTTAAACGGTATGCATAGTAAAGTGTATGAGTTCATTTTAATTGTGTTATCAAGATAAAATGTAAATATTTACAAAAAACACTATAATGAACACTTAAATTCTACGTCTTCACTTTGTTTCCTTCTTAAATTTTTTGATTGATTTCTTCATGAAATCCCTCGTACTTGTTAATATGATCTTTGTATAAAACTTGTTTAACACTTATTCCCAACTAAACATATTATTAGTTTAATTTTCATATTATTGTTATCATCAAAATATATAAAAACATAAATATGTGATTTAAAAGTCAATAAAGGATCTCAATGGTTATAAAAAAAACAGATAACATTCATCTGCCAATCACATGTAAAAATGCATGAAAAAATGGAGTCTTGAATATGTATCTTTTTGAGAATCGACTCATAGTATTTCAAAACATCTTCCGTCCATTTCCAATACTTGAGAGTATACTCAAGTGCCTTAGGTATTGGAAAGTAATCCTTATAAGTAGTGTCACTAGCATGTTTGATGTAGTCTAGTGGTGATAAATCAACCAAAGAGGACATTGAACGTGAAAATGAGGATTGAAGTTGTAAAACTTCTTGATGCAAACCACCACGACCATAAAGTTCACAAAAAATCTTTAATGATCAAAAAGTTAAATGTTTGATGCTTTCAAAAGACCACTTCTTAACGAATGGATCAATGACAAGTTCATGATGATATTTGTATTCAATTGCTAAGAACCTTTTATAAGAAAAAGATGAATTCCTAAAAGTCACCATCTGAAAAAATGGATATTAAGTGCATATTTGAAAGAAGAGATAAACAACATAATTACAAGTTCAAAGATGTTTACAAGTCCTAAAAAAATTGGAGAAGATACCTTGATTAAAAGCCTCCCTCAAGCTCAATAATCATTAAGAAATGCCTATTTGAGCTCCAAAATCATTAAAAAATAGACCTTTTATAAGAAAAAGATGAATTCCTAAAAGTCACCATATGAAAAAATGGATATTGAGTGCATATTTGAAAGAAGAGATAAACAATATAATTACAAGTTCAAAGATGTTTACAAGTCCTAAAAAATTAGAGAAGATACCTTGATCAAAAGCCTCCCTCAAGCTCAATAATCATTAAAAAATGCATATTTGAGCTCCAAAACCATTGAGAAATAGACCTTCAACTTCCACAATCATTAATAAATGACCCTTCAAGCTCTACAACTATTGAGAAATGGTCTATTAAGTTGACCAACTGTTGAGAAACAACTCTTCAAGCCCCTACAACTGTTGAGAAACAACTCTTTAAACACCACTATTATTGAGTAACGATTCACCAAAAGCTGCAACCGTTGAGAAATGGTTCACACACCAAGCCTCGTGAAAAACAATAGCTATTGAGAAACAACCAAGCACTATGAAAAATCCAAAACACCAAAGCAAGTGATGTGAAACCTCGAATCGAAACGGTCAACCATACATGCAAGTTCCAAATAATTTTCATAAGAACAAAAAAAATTTTCAAGATTGGTGAATTCAAATAAAAAAAACTACCTCCCAAACGCAACCTTTGTTAAAAAAATAATTCAAAGTTGATGTTCTCATTGTTCACAAGGGTGGCATGCTTGGTGGTGAAGTTGTTTTTTGCTTTGGTCTATCCTCTTCAAGTAGACTCTACACTTCAAAAGAGCAGGCAGGAGATATATTAAAGTTTTCTACAAGTAAAAAACAGATATATTAAAGTTTTCTACAAGTAAAAAACATGATTAATGTAAGACAACAGTGAAGAGGCCATTATCCCACATCGGTTAAGAGACGAGAGCCTTGATTGCTTATATGGCACCAAGAACACCTTTCTCATTGCGAGGCGCCTTTTAAGGGACAAAACCCACTGGAAGCCATGTGGGACGATACTTCGTGGTGAGCCTACCATGCTGCGGATATGGACACACCTCATCAGCTCCGCAGCATGGTAGGCTCACCACAAGGTATTGTCCCACATGGCTTTTAGTGGGTTTTGTTCCTTAAAAGGGCCTTGCAATGAGAGAGGTGTTCTTGGTGCCATATAAGCAACCAAGGCCCTCGTCTCCTAACCGATGTGGGATAATGGCCTCATCAGAGCCTCCCAGACGAGGGGCTTGGGTAGAGCACATGACTCGTTCCCACAGACGACGTCAACTGATGAAGTGTGTCTATATCTGCAGCATGGTAGGCTCACCACGAGGTATTGTCTCATATGGCTTCCAGTGGGTTTTGTCCCTTAAAAGGCGTCTTGCAATGAGAGAGGTGTTCTTGGTGCTATATAAGCAACCAAAACCCTCGTCTCTTAACCGATGTAGGATAATGGCCTCATCAGAGCCTCCCAGACGAGGGGCTTGGGTAGAGCACATGGCTCGTCCCCATAGACGGCGCCAATTGATGAGGTGCGTCCATATCCGCAGCATGGTAGGCTCACCATGAGGTATTTTCCCACATGACTTCCAGTGGATTTTGTCCCTTAAAAGACGCCTCATGATGAGAAAGGTGTTCTTGGTGCCATATAAGCAATCAAGACCCTCGTCTCCTAACCGATGTGGGATAATGGCCTCATCAAATAGCAAATGAAATGTTAGAGTCTCATGTTTCGCCATGATTAAATATCTCGAGGGATACACACACACACACACACACACACGAGGGGGAAGGATTCAGCTGAACATACATGGGCAACAAGGCAAAGTCGGTAGCTGACATGCGTTTGAAAAATATGGTTGTGATTATTTTTTAAAATATTTTTTATTTATAAATATATTAAAATAATACTTTTTTTATTTTAAAAAAATTATTTTTGATATCAGCATATCAAAATGATCTAAAAACACCAAAAAATATTAATTTAAAGTAAAAAAAATTAATTTTTCTTAAAAACATTTTAAAATCCAAAAACAACTATTATCTTGATTGGAATTTATAATTGTGAATGGATTGCGCTAGGACTTTTGAAATAAAACCACACAGTAATCACTTTTAGCAAAAAAAAAAAAAAAACAAAACAATTCCTACGAGCCGGTCAAAGTTACTGGTCACTATTTATACATAAAAGTATATTTTATTTGGTCTCTAAAATCTGCAGTTGTTTTAATTGGGTATCTATACTTTGATTTTATTATTTGCTTTGAAAAAATTCAATCAAAATTGATTCTAAATTTTCATTTTTGACAATTATATTTTTTTTCAAAAAAAATATATATACATTAATTTATTATGAAAATTTAATATAATAAATCAAATTTTAGTCAAAAATATATTCAAAGTTTAAAATTCTCATTGTATTTTCAAGACATGCCCATTTATTTCTAAAGATCAGTAAACTTGTTTCAAGAGACATGTAAAAATAAAAAAAATTTCCAATCAAATATGTCATTTTTATTTTATTTTTACATAAAAATATGAAATAAAATTAAAATAAATGACATGAAAAATAAATAAATCTTTATATATTTTTTTGCCAATAAAAGATTGACACACGTGATAAAATATTTAAGTTATCTTATTATAAATACACGATTCCATAAATAAAAATTAACTAATAAAATAATATAATGTGGTATTAAAAAAAATCTGAAAAACTCTACAAATCTCTTTAAATAAAAGCTCCCACCTTAGTTTAAAAAAAGAAAAAAGAAATTATTGGAGTTAAAAGAGTTAAAAAAAATAAATTAGTTAAAAAAAATTTCTTCAAGACAAATTTTTTTTATAATGTGTACCAGAAACTCTTAAACCTACTACGCTATTTGATCAAATTTAAACACTTTATAAAAATTATTTAACAACACTTTGAAAATAAATCAAAAATAATCTTTAAAATATCAAATCATTATCTTTAAAATATCAAATCATTATCTGAAATACATGTCTATATTCACGTTCCAACAAAACATAAATTGTGGCTTTTTTTCACAAATAAATCAAGTCATATAACAAATTCAAGAAAAAAATCATATGATTATTTATTTTTTTTATAAGAATATTTTAAATAAAAATGATACACAATCATATATTTTATTAAATCAAATATTTATACAATTGTGATTGCTTAATTTAAGGCTTAAAAAATCGTGTCTACAGAATCAATTAAAGCCAAATCCTGGAATGGAACTCTTGAACTTTTGTAGAATGCATATTTCTATGGAAGGACAAACACCCTAATATATGAATTCAATCTCTCTTAAATTGCCTGTGCATTCAAGTTTGACTGTCAATAATCCATTTTTGTCGTTGTAAGTGAACTCTTCTTCTTTCATGTCCACCCTGCAAAAGGTTGGTTTAGTGTTGGAGTAGGCTCCAAATCGGCCACCGCCTCGGCCATTGACTTTGATTGTGTAAGATGAAACATCGATAATGCAGTTCACAGCTTCCACTGCTCCTCCTGAGTTTTACATGTCAAGCAATCCTATCGGAGAAAACTGAAGATTCTGACCAAAAACCTGTTACATAATAAATCAGCCTGGTTCTGAGTAGACTTTACAGGAAGATAACATAATGGTAAAGCAACGAGGTTAATTTACTGACCTTAATTGGAGAGATGGTATATATCTCGTATTTTAGAGTGGTCAAGGACACCTCAAGAATCCCTTTCTTTGGCAGCATGGAAAGAGATCCTGCAACAGGAAATAATTTACCAGAAATTCTAGATAAGTTGGTTTTGGATGCAGAGTATCTGATAGGATAAAGAAAATGACGGATTGGAAAACTAACCTGAATTGAAAGCATAGACCGCACAATCTCCATTCCAATCTTCACTGGCAATATCGTCGAGAAATTCAACATCAATAGGACTCACATGACCTGAAAGGGATGAAGGCCCGGAAGGCACAGCAGGTATTTCTTCAGCTTCTTGTTTCATTGGCCAACTTCCTGCTCCTTGGCAATTAAAAACACCGATGACCCCAGTTAACTTGTTCAAGTTCCATATCTTCAATAAACTACAAAAGAGTTGAAAGCACAAACTGATTAGTAAAAGGCCAGGTAGATGTTTATTATGGACACACTTGGGATTGTAATCTGGGATAGCATGTTCACCTTTTCGCATCCATGACAGGATCTTCAAATAAGCAATCTCTTGTGGGACGGCCAGCATGTCTAGCTCTCAGGATAGACCCGTCAGGCAACACGAGCTTCTTAAGGATTTTGAAGTCATGAATGCCTGGCTTGTCACTGTATTCATATGAAATAATAAAATATTTTTGCAATGAAAGGTATGTAAGAATTGCATAGATTTTCCCTGAAGAGATTCAAAAATCAAAAGAGAGAAGGGTCTTAATCATTTTGCCTCACCTTACATATACTGCACATCCACCCAATGCTCTTGCAGCACCATGGAAATCAGCAGTATCATGTTTGCTCTGAAAACCAAGAATGAATATTACTTTTGTTTCTGTAATGTTAAGCTTCAGTACTATTTCTCATAAAAAAGAAAAGAAAAGAAAAGAAAACAAAGTTTCCACTTCTATTTGTAATTAATTGTTTGAATACCTATGCTTAATTTTTTTTAATATATGGATACAAAAATGATGTCTATTTGTAATTTTTTTTAAAAATTCTGTTCACTGGGTTTCAACTGCAGACAGTTTCTGTAATACAAAGCTTTTCATTAATGCAACTCATGGAAATTTTGATAATTATACCAGGTTCCATGCATGATACAGAATATTCAGCTACATGTTTATTTGATATCATTTTCGGAATATGCAAGATATCTTACATGGAACATATCCCAGTCTGGAACAACAATCTCCCCAAGAAGAAAGCTGTTGAAAGCTACAGACGCAACGTGCAAGGTCTGAAATGTTGGCTCTCTTGGCATGAAATCCTCTGATGCTCTTGCAATTGCACTTCTCTTCGAACTGTCAACAAATATTCACTCTAATCAGAATTACAAGACAGTTCTGCATATAACTTGGGGTTGCATATTTTAAGATTGAAAAGGCAGGAAAGATGAAAACCTGTAAATTGAGTCAGAGTTGTGACTCATGCAACAAATTAGATTATTTTCTTTAAAGTTTCTTGAAATAGATCTCTCAAGTGCTTCCTGATACTGTCTAGTCAACATCACTCGACCTCCACATCCAGAACCTAAAGTTTCAATCAGATTCTGGACGTCCACCTTGACTCCATCTACACCATTGCTTGCCAGATAGCTATGAAGATCATTGTAGAAATCAAATATCTTACTGGGATCAATGACTCCAACTCCATATTTCTCCAAGCTGTCCATTGCAATGTCTCTCATGTTCCCCACATTACCAGGTGACTGAATTGGATATACAAGTTTTGGGTTGTACTTTTTCATTGAATCAGATGATGGAAGAACTCCTCCCCAATAACCAGCTAAAGCATGCCACATATAAACAAATCTGCATTTATCAAGATTTTCTCTGGTTAACTATACACAATTACAATAGCAATAGAAGAATCTCTATGGGAAAATAAAATCAATTGAAATTCAACATCCAGATTGGTAGAATGGTTACTTCAATCCATATTTCTCTTTGATGGTATCAATAAATTCATGCAAATTGGTGCAGTCTTCATCTGGACAACTTCTGAATTTTCTATTTTCTTTGATATCTGCCAATCTAGTAGCAAACCTGTGTAGATAGGAAGAAGAAAAAATGCTTATTTACCATTTCAGGTTAAAACAGGAGGAATACTCGTCAGATTGAAGATTAAACTCACTGTGTCCCTTCGATAGGAGGTTCACCTTCCTTGCGAAATTCATTCACTGTGTCTTGCCATCCATCATCAATAATAAGAAACTTTGGTGAACACCCACCTTCTAAGAAACTGTTAGAAAACATAGTGCAAAAAACCAACATTAATAAAATTCCATCAGATAAATAAATAGGTTTCTTCCCACATACAGAGGGTTCTCTACTTTCTTATTGTACCTTTGAAGACCCTCTTTGATTCCTTGTGGATTTACTTGAGTGTAAAAAGCATCCCAAGTACACCAGCCAAACCAGTCTAAATGTGCAGGAATCTGCCATAAAACCAGTCATTTGAAATGAGATTTTACTGTCATCCGTCTACATTTTAAACAAATACTAAACATTATACCTTCTTGTTCTCAATGTGGCAAAAGGTCCCCTTGTGTTGCTCCAGTATCCTGTATGATTCATCAATGGTACATACAAAAGGAATGACATTAAGAAGAAATTCATCAAGTAAAAGATCATAAATTTACGTTGATGTGAAACATACTTGACAGAATTCTTAATAAGCTCAAAAGGGTTCTCCCCTGAGTTCACAAATACTGCTTCAAGTGCTTGTGAGGTTTGGACATTAGCATCTCCTAAGAAATCATATCAAAGAACCGAAAACATATCACAAGCAAACACAAAACATATGAAAATGAATTGATACTAAAATAAAGCCTTTAATTGAATTATATAGAAATCAGTGAAGGCAAAATAATCTCAAACTAACCGCTTTCAACGCAGAAGTGGAGCTCATTTTCCGAAGTTCCTTGCAAACTAGATCGAAATAGTCCATCCAAGACAGGCAAGAAAAGAATGTAGAAAGTGTTATCTGTTGATGTTTCAGAAGAATTCACCTCATCATTCAGGGCAGATTCCTCTGTTGCTTCCAACAAAAGCATTTGAGTTTCCATGGGAATTTCGCTACCGGATTTCCCTACACGAGGTATCATCCACCAGATTTTGACTCTAAAAAGGCACAAGAACCTGTACTTCCTGTAATGACCAAATACATCACAATGAGGCGACTAGTGACACGGCGCAAACAAAATTAAGATGAGGGCTTATTAGTTCTTGATGTAAAATTCTGAAGTTTGCATTTTCTTTTTCAAATAGAATGTGAAGGCAGATAAAGTAAAACGAAACCATTATCATTAAAAGCAAAAATTTCAGTAGGTACAGAAACTTACTCAAGAACTCCAAGGCTAAACACATGGCGAGAACTAGGAGATGGAGATGTAGCACCAAAGAAAGCAGAGCCATTGCTTGCCGGAGAAACAAGAATGTTTTGTGGAACTCTGGTCAGAACCACCTTGCCTCTCACCATGAGGCAGCCATCTTTGATGATAGGCGTGGCTTTGATTGTCATTTTAGTCGAAACAAAACTGCAATTAGTATTATGTCTCTTAAAAAAAACAGGTACTAGCTTTTGCCGGAGGGAGGTTATAAGACCAATTTTGAAGACTACCAAAGTTCGTTTAGGACAACTGGGGAATGAAAGAATGCGAACAGATTTTGATGGAAAAAATACGATGTGTTGAGAAGTTCACCAACCAAGGCAGCTATTTATACTTGTATTTTTCCGGCTGCTGTGTTTTTTCTTTTTTTTCTTTAGGGGAAACATCCTCTTACTTTTATATATATATATATATATATATATTGATTGTCATTATCTTTCTCTGCCATTTAAATAACTGATCCTCAAAGTTCTCGACTTTTCTTATGATTACTGTTCCGAACAAAAAAACAAAATGTTAGTCGACAAGATGTAGATCAGATCAGAGAATGGAACTTTCGGTGCACCGAGTCATTGTTTCTGGAACCTCTTTATCCTCGTCAGCAAAATGGTCTTCCATTTACTGTCTTGTATTTGACTTGAGAATTTCCAGCTTCTCTTTTCAAGCTGAGAACTATTTAATAAAGATCAGGAACCTGAATTTATTCAACTTCAGACTAGTTGAAGAATCTTAGGTAAACAAAAATGAGATGCGAGGGCTTGTGTTGAGGATTTTTGCTCTTGTTTTTCTAAGAAATTCTGTTTAATATAGTATTGGGAATTTTTTTTCGACGCATAATTTAATAAAAATAAGAGGGAAAAAAAATATACTTTCTTGTGCCTACATTGTGGCATAGAGTTGATTAATTGAAGTTCATTAAAACTAGGGCAGATCTGAATGCGCGGAGGTCAAAGCTAAAGAACAAGATAGGTTAGGACTGGAAAGTCCAGCTGACGTGCCAATGAGATGGATTATAGCCATAGTTTGATTTTGACTCGGTCTTTCAATATTGAGAAAGTTTGGTTCTTGATGATGGAAACGGGTGGCCAGACCAGCTGGGCTATTCTGATGACAAGATTGCATATTTTTGTGAATGACTTCAAGTCATTGGTTATTTCACTTTTCTATAAGATGGTATGAGAAAAATTTAAAGAAGAAAAAGACAAATTGAATTTATATAAAGTATGGAAGGAAAATCTGGGGTAGGTCGTTCCTAATTAATTAAAAAGTAGTGGAATTTTAAATATCTCATACTTGATGTGCTTCAAGCAATTCTTAACGAAATAGATAATAACGTGTAATGTTGAAAATTAGATTTGATAAAATTTTAATTTAAATGTAACCCTACACGTAAAAGCCGAGGAAAAAACAAACTTCGATCTAAAGATAATTTTTTTATTTAAAAATTCTAAGTATATGAATGATATTATAAAACCAGTTAATATTCAATAAATCCGTGTATGATATTTGTCCTTAAAAAAAAGTTGTTTTGCTACAAACAAATAAAAAAAAACTCATGTTTATTCTCTAACTTGCAGTTATAATTTGCAGCTAAAAATATATAATATAGTCTCCTCTGACTTATCCTAATAGAACCCTTTTAGGTTGCAAGTTAATAGGCATAAACTAGTAATCAACTAACATCAGTCCAATAATGAAATAAACCCTAAACAATGTTTAATGGGCTAGAACAAACCCAAATTAAAAATAATTATTCAAAAATAAATAATAAAATAATAAAATAGGATAATAAAACTAAAGTCTTCATGTCAAAAAATTTCCATGTAGCTCGAATCTTTAATTTTCAAATATTGTTTTTTGTAGATTTTCAGTCCTGACTTCAAACACGTCGTTCTTTCTTATATGGATGAATTACTAGGCCTACCATATATAGTTGGAAAGTTTGAGATGTTTAGTCTCTAGAACAACTTGAATTGCAACAAAATTCCATTTGTGGCTCTAGATATGGCACATATAGTGTACAAAGATCTAATCTGATAGATTTGACAAGATTTGTCTAGTAACTTCGATCCTATGAAATAATATATTCCCGAACTCCATTTGACTTGAAAGTTTACCTAAGTATAGTTACATGTGTCTAGTATTTCTCTGTGATATTTTAGCTCGTTCTGATACACAGTTTAAGACATATGTCTGATATTGCAAAACTAGTCAACAAATATTTTAATGTCAAATTAAAACCTGACTTGGTTCGTATCATCACCCCTTCTTTAAAAAGATTTGACCTCGAATCTATATCATGAAAAAAATTTTATAAGATTAAAAAATCAGTACAAAACTGAAGAATAACATCATCATCAAAATCAAGAAGAACCTTATTAGCAAATAAGATCTCTTTGCATACAAGCTCTCCTTTTTAACAATCTTCTCATTCTTCAATTTCAGTTGCTTATATTTTCTTAGGTGTGAAAGATAAAAGAGTTAAAGGTCTTCCATTCATTTCAAACGAATACTTATTTGTCACTCCATCATGCATAAGAATGGTACCCTCCTGTTTAAGCTGTTTCTCTACCTTCACGACCATATGCATCATCTCCTCCAACTTCATATAATTATGCGACTCCACAATATGAGTTATATCATAATTAAGGCCATTAATGAATCTAGTCATAGTAGTCTTCATATCCTCCTCAACATTAACTCGAATCATAGCAATTTCCATCTCCTTGAAGTACTCGTCAACACTCTTTGTACCTTGACTCAAACTCTATAACCTTTGATGCAATTCTCTATAATAGTGGTTAGGCACAAATCTCCTCATAAGGGATTTTATCTAATCTCATGTATCAATTTGCCTCTTATAATTTCTCATGCAGTTTATTATTAATTAATCTTACCACATAATAGTAAAGTCAGTAAAAACAATCACAATAAACTTGACTTTCTTAGGCTCCGAATAAATATAACACTTAAAAACCCACTTCATCTTCTTCTCCTATCCTAAATAAACTTCTGGATCATTATTCCCCTGAAAAGTAAGTATCAGCTTAATTGTACCCAAACCTCCACCTAACTCAGTATTATGGTCCCAATACCTATAATTACCTCTCTGGCCAAAATCATCACCATATCGTTCCCCTACAAACTGACAATTCTGCTACTTTCTAAAACATTCCCTATGTCCCACGGACACATCTTTAAAATTAACATCACTCATATCCGCATTATCAGTCATAAACTCATTTACATTAATGTTAACTCGCCTGGCAGCCCCCCTAACATTAAATTATGTTCACTCAGTCCTAATTCAAACCATACCATGATCTAATTCAAACCATACCATGATCATTAACACGTTGCCTCTCCAACCTATCTTCAAATTCATTGGTCATCTGATCCATCCACTTATTCATAATGCGTAACTAAGTTACAATTTCATTATCTCCTCTTTGTGGTGCCAAGTTGTTGTTTACTTTCGACATCTTTAAATCTTTAAATTGGTTATTTGATAAGAAATATATATTCATCATCCATTTCCTCACGTGTTTACACTCCACTTGTGTTTCACTCAAATATAGGTTTTTCACTCAAATATATTCGCTACACCCTTTTCCTCTTATCTTATCATTCTTCGACTCTTGCAAAACTAATTTTTAGAGCCTAACTCTAATACATAAATTGGTGAAAGACCTTAAGCCTTCACTTGGAGAATGATGTTATTGCACTAGAAAGGCTTCAGAACCTTTTCTTGGAGTTTATGGAGCTATTGTCTTAGAGAGATCACATACCTATCCCTTAAGGAGTGGCTATTTCTCCAAGGAGATTACATACGCATCCTTTAGAGTCCTTAGACATTAACTAGAGAATATAAAAACATAATTATTTTGAATAAGACATTAAATTTACATTCTTATTTAATATGATACAATATTAAAGGATCAAAATGCTAAAAGTGAGACATTATTTCTTTTCATATCTTGTAGACGATAAGTGTTCGTCTTAACTATGATTTTAAAAGAACCATTTCATTTCGACCAGGCTCTTCCTTGCTTTACTCATGATGGGAGTCCTTTTTCAAGAATTAGTGGAGATATTCTTTAACTATCATTCTATCAATTCATTTCTTTAAAACATAACATGAGAAAATAACACCTACCTGCTGCATACGATGTGTTCGAATTGAAAAATCATAAAAAATACTCGTTTTTTGAAAGTTAACTTGCACCTGTTTTTCATCGAATTCAACATGTTTTTAAGATGGAGTCGATGAATAATTTCTTGGATTTTTTTATTACAAAGAATAGATTTGAACTCGAAATATCTATTGATTAATGTCAATTAAGATACATTGACAATAATTGTTTATTCTAAATATAATAAAATACCTCCACTCACGAATAAAATAAAATATAAACCGACAAACTATAGTTTATTCAAACACATTATACGAGTGCTAAAAAAAACTACACATTATACACAAGCAAATTTGATTGCATAGAAGACTCTTCATGCAATTTTTCCAGGAGGATATCTTGGAGGCAAGCCATGAAGGCCGTGAGATACAAAACGTTTTTCACCACATTTGAAAGGTGCACGATTGACCTGCATAACCAGAAAATTTCCACCAAAAAGGTCGTTAATATGAGCCTGGCCATTCTTCAGCCTCTTCCATGCCTTGAGCCAGGAAACTTTAACCCTAGAGAATAACCTAGCTCTTTTCCTCAAGAACCTTCTCAAGCCCGGAACTCGGAGCTTCAGACGCTTCGTAATGGTGAACTTTTTAAGCCTAGAAGAGTTCCTTATCCTCCTCAAAGCTCTCTCTTCCTCAGCTTCCTCATCGAACCAACCTTCGTGTCCAAGTCTGTAATAATAAGAATATTTTCTGACTGATGGCATGTCAAAGAGTGATGTGATTAATGAACCTGAAGAGAACCCAGAAGAGTTTTTGAAGGAAATCAGAGCGTCGTGTTTTACTTCCCATTATCTAAAGGGACAGATCGGTAGCTAGCTAGTACTTGTTATCTTTAAAATGAAAGTGACAGGAGACAGAAAGTCGTTGGGTGTATTCAAGGCATCAAGAAGCTGAATTATGCTGGTGAGACTGGGACATGCTAATTAATTTTTTTAATTAGTAAGGAAGAGATTTTAACCTGAGATTTTCCGGAGAGATCTACATAAGTGTCGGTAGATGTAGATTAATTTATCAAGAAGAAAGGTTAAGATGGTGTTGTTACCGACAATAAAAATAGCAAATGTAAGTCATTTTCTTCGAGTTATGATTGCATCAGAACTTAATTGCTCTGATCAAGTCCTTTAAAGCAATTAATTATTATTAGATTAATCCCACGGCTCCTCCAATCTTACATTTTTCAAGAATTTTTTCAAATCAACTCAACCCTGATCGAATAAAAGCAATTCTTAAAAAATAAAAGTAAAAGAATGCGTTTCGTGGATGTTGAAGTAATAATGTATAAAAAAATCCAGAATAGAAAAGGTATATCTCCTTGCATTGCATGATTAGGAATTCATGTGCCGTCAAATTCAATACTCTTTTGTTGATAATACCCTTAGCTACCAACCAAGCCTTGTAACATTCATAGAGAGATAAAAAAAAGAACCAAAGACGAGGTGAGCAAATCAACACATCAATTTCCCCTTTATCATCACTGATTTCCCACCTGGGATGTCATTTGGCCTCAGTGAAACAAATAGTTTCGGATAAAGAGGGTAAAACAACCTTGACTAAGGAAAGATGTAGGACATGATAATGTTTGAGCTGGCATGAACAAAAGGTCACAGGGTAAGTATGGATAGGAGGTGGGTGATTTGAAGGAGAAGATGAAATGGATGAGCTAGTGTCTCTGAAAATGTTAGGACCAAAATAAGCAGGCAGAGTCCTAGAGATGGATAAATGATGAGAGACAGTACGAGACTGTGTTGGAGTTGAAGAATAGGAACTAGATGGAGGGGGAGACAAGGGACCGATAATGGAGTGGTGCAAGGAGTTCTCTAATCGAGAGACAGAGGAGAAGGAGGTGAGGTAAAGGACGACACCATGAGATGAGGTAATAGGGTAAACATGAGAATTCTAATCCATGGATAATCAACGACAAGAGGATAGGAAGGCAAAGGTCGTAATGATGGAGAGGAAACTAATGAAGTCTCATGGAACTTACAATGATGAACAGCATGCATATGACGAGTTGAAATATTCATGCAACAATTCTAGTTGATCCAGACTATAACCAAGGAAGATGGACAGGGCAAGGTGAAAATAAAGTTTATGTTTGTTATATTTATGTAGAAATGGAAAGCATAAGAAACAAAAAAAAAAATTGAAATGCATTGTTAGGGTATCATTTGAGAAGTTTCAAAAGATAAGATTGTTGTTGAAGAATTAGTGTAAGCATTTGGTTGATGAGAAAAAAAAAATCAGTTTTGAAGATATGAGACCAAATGTTTGTGGGAGATAGCATATCCGAGTAAGGTGAGAAAATATTATAGTGATAGCATTCCATAGCCCTATTTCATAATTAATAAATTTGTCCATATGGCAGAAAATAGCATATAAATAGTCAAAACAAAGAAACACTAACAAAAACCAATAAATAGGTTTATGGCCTCCTATATAAAATATGTAATAAAACAATATAAATTAAGCCTAATAATAATAGGTTTGGCTATACTCCATCATCTATAATCAAGCACGGGTGTGAACTATATTTCCGGGTCCGGTGTCCCCGTCACCTTAATCAGGGTAAACTTAAATTCAAACAACAATACTACAGAATCAAGGCTGCCAGCTATGGAACCCGGCTTCCCATAGCTGATCAAACTATATATAGTTAAACGCAATGAACAGCCAGAACTGCTTTATTTACAAGGCTAAAGATCCTGTGAACAACCTTCCATCTGATCTGTTATGCACATCCACACCAAGTAGTGATCCATAGACATAGCATAACATGGAGTTGCAGTGCTGACAATAGAGAAATACAATATTTTGGGACAAGCACTCACTCGGTTGTTTTTCTTTAATGCAAGCAGATGCCATTTAATAGAGTTTTATTCTGGTGTGGATGGTGCTTCGACAGATGGGGCATAACTGGAGATCTTGACCACAGTCACAGCATGTCTGCAATTAAATAAAGCGTAACATAAGATGCATTCCCATTTATATGCTAGAGATGGAGAATTGCGTGTGCGTGTGCGTGTGTAGAGAGAGAGAGAGAGAGAGAGAGAGAGAGAGTTATATTTACCTGATGTCCACAACTAAAGGCCATATCCTTAGGGTCGGTGAGGCAAATGGGACAAAGCTGTTAATGAAAATAAGAAGTTTAAAGTCATTTCATTCACTTTGGATCTAACATCGTAACCTTGTTCTATAAGAGTAAATGCACTAGCAAGACTATTATGAAGAAGCACAATGTGAAACAAAAGGAGTCTTTAAATATTAACTCAATAGCATATAGGTATGAATACGTGAAGTACATGATTATCAGAAGCAGAACTTCCAGGAAATGCTGTGCCATCATGTCTGTCAGAAGAAGGCGCACTTGGACGTGTGCTGCTTGATTGAGCAGGTTCTGGGTTTCTGAATGAATCTGCACCAGCACCATACCGGGGAGAGGGAAGAGGAACCCTATCGATGCCCTTCCTGAATGAATCTGCACCAGCACCATACTGGGGAGGGGGAAGAGGAACCCTATCGATGCCCTTCCCTCTAGTAGCACTGATAAAGAAAGGAAATAAAAAAACAATTTGCATTCAGCACTTCCAGGGCAGTAAAAACCTCTGTGTAGTGTAGAGAAGTCAAAAGTTACCCCAAAATATTAAGCTCTAGTGTTGCTTTATACTGAGAAGGTATTTCCATCAAAGCAGAAAGAGAAAACTCTGCTTCTTTTCTGGATCGGTCCATGTTCTTTGACATTATTTCTGTAAAATTCACAAACTACAAAAGGTAGCATTTCCCAGTTTAGCACTGACCAAGAACAAGTTAGGAACTGCAGAACTTGAAAATAAAAGTGAAGATAAAAAAATTCTTGCCTGGAAATTGTCAAATGCCCGGGCAGGGATGTTATCATCAAATTCCTTCATCATGTCCCATGGTCCATCTCCAACCCCAACTAATATAATGGACAGGGGGTACTCACTGCAAACTAACAAAGACATCAAAAGGATTTTCGGTGAAGAAAAGGCTACTTATGTAACAAGGCTAAACATCTTACCTAGCTTTCACAATTGCTTCAACAGTTCCCTTTTCCTGCGGGCTTAGTTGGCCACGCTCAGTGTCAACACTTCTTGTCACCTGTGGCAACCCACAGTTCATATAATCAATCTTAAATAAATGACATAAAAGCGAGCATGTGTGAAGTGAGGACAACATATTTTGTTGCTGCATGTGATAGGTATTGAGTGTGGAAGAAATTTTAAGCAGTGCTATTGAAAATTTTAGTTTTTCGTTGTACAAGCTCCAAAGCTAGTAATAATAAGTGATCTCACTTGCTTTCTGATTATTATTTATTTTTATTTTTTTGAAATACTAGCCACTTTGATTAATCAGGAACTCAGCTGAGTTGCTGAGCTCATTAGAAAGTTAGGTAAGCCCAGCTATGTACCCTGAGGTGCTGCCTGATGTGCTAAACAGCTAAAATCACCAAACAAAATAACCAGAAAACAAATAAAAAAGAAACTCTATCAATGCCAATGAAACATTGGTCCGGTGATCAAGGACTAAAAGCTGAGACTTCACAGTTAGAGTACCGTTTCAAATCATCCCCACTTCAAAATATTCAACAGACAAAAATAGAAATAACAACATAAAGAAACTCCTACCATACTTCTGTTGATCACATTCCCCTGAGCATAACTTATTTCAGTATATTTATTCAGCAGCAAGATTGCTCAGTTACAAAAACATTAAAAAATTCAAATGCAGCTTTCTCACCTGAAACTAAGTTGTTTAACAGAAGTTCAAGGCCAGCATCAAAGTTATAATTATGCTGGTAAAAAATAGTATCGTTTCTAATTATTTCAAATGCCACAGAAGGTTTAAAAATGTCATATATCCAATTGGGCTAGAAAGGTGAAAAATTCATCAGTTGCAACTTTTTGCTGGTAACTCATTACATTCTATGAAATATCAAACACAACCACAAAGTACCTGCCCATCAGCTATTATAAGCAAAACATGGTACTGGCCGCCACTTTGCTCAACTATTGTAATAGCCATTTCAATGAGAGGGGCAAAAGATGTTGGTCCTATCACAATACAAAAATTATGAGAAAAGTCAGTAAGCAGGAAAGAAATCAAGAAAGAAGCTAAAGAAAGGGATTTGATTTGCAACCTGCAAGTCGTAGCTGGGGGGCCAATTCTCTATATCGCGTCAAAACTTCTGCAAATCCATTACAAAACCTCTCATCCGGAAAAAAACTGAAAACTTCTTGATCATGCGTTGATGCTGATAGTTTATAGAATTACATTTATAAGTTATCATGAGGATTAAATATTTTAGCAGTCAATGCAACACTTGTTCCGAGAAATACCATCTCCAAATCCAAAACAGGGAATTAAGTTATCCTCGTCAAAGGAAGATAATGTTTTTCCAATGATAGATATTGCTTGCTCATAGGGATTTTGCTCGTCTCCAATGTGATGCAGGCTTCTCCTGTTGAATGACCTTGCACCTGATATTTAAAAAGGTTAACAAATTAAAGCAACTTGGAAAAAGGAGAAGAAAAAAAAGCTTGAATATGCACTATTAAGGTCAAACCTGTCCACTCATTGCTTTTTGTGAAATCAATACCGACAATAAGATTTGAAGACTCCAAGCCAGCACGTGCCAGGGCATCAGTAACCTGTGAATACGTTGATTTTAGCACAACATCACACTCTTTGTTGCAACAAGATGTTATCACAATCAACATAACCAAATTCATTACCCAGACATTTAATTATTTTCTTAAGAGATCAATATCTTGGTTTCATTAGAGTAATTCACCCTTGTCCCTGAGAATGGTCAAAACATTAAAAACAAGCTTCAAAATTCAAGATCGTATAAATATTTTATTCCATGCGAAGCAAATCTAGAACACATTCTCAAAGATAGCATCCCCCACACTTTGCAACAAAGATCAGCTACATTTAATTAGTTCCTCCACAATTGTACTGTGGTTATGCTGATATACAGAGAAATTAAAAGGCATATCTCACCTGCTCCAGGCTATTATAAAAATCTACAACACATTCTCAAAGATAGCATCTCCCACACTTTGCAACAAAGATCAGCTACATTTTATTAGTTCCTCCACAACCGTACTGTGGTTATGCTGATATACAGAGAAATTAAAAAGCATAACTCACCTGCTCCAGGCTATTATAATTATCATCTATCCTTGAATACTTTCTCTCCAATCTCCTAGAATTTGGTGCTCGATCACCATAGCTCTGAGGTGGAGGTGCATAGTGCTGGTATGCTGTATGTTCTTGGCTTGGTTGAGCATATGGTGACTGGGGATAGCTGTTATGACTCCATGATTGTGAACTAGAAGGATAGCGTGATCTTGTACGTGTGGAGAGTATCCCTCCCATTAATGCTACAAACTATCAATTCTCTGCGATTCCAACGAATTCAAAAACAATTCACTCTCCCAAATAGATGAAATGGAAAAATAACCATCATCATGGGAACTAAGTCTTTCTAAATATTTAAGTGAAAAGTGGCACTCTTTAAAGTCTCAATGATAAATACTACCACAAATTCTATGAAACCACTTGGGAAAAGATAGAGTAGTAAAGCTAGATAAACTCCTAATTAAAGGGAAAGATTCCTTTTCGGCCCCCTCAACTACATTGTTTAAAAACAAAATACTGTGTGAGGAAGAAAATGTTGATAATAGCCATAGGGCAAGAAAGTTCAAGGAAAGCAAGTATTATTAGTTCATGAAATTGAAAACGATAAAAATCAGACATGCCAAAAACACAGGTCAATTTCTTTCCATTTCAAAGTTTTCTTATCTGGTACTGATGTGGGACCTGAAAAGGAAACCGCAAGTTGTTGCTTAATGTAAAACCATTTAGTCAAGACTCAAGACATTCTATGGCTCAAGAGTGCCATCCAAACTCTTCATAAAGACAATTATACAACCTGTTTTTCATTATTGAAGCGCTACTTTTTCCATATATATCTACTATCTAGACTTTTCTCATTGGTCAATAACCATGAAACACGGTTCCATTTGAAACCGGAAACATCAACATACTTTTCAAGTGCTCCTTCAGAATTCACAGTCACAATCTACATTCAGTATTCAAGAAAAACTCGTTTTTTCCAAATTCCAGATCAACCCATTTTTGTTTTAGAATGGTTAAAGAAAAGAAACAAGATTCTTTATATTAGAAGAATTAAATAAAAAAGATACCTTAACAAGAGTTGAGGTTCCTCCGCATTTCCACAAAGGGTGAGAGTGATATCAGTGGGCGGAGAAGTCCACAAAGATAGATAGCAAAGTGGAGATGGGTTGTAGGGTTAAAGTTGAACTGAAGAAAAGAAAGTAAAGTGGATGTTTTGTTGTTTACTGCATCGCATTGAGAGCTGGTTCTTGGAAGTTTCCTTTCCGTGTACAAACTGTTCCTTGCTACCGTGGTATGGGGACGCCCCATCTCCTACTTTCATTTTTCTCTTCGTATTCCTATTCCAATCTCGTGGATAAAATTTTAAGTTAAATTTTTTAACACTGTAAAAAAGATTAATTCAGAATTAGAAAATTGATGGTTCTATTTAATAAAATAGATTATAAAATTTATTTATTAATAAATTATAAATTTTTTTAATATTAACTCAAAACAAAAACTAAGAAACAAATTCACTCAAGGATATTTCATCTCATGTGAGCACTTCTTTTATATGTTGTTTATTGCATAGAAACTATAAGCATTTAAAATTAATAT
>Ga0325414_1000362_pt1 | contig 35501 bp, 11 predicted proteins | sample PopdelMetagenome_8_FD_206183 | JGI IMG/M metagenome (GOLD analysis project Ga0325414, IMG submission 206183) | Populus deltoides microbial communities from Bellville, Georgia, United States - Leaf-PdKOR-R3 | ecosystem: Host-associated > Plants > Phyllosphere > Phylloplane/Leaf | place: USA... | reverse complement strand
CCCCAACTATTAATCTCCTAGTGCATTATTCCATCACTCACATAAAAGGAGATAACCATTAATAGATTCCACTTCTATATGATAGAAACGAGCTCTGTGCATGAGAGAATGGGATCCTTTTAGTTTCTTCAGCAGGAAATGATGGACCTACTCCTGGTGTAGTTGGAAATACAACCCCATGGATTCTCACGGTTGCTGCTAGCACCATCAGCAGGGATTTTCCATCTAATGTCTTCCTTGGAAGTAACAAGCAATACAAGGGCCTGAGTTTTAATGCTAATACTCAACCTGCTGGGAAGTTTTACCCCTTTGATCAATTCAATGGATGTTAAAGCTGTCAATGTCTCCAGTGACCGGGCATGATTTTGCCTTGCTGTTGCTGCTGGATGATTGTGAATGCTTGTTGATTTTTTATTTTGTGTTTTTTATACAGCCTTTATTTGAACTAAAATCAACGTCAATTTTTATGGATGATACTATTATTTTTGAGATAATGGTTAACACAATTACCGCCAAGCAAGCATCAGAAGTTTTACAATAATCAAACCAAAAAGTTGATCATGTAAAAAAGATACAAAAGTTACGAGGTGACTTTGAAAAATCACAGATGCTTAAATCAAAGAGTATTTCAGATTATTTTGCTAGAGGATTAGTTATATACAATTAGATTAAAAGATACGAGGAGAAGATGAAAGAAACGAGTATGGTAGTAAAGATTATACGCTCGTTGCTAAAGAAATCCCACTATGTTGGTGGTCATAATAAAGGAATTGCCAAAAAAAATGGTTATAATGAAGGAATTGCCAAAAAAATGGATTTTGTTTTTAACAATTTAAGGTCTTATAGGAAAATTACAAGCCCATGAAGAAAAAATCAACAAAGTTCAAGAACACATGGGCGCATGAGCACTTTTCTCAAAACTCTCCATAAAAGAAAAGCAAGATGAATCTGGATATAGCCAAGGAGGTAGAGGTTGTGGACAAGGTAGAGAAAGAGACAAATTAGAAAGAGGAGGCTAAGGTAGATAGATCAACTGGTTGATTGATTGAAGTTAACCGGTCGACCAGATCCTCAAATTTAGCAAGTCGATCGATTGAAGTTAACCGGTCGACCAGATCCTCAAATTTAGCAATTCAAGACCCAAATTTTAAAAAATAAAATAAAATTAAGTGTTATAATTGTCAAAGAATAGGTCATTATGTTAGGGATTGCTGGATTTCAACCAAAATGGTTAAAAAGAATTTCAATCTAGTAGTATAAGAGGAGCAAGAAGCCACTCTATTACTAGTCCATGATGAAAAAAATGAAAACCAAAGAAAACACATGGTGTCTTGACAATGGAGCCAACAATCACATGTGTTTAGACAAAGACAAGTTCGTGGAGCTTGGTGAATCAATTAAAGGTAATTTCACTTTTGTAGATCATTCAAAGATTTCTATAAAAGAAAAAGGTACAATTCTGATTCAAATGAAAGATGATAGTCATCAATTTATTAGTGATGTTTATTATATCCCAACTGTAAAAAGCAATATATTGAGTTTGGGTTAATTATTGGAGAAGGGTTATGAAATTAAAATGAAAGATCATACATTGACATTACTCGATACTTATGAAACTATGATTGCAAAGGTAACCATGACAAAGAACAAGATGTTTTTGCTAAACATAGAGATAGATGTGCCTAAATGCCTAAATACATGTGTGAAAGATGATAATTGGATTTGACATATGAGACTTGAGCATGTAAACTTTGATAACTTGAAGATGATGATGTAAAATGAGATGTTGAAGGGTTTACCATCCATCAAACATCCAAATTAGTTGTGTGAAGTATACATAGTGGGTAAACAATTCCATAAGAGCGTTCCAAAAAAGTCTATATCTATAGCAAGTCAACCCCTATAAGAGATACATGTAGATGTATGTGGTCCTATTCAACCATGCTCGTTTAGTAAAAATTTATATTTTCTACTTTTTATTGATGATTATAGTAAAACAAATGAGTATACTTTTTTTAAAAAAGGTCTAATATATTTAAATGTTTTAAGAAGTTTAAAGCATCAGTTAAAAAAAAGTGATTATATTATAAAATCACTTAAGACAAATAGGGGTAGTGAATTTTTTTCTAATAAGTTTAATGAGTTTTGTGAAGATCAAGGTATAAAAAAACTCTTAATAGTATCTATATCCCCACAAAAAAATAGAGTGGTGGAGAGAGAATAGAAGCATCCTTAACATGGCGATAAACATGCTCAAAATAAAAAAAGATGCCTAAAGAGTTTTAAGCTGAAGTTGTAGATTGTGTTGTTTATTTGTCAAATAAGTGTCCTCTAAAAGGCTTGAATGACATGACTCCATAAGAGACATGAAATGGAAGCAAACCAAGTGCTACTTACTTGAAAGTGTTTAGAAGCATTGGTTATGTGCATGTACATGATCAAGAAAGGACCAAGCTATATGACAATAGCAAAATTATAATCTTTATGGGCTATAATAAAAAAATCTAAAGGATACACGCTTTACAACCTTAATGAAGAAAAGATGGTGATTAGTAGGGATGCTAAATATGATGAAAAAAAAAAGAATGAGATTGGAAGGTAGATGTGGTGAGAAATATGACTTTCTACCAGTTCTTGAAGAAGATGAGGAGAGATATGAAGATCATTAAGAACTAGTTACACCTCCACAATCACTAATGAACTAAACTTCACATTTATCATCTTCTTCCAGTAGAAGTTCAAGTAATGACAGCCCGCCAAGTCCACCAAAAAAGATGAGGAGCCTTGATGACTTGTATGAGATAACTAATCCAATTGATGATGATCTAACAATATATTGTCATCTTGCCATATATGAACCTATAGTATTTGAAGAAGCAATAAAGTATGAAATGTAGAGAATTGCTTTGGATGATGATATTGCATCAATTAAGAAGAATGACACATGAGAATTGGTTCCTATACCATAGGGAAAAAAACCAATAGGTGTTAAGTGGATCTACAAAGAAAAAAAGAATACCAAAGGAGAAGTGGAGAGGTATGAGCCGAGATTAGTTGAAAAAGGTTATAGTTAAAAACTAGGTATTGACTATGATGAAGTTTTTGCTCTAGTTGCTAGATTGAAGATCATATGATTGATAATTGCCAAAACTGTCCAACATAGATGGGAAATCTACCAAATGGATGTCAAGTCAGCCTTTCAAAATGGTTTTCTTGAAGAAGAGGTTTACAGGGAGCAACCTATAGGTTATTAAATAAAGGGATATGAAAACAAGGTATTAAAGTTGAACAAAGCCTTGCATGGATTGAAGCAATCCCCAAAAGCTTGGTAAAGTTGCATTGATAGTTATTTATTAAAGAATGTATTTATGAAATGTCTCCATGAATATGCTATTTATGTGAAGATAAAAGAGAGTGATGATACTCTTACTGTATGCTTATATGTGGATAACATGATCTTTACAAGCAATATCCCAAAGATATTTAGAGACTTCAAGTAAGTAATGATCAAGGAGTTTGAGATGACAAATATTGGTTTTGTAACCTATTATCTAGGGATTAAGATCAAACAAGGAGAAGGTGGAATTTTTGTGAATCAAGAAAAGTTTGTAAAAGAGATTCTCAAGAAGTTTAAAATGTAAGATTGTGTAAAAGTGAATACTCCAGTTGAGTGTGGAGTAAAGTTGTCAAAGAATGACGAAGGATAGAAGATAAATTCTATAACATTCAAGAGCCTACTTAGAAGTTTGAGATATTTGACATGCACTTGTCCAAATATTCTCTTTGGAGTAGGGCTTGTGAGCAGGTTCATGGAGACAACAACTATGACATATTTCAAAGTTTTAAAGCGAATTTTTTGATATATCAAAGGTACCATAGACTTTGGCTTATTCTATCATTACTCTAACACCTTTAATCTTGTGGGTTATAGTGAAAATGAATGAGCTAGAAATATAGATGATAGAAAAAGCACTACAACTTTTATCTTCTACATAGGAAACACAACATTCACATGGAGTTCAAAGTAGCAATCTATAATCATATTATCAACCTATGAAGCTAAATATGTAGTTGTTACAACATGTGTTTATCATTCTATATGTCTAAGAAGATTATTGAAGGAGTTGCAAATGCTACAAATGAAGCCTATAGAAATTTAGGTGGACAACTCATTAACCATTGCCTTAGTAAAGAATCCTGTATTTCATGATAGAAGTAAGCACATTAACATACAATTTCATTACCTACGAGATTACATTACAAACAAGGAAGTAGAAGTCAAGGATGTAAAGATCCAAGACCAAGTCACATATATTTTCACAAAGCCATTCAAACATGATGTTTTTGCCAACTTGAGAGATATGCTATGAGTTATCAAAATTCAAGTTTAAGGAGAGATATTGAAAATAAACTAGATTTCTGATTTTTCTAAAGAACAGAGGAATCGGTTTACCGGTTGAAAATTAGTCGACCGATTAAGTCAATAGAATTACTTTTGTTTTTCTTTGTTTACTTTAATTCCTTAATTATTTGTCTAGAACTTTATATCTATAAATAGACTTATAATCAAAAGTATAAACATAAAAATAAAAGAAAGAAAAAGATGAATAGAAGAGAAAAACACTTAATAAAACACACCTTCCTCTCAAATTTCTTGCAATATGCTGTGTAGCCTGTGTTCGTCTATGTTGTATGGCAGCTGGTTATAGTTTAACATTGTGGGAACACACCAATTTACCGTCAGGAAGGGCTGAGGGAAATATTGTAATGTTATTTCTCTGTGGTTCCACACGAGCTTTCTGACCTGGAAGTAATACACTATATTGTAGAATAGAGGATTATATTCCCGATGGTTGGCTAGAGCTTTAGCTGTTACTTATCACTAGAAAAGAGACTCTGCACTGCTGCAAAATATTGACAAACCAATGAAGGGAATGCGACTCTAATGCCTCTCCATATCTTTGTTTCACCAAAGCTCCATTTCTACACTCTGATGCATTGACCTGAGGATGACGATATGGCAAAACATTCAGTTTTCTCTTCACAGACTGCTGCGATAATGTTATGCTATTCACTCTAAAAGGATGAAAAACCTATATGTTTCCATGAAAAAAAAGGGTGCAGTGCAATGCTTAGCGTGACATCTAAGAAAGCCCCCAGAACTGTAATACAGGTTTGAAAATTGGTATTTAAGCAGCAACACCTCCAGAACTTTGAATAATAATAAAAAAAAATCACGCACAAGTTAAATAAGAAGTTTGGTACCTGCTAGGACTGTATATGAAGATGCTAGCGAATGACGAAGGTGGTGCTGGCGGAGGCTACGCTGCTAGTAAAATATAAAAAGAAGGGGTAGCATGGCTTTTATAGCCACCACTTTACCCTAATGCCCAAGGATTCTTGCCTGATATTCTTGTTTCAATTAAACAAAGTTGGTTCTGCACTTATTTCCTTCCCTCTCTCGGCTGGCAAGGCATTCGTAAAGGGAAGAAATCACACTAAACTGAGTACACGGAAATCAAGGCAAAAGAGAGAAAAAGAATCAATATCTTTCATTTGCCATCACTCATGCTATTCGGAATTATGAACGGAAGAGTTCTATAGGCCCTGGTTATTATTCATACTCAAAAGAAAATTTTAGGATTTCCACTTTAGTCTCTAAAATCTGAAATTGCTTTAAATTGGACATCAAACTTTGATTTATTATTTTATTTGATAAATTTCAATCAATATTGGTCCCTAAATTTTCAATTTTAACAATTAAATTTTATTTCCAAAAATATTTATATTAATTTATTGCAAAAAATTAATATGATAAAACCAAATTTTAGTTAAAAAAAATATTCAAAGTATAAAACTTTCAATATCAATATCCTGATTTTGCAATTTTTAATAAGTATTCAAACACAATTAACAGGAAAATAAGTCTACTCTTAGTACCATGTGCTCATGATTTTCTTACATTCCAGAAATCACAGATTCGCATGACAGGAAAAAGTTGGGCCGGTCTTAGATGCTGCTTTCTTTCCTAGTATGTCAAACCTTTTTCTTAGGGAAGCAAGTCTAGATAACTTCTCTGCCTCCATTAGACTTTACAGCAAGAAATATCCATTGGATTTGCTCAGGATTCATGTCAAACGTGGTATTAATCTTGCTGTTCGCGATGATGGCAGCAGTGATCCTTGTGCTGTCATCGGGCACGCGTGGATGCCCATTTTATTGTATTTTGCTTCTGGTAGAAACTTGGGTAGTATTCTTGAATCTTGATTATTGGCTTTCTGAGCATGATCATCAGTTCTTTAACTATGTCATAAACGGGGAAAAGAAAACTATGTAACATGAAACTATGTCATAAATGTGGAAATAAAAGAGAGAGTAAAATGTTAGTCGGCCGCTGCTTAGTTGTTCTGGTGGAAATTAATCTCTCTTCTGTGATCCTAGTCCAAATTAAATGTTGACAGTTGAGCATGCTATGCTAATAAGTTTTTCTCTCTTTGGATGGTACTAGCTCCAGCTATCTCCTCTAGTTTTGTTTAAAGAGAAGATTATGTCATATAATTTTCTGACTGTCAGCATTTCGACGCAAAGATTGAAAAGTACTCGTGTGATCAAGAACGATGTTAATCCACACCGGAACTCTCTGTTACTTCCCGTCAAGCTGGTAAGTTTTATGTTCTGTCACATTAGGACATAAGATCCATTTCAACAAGGGGCATGCCTAAACCTGTTTATTGTGCAGAAAAGAACTACTTTTATGATTGATTCTCGTCTCTTCAATGTTCCTGTTCCAACTGCAAATCTATTTCAAAAGATGAGAATTATAACAATTTTTCTTAATTCAAAAGGTCTAACTGATTGAAAACGCATTGAAGTTATGTTGAAAACTTTGAGTTGACATACACAGATGTGGCTTTACCCATGTATCCCTTCTGAGACCCCCCAAGGAAAAGGGAGAAGAAGGGAGAGGAGTGAAACTTTATCATAAAATACATCTCAAATGGGTTTCATTTTCAATGGGCCAATAAATATTGATTCCATCTTTGTTATGGTTTTTCTTTCATTTTATAAGTAGGACCACTTGAATCAAATCCTTCAAATCTTTTGCTGCCACTTTCTTCAAAGATGCAACTCCAACTGTAAAATCAGATATCCTTCCAGATTGCAACAGAACCTCTATATTCTCCAATATCCAAAACTGGCTGGTAATGCTTCATTATGTCAAAAGTGGATTGTGCCCTTTATGTCTCTTGTGAAAAAAATGTCTTCAGTTTGTTGTGTAACCCCATATTGGTGTTGTACAGCAGTATTCGGAATGGCCTTGCAGAGAGTGCACGGTCCTCGCCACTGCTTGTAACTTCTAGTCTAGATTCTTCGATTTAACATCAGAACCAACCATCTATTTCATTGTTGTTGCGTATCCCCATGTGCATCTCAATATTGTTAGAAGACCATGCCACTTTGTTACATGTTGTTTTGTTGGTTTATTTTAGATTAACATGGATATTCGGATTAGTTTGTCAGTATCTCGACTAATTCTAGAGGCTCTGAAGTTAACTACCATATAAGCTTTTAATGACCCTAAAGTTTGTAGAACTCGAACCGATAATTTTTAAAAAACAAACTCAAAACCTTACCAGTTAAACTATATTTTTTAAGATTAGTTGATCTTGTATTTGAGGGATGCAGTTAAGTGATAGGAGAGGCAGGGTTTGACATTAAACCCTTCATAGAGACTTGAAGATGGACTTGGTAGGGCTGCCAAGTGGCGCCCTCATCACAAGACTAAAACCGAGCAAGCATAATTGTTTATACGAAGATAACTACTTTTTACGGTGAACGCAAGGTTGTTTAAGTTCTCTCCCTCATATTTTGGTACTGCCGTGAATAATATTTTTTATTTAAAAATATATTAAAATAATTTTTTTATTTGTAATAATAATATATCAAAACAAAAAATACAAAAAAATAATAATTAATTTGATATTTTTTTAAGTGAAGCGTATTTTTAAAAAGCACTCAAAACATAAGCTATATCACTCCAAAAAAATATGGAATGTGGTGAATTGGAAATCCTACTTTGATGGATTGACCTTCATGTTTCGGGGGTTTATAAAGCGTGACTGTTCCTTTATTTGCTTAGTGTCACATGATATGAACAGACAATTTTGAAGTTTCTACCATGTGAATTTCATGATGGTATATCCACACATTTACATTACAAACTAACATAGTAGTATGTACTTTTATTACATGTATTTAAATCTGCTTTCTAATTCTCCTATAGGATCAAACAATTTAAGGTTCTTATTCTTGATATTTGATATGCATACTAAAGTTACATATATTCTTTCATTGTGTGCTAGAAATTTCTAAACTTGCGAGTTTATAAGCTAAAAGCATGATGATTGATAATGTTTTAAAATCAGATATACTAAAGAATAAGGTTTTTTGGTGATTGGATTATAGGTTAATCAAATACTCAATTAAATAACTCTATTCTCCAAACTAATGGAAACTATTTCTTGATGAATGCATTTCGATACTTTCAAAAAGTATTTTATTGGGGGATTTGAGGACTATTAGATGGTAAAATTAGTAATTTTATAGAGAAAAATAATAATAAATATGCTAGATATCATTAAATTCTAAGAACCAGGTTGTTCTTGTGCTGGACATACATGTGTTTTTGAATGTAAAATCTTAAACCTCTTACGTGAATAGTTCAATAGATATTTATAGCCTATAAACTTGTTTTTTTTTTCCTTGAGTAGAGGGGTTAAAAAACATTTTACCTTAATAGCATCAATAAGGGATAAAAATCCCTTACACATGAATTAATGAGGGAATATATTAATGAGGGAAGATATCCCTTACATATGCTAATAAGGGAATAAGTGATTGGGCTTAAGACACTCGTTGGGCCCATGAGCATTCAATCATGCTATCTGGCTTATAATCAAGGGTAGGGCCCATGGGGGCCGGGCACATGCCTAGATACTAGGCTCAGGCGTATTGCCCGAGCACACATGGAGTTGGTTACTCAACCAGCACTTGGGCTCGGGCGCAATGCCCGAGCCTACGAGGTACTGAGCATATGCTTAACAATTAATCTTGAATGCATTCCGAGCCCAAAGAGTGCTTGATAAAGGCCTATTAATTGGGCCTATGACTATTATTGAAACCCATTATAGGTTTATGCCATAAGTGAATATCTTTGTATCAAATATTTAAAAAAATATCAATAAATCTTAGTGGCCCTCCAAGTCTGTGCGGTACTTTTTACCGAAGAGACTTGAAAAATATATCCATTTTCTTTATTAGGGTTTTTAACATTTCTTCGTGGAAGAAAAGTGAGGAATTCTTGAGATACTTTACCAGAGTATTTACATATGAAATGTCATTTGTAGGTGAAAGAGTTCTCATCTTGGTTGGATAAATACCCGGGGGACACTTTATGATAATATTAATTGCCTTCTTTGGGATTTATAAAGGTGTTGAAATGTGTCACCGTTCCAGTGGAGGATGAGGAGATCTCCTTTTATATAAAGACCCTCTTCAATTCATTTGAAGTTTATATCTAAAACTTCTCTTTAAACCATTTTGTGAAGGGGAGTAATTGTAAGGAACATTTAGAGTCTGTTTCGCAGTGTGGTTGCAGTCGCTTTTTAAATAACTTTTCATGTTGAAATGCATGCCAATGATTTTTTTTTATTTTTTTAAAATTATTTTTGACATCAGCACATCAAAACGATCCAAAACATATTAAATTTTAGCAAAAAATTTTTTTTTTGAATTTTTTTGGAACGCGGTTTGCACTATGTTCCCAAACGGTGTCTTAGTCTTTGTGTGAGATGTGGTAACTTTGCATTGGAATAGATTAGAAGAAATCATCTTAAGGTAACCTACTTTTCCTCAGTATTTTTGCTTTTAAAATGGTTATTAAAAGAGAGAAATTGGTAGCTTCTAGTAGTGACTTTACATTTAGGCCAAGACAACCAGAAACTAGGGGTTAATGAGGGACAAGGATCAATAAGGATTGGGCCAAAGACTAGGAAGAGTACCCTGACTACTGAATATGTAGTTAAGCTCAACCACCTATAGAAAAAGGGATTATCTGGCTTTAATATCTAGTAGGTCAGAAAGGATCAATAAACAATCATGGGTGCTTGTAATGGTCTACATGAAATAACAACCTCCTATATTATGTTTGAGTTAAGGTATACCTTTCCCCTAAAGGGGGTTGTAAGTGACATGTTTTTCCATTACAATATATGCGCTGACCAACTACATCCCAATATATAGGTTTTAGTCAGGTTTTTTGAGGAGTGTTTTGCAATAATAGGGGTAAAGTCGGACCTAGATATATTTAGATATTGTTATACATTAAATGATTGTTCTCATGATGTTCATTAGTTCTTCACTTTCGTTGGTCACCCTAAAAATCCTATAAAGAACATGTTAGAGGGTAAAACCTCTCATATGAAGGATTGGTGTGGGAAGTGGTTAATTGCAAGGAGTGAAAAACAGTCTATCCCATGCCAAGTGAAAGATCAATAGGGTTGCCCCTATTCTTAGCAAACTCCTTCGCTTGATGCCTATGAAAACCAAGTCTTGGTAACTTTGATCGAGATGTGTTTTTGAACATAGTGAGTTCTTCCCTTCACTACAACATTAATTGGTTGGCTAAAGGACATTACTGAGTGGAAAGACGAGGTACACAAGAATTTATACCTTGTATAATTTGATGTATTTATCATATTTTAATTTTTTCTTATTACAGATCCATCTTCAAAAGAGAAGTCGTAGGAGGATCTAGTGAAGGAAGTGTAGAGGCTAAAGGGATATCTAGCTCTTGGGTTGCAGAGATGAAAGAGAGTTATCATGAGATGGAAATCATTCCTAATACTGGGCCACCATCCAAGCCTACCCTCGTTAGGAGAAGTAAATCACCTATCTTTAGGGGAAGAAGGGAAACTGTTTCCCCTGGTATCCTTTCTAAAGTAGCTAAGAGGGCTAAAGTAATGAAGAGAAAAGTGTTAGCTTCACAAGGGTCTTATACTGCTAGTGGGGAAGTAACACCTACGCCCATGACCATGTCCTCATCTCCAACGCCTTCTTTAGTGGCCAGAGATGCCAGGGCTTTTACTTAGGTTCCTACACCCCAGGTTACTGCTGAGGATTTTTGATGCAGACAGAAGTTAAAGACAACAATTAAATAAAGAACATAAAATATTTTAAATAGCGAAAAAAGCTGCAAGTGTGAGACCTAAACTAACAAGTTTATTCTCTCTAAAAATAATGATAAGGAAGTCTACCTCACTAAGAGATTTACAAAGTCTTAAATAGGTCAGAAACCCTACCTCAACTAGAAAACAAAAACAAAAACAAAAACATAAAATTACAAAGGAAAGAAGCATAAAATCTTAAATAAGTAAGAAATCCAAAAATAAAAAGGAAAAACACAAAAACTACCACACCAAGGGGCCCTAGCTAGATTTTTGATATTTAAAGATCTGACGGTCCATGCAGTGATGTTGTGGCTACTTTAGGAAAATAGCCTCTAGAAACTCGTGTAAATATTTAAGCACAATTCAACGGTTGGATCAAAAGTTATGGCTCTTTTGAGCTGTTGTTTTAGCTTGGCATGATCAGAGCTCCTTTTGGACCTTGACCTGTCCCACTAGTCCATAAATATATTTGCTAGGTCATCCACGTAATATTTCTGGGGAAGATCCTCATTCAGTTATAACAAACCCACACCTGATGGCTCGAAATAACCCGTTATCGCAGGCTTGACCACATCAGTTTTACGCCCCAGGTTAGTAAGTTCTTCTTATGTTGGATCACTGATTGACTTTATAGTTCCTTCTCCACCATCTTTGTCTAAAGAGAAGAGGAACATCTTACAGCACTTCACAAGGGAAAATGAAACTGTCTTATGATCTAATGGTCTGGCAATGGTTAATATAATAGAGATGTTACTAGATCTCCTTTCGAATGTTGATCAACTATCTAATTGGATTCCTGCTCACCACCTTGCTCTTACTGGCAACTTGTACTCCATATGAGCATCTTATTTAGCATACCTTGTTATATGTACTTAGATTTTGTTTATTAATTAATATCATTGTTTTATTCAGAGTTTCCTGCTGAATGCCTTCTCGAAGACATTGGACTGTCGAAAAGGCTCAAATAAGAACGAACCTTGCTTGACTAATAAGAGAAAAAAAAAAGAGGTATGATGCTTTCATAAGGTAAAAGACACAACTAAAAACTCAGTTAAGGGAGATTAAGGAGGTCTATGGCATCCATGTCCATGATTCCCAAGAAACCTATAAGAAGTTGACAAAGGATAGAGATCACCAGGCTTCTAAGTTAAGCATTGTTCTGGAAAGAATGTTTTTAGCCAATGAGGTATCATCTTCTCTAATATAGTCCTATAGGGTTTTAAAATCTTAGGTGGTAGCTTTAAAGGATGATCTGGCTACGATCAAGGCTGAGGCAAAGGCTTTTAGAGAGGAGTGTGCTCATCTAAGTGCATTAAGGGACTCATCTAATGAGTTTTTGACAATGTTTTAGGGGAACTCGAGCCTTAGATATATTTATTCGAGATAAGATATTCTAGGCTATGTCAAACTTTTATTTTTATGATTTGTCAAAGGGGATAATAGTGGACTTCTTAGTGGCATTCAACCCCAACCCTACTCCTGATTTTGCTAATATATATCCAACTTGGATGGCTGCTACAACCTGTAGCGAGTACTTGGTTGAGGAACCTGGCGAGTGATGAGAGTCTCTCAGTCAAGGGCAATAGTTTCTAGGAGTTATTATCCTTGAACCTATGGAGTTTCTATGGTTGTATTTAAGTATATTAAATGTATTAATATATTTTATGATTCCTTATCATGTTTAAAACTTTTCCATGTTTGTTATGCTTTATAGTTATAAGGCCCCAAAGCCCTAAGTATAACAAAGGTCTTACACCTTTTCAGGTGAGGGATCTAATCCCTACTATCAATCCTTGGTAGAAATTGTGCTTCAGATAATGGGTTTTTATGTAGAGGTTCAATATATCTATGTATAGTCTTAGCCCAAGATGTGTCAAACTATTCTTTAAATTTTTTTTTAAGAAATTATAATTTTTTTTGGGTGAATTAATCTTTGTTATTATACTATCAGCATTAATGAGGAAACTCTTGGTTGCAGTTCCTGACTAGCAAGGGGCTTGGAATTCTCCCAACTAGAAAGTAATAACATTATAGAGTGGGGGGCCTATGGCCTTCTTAGCATTGTCATAGGATCTGGGAGCACCCAACTTGAGAGTAGTCTTACCAGAGTCAAAGGCTTATGGTTTTCTTGGTTATTGCATGAAGTCTGAAAGCCCCTCATTGAAGAGTTATGTCAGTTCAAGGCTGTATTGGAGAATAAGAGGTGCGAGGACATCATTGGTAATAACGTGAGGCTTAAAAGCCCCACTAGAGTGTTGTGCTAGTTCAAAATTGCACTGAAAAGTGGGAGGCCCAAGGCTGTCCTGCAATAGAATAAGGCTCGAAAACCTTACTAGAGTTTCATGCTAGTTACAGACTGAACTAAAGAGTGGGAGGCATGAGGCCATCCCTGGTGATAACATGAGGCTCAAAAGCTTTACTGGAGTGTCGTGCCAATTCAAGACTGCGCTGAAAAAAAGGAGGCCCGAGGCCTTCCCTGGCGATAATATGAGGCTCGAAAGTCCCATTAGAGTATTATGCTAATCCTAGACTTCACTGAAGAGTGAGAATGAATGTAAAATAGAAATATAACATATATTTCTAAAAAAATGACATTCCTATCTATGATATATTTTGAGATAATCTGAGTGCCAAGTACAAGGGAGATTCTCGCCTTTCATATCTTGAAGGTGGTAAGTGTTAGTTTTGACTACCCTAATCACTAAAAAAACACCATCTCATTTTAGTGCTAATTTGCCCTTGGTGTCCCTATTACTGGTTGCTTTTATTTTTCAGAGTACTAGGTCTCTAAATTTAAAACTCATGTTTTTTTCCTTGGCATTATGATATTGAGTAATTTGATGGTGATAAGCTTCGTTCCTTACTACCATTGTCAACCAATATTCTATATGGAGGTCTAGTTAGCTCTAAATTCTTGCTTATTATTTTCTAGGGAGTAATGGGTTATCCTAAGACTTGGAAACCTAATTTTTGCAAGTATGGAAAGGAGTTTTCCAGGTTGATGTCTTTTAGATTGTTCGATAGGCCTATAAATTTTTGTCCCATTTTGACTTGGCTTCATTTATCTTCTTCTTAAGCCACTGATTAGGTCTCTATTGGTAATCTTAACTTGACCATTGGTTCAAGGATGTGTTACATAAGAAAACTGATGGTCTATATGGAGTTTCTAACATTGTTCTCTTATTTTATAGTTGTCAAATTATGTTCTATTATCGGTTATCAAGAATTTAGAAAGTTTAAAATAACATATAATGTTCTTCCAAATGAAAAATATTACTTTGTTGGTAGTTATATCTTCTAAGGCCTTAGCCTCCAACTATTTTGTGAAATAGTCAACCGCTATTAGTGTTGCTATTTAATTTTTGATCCATGTTTTGATAAATTTTTAAAAAATAAAAAAATAAAAAAATAAGGGTTTACATGTGGTGATAACATAGAGCATCATGACTAATATTAAGAAAGCAATATGTCAAGGATATAATTACTGAATCATATATAATTACTGTAATATAAAATACCACAGATATATGATTTGACTCATGCTAGTTATGGAAAATAGTCACTGCAATATAAAATATCATATATATAGAATTTGTTGGTGCTGGTTATAGAAGACAATCTCTATAATAATTATTTCAATATTTCTTTATATAACATGTGTAGAGATTTTTTATATAAATGAAACTCCAGCTATATAAACACAAGGAGAAAATTTATGAGGATATAATTTTAAAAATGAGGAAACCTAAGAAAACCTAAATCATCTTTTGAGAGGCCGCGGCACACTGCCCCTCGGCAAAAGAAAAAACCAAACCTTTTCTTCTCCCTCACCCAAGCCGCTGCTCACAGTCCCCAACCGTGGCAAAAAACAAACAAACAAGCCGCTCCCCCCCACCTGACTTCTCCATCTCCCCCACTTCTTGACCCCCACAGAGGCCAGCCACTGCGCTTACTCTCTTTTTCCTCATCTTCAAGCTCCCTCCCCTCACCAGAACCTCCCTCTCTCGGTTGCAGCCCGTTCCCTATTTTCTCTTTTTTAGCTGGCCATTTCAGCTCCTTTCTTCTCCCTCTCCCCGCTGTTACCCCGTCTCTCTCTCAGCCCTGCCTGATAACATTCAAAAAAAAACCAAAGCCTCATCCTCTCCTTCTTTCTTTTGGCTTCTCCCCATCACCACCGAATTCTCCCCCACGGTCCAGCAACTTCTCTTAAGACCAGCCAAAACCGTGAGCCACAAGCAGTGTCAGGAGCTTTGCTTCACATTCCAAACAGATAGCTCTTCTCTGAGTCCTGCACCAGTACGCAATCGTCTCCAGCTTCAACAGCGGCGTCGTCTTCAGCTCCGGCAGCCATCGCTGACTCGCAGCCCCTCAATCACCAGGAGCAGGTACTAGCCATAGCAGCAATCCAGGATGGCGACCAGTCTCGTCTCTGCACCAGCAGCTGATCCCAGTTGTCCATATCTCTTCCCCATCGCCAACAGTAACTGTGTATTCTTCTATGCACTGGAAGCAAGAACCAGCAGAGGCGCGGTCATCACTAATTGCAATTCCTCAGCCACTTTGAGCAGCAATAAGCAAAAGCAGCAGGCCGGATCTTCCTTCACGAGCAGCGCCCAGTCGTCTCAGCGCCATCGCCTTCGCTCGTCTTAGCGCCAGGTGAGTTTCCATGCATTCTTTTCACTTTGCATATTAATGGTTACTATGCATGCTTTTGTTACTGTTCAAGTGAATTATAATTCACTTGAACAATAAATAATTAAGCATTGATTGTTGCGTCCGACCCGGCTAAGCGTGCTGGGTTCAGCCTAGCCACCTGAGCTGAGCTAGACCCAGCCCCTAAAAAAACAAGTAATATTATTGTATTTTCGTGTATTTATTTTATGATTTTTTTATATTTTTATATTGTAAAAATACAAATCTCGTATTTAAAATACTTGCTTTTCAACGCAATGTGACAAATATATATATATATATATATATATATATATATATATATATATATATATATATATATATGTATATGTGTGTGTGTGTGTGTTTTCATGCATACGGCCAATACCCTAACATGTTTTGAACGTTCTTTTTATATAAAAAAATATTGAAAGTTTTGAAAATGTGTTTTCGCATGAATTTTTTAAACACAAAAAATTATTTTCTTGCATTCTGGATTTTACAACATGTTTGTAAAACTCCAAAGAGTGTTGGTCAATATGCCAAAAAAATATAAAAATCTTATTTTGGGGGGAATTCATCTATAATTCACCATTAATGTTTGGATAAAGAAATCCCTAAGGGATGAATATTCAAAATATTATTGGGAATAATTTATTATTATTCACTGTTAATGTTTGGATAAAGAAACCCAAGTGGTTAATATCCAAAATATTTTTTCTAGGAATAATAAGTCACCACACATCCTTGAAAGAAGCCTCGATTATAATTGAGGACATTTCAATTTTTGACTCCACGGTTTACGAGCCGTGAAAGTATGAAACACTAAAGCAAAAAAAGAGGCTTTTAAAACGCTCTGAATTTCCTTAGATTTCTAAATTTTTGTCCCTCTTCCTTGCGATTTACGAGTCGCGAACGCTTGAAATAATAAGGGAAAAATGAGCTTTTAAAACATATTGAATCTCTTTGGATTTCTATTTTAATAAATTTAGTCTGAATCAAACATATATTTCAAGGGATCTGCATTGGTTCCCCTTGATATTTTGTAGACATATCTAAAGGTATGATTTATATTGGCCAAGGATTCTTGCTTTTAGACTTTGAACCCAAGTCATTCATCATAACAAACCTATCCTAGGAAAACTAATTAAGAGAACATCAACACCATAGCAATTATAAGGCAAACCAAACACCAAGCAGCTTACCTTAGGTAAGGCATACTAGAGGTGCTAATACCTTTTATTTACGCAACCAGTTCCTTGCCTCAGAATCTCTGAAAAACCAGTTAGGGTTCCTAGTGACCATAATATTAGGTGGCGACTCCCTTTACACAAAACAAAAAAAGCGAAATCAATTGAGGGTCACTGCGACACCGCGCTCCGCCGCGAGGGTGCGACAATTATGACGAATTATCTATTACTAGTGGCATTGGGAAAAAGACCCAAGATATCCATCACTCATTAGAATAAAAGTCATGATAAGGTTATAACTATCATTATACAGAGGGCTAGCAGGAGATTAAAGCATATCTTTGGCATCTACCGCATCTTCTAGCCAAATTAGTGGCATCACAAAGTTTGGTTAGCCAATAGAAACTTGCTCGAGTAGCTTGGTTAGCAATTGCTCTTAAACCTATATGGGACCACATATCCCTTCATGAAGTTCTTTCAAAACATATGTGCTTTCATTAAAGTGACTGCCATTTTAGAAAGGAAGTTGAGGTGGATCTTCAGTATAGGACATCATTGATTTTGTTAGAACGTATTTTATTAGTGGGCAAGTAACGTTTGATAAGGGTTCTCCAATCCTCATTGAGGGCGATTAGGGCGGTCAATAGTCTTTCTTCACCTATATTTGGCTTCTCCAAAGTTTAAATCCATATGTTCAGAGGGAACTTTGCTGAGTTAGAGTATACAAGTTTGGATAAAAAGTCTGCTCGGTGGTTGACTTCCCTAGGTACGTGGATGATTGTGATCTCTTTGCCTTTACTTTTTTAAAGAGATAATTTTAAACTCTTTAAAGATATTTTAGCATGATGGACTCCCTGACCTCATATAATCCTTGACATTAGTCAATAACTAGCTATGAGTTGCTATGAATATGGAAGGGATAAACATTTAAGGCCTTTGCAAGCCTCAATCCTACTAGAAGAACTTCATACTCTACCATATTATTAGTAACTGAGAATTCAAAATGAACCCCATATGTATAATCCTATCCCTTTGAACTCGTGAGAACTATCCCCTCCCTACTAACCTTTGTATTAGAAAACCCATCAACATATAACTGCCATACGGGGGTTGATGGGGCAAGTTCCAAAGAAGCTATTGGCCTAGCGAGTGGTGTTTTGGAACTCAATGGAGATTTGGATTTATAAAGTATTGACTTCTTAAAGGAACACTAAGTAATAAAGTCTGCTAGAGCTTGTCCTTTTAGAGCTGTCCTGGGCTGGTATTAGAGACCAAACTCTCCTAACTCGAGGGGAAATAAAATAATATAGTTGATTATGAATTCTTAAGAAAAGTAATAATTGTTGAATTCATGATATTAAATAACAATGCGAACATGTTAATTTTTAAATTCGTTTAGTGATGATCCTTGCTAAACTATGTGATTAATTATTATAATGAATGAATTTCGTTTAATTATCAATTATTGCAGGTCCTAGTTGCATAACCAATCATCCTTGAATTTGCCTATCTTATTTTGTGTAATTATATTGTATAAATCTATATTTCAAATAGTTATAGATACCTTAGAAACTTTATCGAAGATGTATAAACATCTCACCTTATATCTCAAACTAGGCATATAATTTTAGGTGGATATTTTTGTATATATTCATGTATATATAAATATGATGTGTGCTTGTTTTGTATCTTGATACTTTAAAATGGATTGTTACACCTTATGATGTGGACAGTAAAATGACCATTAAGTTATAGTCATGACATTATAAAAATTATGATGTGAAATATCAATCAGATATATTCATAGATAGTTATACTATACAAGAGTATATGGAAGAATGAGAAAACAAGAAATTATGGGGAAATGCAGCTGAAATTTTATTAATATTGAAAGGAATATCTTATGATAAAAGAAATGAAAGTAATTGACTAAATGAAATAAGATGATGGTGGAAGGAATCCAAAAAACAAATTGCACTAAAATTAGTGTTACATTATACAAGACAATTGTAAAAGTTGGGGTTATCATGTAAATGCTCCTTGTTGTGCAAGATCATATGTTGTCATTCAGGTCAAGCTGTTTTGTAGTTAGGTTTTGAAAGCAGAGCCAAGTTAAGTTTTTGATTGACTCCATCAACCCTACATCATATATCAATTTGAGTCTTCTTAATTACTTGGGTTGTTTTTTCATTGGCCCAATCGATGGAAGATCTTAAAAAAAACACTCAAAAGTGGTGGTCTTTACACTCCTCAAAAGGTTAACAACATTTCCACTCACCTAGTTTTGCTTGAACTAACGAAAATACCATTAAGTATAGTTCTTAACTAGTCCATTAACTATTTTAAACGTAATTAAAAAAAATATCTAGGCATCGGTAACGTGTCTTTTAAAAAAATAGATTATAACCATGTATTAAATGATATTTTTATTTAATATTAAGATGGAAACACATTGGGTAAACTTAGGTTGACATGCAAGAGTTGGAGATATAATCTTGAAAAAAACAAAGTGGAAAGTTCAATCCTCAATTAACTCAATATTAAAGGATGAAAGTGATAAAAAAAAATAGCACTTAACTAAAAAATAACCTAAGTGAACTCTAGTCAACCAAGCAAACTCATGCACGTCATCAGATTCAATAAAATTTATAGACTAGAGATTATTTTTCATTTAATTATATGATGATAAAGCGTATGAGAGTTGTTTTGTATGAAACATTTTTTTAAGGAAAAAAAATCACGTTAGATACGTGTAGAACGTGTAGCTGAGATAGCAAAAGTATATCATTGATAACAAAAGATTAAATTGTATTTCTTTAGTTCTGAGCTAGAAAAAATAGATCATTGATAAAAAAAGGGATGAAATTATATATATATATATATATATATATATATTAAATTGAGGGACAAAAAAGGTATTAAACAAGAAAAAAGTAAAAATAAAAAGCTCAAATCCTATGGATGAACCCGTTAAACCTGCGATCCGATTCATGACTCTATTGGGTTCAATAAGCTCTTTTATCATTTTTTTTAACCCAATTATAAAATAGCAAAACCTTAAAAAGAAGAAAAGAAGAAGAAGAAAAGGAGCTTAGACACATTGAGCAAAAAAAAAAAAAAAACCCAGCCTGTGCTCTTGGGCTTAACTTTATTTATTTTTAATTTCTTATCGGTTTATTTTTAAACAAGACAATAGACGATGCATTGTTTATTTTGTATAGAATCTAGCAACCAGAAGTTGCTAGAAAAACAAGGTGTTAGTTTTTTTTTTTTTGTTTACAAACACATTTTCAACGTATTTATTTTACCCAAAACACCTAGAAAACATCTTAAACATCCTGATAAACATATCCACAACATTAAAAAAAACCTAAAAACCCAACTTAAAAAATCCAAAATCAACTCGAATACAAAAACATTTCCATGATTAGATATGCCTCCTCGGGTAAGAAGGAAAAAAAAAAACACCTAAGAAAAACGTCATTCATAAAATAAAACCCATTAACACCAATTTCATTTATTTTGGTGGCCAAAATCGTCGTCAATGACCACTTTTTCTATTTTCACTGGAATCTGAGTCTTCTCTCTCTCATCTCACAAACAAATGACTGGAAAATAAGAAAAATGAACTTTAGTACCAAAATTGAATTTCTAAAAACTAAAGGGACCGATCACCTGTAAACCAAAAAATACAGGGGACCGAAATAAACTTTTTGTATATAATTCAAAGCTGTCACCTATTTTACCCACTTGTTTCACTTCGATCCTCTATCTTTCAATCAAATCCTTTTTTGTAAAAGAAAAACAGGAAATTGGGTGTTAATTTATGCTCAAAAGTGCTTATTTGTGTAAAGAAAAAGTTCAAAAATCAAATTGAAAATTTAGAAAAAAATCGTTATTCTAATCCACAGTGATTTGTGAGAGAATGCATAGTGATTTCAACTACAATGAAAATGCCATAAGGCTTTGTTTCTATTAATTAAGTTTGTGGCTTGTGCTTCGTCGTGGGCTGGAAGTGCTTTTTTCTTCTTATTTGAGTTCATCGATTGATAGCCGACCTTTTAAAATTATAGAGGGGATTCCTACATTATTATTTTGTCCATCCTTTGCTCATGCGAGAGTTCGTGCAGACTTGGGATGTAATTATTTTCCCAATATATATTTTGGGAAAAGGGTCATCGTCGGCCATTACTTATTGACGATGGAACACATCATCAATTTAAAGTCCTTGTGTTGGACTTAATTGGAAGGGTAGGTGTTACTTAGCTCTCCAGACTTCTTCCTTATCAGCAATTAAGTGCATAAACTTCTGTAAATAAAATATAAAGACAATCTCATTAAGAAAGCACTAGTAAGGTCGTATGTGAAACCAACTAGAACTCCCTCTCCACTCTAAACGAAAAGGAGAGCTTCCCTCTGGGTTTTCGTCTCGAAACATTGAAACTCACTCCAATGGTTAAATCTATTTTTTATGTAAAAAAAATGCCAAGGAAAAACAATTTAACATCTAAGTCATCAGAACAATTAGTAATTTAAATAATATAAATAAAAAGAATGCAACAAAAATAAATCAAATGATAAAAAAAACTAATAAAAAGAATCCGACATGAGCCTATCTGGAATATAAAAAAACCTAATTTTGAAGGATAAAACTGAAGAAAAACTAAAAACAAAGAAAAAAAAACTTGTTAAATCAGGTTAACTCACAAACTTGATAACCATAAACATAAGATTGAGATAACTTCATTGAAAAAAAAAGAAGGAGAAAAGGAACCATTTAAAAGGAAATGGAAAAAAAAAGCCAAAGACCAATTTTTAATACATCAAATGTTGAATGATGAAGTTGAAACAATTGAATTTCAAAAATGATTAAAAAAAAAATCAACCCATGTTAACCTTTGAAATCAATGACTATGGTCATAAGCCTAGAACTAACCCCATAGAAAGCAAACAATAAAAAATAACAAAGCAAAACAATAAAAAATGGGTAAAAAAAAACATAAGCTTAAAAAAATGAAAAAAAACCAAACAAACCCGAGCAAGCCTCATAAACTTGGTTGAATATCTAAAACACGTAATCTATGAAATCCTGGACCCGGGTTGACTCAAGAAGCTCATTCCTAACTAATTTAATTTTGAAGGATGAAATCATGAAAAAAAAAATTTAACTTACAAAAGCGAAAAATATAATGATAAAATGAATGGGGATTAAATTTAATTGAAAAAAACTCATGGAAGATGGATTTGTCAAAAACAATCTAAAATATTATCTTAAACAAAACAAATAGTATTAAAAAAAATGAGGACCGAATTTGAAAGATTAAAAAAAGAAAAGGGGTGAAATTAAAAAATATTTTTAATTTTATGACGCAAGTTTTTTTTTAAAAAAAGCTTGACTCAAAACATTGAACCAACAAAAACAGAAGACTGATATATGGACAAATCAATTTTTTTTTGAAAACCGCCCAAAATGAAAGATTACAAAATCATATATAACTAAGAAAAAGAAAAAGAACAAAGCATAATCACTAATGATATAAAAAGCTACGATAAAACTGAAAAAACAACATCATTAGAAAAGGGAAAAAAAACAAGAAAACTGTAACAGTCCCGGCAGCGCCTAAAGGAGCAAGATCAAGTTGAGGCCAGGGGAAGAAATGAAGGAGGCGTATGGGAGAAGACTTACCTGCAGCAAAGAAATAAAGTGAGCAAGTGTATGGTCAAGATTAGACAAGAAGCACTTGCGTGGATGGCTGAGATGATGAACTCCTGCAGCTGACAGCTAGCAAAGGAGTAAATCCAAAGGCAAAAACGGCACAGTTTGAGAGAAGAAAAGGAGTCCAAATACGACACAGTTTGGGAGAAGGAAAAAAGAGTCCAAATACAACATTGATAAATAAAACAGCTGTCAATTCTATCTATTATCTTGTTATTTCAATTAACCGAGAGTTACAATAAAAGGGAGAGGAAGGAGCAGCAGAGAGGCAGGAAATTGCTTTTAAGCAAATCTTATTCACCCGGGAGGCCCGGGCTACCTCGAAGCTTCCCAGAAATCTAGATTAGGGTTTATCAAAATTGCATTGTTCTTTCAATTCAAGTTCTTTAAGATATTTCGTTTCAGTTGTTATTTCAGTTTCCTCAATTTCCTTTTTGTTAAACCTGTAAGGCTCAGGTCCAAGAAAAGCTATAATAAAAGTAAAAGAAAAATTCCAGACATTCTCCCTTACTTACCAAGATCATTACAAGTGGTATCAGAGCCTGGTTTCTTGGATGGCTGAAGGAACAAGAGTTTCACAATTAATAGAAACAGTATCAGGAATGAAACAACAACAGGAGGCGCAACAACAAAACCAGCAGAATCAGTAGCAAATATTGGAAGACATAGTCCAGCAATTAAGAAACATGTCTACCAAGATGGATTAGATGGCTAAGGCCCATGGGAAAAGGCCCATGGGCTCCCCTCCTAATTCTCCCACCAGGGCAGACAATGGAATTACCAAGCATGAAGTAATACCACAGGAAGGATTTCAGCAGGTTCAGCTCAAGTCAATCAGGTTGGAGTTCCCCCGGTTCAATGGAGATGATCGTATTGGTTGGGTGTACAAAGCCAATCAATTCTTTAACTTTCACAATACTCCAGCCTAACACAGATTGTTTATAGCCAGTTTTCACATGGAAGGAAATGCCATAACATGGTATCAGGAACTAGAAGAAACTGGAATTCTCACCAGTTGGGAGGCCTTCATTAAAGCCCTCCAAATTCGTTTTGGAACCTCATCTTACGATGACCCCATGGAGGCCCTCATAAGTATCAAACAGGCCTCAACAGTAGAGCTCTACAAAACCCAATTCGAGATGCTTTCGAACCGGGACAGGGGGTTGTCTGACTCTCACAGGCTCAGCTGCTTCCTAGGTGGATTAAAAGAGGAGATAAGAATGGGAGTACGAATGCTAAACCCTCAGAATCTAGTGGTTGCCTATGGATTAACAAGGATGCAGGAGGAAAATCTGACAATCATGAGGAAATCATGGAGACCTAGTGCCGTAGGGTTTCAAGGCCGAAACCCAACACCAGCTCAGCCCAGGGCTGAAAACAAACCAATTCCGGTACAAAGACTCACCCCAGCACAAATGAAGGAAAAAAGAGACAAGGGGCTTTGCTTTAAATGTGACAGTAAGTGGGGACCTGGTCATAAGTATGGAGGACCCAAGATATTCCTGATAGAGAAATTAGAGAAGGAGATGGAGGATACAAATTTTGTTCCTGAAGACCTGATTGATCTAGGAGACCCTCAGGAAGAAGGTAAGGAGGGAATCGGCATATCCCTTCATGCCATCATCGGAAATCCCAATCCTAAAACTATGAGGGTGTCAGTTAAGCTAAGTGGCCATAATTTCATGGCCTTAATTGACACAGGAAGTATTCATAATTTCATACATCCCAGGGTAGCGAGGAGAGTAGGGATGAAAGTGTTAAAACACAAGCCTATTGGGGTGAACATTGCAGATGGATCCAAGCTGTGGAGTGAGGGAAGCTGCTCAGATCTCAAACTGATGATTCAAGGAAATCAGTTTGTCACTCAGGCTTATGTCATACAGCTGGGAGGATGCGATATGGTGTTAGGAATCCATTGGCTTAAAAGTTTAAGGCCCATTCTTTGGGACTTTTCAGCCTTAAAAATGGAATTCCAAAAGGAGGGGAAGAAGGTCTCGATTTGTGGAATGGGAGTGAAGAGATCAGAAGTAGACTGCAGCCCAACCTTTTTACAAGAACTAAGAAGAGTCGAAGAAGGACTGATTCTGCAAATTTGGGAGCTGGGAGCAGTCCAGAATAAAATTCCAGAACAGATTGAGAATCTGTTGCTAGAATTCATAGAAGTCTTTTAAGAGCCGAAAGGAATCCCACCTAGCAGATCACATGATCACTCTATAGTGTTGAAAGAAGGTACCTCCCCAATAAGTGTACGTCCTTACAGATACCCCTACTACCAAAAATCTGAGATAGAAAAACTCATTAAGGAGTTGTTGGTAATGGGTACCATAAGACCTAGCCAAAGCCCTTTTTCATCGTCAGTCCTACTAGTTAGGAAGGCTGATGGGTCACGGAGAATGTGTGTGGATTATCGTGCCCTTAACAAGGAAACTGTGAAAGACAAGTTTCCTATACCAGTTGTGGAAGAACTATTAGACGAACTACATAGTTCTCAAGTTTTTTCCAAACTAGACCTCCGATCAGGCTTCCACCAGATCAGAATGAAGGAAGAAGATGTCCCTAAAACAACTTTTAGGACTCATGAAGGGCACTATGAATTTCTGGTGATGCCTTTCGGCCTCACAAATGCCCCTTCCACTTTTCAAAGTTTGATGAATGATATTTTTCGACCCTATCTCAGAAAATTCATGCTAGTTTTCTTCGACGACATCCTAGTCTATAGCCATAATGTGGAAGAGCATGAGAGACACCTGAGGATGGTATTTGAGACTCTAGTTCGACATAAGCTATTTGCCAAACATTCCAAATGTAAATTTGCAAGCAGTGAAGTTGAGCATTTGGGGCATATTGTATCAGGTCAGGGGGTGCATGCTGATCCCAGCAAGGTAGAGTCAATGATCAAGTGGCCAAAAACAAACACACTCAAATCACAAAGGGGTTTTTTAGGGTTAACAGGCTACTACCGCAGATTCATCAAAGGTTATGGGGAGATTGTAGGTCCATTGACTAGACTGCTAAAAAAAAGGGCTTTTAAATGGGATTCAGAGGCAGACCAAGCCTTTAAACAATTAAAAAAGGCCGTATCAACCCCCCCATCCTAGCACTACCAGATTTCAACCAAAGTTTTGTAATAGAATGTGATGCCTCAGGGATAGGACTCAAAGCTGTGCTAATGCAAGAGGGCCGACCCATCTCCTATTTCAGCAAGAGTCTAAAGGGGAGGGAATTATCATTAAAACCAAGCTGGAAAGGGAATCGTTCCTGAACCGAAGCTACCCAGTCTCGAAACCAAGCTGAAATCTCAGCCAGAACCAGCCAAGATAATTGACCGAATGAGCCAACTCTCAAGGGGGAAGAAGAAGGAAGAGGTGCTGTTAAGATGGGAAGGACAACCCAAAGAAAACGCCGTTTGGGTCGATGAAGAGTGGTTAAAAGGTTCCTACCCTCACCTTGAGGGCAAGGTTTTTTAAGGGGGAGAGAGTTGTAACAGTCCCGGCAGCGCCTAAAGTAGCAAGATCAAGTTGAGGCCGGGGGAAGAAATGAAGGAGGCGTATGGGAGAAGACTTACCTGCAGCAAAGAAATAAAGTGAGCAAGTGTATGGTCAAGATTAGACAAGAAGCACTTACGTGGATGGCTGAGATGATGAACACCTGCAGCTGACAGCTGGCAAGGGAGTAAATCCAAAGGCAAAACGGCACAGTTTGAGAGAAGAAAAGGAGTCCAAATACGACACAGTTTGGGAGAAGGAAAAAAGAGTCCAAATACAACATTGATAAATAAAACAACTGTCAATTCTATCTATTATCTTGTTATTTCAATTAACCGAGAGTTACAATAAAAGGGAGAGGAAAGAGCAGCAAAGAGGCAGGAAATTGCTTTGAAGCAAATCTCATTCACCTAGGAGGCCCGGGCTACCTCGAAGCTGCCCAGAAATCTAGATTAGGGTTTATCAAAATTGCATTGTTCTTTCAATTCAAGTTCTTTAAGATATTTCGTTTAAGTTGTTATTTCAGTTTCCTCAATTTCCTTTTTGTTAAACCTAGGCATTCTCCCTTACTTACCAAGATCATTACAAAAACCTAGGCAAAGGTTTCAAACTCGCAACCTATTAAATTCCAGACTCAGTTAAATCAAGAAGCTAAATTCTCAACCAATTTAATATTTCTTAGCCAAAGTAAATTCATCAAAGAACAACAATTAAAAAGACCCAAGAAAACCTAGGTCATTTTTAAAATCAGTAAAAAAATCTTAGTGAAAACAAATAAATTCAAAAACTTATCTCAAATAATACAAATAGGAATAAAAAATGAGAACTAAATTCAAAAGAAAAAAAAGGGCTTGAATAGAAAAATAATTCTAACGGTATAAATTGTTTCAAAAAAATCATCAAATATTGAAGGATTGAATTGGAAAAAAAATCAATTTAAAGAATTAGCCAAAAAAACCCAACAAAGAATGATAAAAAAAATACTCGAGATAACTGAGTCATTTTCAATACCAACAAAAACAATCATAGTAAGTTAGCTTAAAAAAACCGAACCTGTTCTCCTTAAATAAATAATGAAGGATAAAACAATTATCTTAGACAAATAAAAAAAACAAGCAAACTCGAGAAAACATCCTAAATATGGTCAAATCTTTAAAACTCGCAACCCTTGAAATTGTGGATCTTGGTTAAATCAAGAAGTTTATTACAAACAAATTTAAAGATATCGATTTAGAAAACACGCCAAAGAAAAACAATTGAAAATCAAAAGAATGAAGGTCAAATTTGATAAGAAAAACAACAAAGGAGGGTGAAATCATAAAAACAAAAATCAATTGAAAAAACAATTTCAAACAAAACAAAAGGCAATCAAAAGAATGAGTACCAAATTTTAAAGATGAAAACAAATTAAAAGGGGATGAAATTTCCAAAGCATACCAATTTTATAAATTATTCAAGATAAAAAAAAATTATAATAATAGGAAAAGAGATCAAATTTGAATATTCGACAAATTAAAGGGTTGTTATAAATTTTTAAGGCGTTGGTGCGAAAATCTAGATACGGAGAGAGAGAAAAAATTGGAAACAAATGGTCACCTATGCCAAACCACAAGGAATCTTGGAACATGCACCACCCCATCTTGTCGGGGATGTCAAGATCTTTTAAACTTTGCCTCGGAAGGTGGCTTTTGGTGGACAAACAACCCCACTACGTCGCCCAAACACTATTTGGTTTATTTTAATAATATTTAATATATGTTAATTGCAAAAATACCTATACCTAACATTCAAATCTACAATAAAACCAAAGTAAATGACAAAAAAGCATTTGTTAGAGAACTCTATTGATTTTTGTCTTTAAGGGCACCAAAGTAATTACATAATTTTAAAAAATTATAAATACTATAAGGCTCCTTGGTAATAGGCATTATAATTTGTAAAAGACAATTGTGTCATGGTAAAAAGATAATCTCACCCCCAATGCATGGTTTAAAGATTTTCTTTAGAGTGGTGTAATTTTGTCTTTTCACTACTCCAATAAATGGTGAAATGTCTATTTGTTTACAATATCTTCTCCTTCTCTTTTAGTGTTTTTTTAGCTAGATTATTAACTCGCGCTACATTGCAAGTCAAATCAATATTTTTTAACCTTAAGAAATATCTAGGTGTTGTTAATGTATTTTCTAATAAAAAATATTTAAACAATATGAAAGTTGACCTGATATGACCCGATCAACTTGGCGAACCCAAAGTCACCTAGACAACCAATAAAAATATAGTTTGACAAAACAAATTTCAAGACAAAAATTTTTTTTAAAAAAATATTGAGACATAATCATATTGGATTGACTCGGGTCAACCTAAGTTAACCTATCAAATATAGGACCTAGATCAAGGTTGTCAAAAATGCATTTTTGACGGAAAATACAAACTAATCTCGGATCGTAAAAACGGATCGTAAAATCGTAAAGAATTTTTATATATATATAGTTCAAATACCTTAAAATATATGATTCAAATAAAAATTCATACGTAGTTTAAGTATCTTAAAATACATGATTCAAATAAAAATTCATACATAATTCAAGTGTAAAAAAAATTAATTGCAGTCATAACAGAAAAATAAAGAAAAAAACACATTATATTTTGGGCCACTTTTTTTTTCCCTGGTTTACATGCTTTGCGGTCAAATTCAGAATTTCAAATATGATCAGCAAGTTCTATTATGCCATTGAAGATGTCAAGGAAGGAGTTCACTCTTTATGACAATTTGATCTAAATCATGAGATCGAGATAATTATAATTATATTTCTAATTATATTACAATAATTAACAAAAATATAAATTGTGTGCTGATTTAGCATGTGATGGGAAGCATGGCAGAATATGGCAATGTTCTTTTTTTGGTCCTTTAATTTTTATTCTTTCAATCATTTATTATTATTTTTATTATTTTCATGCTTTCATATTGCATTGACTTGAAATTAGGCTTTTTGATTTTTTTTTTAATTTACATTTTATCTTATTTTCTCAGTGTAAAAAAAAAACCCGACATTAGCTTGATGCTCAATTTTACAAAATCAAAATTTGATTTTTTTCAAGGATCAAAATTGTGATTGAGGCAACAAAAAGGTATTTTTGTAAAAGAGCAATGCTTTTTTAACATTTTTGCATCAAAAGTTTTGCAAAATCCCTTTTTGGTTCTTTTGTTTGACATTTTTTTGGGTTTTTGGTCCGTTTAGTTTGACATTTTTTTTGTTGTTTTAGCCCAATGTTTTTTAATTTCTCAATCTTTGAATTTGAGAAAGGAAAGAGAATCTCATTGAAAAATAATAAAGGAGAGAGAAAGTTGATGATCTACTAAATATTAGAGACGAAACAAGCTGTTTTTGGTGTCAATAGATTCTACTCAACGAGGAATTTCATTTAAGTTTTTTGTACTATTTATCTTGCCAAAAATAAAAGATCAGGGTTAACAAAAATTTATATCCTAACTTGATTTAGTATATTTATTTTACTAGTTTTTGGGTGTTTTAAGTTGAGAAATTGATTTTTTTAAGGTCAGAAAGATGTTATTATATGTTTATAGGTTGAGAAATGTTGAAAATTAAATTTTTGGGGCCTAATTTTTCAACCATTTCTTTAATAGTCGGAAACTGCTAAAGAAGAGGGAGTCATTTTCAGGCAAACAAAAGAAGAAAAATGCCTGGAGCGCAGGCCTATAACCTTGTAGGCTCACATGCATGGCTTTTTCTTTGAAATTTTCTTTTAATTAAATTAAATTAAATTTAAATAGATTAATTAAAGATATGTGGAGATGTCCAACTTGACGGGTATTCAATTTTAATTTTAATTAATTAAAAGAAATTAATTATAAATGCTTTGTGATTTTTTTTATATAAAATATCATTCAATTTTTACTTAAATTATAGTATCGTTTTTCTAATAGTAGCAGACATTCTTTTTATTGAACCTATATAATTTGTTTTTTTTTAAATTTCACTCAATTACTTCTTTATACCTATTTATTTTTATTATCGTTATTAAATAAATGATTGAATCCAAAAATCAATGTTATTAAACCTTATCGAATCCATGACATATATTACAAGATCAAATATCTTAATTTATATCTATCTTTTAACTTTTTGACTTAGGTTTTGATTAGCATTAACAACTTTTTTTGGAATTTATGATTATTAATAATTTATTATTTATTTTATTAAATTTATGAATCAACTTTTTAATTCATAATTAAAAATACTTTGTTGTCATGTATTAAACACCTGCACTTTAAACTAGTAAAAATGACTAAAAATGAGGTGAATTTACAAAGCATTGTTCAATTTGTTTATTTAATTAGAATAATTTTTTTTATCTCTTTTTTATTAGGTTTTTTTTTTAATCTTATTCTTCAACATTGGATTGATTGAAAATTAACTTTTATAATTTATTTAATTTTTTTATATATAAAGTTATTTTAGCCTTATGACCTAGATCTTGAGATTAACATGTTAACCTGAATTCACTCAGATTTATTTTATCCTTTTGTAATCGATTTTCTTTTTCAATATTAGATTGATATTATAATTTTTTTTTGTATTGAGTTATCCAAGTCTCATGATCTAGGTTGCAATTTGATAGGTTAACCCATGCCCTTTTTTTGTTCTTTTTAATTATTATTTTTAGTTTTATAGCTCAACGTTGATATTGAGCTTCATAATTTGTTTCGATTTTCTTTCTATTTGTTTATCTTAATCTCATAACCTAAGTTGTGGGTTTGGCAAGCTACCCTGAGTTGACTCGGGTTGTTTTATCTATTTCTTTTTCTTAATTAATTTTTTTAGTCTTATCTTTTAATGTTGAGTTAATTAGGAATTAGATTTTATAATTTGTTATGTTTTATTTTTCATAGAGTTATCATGATCTTATGACTTGAGTTGTGGATTTAACAGGTTAATACAAATTAACTCAGCTTGATACAATATATTACTATTTTAATTACTTTTTTAAAAATATTATGTTGATTTTTTAAAAAAATATTCTAGGATTCAGATTTTGATGATAAGAGAATAAATTTATTTATCACTTGTGGTGGACAAATTTCTAATATTGATTTGTTTTAATGTCATGTTTATAAATTAAATTCAAACCTCTTCAAAATTGTGAAAGGATTTTATAAAAATGTGATAGCTATTTTCATTAATTATGTAGATTAAGACGATGAAATTGTGTATATGAATTTTTATTTATGTTAATGTTTCGAAAACCTATGTAATATAAGAAGTTTTCGAGTCATGACTTCTCACTGCTTTAATTTGAAAATTAAATAAAAAAAATTCAAGCAATCATCCTACATTCCCACTACATATAAACTTAAAAGAAACATCCATAGATAATTTAACCACTAGATAATTTAGTGTAATTAATTTATCCCTCACTCAATCCCATCTTCTCCTAATTCCCAAGCAAAAGTCAATGTTATTGAGTGTGTGTTTTTGAAATTCTATGCGAATCCTCGCAGAAAAAAGAAAAGTCTCATTCTCCAACAAAGCAACTTGCTAGCTTTGCCGGCTATCGATAAGATAACGATACCAATGCCAACATCTGGACACCCTTTGCTTACATTAAAGGAGCTTTACGTATATGTTTGCAACTTTATATCTGAAGTTGCTTTTTGTTCCGAGAAAAAAACAAGGTTTGTATTATGTACACGGAGGAGTGTTCGGTTTTCAAATATTATACATGTAATGAAAATAATAATAAAAAATTATTTAGAAATTTCTAAGTTATTGTTAGAAAGATCTAAAGTTATTTAGAAATTTATTATTTGAAGATTTGATCTTTTTCAGTTTTGAATAATTCTTTAAAGGTTGGGTTGTCATAGCCACAAACCGTTTAATTGTCTGGCCTCCAATGATAATCCACACGAACCACCAATGAAAAATCTTTTAAGGATAATTTTAGAAATTTAATCAATCAAGTCTTTACTTGATTATTTTAGAGCTAGAATTATAACCCCTGGATTAAATATATTCTAGTGCTTAATTTTTAAAATTATTTTCAATCAAGTCACACTTTATTAATTATCCCAGTTTAATTTTTGACTAATAGTTCTTAATGTGTGTGACCCATTAAGTTCATAATATATTGACCCAAATATAAATTATAATTCTAATAAAATAGAATTAAATAATTTATTTATTATCAATTCAATAATTGAATAATTTATATTTGAAGATCAGGTGTCGTCTAGTAATGTGTCATGATCCTCCAAATATTAGAAAAGTAATTAGTGGTTTGACTTAACATTTCAGTGACCGGTTCCTTAGTGTAATTAATATCATTTCATCAATAATGTTCTGATTTAATACTAAAGTGTGAAGTATATCTTCCATGTTAAATCATGTTTGTTCTCTACATAATAGTCATTGATTATTTAAATAAGATTTGAAACTCTTTTTTATTTCACCCTGACCAAGGATTTTTTAGTCAATATTATTTGAGAATAGATGAAATATTTTTTTTCTATTTCATCTAGGGTGATGAATCTTCTCTTGATCACTCAAGTAACTTCATATAGTTCATGATATACCTAATGTTTGCCTATTGGTCACCTCAATCAAAGAATAACATTCTCTATATAAGATAACTTAGTGATCTCAAGTCTAAGGATCACTTACATAACCGTCTCGTGAGCTTTTCCATAGATATAGGTGATCTCTTTATATTGGATTCTTATGCAGGTCAATACAGTGTACATGTTTTATAACAAGCATCTAAATATTAGTTCTAGGTATCTCTTATACCTCAACTTATGAGAACAATTGCTTCCTTTCATAAAGAAAAGAACATAATATGTACCAATTTTTACGGCTTTAATAAATGTCCTGTATTTAAGAAAGCATCAATCGTGAACATTTTAGGAACAATGCTTTAATGCAATAGGAATCTCATAATTATAACAACTTTAGAATTTTATTTGTAAAATATTTTTGTCTCATGAATTTTATATTTACTCTAGATTCATAAATCAAATATTAGATTTATTAATCTAATATTATATGAATATTAAAAATAAATTAAGTCTTTATTAATAATAAATATGAATTTATACGAATATAATAATAACATGTGTAACCAATCGGTTGGCTACATGACATATTAAACTTACAATCTCTCACTTACACTAAAATTTATCTCTCATGTATCTAATACCATATTGCTCCATGTACCATTAATGCTTCTACATGAATAATGACTTAGTAATAGGATCTTCTAGATTCTTTTCGGTGAGTACTCACTCTATCTTTACATATTTCATTTCATTGATTTATCAAATCAAATGAAATTTTTTAAGTACTTATTTGGATCATCGATGATACCCTGGTTCCTTTGCTTATGCAATGGATCCATTGTAATTACAGTACAAGGCAATTGGATCAACAATGTTAGGAACAAACCTAGTTCATTAATGAACTTCTTGATCCAAACAACCTTTTTGTTTCCTTAAACGTGGAAGTGTACTCTTATTCAATTGTAAAATTAGTTGTGCTCTCTTATTTAGAATTCTTCTAACTCAGAGAACTACCATTTAAAATAAAATATATATTGAATGGTATTCACTATTTTTCCAACATTTTATCGAAAAATCCTAATTCAAACAATTTTAAACTTCTAGTTTATCTTCTCCATTGATGAATCCTATAGCCAAGTATAGGATACCATTTCCATCATATATCTCTCAATATGTGTCTTAGAATACATATGTTTGGAGGGAGGTGTTCCATGCAAAAAAGATAAGAATCTAATCTTAGATTCTTCCTTGCTAAGCTATTTTAACATTTAGTCTATATGCATGGATTGTGACAATTTAAGCAATCTTGTATCTCTATTTCTATAGAGCTTTAAATCCAATATATAAGTTGCTTCTCTTGATTTTTTTATGGATAAATTTTCAGATAGCCACAACTTTATTGATTAAAGTAAAGATATGTTGTTTGTTAATAATAATAAGTCATCTACATAAAATATTAGGAAAACAACACCACTCTCACTAACCTTTTGTAAACACATGGTTTATCCATATTTTTTATGAAATCAAATATGTTGATTATACCATCAAAAATCGGATATTCCTACTCATTAAAGCTTGCACTGTACATTACCTTTCATGTTAGTTTTTTTCTTAAAGACTCATTTAGATCCATTGAGTTTTATCCCTTTAGGTAGATCAACCAAGTTCCAAACTTTGTTAGTACATGAAGTCTATAGCTTCAAGTCATTTCTTGGAATAAATATCATATATTATTTCCAAGTAACTGGTAGACTCATCAATTATGAGAAACATGTCATTCACAACTTTCATAAGAGGTCTTTATCTAATTGGTGCATAACATGTCCTACCATATTTATATAGATTTTGTGTTTCTTAAGGTTCAGGCTAAGCATCTAATGTTTTAGCCTTGATAATATATTTCATCTGGATGTAGTGTCTTAAAAGGTGTAAAGAATCTCATTCTCTTTTAGATAATCCTTGAGATATTTGGTCAAATATTAACCACCTTGACCCAAACAAAGTTTTTTAAATACTAATTCCAATCTATATTTTAATTTTACCGCAGTTTATATTGAACTTAGGAATTTTAAATTTAGGTATATACAAACCATTTATATAATTACCAGATTCATAAAAATATCATTATTATAAAAGAACAATATCTGTCCTCAATAATAAATTTAAATCCATTTAATACCAAATTAAAATAGAAACAATGTCTTAAAATACTAGAACAAAATAACAATTATAAAGTTCTAGTATTGGCCAATTAGAAAAAAAAAAAAACTAGTTTATATAGCTAATTCATAACTAGTTCTTACAGCTATTATAGTAATCTTCGCTTCATTATTGAGTCATAGATCCACTTTGTTTTCAACTAATTTTCTACTTTTTTTTAGTTCCCGCATGCAATTGCAAATGTAAAAACCACATTTATCCAATACCCAATAAATCATCGACCATGAATATTTTAGGAACAATACTTTGATACAAAAGAAATCTCATAATTATATTAACTTTATAATTTTTTTTGTAAAATATTTTTGTCTCATTGATTTTATTTTTACTTTAAATTCATAAATTAAATATTAGATTTATTAATATAATATTATATAATTATTAAAGATAAATTAAATTTTTATTAATAATAAA
>Ga0325414_1000361_pt1 | contig 35537 bp, 32 predicted proteins | sample PopdelMetagenome_8_FD_206183 | JGI IMG/M metagenome (GOLD analysis project Ga0325414, IMG submission 206183) | Populus deltoides microbial communities from Bellville, Georgia, United States - Leaf-PdKOR-R3 | ecosystem: Host-associated > Plants > Phyllosphere > Phylloplane/Leaf | place: USA... | reverse complement strand
CGAAGAATCTTAGAAGAAATAATGAGAAGCTCTTTTCGAAGAAAACCCTCCAAGGGAAGTACTCAATAACTTGATCGAGTGTGTGGTCCCTTTCCTCCCTATATATTGACATGGTCCAATTTGTGTTTTTACAATACAATACCAACAGAGCAGAGCTATAGTTACATAAACAACAGCATTTTTTCAACTCTCTGGTATGATCGTCTCTCTACTGCTCTAATATTACTCTGTTTCTTTACCTTTTTCGTTTCTGGGTCTTAGTTCTTTGCTTCAGTGAATCATTTTTACTAAAATGTTTGAGTTAATGAGTTTATTGTAATATATGTTTATCTGGGTTGTTTCTTTTTCTTCGGAATTCAGATTGTGATGTCATCTGCGACTGAATTTTTCTTTCTTTTGGCTTCTTGAAATAGCAGAATTTCTTTTCTTTTCTTTTCTTTTCTGGTAGGTTTCTTTCTGCTTTCTTGTTTCAATGATGTGTTCTGTTTGAGCAGTCAGGCTACATACGTTTCCTGTTAATTTGATGGCTTACATTCCTCCACACAAGCGGTATTCCAAGGATGTGAGAAGGGCATCCCCAATTCCAGAGACACTGCATCGTCAGTTTAAAAGAAATATGAATTTGAGAGCATCCACTTCTCATTTAGATAAGAGTGGAAAGATCGTTTACGCAGACCGTTGCATATCTAAATGGTTTGCTGTTGGTTTGGACGATGATGACAACTTTCCTCCTCACATCCATCTCGAGCCGATTTCCTTGGAATATGTTGAGCGTAAAAGTGGAGAAAAGCCTCTGGTCTTGGTGAATAGCGTTGTAACTGAAGGTCGGTGTTCAATCCTTTTCTGTTGGTTGCTTCTGCCCTTGAAAGGTGTTTGAGTTAAATGTTTTTATTGAAATTGTTTTATTAAATTTCATGCAATGTAGAGGATAGCAAATTGGAAAGGAATTGCTCCAGAAGTCCATGGGAGATTATAGCTGAAGAAGTACAGCAAGAGCTACTCTCTTCTTTCGAAATCTTGAGGAATGAAATGGATGATCAGGGTTCTGAAAGAGTAAAGCCAACATTGGTTGCTCGATTGGGAAAATTTCTTTTTCATGGGTGAGCAATCCAACTTCTCTCTATAGATATTGCAAATTAAGTGAATGTTAGTGGTATGATATGGAACATTGTCTGTTTTTCCAACTTATGACTACTTTTTAGATGAAAGGACACAGGAATTTATTATGCAACTGAAAAATTGCTTATGTTGTGAAGTTGCCTGGAATTGTGTCAGTTTTTCTCCTTGAAGTTACTTCCTGTTGCGTTGCAGCAGGAAGCTTCCTGAACTAGGAATAGAATTCCTTAACTTTTAGAAGCACTACAGGCAAAGAATTCTTTAATTTTGAACCATTATAGTCCTTTTGGTGTTCGGTGGACTTCTTAACTACTAGCTGTAGTTCTCTTTCTTGCATAAGTCAAAATGAAGTTAACTCCATGATATATTCGATGAACTAAGGGCAGAATCTAAGCTTTAAAGTCTTTTGTTCCTCAACATAAGACCTTGACAGTTAATTTGTGTGATGCAGGAGCCGTTCAATGACACTAGAAAGTGTCGATAAAATTCAGGTTGAAGAAGCCATTTTGAGACAACTCAGAAGATCATTGTACACAAATATTCCTTCTTCATACATGGAGAATATTATAGATGGAGTGGTCCCAGTGATTGGAGTTGATTTTGAAGAGGAGAAAGATGTTTATCATGTAAAGGTATTCTTTTTGCTGCATGCCTACTTTGTGCTGTTTTCTTATTTTATTATTATTTTTTTAATTCAATTTGTCATTAACTTTTCTTCCTTCAAGCAGTTGTCTGATAATACACGGCCAGATGCCACTATTTCATGCAAATGCAGTGTGCTGGAAAATAAAAAACTTCTCCTCTACAAGGCAGGTTTTGTACTCCCTAGAGTCCTGTCTTCTCATGTTAATTTGCCAAATTATATGGTAGATTTTGTTTTTGGTAATTTATGCTTTATCAAAGTGACATTGTGTAATCTCATGGACACCTTCTGATTTTCACTTATGGATTTAAGATGGTTTAATTTGTTTTTTTTTTCACTTTACCTTTTCTTGTTCATGGAGACGCATTAAAGCATAAAGATTTCTTGTAGGTTGAACTAAACCCAGTGCGCCAGATGGTTGTAGATGTATCATGTCTTGATAAGAATCTGGACCTCAGGCTAATGCTTAGCACCAAGAGGATCTTAACAACTCTAACTGTAAGTTGTACTGTCTCTCACTGATTCAATTCACTACAGCAATTTAGTTACAATCATACAGCAGGATTGTTAGACACTCATTGAAGCATGAAGTTTCTTGGGTTCTCTCCATGCCCAGCAGAAACTTGAAGTGTGAACTTGTGCAAGCATCCTTCCTTTGTATTTTCCTTAAATTACTTTCCTAATCGTGTCTAAACAGTGCTTTCTCCATTTCAAAGAATGACATGATGGAAACAATTGCATTTGAATGAAAGACCAAATAATCTGTATTCTTGAACTTAGTTTGATCGCTCCTAGAAGAGAAGATATGTGAAACAAGCATTAAGTAGGCTTGTACTAGAAAGACAGGCTAACACGTCTGGAACAAAATTTAGAAGGTTAAAACCATATTCCTGGATATTGCTCTTTCATGCTGGAGAAATCTAGTATTATCATAGTTGGAACAATGATTTCCCTAAAGTTTCCAGAGATTTTCATCTAGAGTCTAGACAGCACAAAGCTTCTAAGAGTAATTTATTTCCTGCATGAAGATTTTAGTTTATAAAGCAGAAGACAATGATTTGGTATTGGCTCCTTAGTAACTAAGCATCTAATATCAGTAAGTGTGGTTTCTTTCTTCCTATCTAATTAATCAACAGCCTAATTAATCTACACCCGGATTATTATTCTGATAATCATCCTACTTAAAAAAATCAAAGCCAAGAAACTTCATTGTAATATAGTGACGCTGTGACTCATTGTATGAATCAATGCAGGATGACGAGATGAATAGCATTACAGATCTGATCAGTTCTGCAGTTCTAGATTCAGATATGAAGGGTGGATTAAGATGGCCCCTAGGGAAGGCGTCTTCTGGTGGTAGATATAGCGTCACTGGGGCTTGGCACACAGTAACCAAAGCCTATAAAAGTTCATCGTTTAGGCTTAAAGTAAGAGATGCCGATCGTTTTGATTTTAGGAGTGGAGCTGGGGAAGCTGCAAGAGAGATTTATCTGAAGTTGAAAAGAATTGTTTCAGAAATACAGGCAAGTTCCTTTATTGGGTTTTACTTTTCCCTATGCATCTTTATGTTGCTTCGTCTCATCTTATTCTCCAGATATTTTGTTTCAGATTTCACTCCAGACAAAGAAAATATGTTCTGTCAGAACCTTCTTCTCTTTTTTTGTGTGTGGAGTAATGCTAGAGATGCTTAGTTTACTAAAAGATTTTTACTTGATGATTGGTGATTTATCCGTCTTGACATTCCATTATTATCATCATCTCACTAAACGTGATCATATTTCCACTTTGTTACTTGAAAAACTTTCCCTGCAACAATTTAAGTACCCCTAGCATTACTCTCTCGATGTATTTTTAAGTGAAAAACATTTTAAAAAACAATTGTTATCATAGTTTTAAGCACCCCTTAATACCGCCCGCCCTTCAACACTGTCTTGTAAGGGAGAGCATCATCTATATATGTTCCCATTAATATAGATTTGACCTAGTAACTGATATAGATTTAATACCGCCAAGGGAGTTCGAAGGTTAAGCTGTGCTAAGTTTCAGGATTCATGCATGTGTTCATGTCATGCCGTTCTGTTTGAGAACCATATTCGGTTCTTCATTTTCTAAAACATTTTTCTTGTATTTAAAGCTGCTTTTGTTGAATTATGAAGGAACCGGGAGCTGAAGGTGATTCGATCTCCAAAATGCTCGAGGACAGCGTAAGACTGATATGGGACAAGTTCTTATGCTGCGAACGGTTTCTAACATGAACACTCTCCCGTTTGGAAGGGGGGAAAGCCCCATGGCTGGAACCTATTCCATCACGAGGCGGTGTCTGCGAGTCCAAATTCTCTCCTCTCATTTAACTTTTTCGCTTGCTTATATGTAATTCATTGTTTTCGCTTGTTCTCGAGGGTAAGGTAATTTGTGTGTGATATGAGGAGAGATGCTGGAAAAACAAAAAAATAAAAATTCTATAATTTCTTTACAGTTTTATTTTTTATCGTTATTTACATGCTTTAAATTTATTTATCATAAAATTTAACCTTTTCTTTTAATTTGTTTCAATTTGATTTGAATTTTGTAGTTTTATAATAAATTTTTATAGTTTATTTCCTGGTAAAATAATAAATAAATTTTTTTTTTTATCAAAAATCCAACCTTGATCCATAACTTATGTGAACTATTATAATTTTATCAAGATTGATTATCATAATTAATTAATTTAGTGAATCGATATGATTTATTTTATAAATGAATATGCTTTATTATTCATTTTTGGATTCATGTAAACCAAAAAGATTTTTGTTGGTCTCTTATGATTTGACCTGCTGAATTTATTATCAATATTAGTTTTTATGGCTGTTTATTTAATTAAATCTTAGGGTTTAATATTCATAAAAAATCAAATCTAGCAAAAAAGGTAAACCACATAAAAGTCACCAAACTTTAAAGGAAGTATCAATTAGGTCCCCATTATATTTTTTCTCAATTAAATCCTCCATGTATTAATAAATTCTCAATTTTTTCTTTTTTCACTTTTAGATAACAAAACTATTACATAGTCCCGTGCTATTTACATAACTGTTTATATATTGGTACTATATTTCTAAAAAATTCAAATATATATATATATATATATTACTAAAAATTATTTTTTTATGTTTTCGAATCGTTTTAATGTATTAATCTTAAAAATAATTTTTGAAAAAATAAAAAAATATTATTTTTAATGGATTTTTAAACAAAAAATACTTTAAACTGCAATCACAGCCACATTTACAAACATGTTCTAAACTATATATTAAAAGTATAAAATCATCATGTATTTTCTGATAATTTATTATATTAAATGAATTTCATATGATAACTCAACTATTGTGTTAACCTATGCTAATAAAAGGACATGAATGAGAATATATTCATATATTATAAATTTAACCTATATAAAAAATTGATCGAGAACTAATTGAGATTAAACTTTTTTAAGATTTGAAAAAACAGAAGAAAAAAATTAATAATTATAAAATCTAGCCTGTTTGACGAGTCACCATTTTGACCCTTGAAATTTAAATATTGGAGAAAAGAGGAGTCTCCTCTGTTGCAGACAAAACCAAGCAAGGAAAACAGTAGAAGAACTAACGGTTTTAGAGCTCAAAACTAACGGTTCTCTCAAAAAGTTCCTACAAATGAAACCCAATCTGCTGACTGCTGATTCCTTTCTTATTTTCAATTCCTTAACTCTGCTATCAAGGAATTCTATTCCATTTCCCAGGAATTCAATTCCACACCCCAATCACTTTCTTTCCATAGTATCCCCACACGCCAATTCCTCCAAACACTCTCGTTTACTTCCAATCTGCTCTTCTTCAAACCCCGCTAGAAAGCAGTCAAGTCCCGCCAACGAAGAGTCATTGAATTCCAATGTTGAAGTTCTTGGTGGAGATGAATTGGAGAGGAATTTGAATGTCCAAGTTGCGAATCCTGTTGTTCCTTCTTATGTTCAGTCATGGACCAAGCTTAGTTTGAGCGATCAAGCTTTCTTTCTCTTATCTTTTATTGCTTTGACGGTACTGTCTCTCTGTTTTTCCCCTGTTATTAGTTTTATTAGCCTAATTTGGTATTATTTCTTTGTCCCATTTCTTGACAAATTAACTTAGTTTTTGTGTTTAGGATGTTTAACGGCTTATTGGGTATTGAATTCTTTTTTCTGCAAAGTATGTCTTTTGCGTCTTCTTGGGATTTGGGGCTTACTGGCTATAAATTCTTTGATGGGTCGTTTTTATTTTGTGGTTTGTGTTAGAAAGTTGGCTCCTTTTCAGGTTTGGATCTGAAGTGCATTAGAGGATCATGAAGGTGTTGTTGGATTGTTTAGAGTTTGGATTTGTATACGGTTTTTACTTATCTATTGCTATTCATTGATACCATGCTATGGTTTAATGTGTCTTCATTGTTGACTGAGAAATCTAGAGGCGCTGAATTGTTTGCGTAGAAGAACTACTTGACTGTGTGATGTTGGTGCAAATCAATCTATTTGTTAGGTATTTAGATTGTTTTTTTTTTTTTTTTATCTTTGATAGTGCAGGTTCAGTTGAATCATCCAATCAAAATGATTGCCATTTTGGTAAATATTGCAGCTGGACTGTGTTGTGAAACTAGAATTTCTTTGATTTGAGAAACTCATATTTGTTGCCAATGAGTGAAATTAGCTTTTTGATTACTGAAAATATGGCATACTTTGATTGCTTGCAGACTTCTATAGCATTTACAAGCCTTGTTGCTGCTGCCGTTCCAACACTGTATGTAAGTTATCTGACTTTACACCCGAGTGCAGTTTTTATCTTTTTAACGGCATGTTTAGGATTTTTTGCTAGATTTGGTTCCAACCAATTTTTTTGCTAGCTGTATCTTTATTAAATATGATATCCTTGTTAATACCTGCCCTGAAAAAAAAAATGTGAAATGTGAATCTCCATACATTTTAATGGGTTTTTAGGACTCGTTCATGACTTGGACGTTCAAGATTTACTGCCAATTTAGGAATTTTTAATGCTTGTTTTCTGGAGGATGTGAACTAGTTCATCATTTCTTATTTGAAATGGTTCTCCTGCTGAAAACAGTTTAAACTGCTACATAAACAGATCCATTCAAACTTGATAAAAGGGAGCAGCCACTGACTATTAGACCTTTCCCATTTCTTTTCTTTCTCTTTCAGTTTCCTTCTTTATTTGGCTCTCCTCTTTTCTTATTCTTTTTTTCCTCCTTAATAAATGTGCATGCCTATACCTTTTGCTTTTCTTCGTATTTTCTTATGCCCATTTTGCTACTTTTAGTATTGTGGGAGAGTAACAGATGTTGGATCACATATGTTCTTTGCAAACATAAGAGATGCGTTATGCGACAAAGCTTGACTTAATTTGATATTTTAGTGATAAAGAATAAAAATTGACACACTCCAATTCAATTAGTCCACAATGACCTTGGTTTGGAAGAAAGGAATGTGAGCTAATGTCATTTGAAGCAGGGATTAGTAATGGCAGCTCATGTACTTCTGACATCATAATGTCGCTTTTGCTGATTTCTAATGGTGATATCATATTTCATAAGAAATATTTATTGACTGACTGGTCTAGTATTGTCAAATAAAATATTTTTGTATTTTTTTCCTTTAGTTAGAAAATTATTCTGAGGTTTATTAGAATTCATATTAAATCTTGATACTGGTAAAAAAAAAGTTTATTGATATGCTTTCCCCGTTTCTTCTTAGCATATGGCACTGTTTTTTGCTATTACATTTGGCATTTATGTATCAGCTGCTTGTGTGCAATCTCTGGTCTTGGTGGAATGATCTTCTGTATGTACTTTGGTGAACATTGTGAATGAATGTATTTACTCTATTTTTATAAGGGCAGAATGCTGGTAATTGGTTGTTTGGGTAATTATGAAGCTGATTGCAGCTAAATTAGTCAAATTTTCCCTGGGCTGTTTATGTTTTATCATCATTATTACGAAGTTGGTTGATGCTAAATTAGTCAACTTTCCCTTAGCTGTTGGTGTTTTAAGAAGGTTGGTCATGCTGTTCTATAACATTTCTTTTGAGATTTGACCTGCGGTAACATCAATAACCAATAGTAGTGCAGTGATGCATCAGCTGCTTTGATTGATCACTTGATTAGCACACTTGCAAGCATTTGATGATTCTGATTGCAGTTATTATAACTTGATGTTTAATACCCAAAATCATATTTAATGCCAAGCTTTCTTATTATGAGATTTTAAGAATCTGACTATTGATTTTGCCATCAGAGAATTGTAATTTCCTGACTCTTTCTGTTTAGACCGATTGTCTGATTTCTTTGAGTTGTTTTTCAAAGGGAGGGCATGACAATTATGGAGGAAAAGTTGTTGGATCTTTAACAAATTATAGTTAAAAATCTTTTTCCTCTTAAACTGTTGTCTGACCATGCAAGTCCTTTTACCAGATCCATGTCACGAAAAGAATATAACTACGATTATTTTGGTTACCAACTAACTACTAGCATCTTCCAATGTGCGAGCTTTAGAAAGTGAAATCCCATATTAGTTAATTTACAAATAATTAATGTTCCCTGAAAGGGTTTCAACAGTATCTTCTTCTTCTTGCTCTTTAATTTCTCCTACCGGTTCCTTCGCTTGCAGTTTACATTTTCATTTTATCGTATCTTTAGATTTGTAGTTGCTTTAGATATTTGAAACTTTCAATTTCTCTTGTAATTGCAAGTTCCAATTTGTGAAGATTTAGTATCATACAAATTAACTTATGCAATTTAATTTTTATAGTGTTTTTCTTTTAGGTCTATATTGGTTCCTTTTCATCTATTTTTTCCTCTCTGGTTGGCAGGCAGTGGGGAGAGCGGCAACATCTCTTTCAAAGCTAGCAGATACTGCTCGTGAGGAACTGCCCAGTACATTGGCTGCGATTAGGCTTTCAGGCATGGAAATAAGTGATCTTACATTGGAATTAAGTGATTTGAGGTGACAGTCAAACTCTCACTGTAACTCTTTTGGTTATCATTAATTCTGTTTCCTATCAAACTCTCACTGTAACTCTTTTGGTTATCATTAATTCTGTTTCCTATTTTCTTCTCCTTTTCCAGTGGTCTGAATGCTGGTTGAGAGTATTTTGTATTAGACGAGCTTATATGCAAAAGAGTCTGCTCGCATCAGTTTCCTGTGTCATGTCTTATAAACAAATTGAAACATGAATTTCCTTAACCCATTAAAAGGATGCTCTTTGAAATTGGAACAGTGACATTGATGCGGGGGGAAGTGAAAAAGGTCCATGAGGATATATAGGTCCTTATGTCTATTTATGTATGTCATAGAAACTTATACTTGTCTGATGTCTATTTGTGTGTGAACCTTTCTGATGACAGCTAGAGAAATACTGGAACACCGAGTAACTAGTGGCATTCTATTAACTCACTTTGAAGAAAGAGACATATACACAAGGAAGAGAGAAAATAAAATCCATGACCTATCTAAAGTGATAAGAATATCTACATCTAGGATTTCTTTCTCCTTCCTTGTGTTTGTCTCCTTCAAAATGAACCTCAAGGGAATAACTAGTAGGATATCACTAGTTACTCCTGAGCACCGTTAAATTTCTTGAGGAATACGACAACCTTAACAAGATGTGCTATGAAGTCTCGTGGCCTACAAGGATAGAATTTCATTTTTTCAGATGCTTTTCAAGTACAATAATATGGTTTCTCACAATTGAATTACAGCCAAGATATAACTGATGGGGTCAATAAATCAGCACAAGCAGTTCAAGCAGCAGAAGCTGGAATTCGACAGATTGGGACACTTGCTCACCAGCATACTATTTGTAAGTTATTGTGCTTTCTGCTATCTTTCCCGTCATTCTTTATTGATCTCTACAGAACTGATGTTTTTGTCTATTATTTGACATCTAGCTATGATTCAAGAGAGGGCTAGCTTGCCAATCATTTCCCTGCAGCCCGCTGTTGCTGGTGCTGCAAAGAAGACTTCCCGTGCTGTTGGCCAAGCCACCAAGACCATCATGAATATTATTTCACGAGGAGAGTTCAATACGGAGGAGAAAGAAGATGGAAGTAGAATTGACAGGGTGGAAATATGAAAAGTCTGACGTCGTCTGGTTTGGACATACACGTGTCTACGTGATGTTGCATTGCCCCCACACCATTTTAGAGACGATAAAAGGATGGTGTTCTTTCCATTTTTATAGTTTGTTAATCCGATTTTACAATCCATTTTATTTTTAAATAGATCAAAATATTTTTAATTTGATTTTTGACAAAATGGTGATATTAAATGTTAATATTATATTTATATTAGAAAATATAACTAAAAGTAGGAAGTCTTTTATTTTTTAATTAGTTAGTATATTCAAAATTTACCTTTTCTTACCAAATTTATTTTCTTAAAAACAAAAATGGTTATACTTTTTTTCCTTGTTGAGGAATTTTATTTTTCCAAATCATCAAAATAAACTATTTATATAAAAAACAACTTCAATTTTTATATATTTCTTGTTTTTAACTTGAATTATATATTATGTCATCCGTAAAAGATCCATTCTTAATATAACCAAATTAAAAAAGCTTTCTACACCTAGATATGAAACTAACCTAGATATAACAGATAATACATTCAATGGAAATTTACAAATAAAACTGAAGATTTAAAATTCAAATCTAAAAAAATAATATTATTTTATAAGTGGATGAACAATTAACAATAATTGTGATACATTAATCTTTATTAATATTTGATATATATAATCTCATATGGGAAATGAGAGTCAGTCAGAGTGTCAAGTGGAGGACATGAGATCTCCCATTTGTTCTTTGTAGACGATATATTTTTGTTCTCGAAGGCTAGGAATTCACAAGTTAGATTGATTAATAATGTTTTATCATAGTTTTGCATGGCTTCTGGGCCAAAAATGAACTTGATGAAATTCAGAGTCATGTGTTCCAAGTCTGTTAAGCAAATGGAAGAAATGTAAGATTTCTTAGCTTTCATCTATTCATATTGCCAGTGAGTTGGGAAAATATTTAAGCTTTCCTCTGATTCAAGGTAGGGTAAAGAAAGACCATTTCAATTTTGTTATTGAAAAGATTAAGAGGAGATTATCAAATTGGAAGATGAAGATGCCCAACAAAGCTGGAAGAACTACCCTAGCCAAATTAGTCCTCATGGCTTTGCCGGTGTATTGTATGCAAAGTTTTTGGCTCCCTAAGACCACTTGCCTCATGATTGATAAAACAATTAGAAGATTTATATGGGATAGCAAGGAAATGGAGCACTGTTACTTGTCCTAAACTGGGCTTGGGAACGTTGTTCTATTGGGTAAGCTGACATGACATCTTATAAATAGCCCTAGAAGCTGTGGGCAAGGGTTCTCATACACAAATATATAAAAATGACGGGCTTCTTACAAGTTCTTATACTTGGAAGTCAATTGTTGAAGCTTTTTCTTTTTTTAAGGATGGGTTTATGTATTGGGTTGGCTATGAAGACATATCTCTTTGGTATGATTGCTGGCTGGAAGGAGGTCCTTTGGCTTCTTGTGTTCCTTTTGTCAATATTATGGATGTTGATAAGCAGGTTGAGGATATATATGGAAAGATAACACTTGGGACTTTGGAGATTTCGCAACGACAATTCCTCTGGATCTTCAATATAAAATCAGGGCTGTTCCTATTAGTTGGGTATTTATCATGGCTGAAATTCAAGAAGGATTTCTGTAATTCAGACTCTAAAGAAGCTATTCGATTGTGTTAACAATTTCAAAGGTGGGATTTCACGAATATACATCTATTATTTGGGATATCAGAAGGTTGATGGCTTGAAGTTAGTATGTGAGGATCCAGCATACTTGCAGAAAAGCAAATGCATGTGCAGATTCCAAGGTTAAACTAGCTGCTAGTAATGATCAGGGATTTTTACTGTTTGGGACATGCCTCTATAAGGAATTGCCAGTTTTTTAGATCAACTACGGACCTCTTTCCCTATAGTTGTCTAGTTTTCTTTATTTTCCTTACTCTACAAAAAAAAAAAAAAAAAAAACATGTAAGAAAATGGAAACACACACGATTTTACATTTATTACAATTCCACAATAATTATAACAAACAAAAAATCATCCCAAATTTGTAGAACACCTTTTGGACTAGGTTTGAATGATCAGAGGAGTTTCCAAGGTACATTGGAAAAATTAAAACAGTGGTGGCACATGGTCTCTATGGCCACCGTCATTGGCAGCGCCTGAAACCAAGCGTCATCACCGATGAAGTGAAAAAAATGGGTGGATTGGGATCTATCTCTTCTTTTCTTTATTCCTGCGCCAGTTATGAATGTCACCTCCACCTGCAAAGCAAGCACATCACATTAGACAATCAGTTTTTTTTTTTTTTTAGATCTGCTTCTCAAACACAGCTAGGACAATTTTGTTTAGAATTTATAATGAAGGTTATGGCCGGAAGAGATTGGTTTTGTTCGTGGTGGTTGTGGACGACTTGCTGATGGAGATATCGCTGGCGTGCATGAAAGTCAAGAGCAAGGGTTGCCATGATTTGTTTGCTGTTAATGGCCACAATGAAAGATTGATGACGGCTAGTATTCTCTTATAATGGATATATTCTAGAATTCTATAACATAATGAAGTTTCTGAAAGAAGAAATATCATTTTATTAGGTACAATATAATCTATGATGAGTTATGGAAACATTTCAATGCTCCACAAACTATCACTTATTTTTTAAATTGAGTTTTATAAAAAAATTATTAATAAAATTTTATATGAGATATGAAAAGGTAGGAAATTCAACATATCATACTTAAAGATTAGCAAATATGATGTTTATGTGAAGTATATATTTTATTTTAAAAGTTAGAATCTAAATTAGATAAATATAGATTTTTGAGAGCGTTTAAAATAAAATTATTGAATATTATTTATACCATACCATTAGAAAACAATTATTTATACCATGCAATCTATGATTTTGCTTGCTCTAGTTGAATGCCACCATTATGAAATTTAAAAATGAAAGTCAAAATTGTACTCCTATACGAGAATCTTCATGAAGATATGGATATGACGCAACTTGAAGATTTTAAATTTTAGAAATTTACAATAAAGTATGTAAGTTATAAAAATTTATTTATATATGGTTTTAAGTAAGCTTTAAGAAGTAGGAATATCTATTTTGATAAAACAATTAAATAGTTTGATTTGATCAAGAATGTAAGTACTCATTGAAGAGAATTATGTACATCCTTCCACAAAGCCACTATTGCAGTAAAAACATGATCATTATTTTTTAGAGATATAGTATTAGATACATGAGTGATTGATCTTATAGCAATTAGAAGATTGTTAGTGTAAATATCATATAGTCAACTAGATTGTTACACGTAATACTAATATTATTCATATTAAACATATATGTATATATAAAGGCTTTCTTTATCATTATAATTCATTTATATTTGATCAATAAATCTAGAATATAGATAAAGTTCTTGGACAAACATGGTTTGTTAATAAAATTATAAAGTGCCTGCAATTATGATCATTACTATTGCATCACTAAGTTATCTTATTTATGGAATGATATATTTTAATCTTGGCTATACAGGGTTATCAGGTTTTCATAATAAATAGAATATTTATGATCAAAGAAAACCATTCGAAAAAATACAAGAAAAGAATTAACACTTAAGGTATATCATTTTTTTTTCTAATAGGGTTTAGGAGATTTTTAACATAATAGTTGGTATGAATTACTTTTAGAGACTAGATAATTAAATAACTTGTGATTTGCACTAACTTAATTTTAAAGAGTTGATTAAACTCTCATAAAAAGAACTAATCTTTGATTAATTTTCACACAAATACTAAATGATAAGATCCTACTCTCAAATTCTTTAAATTACTTTACTTATTCCTATAATAGAAACACGCAAATTCTTTAAATTAATACTCCACGACTTCTCAAATTTTAAATTCAACATGAATATAATGGCAAATGCTTCAAGTCCTGAATCCATTGTTGTTTTCTTTTTTGAACATAGGATCCTTCGTACTGGAGCTTCACCTCGAGTGCTGGATTATACATTGGTACAGATCATCTCAATTTTCTTGTTTACATTGGATTTGTTGGGTTAGAGATCACAAATGCATATCTTAGTTTCCATGCGTGGATCGTCTACGGTACAACTCTCAGTGTCGTTTGTCATTTGCACCACCTCCTTATTTCCTGCAAGCTGTTCTGATTTTTCTTCAACATTCTTCTTCAAATTCTTGTATACCATGTACAAGATCATCTGAGCAATTCCAAACAAAAACCCTAGCACATTTGGTAGCTGAAGATGCAATCGAGAGGTGATTTCTAGTTATCAGTGGGCTGGTGAATGGGGTACTTTTGAAAGACAAACCAAACGGAGAAGGTTGAAAATGAATTGATCAATGTTACTTACTGCAATGTAGTAATCGTGTTGCAGAAGCCCATAGAAGAACCACATTACAGCATTGAGAGTAATGGAAGCAGACAATGTGAATGGCAAGTATTCTACACTTTTAGTTCTTACAACCCGTCTCTGCAACATCCAAAATTCAGTTTCTTCGATATTAGTACGTCCTCATTATATATAGAGAAAGCATGCATGAAAGAAATGAGACTTTGAGAAGTTATTACCATGATGCTTAATGGAGCAGCACATACAGCAACGCTGAAAACGGCACAAATCCACCCAACGACAGAAAGTCGAGGTTCGCCCTTCATTAGTAACATGGTGAGTAACAACACTACGCCAAAACTCCCCATGTTGAAAATGAGTAACAGCTTCATCGTATGCATCTGCGCGCAATTATATATATTATTTGTTGTCAAGCCCAGAGAAATACTTTCCTTCTTTTTTTCCCATTCGAACACTACACTTGATCAATCTATCTCAAGTTTTACATAAAAAAATTGTTAGGTTTGTTTCATGAAATTAGTTATCGAGAAACGGAGGAGATCAAATGTCTCACCTTTTCCTGTTTCGGTGCATATATTAGGTAGATTATCAGGTAAGTAACCTCAAAAGCACATCCAATGCTGTTGATGCTAATAAGCAAATAAGCATTTGTCTTGAGAAGACCATAATATAAAAGCAATGAGGCACTCATGAGGGCAACTGAATATGGTATTGATTGAAAACCTTCAGAAGATTTCCTCTTAAAAATTGTGTAGAAAGTTGGCCTGAGAGATCAATAATTAAGTAGCTAGATTAGCAGCATGCATCTTCCATTACGAAAGCTTTCATGAAATTTGAAGTAATATTTATTAATAATATAGTTTCAACTAATTTGAAAGAGTCTTACACTGGCGCCAAGAACATCCCCGCTGCCACAATATTTCCTGTTCAAAGTTAGAAAGAATGGTGCATTGGATAACAATAAGAAATACGCTATATATATTAGTTAGACCTAAAAACAGTGAATTCAAATCTACTCTCATTTGGGATGGGAAGAACACTAAATGAGAGTAAAACTACACGTTGAGTAAAAAATAACGAAGCACTGAACGCTTCACACAAGTACATACCTAGGATACCAAATAAGAAAGTCAGCTGATCGTTTGACAAGAACCCCATATTTAGGCCTAAGAGGTCTTCTGCAGAAGCCTTCACTTGGAACTAATTCTGTGAAATATTGCTAAAGGAAACTCTCTAAAACATCTTATGGATCCACAAAGCAGCCACTTCAATTTATACATGCGCAATATATAGGTGTTAGGCCACTTCAGGAATTCATCAAGGCTTCCAATTAGTCATGAGTGATGTTATTGAACCCCAGAATAGAGTTTTCAAATGTGATAATACAAGGGGTTTTGTCTTCTATACTTCGAGTGGAAGTACCTCAAAGCACCTTCTCACGTAGTTGTCTTGTCTAATTCCATTATTACCACATTAAACAGTGCATGTGATCAATCAAATGGTAACAAGTGTTGGTTAGTAGATCTCTAGGATTGTTTTGCCCTATCCTGTGTCAAATGGTTTGCAAGAAAATTGTATAATCCTTCACAGCCACAAGTTCTCAATCAACGAACACCAAATGAAGCTAACGAATTTTCATGAATATATGGACTTGTGGGCAGAATCAAATACTTCAGGAAATTTGTTACTCTTTCAAGATCCTTTCTCCTTGGTAAGATAAGATATGCAAAATAAGATAAGGTATTCATAAATACTACAATAATATAAATTAAAGAAGCACACAAAATTAATTTTGGTAATTAACGTAACTTTCACAATTAAAATACTGAACAATTTTTTAATAACCTCTCAAGAAAATCTTTCTAAGAAAAAGCCATTGTCTTTAACTCTACGTGGCAATCCAAACTTCACGAAGAAAACCTCCATAATTGACTTTTTTATTTTTAAAAAAAAATATTATTTTGTTGATATAAATGATGGTGTTTCATGATTATAACTTTTATAAGATTCAAACGAACATAAACAACTATAAAAATTGGATCATCCAATAAAAACCAACGCAATAGGTAAACCTATAATTATTGAAATTTTGAAATGCATCTCATCCTCTTCATTTTAGGAACTTTCAAATTAGTTCTCTAATTTTATTTTTTAGGGTATTCACAATTGAAATCTTTTCTATATCTCAATTCTAGTAATATATTATAACAACTTATCAATGGGGAATGAGCTACACTAATGGGCCTTATTATAGGATATTGTGCAATATAAGCTTGTATATATTTAGAAAGATTTATAGGCTTATTATTTTTATGTTATAATATCTACATTAACTATTGTATATTGCCTAACATATATAAATAAGAAAGGTTGGCTAACTACTTGGTTAAATCTTTTTTTATTTTTAACTTTGTTTCAGAGCTCTAAACACATTAAAACTCTATTTTCTTCTCTCCCATTGACTTTACTCTTGTTGCCGCAACACTCAAACTGCAACAAATTGCTTCCTCTCAACCACCGGTGCAAACCTCTTCTTCTTCCTCTACTTTGGAATCATGCCTTACTGCTATCGTGTATCTTGTTGCCATGGAAACTTCAATTCCAACAATTGTCCCTTTCTCCAGTACTCAATAAGTTATTTCTTTGAGGCTTACAAACACCAATTATCTTTGACAAATGTAATATAGGCTTGTATATATTTAGGAAAGGTTTGTTCTTATATTATAATCTCTACATTAATTATTGTATATTGCTTACATATATAAATAGAAAAGGTTAGCTAACTACTTGGTTAAACCTTCTATTATTCTCAACTTGGTATCAGAGTTCTAAACACATTAAAACTCTATTTTCTTTTCTCTTATGGACTCTATTCTCTTGCTGCCACAATACTCGCTCACAACAAATTCCTTCCTCTCAACCACTTATGCAAACCTCTTCTTCCTTTGCTTTGGAATCCTTTCTTGCAGCTATTGTGTATCCTGCTGCCATGGAAACTTTAATTGCAATGATTGTTCCTCTTTCCAATACTCAACCAGTTATTTTTTTAAAACTTACAAACACCAATTATCTTTTCTGATGAATATAGAAGAAGATGTATCTTTTTAGCAAAGTGTTTTTCAATTTGTTAATGGCTCTTTGTTGTGTCCTTTTTTTTTTTCATGTGGTTACAACTAATAGTTCTTCTCTTCAGAATAATCCTTATTTTCTTCGATGAAAACAGTAAGATCAACTTATTCTGAGTGCACTCATTTCTTCTTTTTCAATAGATGTACTCCATCATATCATTGATTGTCAAACCTCGCACTGTGTTTGGCATACTTTTGAGCATGCACTCGTTTCTCCATCTAACTCTTGTATTATGCAACTTCATCGATCTTTTCAAGATCTTTGTCAGGTTGATGATTAAGTAACTATATATATATATATATATATATATATATATATATATATAGAAAGCAAAGGTATTATTTGATGAATTAGCAATTGTTGGCTAGCCAGTTTCACTAGAGGACTTCAATTTGTATGTGTCGGGCATACTACGTTACATACACTAAAATGCAACTTACTTTATCTAATGTTTTTCATGTACCTCATATTAAAAAAAAAAAACCATTGCTTTCTGTTCAGAAATTTTATCTTGATAAAAATGTCTATTTTGAATTTCATCTGTTTGTGTTTTATATTATAGATCTCAACACCAAGGCACTGCTCCTTTCTAGTTAGAGTAAAGATGGTCTCTATATTTTCTCTGAGTTTTTTCCACGCCAATTTCTCAAGTGTACAGGTCTTTTTGCATATATGCTTCTATTGATCTATGACATTATTGTAAAACCTCTAGGCAAAAAATTATAAATAGACTAGTTTCATATAAAACAAAACAATTCGTAACTCTCGATCAGGTTATCATAAAATTATAAAAATTTGTGTGGAGCCTTCTAATATGATGCCTTAGCTTGGGTTAAAATTTCAGAATTTTTAGAGAAATTCAAAAATTTGATGAAAAATCACAATTTGACTAGTTTTATGTTATTTGATGTAATTTTACATCCGACTATCATGTTGCTCTAAAATTTTATGAGAAACCTTAAAATATATTGAATAAAATTTGGTTAAAATTTTAGGATGAACGGAGCTCAATAGTGCTAACAAAGACTAAGGACTGTCAAATGGAAGCAAAAAAACTCATTAAGGGTAAAATGGTAATTTTTCATTAAAAATAAAACAAGGTAGCCCCTTTTCTGTTATGAACTACCGATTGGGCAGTAACAAATGTGAAAAGAAAAAAAAAAGAGAAGAACATGAGAAATCAAGAGAAAAACAAGAAAAAGTGAGAGAGAGCTTTGAAACTTGTAAGATTGAAACACTTAAAACATTAAATTAAGGAAGAATCAAGTGAAGGAAGATATAAGAAAGGTGAGGAGGGCTGGCCACACTAGGAGGAGAAGAAAATTTGGGAGAACTTAGATTGGTAAGCATGAAAAATTAAGATTCTTCCTTGAATGAAATGTTTTTTGGTTTATTTGAGTAAGTTATCAAACAATAACAATTAAATTTGATTTAATTTCTTATATTCTTGACTTTTTTAAATTAGAGTTCTTATGAGAATTTGGGGATTTTGAGAAAAGTAGTAAACATGATGGAATTGAGGTAGAATAGTATAGAAATAGTGAATGTAAGTAGTAATTAAGAAAGAAATTGAATAAGTTTGAAGAAAAGAACTTGTAATTAAGGATGAGGAAATATAGGAATGAGGATTTGATTGTTTTATGTTTGAGAAATGATGTTCTTTATCTTATTTAAAGTATTCAAAATATAAACAAGTGAAAAAACATCATAAGAATGTGAAAAGAGAAAATAAATAAATGGTAGGAATAGTTCATGGGAGAATTCTTTAAGTGAGTTAAAAGAAGAAAATTGATTAAAAATATATGTTGAAAATGAGGTGACAAATACTTTCTCAAAATCCCTAAATTCTCATAAGAACCCTAATTTAAAAAAGTCAAGAATATAAGAAATTAAATCAAATTTAATTGTCATTGTTTGATAACTTACTCAAATAAACCCAAAACCACTTCATTCAAGTAAAAATCTTAATTTTTCATGCTTACCAATCTAAGTTCTCCCAACTTTTCTTCTCCTCCTAGTGTGGCCAGCCCTCCTCACCTTTCTTATATCTTCGTTTACTTGATTCTTCTTTAATTTAATGTTCCAAGTCTTTTAATCTTACAAGTTTCAAAGCTCTCTCTCACTTTTTCTTGTTTTTCTCTTGATTTCTCACTTTCTTCTCTTTTTTTTCTTTTCACATTTTTTATTGCCAATCAGCAGTTCATAACAGAAAAGGGTCTACCTTGTTTTATTTTTAATGAAAAATTACCATTTTACCCTTAATGAGTCTTTTTTGCTTCCATTTGATGGTCTTTATTCTTTGCTAGCACTACTGAGCTCCGTTCATTCTAAAATTTTAATCAGGTTTTATTCAATATATTTTAAGATTCCTCATAAAATTTTAGCTCAATCTGATGATCGGATTTAAAATTACATCCAATAACATAAAACTAGTCAAATTGTGATTTTTCGTCAAATTTTTAAATTTCTCTAAAAATTATGAAATTTTAACCCAAGCTAAGTCATCATATTAGAAGGCACCACGTAAATTTTCAAAATTATCTGATAACTCGATCAAGAGTTACGAATGTTTTTGTTTTACATGAAACTAGTTAATTTATAATTTTTCACCCAGTAGTTTTACATTCGCCCCTACAAAAAAAAAATTCATCCTCAAAATTTAAATTCATACTTGTATAAGAAAATAATCCAGGATACTTCTTCATCATTTCGGACTCTCTCTCCCAGGTTTCTTCTTCTATTTGAGAGTTTCTCCACAATACTTTTACTAACGGTTCTTTTTTATTTCGTAATTCCTTTATACTTCGGTCCATAATTTGAACAGGCTATACCTCCATAGTTAAATCTTCCTGCACTTCCATCGAAATTTGTGGAAAAATTCGTGTAGGATCCAGGTCTGCTTTCCTCAGCATCGAAACATGAAACACATTATGTATCCTATCTAAATGTGGTGGCAGCAGTATTCGATAGGCAATCGTCCCAATTTTTTCTATAATTTTATATGGCCCGATATACCTGGGTGCTAATTTTCCTTTCATTCCAAACCGAATCACATGCTTCCATGGAGCAACATTTAAAAATACCATATCTCCAATTTGAAACTCTAGTGGTCTCTGTCGATTATCTACATAGCTGTTTTGCCGGTCTTGAGCTTCTTTCATCCTTTCCTTTATCACCTTTACCTTATCAACCGTGAAGTGCACCAGTTCAAGTCCCAATAATTTTCTTTCCCCAACTTCATCCCAACATACTACAGTTCGACATCTCCTTCCATACAATGCTTCATATGATGCCATTCCAATAGTAGATTGATAACTATTATTATAAGTAAATTCTATTAATGGCAAGTGATCCTCCCATTGACCTCCAAACTCTAGAATACAAGACCGCAACAAATCTTATAAAATTTGTATTGTCCTTTCAGATTACCCATCAGTCTGTGGATGAAAAGATGTGCTTAGATTCAATCTGGTACCTAAAGCCCATTGCATACATGGCCATAACCTTGATGTAAACCGAGGATCCCTATCAGAAACTATAGAAACTGGTACACCATGCAATCTCACCACCTCTTTAATATATAATTGAGCTAGTTTTTCAACCGATCCCCTATCTTCATAGGCAAAAACAAAGAAGACTTTGTCAGTCTATCCACGATCACCCATATGGCATCATGTCCTTTCCTGCTTTTCGGTAATCCAGATACAAAATCCATAGTGATATTCTCCTATTTTCATTCTGGAATCGGAAGAGATTGTAATTCTCCAGTCGATCATTGATGCTCCACTTTCACCTGCTGACATATGGCACACTTGGCCACATATTCTGCTATCTCCCTCTTCATTTTTGGACACAAATAACTCTCCTTCAAATCTCTATACATTTTTGTGCTTCGTGGATGGATCGTCAATTTAGACTCATGAGCTTCTTTTAAGACTTCACCTTTTAAAACTTCATCATTAGGTAAATATATTCCTTTTCCCATCACTACGAGCCCATCATTTGACACTCGAAATAAAGAGTCTTGGCCAACTTTTACATTATTCATTTCTTTCATCACTTCGGGATCTTTACCTTGACCTTTTCGAATCTTTTCTCTCATGTCAGATTGTAGCACTAAAGTTGCTAGTAACATTCCTCCTGAAGTCACATCTAAATGCACACTTAGCCCACCTAGTTCCAAGAGTTCTCTATCACCTCGCACTAGTAAACCACTAATAAAAGCTTTATTCTTCCGACTCAAAACATCTGCCACCACATTTTCTTTCCCCGGGTGATAGTTAATAATACAATCATAATCTTTGATCAACTCCATCCATCTCCTCTGTTGTCAATTCTTTTTGTGACATCAAATATTTTAAACTTTTATGATCTATAAAAATCTGTACCTGTACCCCGTACAAACAATGTCTCCATATCCTCAAAGCAAACACCACAGCTGCCAGCTCCAAATCATGTACTGGATAATTCACCTCATGTGGTTTCAACTGTCTGGATGCATAAACGATTACCCTTCCGTGCTGCATAAGTACACAACCCAAACCCTTACTGGAAGCATCGCTATACACAACAAATCCCTCATGTCTTTTTGGTAAAGCCAATTTTGGGGCTGAAGTTAGCCTGGATTTTAACTCTTGGAAACTTGCTTCACAATCTTTTGACCATTCAAACTTAACTTCTTTCCAAGTTAGTCGAGTCATTGGAGAGGCTATTGTGGAAAATATTTCTATAAATCTTCTATAATATCCAGTTAAGCCCAAAAAACTATGAATTTCAGTCACATTCGTAGGTCTTTCCCATTTCAATACTGCTTCTATCATTTTTGGATTTACATTGATACCCTTCTCCGATATCACTGACCCAAAAATACCACTTCGTTTAGCCAAAATTCACACTTACTCAGCTTCACATACAACTTATTTCTCCTCAAGGTCTCTAACACTTCTCTCAAATTATATGCATGTTCCATTTGTGACGAAGAATGTATTAGTATATCATCAATAAACACTACTACAAACTTATCCAGATAAGATCGAAAAACCCGATTCATCAAATCCATAAATATCGTTGGGGCATTAGTTAATCCAAAAGGCATCACCACAAATTCATAATGCCCGTAGCGAGTTCTAAGAGGTCCTATAAGTATAGGATTAATAAATTATGGATGGGTTATTAATGTGGATATGTAGTGAGTTAGTGATGAAAGACAATTCAATATATTTTGAAGAATTGTGAACATAATAGCTTTATCATTTTTAATGTGTTATCTTCCTTATTTCTTATTAATGTTATGTATACAGGTTTTTCACAAGGTAATGCGGAGCATTAAATATGGGTTTTGTGTTTAAATCTGTTTATTTTGTGGGATGTAATATCTTTGCATTATATGTAATTTGTATTATATGTAGATTTTATTATATGTATCATAAAGATGTTTGCTTTTGGTATTTATACATTTAAAAAGTATGAGTAAGGAACTAATATTAGTAAACTATTCGAAAAGAATACTTAGTAATTATAGTTATGCATGTTTAAAAGATGGATGCATGTTAATGTAATAATTAGTTCAATATGAATCTTTTGAATTTATAATTGTTTGTAGTTAATGTTTTATTTGTTGATGATGTAAGGTTGAGAAAATACAATGAAGTATAGTTATGTGAAATATTATATGATGAGATGGGATATGATCCAAGATGGTTGGATCAAAGTGAAAGTTTTGAGTATTGTGATTGAATGAAGTCTAGTCGATAACTTGGTAATATCAGAAAACAAAGAAAATTCTGCCAAAATTTTCAAAAAAAAATCCCATAATCTTAGACATATTATTCAATACTTGACATTAGTAAAGAAATGTTTAAGATTTCATAACATTATAATTTGAGGGTGTTACAATTATTGCTTGTTTCATCCTACTTCCTATGTTTTTAATATTTTAGTATCAAATAATAAAATTACTTGTAACTCTAGATGTTTTAATTTTCAATATGAAGTATGTTCGCTAGGAAAGTCGTTGTGTCTATTTTTGAGACCTACGGGTCATAAAACTTCTACTTCATTTAATTTAATATTTAGTGATGTTTGAGGTCCTGCCCTTATTTTTTCTTTTAGTGGCTCTTGTTATTTTATTATTTTTGTCGATGTGCACACCAAATATATATGATATTATCCTCTTGTTGTGACATCTTATGTATTTTTTATTTTCCATCGTTTTCAAGTTTTGTTGAGTGTCATTTTTTGCTAAAAAATAAATATATCCTATAATGTCCCACGTCAGCGGGCGAGGAATTGGTAGTTGACCTTATTAGTAGTGCTGGTTGCTGACTTGTTAGACACGTTTTGGAGGCATGTGTGGTCATCAAGAATAAATCCATGAGAACGGTAAGGCCCAAAGTGGACAATATCTGGCAGGTTGGGCCAGATTGTGACATTTGGTATCAGAATCGGCCTCACTAGCTGTCTGGTTGTGCCAACGGGGTCGTCGACCTCTTTCAAAGGGGTAGATTATACTATCTCATATTGGTGGGTGAGGAGTTGGTAGCTGGTTTTATTAGTAGTACTGGTTGTTGATTTGTCAGACGCGTTTTAGGGTTATGCATGGTCACCAAGAACAAATCTGTGAGGGCGGTAAAGCCCAAAGCGGATAATATCTAGCAGGTTGGGTCGGGCTATAACATTTCCAAACTGATTGCGGTGGTAAATACCAAAGTTAAATATATTATTTCAAACTATTAGTATTCATTATCATTTAATTTGTTCTCATACTTATGAATAAAATAACACAGTTGAATGTCATCAATGATATATTGTCAAAATTAGACTTACTCTTATGGGATAATGTAAAGCACTATTAAGGTTTTTGAATTATGTGTTTTAAACCTTGATATATCTTATTGATCGCATGCCTACTTTTATCCTTAGCAATTGATCTCTTTTTTATTGTCTTTTTTATCGTTCTTCTTATTATGCTTTTCTGTGTATGTTTAGGTGTTTTTATTTTTCATTTTTGTATCCATATCATAATCATAAGTTAAATTTTTGTTCATCTTTATGTGTGTTTTTAGGCTATAACTCCTCTTAACTAGGTTATAATTGTTTTGACATCACATCCCAATGAATTTATATATCTCATCATGTCTATTTTAATAAGCAAGTGTTCTCTTTTGATAAATTTAAACAAATTGCAACCACAACCACAACCAACATCTCTTCACCTTATATTGAGTCTTCCCACTTACCCAATTTGCTTTATTCTCCATTTTTTAACTTCCTTACACTTGTAGCCTCCCTAACTCCAATCTTGTCTACCATTTTTACCCATTTGCAACAACCCACTGATCTTAATCTTAAGTCGCTAAATGCATGTTTCTCTCATGATCATACTACAAGTTTGATGCTGCTAGTTCTCTCGGTTTTGTTGTTGGTTCACTAGGGTCTGCTGCTACCAGCTCTGCGTCTTGGTCTGCCTCTACTGCTAGTTTGAATTTGGTTATTCACATCTCTTTTTATCCTTGACAACATTATCAAGGCTCAGCCTTACATGCCTCACGGCCTGTGGTTCGTCAACACCATATGATTCTTCATCCACGATTATCAAAGACCATGAACCCATTATTTTCTAATGACGGCTTCATCTTTGTCTGACTTCCATCTCTATTGGGTAATCGCTCCTCTTGACTATCAACCCATTATTTTCTCTGATGTTGACAAGTATGAGGCTCGGCGAGATGCAATGAAGGCTGAAATTCAGGTGTTGCATACAAACAACACTTAGTCTTTGATTCTTTTTCAACCTTTAATGAAAGTTGTTGGTAGCCATTAGATGTACAAGACAAAATGTCATACAGATGACAACATTGAGCGTTATAAAGCTTGGTTGGTTGCTAGAGGTTTTAGTCAACAAAGGGGTATTGATTACTATAAGACTTTTAGTCTTGTCATTAAGCAAGCCATTATTATGTTAAGTCTTTGTATGGCTTGAAACAAGATCCTCGAGTATGGTACCCTTGGCTTAGTGACTATCTTGTCTCTATTGGATTTCATTCTTCTAAAATTGACACATCATTATTCATGTCATTTTTAGGTGCTAAAATATTTTATCTTTTGATTTACGTTGATGATATTTTGCTAATTGGTAACAATTCAGACATGGTTCACCAATTGATACAATTGCTGAACTCAAAATTTAAGTTTCAGGATTTAGGAATTGTTTATTATTTTTTAGGACTTGAGGTTCATCCTACTAGTTTGAGTATTATGCTACGACAAGATAAGTATATTCTTGACATCCTTCACAGAGTAGGTATGTCTTCTTGCAAACCTGTCAATACTCATATTTCTACATCAATGGTTATTGTGGTTTCCGGTTGCTTTTTTTTTAATCCTACATGTTTTCGTCAAATTATTGGTGCTCATCAATATCTCAATTTTACAAGACCCGACATTTATTCTTATCTTGAGATAAAAATAATTGATAAAGTTTTCTACAAAGAAATGTCGGGTTTTATTTAATTTAATTTTTCCGACATAATATTCATCGAGAATTTTATTGAAAAATACTGATGTGTCAATTTTTTTTGAAACCTTTATTCTTCTTTTATTTTCTCAATTCCATTAAAATTTCCTATGGCAATTACCAATGGAACAAATTCTATCATAATTTTTATTGGCAATTACCAACAAAAATTTTCCATTGTTATTTATGTCAGAATGTAGGAGTATTTTTCATTGGTGTTTCCTTTGCTATTTGTCAATTTGGCAGTAGTGAGAAGAAATAAGGGACAGGAGAGTAACTGTTGAGTTTTAATTTTTTTTTAAATCATCAATGAAATTTTTATCAGCAATTTCATTGATAATTTTATATATCAGCCATGCCAACAAAATTGTAGATGAAATATTTTATTTTATATATTTTTTTATTTTTTCACTATTTTCATCTATAATTACTAATAGAAATATTTTCTCACAATTCTCATTGGTAAAATGGCAACAAAATATTTTTCGTAAGCGTTTTCATTGTTGTTTTCCAATTTTCTAGTAGTCTTCATTTTTAAAACATTTATTGTAGAAAAGTAAAAACAAGACCACTTTAAATATTCAGAAATTTATATATAGGAATTGGAATAAAAATCATAACATTCAAAAAATAAAATAAAAATCACATCATTTCATTTAAACCACCATTTTGCTACGATTATAATTCATTTTATGAATAGTAAAAAGAGCTTCATATGCTAGTTATTTTAACTAGATTATTGGGTCGCGCACTAGCACGAGCCTACAAAAACAAATGTGTGAATTTTTAAAATAGGTTAATTTAAAATTAAATAAATTAAATTTAAATTTAACAAGTATTCACATATGAAAATAAAGTAAATGGATGTATATCGACTCAGTGTAATCATATATCACAAAATCAATTGAATTCAAGGGTTTTTTTTTTGTTTTTGAATTTTTCTCCTGTAATCCAGGAGGATAGAAAAATAGAAATAAAAAGTTGACTAATATTTTATGTATATTGGATTAAAACTAATTAATAAGTATATTATTATTAAGAAATTATTATAAATTATATGCCATTCAATTCACCAAATCAAATTAAAATTTTAACTACCTTTATATTTAAGCATATCAATTAAATACTTAAAAAAGATATCATGATTAACCTTTTCAAAATAGAAGAAAAATAATAAATATTTCACTTGATTTATTTGTGAAATCAAGCCAATATTTATGTATTGTAAAAATATAAATTTGGGTTTATATTTCAAAAAGAGTTTGTTATTTTAAAAAAAAAATCATAGAATCTTTTTTTGCTTGGAATGAGACTTTTTATTTATAGAAATTTATAAGGGTTCTCGGATTATTTTTTAATATCACATGATATTATTTTATTTGTTATATATAAATGTCTATTTATTGTTCTTATCATTTATTTCAATTTGATCGACATAAATTTTTTCTATACACTTAAAATCCATTTCAGAGACCTCTAAAAATATATTTTTAGATCTCAAGAATAATTTAGAATCCATTTATTTTAAAAAAATACTTATTAAGTATTGAATATTTTTCAATGTTCAACTAATTTTTCTAGAATTATCGAAATCGAAAACATCTCTAGTGAACTTCCATCTTCAAGTTTAGCCCGATGCAATCAACATTAACGGTTGATGTGGTCAAAATATGGCCGCCTGAGATTTTTATTTCTCTTTTCTCTCTTTGATATATATATATATATATATATATATATATATATATATATATATATATATATATATATATTCTTTCATTTAAGAACCGAAATGAGTGAAAAATAAAATATGTGTACCAAAATATAAGTGTTTAACAAGTAAAAAGGAACTCCTTAACTAGCAACTCCATACATAATACGTATTTAATTACAAAAAAAGGCCTTAATTCCACACGAAAAAAAACCATTTCCCATTCAAATGTTCAAGATTTCGTTACAGCAAGGGATTCTCAATCAACAAATTGAACTCTCTTCAATTCTATCAAGGGCTAGAACTCTTTCCTTCCTTGTGATCGCCATCATATCCTCGGGCCCAAGCCAATGAAGAAACATTCACATGTGCATACGTCCATGTATAATCTCAAATTTCCTAACCAGAAATTGCTTTTTTCTTTTTTTAATGTAGCTATACGAATCAGTTTATATATAACTCAACTAATTTTACAGATCTTAAAATTAATTTTTGATTTTAAATTATGTGGTCGTGGGATTGATTGAATCTTGCAAACGGGCTTTCTATTCCTTCTTCTCACTAAAATTCTTTTACCATATAAATTAGGGGTGATTATTTTCGGTTCGATTTGGTTTTTATCAAAAAAATAACCAAACCGAAATTTTTTTAAAAAAACCAAAACCAGTTCAAACCGACCGGTTTCGGTTGAGTTCGGTTCGGTTTTTTAGGATAAAACCGGTTCAAACTGGTTGGCTCGGTTTTTCAATTTGGCTCAGTTTTTCCGGTTTGACTCGGTTTTTTTCGGTTTGGGTTTGGTTCGATTCAGTTTAATTTTTTTAGTTTTAGGCTTATAAAACTGAACTGAACCGGTCGGTTTTTTCAAAATTTTAATCGGTTTAATTAGTTTTTTTTTACGGTTCGGTTTTTTCGGTTATTTTTTTTTAATTTTTTCGGTTTTTCGGTTTTTTTCTCACCTCTAATATAAATAAAAATAAAATAAAAAACTATAAATAGTATATTTACTTGTATCTGGTCTTTATTTATAATCAACACTCTTGTTTTACTAGTTCATAGTTTAATTACAAACAAACCAATTGCGCCAACCCCGTTGAGCTTCATCCTTCGGCCTGATTTCTTTACACGGGTATCGCTTCCAAAGATCTTGACATTGATGAGCCCATCTCTCGATTTGCTTTCTGCACTCAATATATATATATATATATATATATATATATATATATATATATAAATGTTATCGATGTTAGTATAATGTGAAAAAAGATCATGTCTATGCAATGCTTCAAAGGACTGATTGCCTGACCATCTCAGCAAGTGTGTTTTTCCAAGCCTTGTCTATCTCTTCAAAGACATCATCAATAGTAGGGCGACCTTTGCTTGATTTTGCAACACAGAGGACAGCAATTTGCAAAATGGCTTCAAAATCAACTCTGTTGACCTTTCCGTTGAGCCTTGGATCTTCAAAATCTGTTAACGGACGTTTTCCTGCACTGGCATCCTTGGCCTGCAAAAATTGAAGGTTGTTACCCTCTGAACTCTAGAGATTTCTTGCATGGTATCTAATGACTTTCAGGCACACAAGAATGCTATACCTTTCTGGTGAGCTGATCTCTGGAATCAAGATCCAACTCGATTACTTTTTGCCCAGACAATAGTTGAAGAGTAACAATACCAAAGCTATAGATGTCACTGGCACATGTTAGTTTGGCATTGCTCATATATTCTGGGTCCATATAGCCCATTGTTCCTCTAACATCCGTGAAAACTTTGCTCTCTTCCATGCCGAGCATCTTTGCCAATCCAAAATCTGAGAGTTTTGGCTCCAAATTCTCAGTCAGAAGGATGTTGGTGAGCTGTGAAACATGCATAGATTCAGTACAATTGCGCACATTTAGAACCACATAATGAGGAAACTTCAGGAGAAGCAACTACCTTGATGTCTCTGTGGACAATGCAGCCATCTATAAAATGGTGAAGGTATCTCAATCCAAGAGCACAGTCTCTTAGGATCTTAACTCTTCGTTCCCATGTCAGTACAGTATGTTTACCTGGATAAAATAGATTGAGGCATATGATCAGAAACACCCTAGGGGCAACACAAAGCAGGTATCATCTGGAAGCACCCATTAACTCAAGATGCTAAACAAAAAACACTGAAACGTTATTTAGAGATTGACAGGAAGTTACTTAGGAGATGTTGAGACAAATTCCCAGCTGCACAATATTCATATACAAGATACCGGTCGTCTCCTTCGATGCAGCAACCAAAGAGACAAACAAGATTTGGATGCCTAACCCTGGAAAGCCCTTCAACTTCCCTCTGGAAAGAATCACATGAGTTGCTTTTATGAATGTGCTTGATGGCTACTGCTTGGCCACTTGGTAGAACACCTTTGTAAACTTCCCCAGCGCTTCCTCTCCCTAGGCTCTTCCTCACCTTGCTGTGTTTAATGGCATTCTCAATCTCAGCCTTAGAGAATCTATATAAGCCAGACCATGTGGTGATCTCTTTAGATTGAATTACAGGCTTAGGACGCTTCTTCTTGCCCTTGCTCACGTATTTTATCAGAAGAAAGACCAGCAACAATGTGATGATTGCTATAAAAATAGCAAATATCACTTTCACCAGAGAATCTGATAAGCTAAAGATCTTTATGAGTGTTTATCCTTCACACGTTGATCCACGCGACCAAATAAAATTCCAAGAAATGATTCAATGAGAAAACAGAATAGTTGTACTTACATTTGATTTGCATGTATCCTTCATCTGTTCATAAACAATACTCTAAGCATCAGGAAGTGAAATGGGAAGTGAATCGAGAAATAAGATTTAAAAGTAGTAATGGCCCCTTACTGAATGCATCTGACGCTGGCAAACACCTGTAGAAATCATCAATCCAAGCGCTATTCTTCAAATTTTCAGCCACAACAGAAATGAGAACTGCCACCCCACATACTACTTTTGCCTTCTTGTCATTAGCGCTGACATTTGATGTTCGTATCTGATAATCCCTCAAATCGGATATTGCCTCTATGCAGCTGCTACACCCATAATCGTATGAAGAGCTAAAATTCGTACACGAGGCTAATGCTTTTTTGTAATACCACTGTTCCGTTATCGATGACAAAGAAAATCTCGAGCAAGCACTTCTCTCATTGTAGAGGTCATCAAAGCCACAAGAAGCCGGTGACACAGAGTTTTGTCCAGGAAAGCCATGGATACATTCCATCCATTGATCTTTTGGAAGCAAGATATCAACATTTGTGTTCGATATTGCACGCGAGGCTAAGAGTTTGGTCAGATCGTTGAGCAGATTGCGACAGCATAATGTTGTGCTGAAGCTGTCCCAGTCCTTGATTTTCTCCTGGTGGCCTATGCACTCACCGGTTGGTTCGTAAGGGAATTCCTTGAAGTCCAAGACACAGTTACCTGCAATTAAATTTTGTTGTTAGAGCTAATTAAGGGCACATACACATAGAAACTTCTTCCATTTTTTGTTATTTAATTATTCAAAGCATATAAATATTAAAAAAGAAAAAGAAAAGGATGGAGGAGATCAAGGAAAACCTGATGTGCCATTGAGTGAAGGGAAACCATCTGATGACAAGACATGAAAGAAGAAGATTGTTGTGTGCAGGAAGGCAAGCTTAGTTGAAGAAAGAAATCCTCTCCTAATCATGACAACTTGTGACCTTATTATTACTTATTTCTCAAAAGCTAACCAAGCCCATGAGCTAAAAAAAAACTACTCCATGATTTTCACTTGAGAGATCAATGCAACTGAAATTTTTTCTGTTGCAGAGACAACTTACATAGTTATAAATGTCTAGTTTCCTTTCAACTGAAATTTTTTCTGTTGCAGAGACAACTTACATAGTTATAAATGTCTAGTTTCCTTGCAACCATCGCTTCATCGAAAATACGGATATGCTTGTTTATTACAGCTACCATGTAGAACTTTGGTGTCTCCGTGTCGTCTGAACATAAGTGTGTGTTTTATCTTCCAAATTGAAACTCAAACACACTATGAAGCCGCATATTGGTGATGTTTTAAATGATTATTCTTCTTGCCAAGATCATCAATAACAAAACACGTCTTCGGTAATATCACAATTTTGCATTTCTGATCGAATAATAATGTGGGTGAAAGGGCATGCAATGATGTTTTCCTCACGGCGATATACAAGAACATGAAGATTCCCAAATAATTAACTCCTTTTTTTTTTTAATCATTATCAGCCTTAATTTCTAGTTTCTTCCATTTCTTTTGCTAGAAATTACAGAAAGGTTATGCGTGTACTTAATTAGCTTTAGTTAGGTATGTATATTAACTTCGACGGTAGAATTAGGGGGTTGGAAGGAAAAATATAATTTCAGCCGCACTCCTTAGATTTTATTATTAGATTTAATAATTTTACCGATATAAATTTTTGTTAATATTTACACTCACAATCTATCAATAAGTATTGTACTTATAAACAAAAATAGTCCATTAAAAAAACTCTCGTCGATAATTTCTAATCTATTAATATTTACATTCATAATCTATCAATAAGTATTGTACTCATAAACAAAAATAGTCCATTAAAAAAACTCTCGTCGATAATTTCTAATCTGTTAATATTTACATTCATAATCTATCAATAAGTATTGTACTCATAAACAAAAATAGTCCATTAAAAAAACTCTCGTCGATAATTTCTAGTCTGTCAATGAGTTCACCAATAATAAATTTACAAATGAATAAAACCCGTAAAAAAAAAGTATCCACTTTATTCCATCGGTATTTTTTTATAAAAAGCTTTTCATATAACCGATTGAATACCATATACAATTCTATCGATATTTTTATTTGTCTATTCTCTAATTTGGCTCTTCCAAACTAAAATTTTTAGCTACACCCCTGATTATCTTATAAACTTTTTTTCAAGTTTTATTTTATGGATAGATTCATTAATATTAATGATAATGAATTTGATAGTATAAAAAAAGAATATAAATCAAATGGTAGGTGACTTGATGATGATTGAGAAAGTATAATCTTTATTAATTTTCTAAGTAAATCTTAAGTTTCGTGTTCATATGAAATTATCTTTCTAAATATTTATTAAAGTATTACAAAAATGTATTCCTGAAATCATTTGAGACAAATATATATTTAATTCGATACATAATCTGAAATGAAAATCAATATCTTGCATGCTCAACATGAATCAAATCAATTATTTATGGGTTATCTAAAATATTTTTTATTAGATTAAATATAGATCTATTATTATTTCATGAATTGGGATCCTTAAAAAAAAGTGATTTACTATAATAATATATGCTGGGATATTCAAGATATTATTAGGTTAAAACCATGCAACATTTGCATGGAATTTGGTATTAATGGTAGTGTTCCTGAGCGAGTTCTGTGCAAGTGAAACGAATTGCTATAAACTTTACAAGGCAGTTCGGATATGGACGGTAATTTTAGTCAAATCTATCACATGTTTGATTTAATTCAATCCAACTAAATCAAATGCATAATGCAAATTATGGTTATGGATTTTCCGGATGAAAGATGGACACTCGAAAGTCCCATCCTAACTCGATTAAGATTCTATTTGAAAAAACAGTTTAAATCGTGTTACACCAAAATTTAAAAAAGAAATTGTTTAAAAATAATTTTTTTTATATTTTTAGATCGTTTTGATATGCTTATGTTAAAAATAATTTTTTTAAAAAAATATTATTTTAATGTATTTCTAAACGAAAAGTACTTTAAACCGCAACCACTATCACATTTTCAAGCATACCCTAAATGTTATCCAAAATAGTCAAAGTAGTCTATATTATCATGCATTTTAATTTAAACCTAAAAAATCCAACTTCTGTTAAGTGTAAGCTATTGTCATGCTAAATCAGAACACATCCAAGTCCCAAGTCCCACTTTTTGAGGCATTACAATACATTGTATAACTACTAAAACCTAATGGTACCACTAGAATAAACACTGTAGTCAATCTTTATTTCAACTTCAAGAAATTCTTATCACAAGCTTTAGACCACTAAAACTTAACATTCTTATAAGTGAACTTAGTCACTGATGTAAAAATCTGAAATAAGTTATTTATAAACCTCCAATAATAGTTGGTCTATAAGTTAACTTGGTCAATGGTGTAGAAATCTGAGATAAGTAATTTATAAACTTTCAATAATAGTTGGTCAAACCTAAAATACTTCTAATCTTTGTCATCAAAGTAAGTCTAAACCACTATTTAATTGCTTCAATCTTTTAAGGATCGATTTCAATCCTATTTTTTTGATACTATGTGTCCAATAATGCTATTGTCTCTGGCTATAATTCACTCTTCAGGAACTTCTCATACAATTAATGATCTTACAGATACTATCCTATTAATAATTTATATAAAAATCTTATTAACCTATTTTTTGCTTTCAAGTTCAACATGTGGTATTAAACTTGATTTCCAGTTAAGGGTACAAAGTTAGGACAATTACCAACTCTTTTTTATATCCATAAAATTCAATTGAGTGATCACCCTCTAAGTCTCCATTAATTATCTTTAACCTAAGTTTGATACCAATAATCGCAATATATATATATATATATATATATATAAATATATATATATAAATATATATATATTTTGGAAGAAAGCAAGTTGATGAATTGAATGTTCTTTACATTAATTTTGCTGAGGTACAATGATATTTATTCCTCTTCATAAAATGTTTGCTTCAATTATGATAGCACCTTAGGTGGTGAGAAAAGGCAAACACTTTGTTTCAAACTTCAATCTTTAACATTGATTTTATGTGAATAATTATTATAGATCATGAGAGTTTTTTTTTTCAAAAAAGAAAAAAAAATAAAGATGAATTATCTTCAATCAAATAATTATTGAGCTAAACCTAATTCAACAAATTTGAAAGAGTACTTCTGTAAATCTAAGAAATTCATAGATACAACATTAATTGTAAATATATATATATATATATACAAATAAAAAAATATTTGTTAATTGATTTTAATATTAAATATTTGTGTTATAAAACATGAATGTACTTTTTTTATTTTTTATTTTGGTTATACAACTTTACTCTTTTTATATTTCATCCTTGGTTATATTTTATATGTTGAGTTTTTCTTTTCTTTGCACATCTTATGAATTCAAAGTGTTTAATAAACTTTAAAAATTGAGGTAGACGCCAATTTAATGAAATTAAATTTAAATTTATATAAAAATAATAACTTAAAGGACATGTTAAAAAAAAAAAACAAATGGAGTCCTTTTCATTTTCGCCAAAAAAAACTTCATTTTGGTCGATAAATATTTATTGTACGAATTTTTGGTCCTTATATATATATATATATATATCCCAAACTTCATTTGTTTAATGTTGCAGTCCTTGAGTTTGACAAATAGGAAAGAAAATCATCAAAAAAAAGGATGAGTTGGAAAAAAGATTGTTTTTTTTTCATATTTCAATAACAAAAAGTTATTTTTAATGTGAATATGTTCATCTTGTTGAAAGGGGTGTAATTAAACCGGTTTAAAATTTTTATCTTATTGTAAGAAGAGTCGATCAAATTTCAAAAAATTATTTTTTTTATTTAATTTGAAGCTTTTAGGTTAGCAATGGGTTTGATTTGATTTTTAGATTATTTTTTTTATTTAATTTGGAGCTTTTAGGTTAGCAATGGATTTGATTTGATTTTTAGAATGTTAATTAAGTATTTTTCAAGAGATAAAAAAAAGATTCTAAAACAGTTTTAAGATAAGCAATGGTCTCATTGTGGTCGGAACACACCACATATCATCTACACATCAACTACCAAAATAGATGACTTGTCATCTGGCTTTTATAAATAAATAAAAAATAATAAATTAGACAATATATCATTTATCTTCTTGGTC
>Ga0325414_1000360_pt1 | contig 35547 bp, 14 predicted proteins | sample PopdelMetagenome_8_FD_206183 | JGI IMG/M metagenome (GOLD analysis project Ga0325414, IMG submission 206183) | Populus deltoides microbial communities from Bellville, Georgia, United States - Leaf-PdKOR-R3 | ecosystem: Host-associated > Plants > Phyllosphere > Phylloplane/Leaf | place: USA... | reverse complement strand
TAGAAAGTATCTTGTTTTATCTGTTGATGTATGAGATCACCCCGGGCTTTAGCTGTCCTTGGTATATCTCCTTTAGGCACCAAATGCTGGGAAAAGAATGCCTCCTCTTCTCCACGAAGACTTGCTAAATATTGCTCCTTCAAAGTGAGCCTCTTGAAAAGGAATTCCCCCGAGCAGATCTGGGGGTTGCTATAAATACCGGTAATTTTGTGGGTGATTTTTATATTGATATATATAGCCATGAATTATTATAATTGGTTCTTAAAAAAGAAGTTAACTAACATCCGTCAACAAACTTGTTGGTGAATATTACTGACAAAATTTAAATTGATAATTATGTTAGCAATATTTTTATATTATTGACGATTTCATCGACAGAATACCTACGATATATTCTATTGGTGATTTTATCGGGGTAGATCAAAACAATTTATAACTCTTTATAATTATCTGATGAAAAGTTTGATCAATTACCGACATAATTTTTTCCGATCTATAAACAAATTATTTGAAAAAAATGCTATAAAACAATTTCTCAATGGCATTAAACAACATCAAACAATTAATTAAATTGAAGACAAAAACAATTACAAATGTCTATAAAAATCAATTAAATTGAAGAACAAAATTTTCATAATGTAAAAATCAATTGCAAATATATATACAAATCAATTACAAGCTCCAGCTACAAATGAAAGGGGAGAGGGATAAAAATCTCATGGGGATTCATAAGGGGAAGGATAATGACTGAAGAAGTATGCTTAATGGCTAGTGATAGTTTACTCGTGCCAGATTATGATGCTTACTTTCGAGACTCTACAACTCGATCTCATATCTTGGGCTGTAGACCTGTAGTCATAGAGATACCATAAACTCGATTCCTATCAAGTCTACTAGTTACTTCAACCTCCAATAACAAATCTGGATCGTATTCCAAATTAGATGAAGGGTCCTCTCCATGTTTTGCATGCATGGTGGTGTTATATTGTTCCTATACCACAGAAAAACAAGTTAGAGATATGGGTAAAAAAAACATTTGTCCAAGCAATATACAAAAAGGCTTCAAAGTCTACTTACAATAAACACCTTAGCACAGTTATCGACAAACAGTTGCACCCCTTTCCATCTATCCTCCCTACATATATTTGTTCTTATATACAAATTCATCAGAGTAGGCCCGCGTCCAAGCTTTGTAGCCTACAAAATAAATCTGTCGATTATTAGTTAACAAATTATAAGTATCAGTTTTAGAAAAATACTTGAAATTAAAGCTGGCTCTCTTACCAGGCGCTTTGCATGGTTTGTAAAAAGAAGTGACCCACTGGTATGCTTTCTAATGAAACCATAAGTTCTCTTATTTATGTTCGAGGACCCACTTCATGAACATCTTTTAAAACCCTTTATTGTGACGTATAGAACTCTAAATATCTCTCCTAGTTGCTCTTAATGATGTGAGGAGGTTTACAATTCTTTCACAACCTAAAGTTATCTAACTTAGCCTTTTTTTTTAGCATAGGTGTGTGCTTCGTACTAAAAATCACATAATTTGGTTCAAAAATTCGTTAAACTAAAAAAGATATAATGAAATAAAATATTACAATTTTATAAAAAAAAATTACTTCACACATTAACACTTACCTGGTGATGTTGTGATTTTCCTAGCCTTGTTTTTCCATCCTTGAGTTTGTCTCATCCCACAATTTTTTTTTTCTTGAAATCATTTTTGTAAAATAATTAATTCTCAAATTTTAATAACATATTTTATCCATTAAAAGTATTGATTAGGTACTAATCCCAAACTTCCACTACCAAGCATCAACTACATGCCTTCATTCTGAATCTTTAAGTTGGCTCCACTTGAAAAGAGGCCTCTTTAGCAATGCTTTCATCATTAATGTTATTGTTCTAGCAGCTTTCAAACTAGAAAATGATATAATTATCTTAAAGCTATATAAACACATTTGGCTTACATGTTTAAATTTGGCTTCTATTACGCAATTAACCTACCAGAATATGGATCCCTAACAGATGGGACCCAAATCTATGACCATTAATTGATGAGCCAGCATCATTAGATGATACATCAAGTTCCTTTTTATGATTGACACCTAAATGAATCTAAGGGTTATTATGAAAACTACTGCTTAACAATGCAGTACCGCTTTATTTTGACCCTGTACTTTTCTGCGACATCTAAATGATATAACTAAATAGCTAAGAATATTCAATTAAGATCTTAATAAATGATTTATGTTTTTTTAGTTATACTGCATCTATTCTTTTTTAACAAAATTCCAGTAGCACTTCCCCTATATGGGACTCAACCAAACACATTGTGAAAAATACAGTTAAACATGTCATTGCAAACTAGTGCCACATCATTGCAATCTTTTTCCATATCATTACAAACATATTCATTTCATAATATATTTGTGCTCCTATCTAAACATTAAACTTATATTATATTATAATCTCACATCTTAATCACTAACCATCACTAACATCAAAGTCCTTTCTTATAAAAATAATAAAAAAGGTAACTTCAAAGTTCAAATACACAATCCATAAAGAACACATTGGGCTATATGACAAAACAACACACGACAAGTTCATTGTAGAATAAAAATCACACGTAGTTAATAATCCTGCCAGATTACAAGTTAGAACTCAAACTACTACTTCCTTAAAAATCACAAATTTATGTTTGTTTCTATGTTAAAGTTTCCTATTTTATAGTTTAATATGTTATTTTATATTATAACAAACTAAAACCCACCAAATGAGATTTCAATCTAATTGAGAAAACACATTACATATCTAAGCCTCGTTTGTTTGCTGGAAAGTAGTTTCCTTTTAGAAAGTGAATTTCGGGAAAGTGAATTATTTTCCGATGTTTGTTAGTGTAATGGAAAATAAGTTGGAAAATTTTTTCCAGTGTTTGGTTATGTCATGGAAAATGAGCTGAAAAATAACTTATTAATGTTTTATTTTTTTTCAAGTTTATTAAATAATGAGGAACAAATCTTACAAATTAAAAAGTTGAATGCGAATGAAATTAAAAAAAATATAATTTCATAAATTATCTCAAATAAAATAAATAATAATCAAAATAATAGAGATCAAATCTAACAAATAAAAAAAATTAAAAGATAAAGAAATTAAAAGAATAATAATTATCAGTTCATAAATTATTTTAAATAAAATAAGTACCAATTAAAAGAATAAGGACCAAATTTGATAGATAAAAAATTTCAATTAAAAAATGATAAGGAAAAAGCATATAAAAATTATAAAAAAGACAAGGGAAAAGCAAATAACAATTATAAAAATGAGGACCAAAGTTAATATAAAAATAAAATTCTAAAGGATGAAATTGAAAAAAAAAAGTCAAAACAAAATATATATAGCAATCAAAAGTTTGAGGACCAAATTTGATATAATTAGCAAATAATATGACATTTCTAAATTTTTCACAACTTTCGGAAAGTGTTTTCCGCCCAAAATGAAAGGAAAACACTTGCTTGGAAACCAAGCTAAATTTTTCTTTAACTGGAAAGTGTTTTCCATTGACCAACTTTTCTAATGACAAACAAACACAAGAAAGTTTGGAAAATTGTTTTCAGGAAACCACTTTCCGTCAAACAAACGAGGTCCTAGTAAAACCCACAATTTGAAACCATTAGCAATAATCTCATTTTTTCCCTATAGGTCATTTCACATTGAATTCACTTACTAATTAGAAAGTAAATTTTGGCATAAAAAAATTACAAAACCTTTAGGAAGAAAATAACTATATAATAAAAATACTTTCAACCTTAATTCAACAGCCTTCACCGAAACAACTAGGAACCCATACTAGTATCAACACTATCATTACCTTCTTTCTCATCAACTACCCTTATCTCTAACTGAAATAACCCAAAACTACAATAACCATTCATTGAATTTAGCACCGTCATTTTACAATCCAATTTCACAACCAAGCAATTCAATAACACAAAACCGAAAACAATAATCCTAAATAAAAGAATAAAAATCTATATTCCTTGAAACAAAAAAGAAGACATACCTTAGACAAGAGTTTGTGGAAAGAGAAAACGCCAACACAAAAAAGGAGAGAGGGAGCGTTGACACCCAATGAAGGATAGAGAGATCGCCAATGAGTTAAATGGTAGAGACAAAGAGAGAATAAACTAAGAGAAAGAGGAGAGAAAGCTAGGGATTGCATCAATATATCTGGTTAAATTCATCAACAAAATCTATGTTTGTTTATGTCCATGTCATTATAGTAACCGATGGTTTTATTGATTAAATTTTTAAAAAACATCGGTAAATTTTTTATTAGTCCATCAGTGATTTATTATTTTTAGAAATCTCATGTAAAACCCTTAAATTCAGTGATCAATAAATTACGTTGAAATCTCCCTAAACTCTTTAGAACTCACCGATGAAGTTAAGTCCATCAGTGTTTCTCAACACTTGCATTTTCTACCTAAGCTTTCTGGAACTCTCCAATGGATTTTAGTTTATCAGTGATTCCATTGGCATTTCTCAACACCTTTATTTACACCTTTATTTTTTACCTAAGGTCTTTGGAAATCTCTGATGGATTTATATTTGTCGGTGAATATATCAGCATTTCTCAACACCCTTATTTTCTATCTAAGCTCCTTGGAACTCTTTAACAACGTAAGTCCATTGATGAATCCATCAGCATAACTCAACACCCTTATTTTTTACCCAAGCTCTTTCAAAATCTCCAACGGATTTAAGTCTGTTGGTGACCCATCAATGTTTTTCAATACCTTAATTTTTTTCCAAACTCTCTAGAACTCTCTAATGGATTTATGTCCATCAATGAATCCATTGGTGTTATTACCCAAACCGTCGACATCATCGACACATGTATGCAATAAATTATTATTTATTAGGTCTATCGGTAAACCCATCGGAGAAGTAATATTCTTTTTCCATTTTATATGTTCCTTATGCAACCAAATTAAACAACAACACCTGTATTCATAACTTAAAAAATAACAACTCATTTAAAACCATATTTTTCAATAATAAAAACACTTGATTAATATACGAAACACAATGCATTATTGAACGATAATAAATATATCTTAATTGTATAACAATGTTTAATTTGAATCATCATCATCTTCATTTTCATCATCTTTAAGTCTATCTTCATCTCATTCGTTAAACTAAAATTGTTTGATCCTTTCATCTTTATCAACATTGGTATGTCCACCAATACTTAATATTTCATTTAACTCATCAATATTAACATGAACATAAGTATTCTCTTCTAACTTAGTAGAAAGAGCAACTCAATATGGATCAACTAACTCATCTATTTGAAATACATCTTCTCCCTCACTTACTTCATCTTTATCATCGTTCACAACTTGTACATGACTTCTAAGTTTGGTTTTAACAATGGATAAAAAATCACCTCTCGTATGATCCTTTTTAAAAGGAGTGTATATGTAATATACTTATTGATATTGTTTGGCAAATACAAAAACATACTTGATGTTGCTAAGTCTACCTCATTTATTAATTTTGATCAAATCATAGTAAGGATCTACTCTAATTCCTCTATTGATATCATAATAATAATATTTAAATAAAAATACTATATATTGCGCTCTATGATATTGCAATTCAATAATCTCTTCTAACTTGTCATAATAATCAACTTCAAATTCATTGAAAGGGCATCCCTCAACACAAACCCTTTTATTATAGGTATTTCTACCCTCACCATAATCTTCAATGTGGAAGATATATCCATTGATAAAATACTCGTTAAAACTCTGAATCTTTTATTCTTAACCCAAATAAAGTAATTTTAAACTTGTATTATTGCCTCTTATGTTATACACCTAGTGAAAGATAACAATCATTAACGATGAAAAAAAAAGATTTAAATAAATGTATTCTTATTACAGCTACAAATAATTACAAACTTCCTTGTGTTTTAAACCACGTTAGGAATTGTTAATCTTGTATTCGGAAAATTTGAGTTTCAGTAAGATTTGGATTTTATTTGGAAAACTTAAGTTTCAGTAAGATTTGGATTTCGAAATAATAAGAATTGATGATGTTGCCTACAATAAACTTAAGCGAATTTAGCATAAATGAGAATACAATAGAAAATGATACAAGATTGTAAAATTGACTTGCTAAACAAAAGGCATCAATTCATCATAGTTAAATAACATATAATTATGTGTTTGTTTAAATTTGAAGTCTGTCAAATATCTTTTTGAAGCTGTATTTTCAACAATGATCGTCTAACATGAGAAAATATTAACAAATTTCCACAAGAAGACATTTCACCACCATCATCATGTCTTAGAATGAGGTTGATTCTTGTTCACATATAAGGCGCAAACTAATATAAGATAAATGTTAAAATCTCTTCAACAATATAAGCTTCATATTAGACGTCTCAACATGTGCTTTGTTTTTAACTTTTTTCTTGAGGTTGAACAAGCATCTGCATATAGGTAAACATAAATATATATTAATTGAATGACTATAAAAAAGTTTAAAAAACCACATTACACACTACGAATGAATGTTATTCCTAATCTCTCAAAAGGATACATCCATCTGTACAACACAGACCCTCCAATTTTTGCTTCATATACTAAGTGTATAGGCAAGTTCTTCATTGAATCAAAGAAGGAGAGAGGGAATATCATCTTAAGTTTACATATTGTCTCAATAATGTTTCTTTCAAGTTGTTTTATTTGTTGTGAATGTAACTTGTTAGAGCAAACATCTCTAAAAAAATTTCGTTATTAGTGCATCTCATATCCCTTTGGGCAATAAATCCCTATATATAATTGGAATGAGTATTTGTAAAAACACATGACAATCATGACTCTTCATTACATACAATCTGTATGCCTCTGAATTCACAAATCTAACTATGTTCGAAACATATCTATCAAGAAATCACAGACTTTTAAGCCATTTATATATAGGAAATTATGATTTTTTTTTCTAAGGAATATGTGGCATAGGCTTCGCAATACATACTCCATCATTAAATAACTTTATATTTCGACGGTTACAAAACAAAGCTATATCTATTCTAGCTTTTAAGTTATCCTTTATTTTTCCTTTGACGTTCATAATCATGTTAAAAATATTTTTAAACACATTTTTCTTAATATGCATGACATCCAAATTATAGAGAAGGACATTAATCTTCCAATAAGACAGCTTCTAAAAAATACTTCGTTTTACCTAATTTTAGGTTACACTAAAACTATAAAACTTCTACTTGCCAGATTGAAAACCAAATACAATGTTCTCATATTGTGATACTACATCATATAATTCTTCACCTGATAGTACCAACAGTACAACATCCCTTCTAGATTTACCTTTCAAGAACTTTTTTTTTTGTTTTTTTTATCTATGATGACTTAACAAGAGCCTCCAATGGAAACAAATAAATAAATAAAACTTTACCATCATTCGTTAAGTTGAAGGCATTATTGCTTTTTATTAAATATTGACAAAATAATTTTACATATGTGCTCCATCCCAAAACCATCTCATATGCCATAAATCATTTATAGTCAATATCAAAATTGTCTTCATTTAAAAAATATGTTTCTTTAAGACATCATACATCAAAGCCCTGGATGACTATAACTACTTCAACTCATCAATCAATGGTTAAAAACAAAAATCTATATTCCTACCTAGACTGTAAGGATCAGGTATTACTGTATATAAAAACATGAGTTCTGGGCTTATACACATCCTTAGAGGCAAGTTGTAAACTGTTAGTGTGACTGACCAATAAGAATAGGGTGTAATAAAGGACCTAAATGGATTGAACTCATATCTACACAAACCATGATACACATTATGTGGTTCCATTGAAAACTAAGGATGCACCTTATTAAACTACTTCGAAGCTTTACCATTAGAAGGATGTATCATTACTCTATCCTCTACATCATGAGAATGATGTCATGTTATGTGCTCGACTATTTTCAAACACGTAAATAACCTTTGCAACCTAAGAGTGATTGAAAAGTATCTCAGTTTTTTATATGCTATAAGTGTCCTTCCCCTACCTATATTGGCTTTACATCAATCATGCCCATAAGTTTTGCAATCAGTTAAATTTACATCTTTATTATACTACAGCATGTAAAACTTTAGACACTTCATAATTTTTTTGATATCTTAGGCCAGGGGGTTTCATCAAGTTTTTTATAGTATACAAGTTCTCTTTCAACCTATTCCCTTAAGATAAAATACTTTTGGCCTGTTCAATTATACTATCATAATCAGTTTCATTCATACCATAATCTGACTATATTGTAAATACTTGTGTCATGATCAATAATTTATTATAATCTGTGCAGTGCACCCATCCCCATAATGGTTCATCAAAATCTCTTAAAAGATTAAAAAAATCTAGTTGCATCTACATTTGGTTCTTCATCTACACATGAACCTTCACCTGAATAAATATGATTTATTCTCATTGCCTCCATTGATTATCATCGATAACTTCATATATGTTACTAGAAGTAGACGTTGAGCCAACAATCCTTTCTAACATGGTCTCGTAAGGAACATATGGTTCTCTATATGGAAGTCAACACAAGTATTTCTCAACGAACCTTTTTTTATGAGATACATCATCGCAATATCTTGTTGAGGGAACTATTTTTTCTATTATTCACACAGACATCTAATTCTACCTCTACTACTATTCTTTAGATTTGAAATTTTAAAATTAATAAAACCCTTAAACCCTCTACAATAATCTTTCTTATACAAGCCTTGAGATGAATCTAGATACATCCATAAATGATCACTCATTACATAGCGAACCTATATAGATTAATGATGATAACATTTAACAATTAGTTCAAAATTTAACTTTGATAATTAAAAATTCATTCATAATCTAATAACCAATTATTATTTTTATACAAAATGTAATGATATGTAAAAATATCAACTATTTAAATCCAATTAATAGCAATTAATCGATAACCCAACTAATAATTTATCATTTGTTCAATTCAAACTTATTCAATTTAAATTAATATCATTTAATTGTTATTAATTCCACATAAAAATTGAATTTCTCAAAGATTTTCAACTTAACAATCAAATTGACAAAATATTATTGTTATCCCTTAAATAACCTATAATTTCTTTCATTATAACACACCTAATTTATAAAATCAAAATTAATGATATCAAATTATAAACAAGCTTTAAATTTTCCCAAATCACAAACAAATCCTAAAATAGAAATCAAACTTTAATTTTTTATGAAAAGGATTTAAAACACTACAATATACAAGAAAACTACACGACAAATACTAAAAAAAATAGCTTAAAACATAAATAAGTAGGTTTGTTTACTTAGTGTAGGAAATATTTAGAGAAAATTATATCAAGACAATGATGTCGACACTATGAATTGTTCAGTGGCCAAAATTTGTAATGATTAGACTTATATTTTGGCCAAAATAAGAGAAAGGATTGTTGTTTTGATTTGCAGAGAAAGAAAGAGAGGAAGAAGAAGAAAAGGAAAGAGGGGATAAAAGGGATCTGGCCAGTTAAAACACTTTTACATTTACTGATGGAATATATTGTCGGTAATTCTGTTGGTTATTGTTGACGTGTAATTTTAGCAACAAATACATTGATATAAAATCTTTTTATCTTTTAATTATTTTATTATGTAATCATCAGTAATTACCAATGAATAAAATTTTCATTTGTAATTATATTGGTTTTAGATAATTTTCTGATAGTATATTTTTTCTTAGCACATTTTTAAACCTCTTCTGGTCAACTATTTTTCTCTTGGCCTTGTAGGTGCAGGCACATTAACTTACTTGTAGACACCCCATAACTACGTGGTTATGCTCATATCGATATTCTTTACCAATAAATCCTTAACTCTCTCTCTCTCTCTCTCTCTCTCTCTCTCTCTCTCTCTCTCTCTCTCTATATATATATATATATATATATATATATATATATATGACACCACGAAATGTGGTTGAGATTGAAAGCAAAACGGGTCAATCAACCATAGTATCGTCATCCAAACCTATAATTTATGTACACCATAGAACTAGAAAATGTGGCTGTGATGATTATAAACATTGAAAACAAAAAGCCACTGAATAATAGTGAAACCCACGTGTGTGTGTGTGTGTGTGTTTTGTTTTTTTGGTAAATCATCATTCTTATATATTGCAGCGTGTTGCTGCAAAAAAATTTCTAACTATAGTACAAATAAATAAATAAAAATAAAACTCTAACTATCGTCATATTTTCTTTGTTGGAAGGGGATCAAAGAAGCCAATAACAAAAAGAAACTAAATGATGCAACTAAGTCACCAAAGCAATCATGTGAAGATTTGTCACAACTAAATGGAAATTTAACCTAAAAAGATTACATAAATTACATACCAAATATTTTTATATATTACTGGGATAGAGTTAGGTCAAACATAAGGTTTGATCAAGTTAGATTAGTATAGTGGCTAAAAATATCATAACTTTTTATTAGATTGTTAGAATGGATTCAAATTTTTATAAGAGATTCTCGAGGATTTGTTTAACAAGAAACCACTTCATTGGTTCATCCACTACACAAATTCCTTGGAATTGGGCTCAAAAGAACATGTTTGGCCAATTTTTGTTTATGTCTATTGATTTCTTGTGTTATTTTGGATTTTGTATTATTTTCTCCATTATGTTTAGGGATTTTGACTCGATAACCTATTATAAGTTGGTTTTCTAGCCTATTTAAAGGCATTATGAATATCTTTAAGAGGCAAACTTTATTTTTTTTTATTTCTATAGAATTAAATTGTGAATTTAAAGTTTAAGCTTCTAACTATTTTCGCTCATCAAATCTGTTTTTTCTATGATTGATTTATTGTCATTGTGCTTTTGTCTACATTACTATAAAAATATCATATAAAACTAATCTCATACATATCTTCTTGAATAATAGAAAAAATAGATACTAAGAATAAAATGAAAATAGTGAATCCCTGGTCTATAGAGAAAGCATAATTGCTAGCCAATTGACCCAATGATTAGGTTTTCTATCATTATGTCAAACATGAAACTACCATGAATGCTACAATAATTATCGTATGGCTCTAACAATATGATTATTTACATTGTCATCAGTGAACAAAGATTAGAAAATAATTATGATTTTTTTTTAAGATTAACTACTTATATTATACACACACATATACAATAAGTTTATACATGTTATAGCAAACAAAAAATGTATTACAATAGATAGTTTCCATATCCAATTGTGAAGGGAATCCAATTTTCTCTCAATTTCCTTAGCATCCCCTAAGCTCATGAATATTAAAGGAGTATAAGGCTTATTTTTTAAGAGCATAACCACACACGTGAGGCTTGCTTCTATTGGATTTCTCAAAACACATATATGCAGTGAAAACTGTAAATTTAAATTTTTTTCAAAAGTCCTAAGAATTCCATTAGACAGATCTAGAGTTGTGTAGGGTTTATACGAAGATTACTTGAAATTAGATGCTTTTTTTTGCTTTGAATAATTGCTTCAAGGTTGGGTTGTCGCAAAACACAAACCATCTAAATATCCGACCTCTAACAGTAATCCATACGAACCACTAGTAAAAAATCTCCTAAACCCTTTTAGGGGATATAAATTATTATACCTAAGAGTGTGAACTCTTTTCTTTTATATTTTAGGTGTTTACGTACAATACTTTTCTCACCCTTTTGCATCACTACTCATACAAAATAAGAGGCATAACATTATATTTATAAGAAAACCTAAAAACCCTATAAATGATAAAATATCAATTTTCCCCTTAAATAATCACATATATTATTTTAGGCTAATTTTAAAAAATTATTCAAACTAGTCCTTACTTGATTATTTGTAGATCTAAAATTGTAATCCTTGTATCAATTACAATCTAGTACTCAATTTTTAAAATTTATTTACAATCAAGTCACACTTAATTAATTATCTCATTTTAATTTCTGACCAATGATTTTTATGTGTGTGACCCATTAGGTTCCCTAATAAGTTGGCCCAATGTAAATCACAATCCTGAATAAAATATGATTAAATAAATTAAACAAATTAATTTATTATCAATTTAACAATTGCATGATGTGTATTTGAAGATCAAGTACAATGTCTAGCAACCTGTCATGATCCCCTAAATATTGAGAAAGTCATAAGTAGTTTGACTTAATCTTTCAGTGACCGATTTCTCAATGTAATTATTATCCCTTCATAAAAAATGTTTTGATTTAGAAATTATAGCATGAAATATGTCTACTCTGTCAAATCATGTTTATTTTCAATAACATAGTCATTGATTTTTTGAATAAGATTTACTTTTCAAATCTCATTTCACCTTGCGTAAAGATTTACAATCAATACTATTTGAGGTCAGATGAAACATTTTTCCTAATTAACCAAGGGTGATGAATCATCTCTTTATTACTTAAATACCTTCATATAGTTCATGTTATATCTAATATCTACCCATTTGTTACCCTTGATTAGGACAACGTGTAGTAGGATCAAAATGTAACACTCCATATATATGATAATTTAGTGATCTCAAGTTTAAGGATCATTTACACAACCGTCACGTGAGTCTTTCCATAGACACAAGTGATCTTTCCATATGAAATTCTCATGCGGGTCAGTTCAGTGTACATGCCATTTGACAAGCATCTATATATTAGTTCTAGGTATCTGTCGTATCTTTGTTTCTAAGAACACTTGTTTCCTTTCATAAAGGAAAGAACATAATATGTATCAGTATCAATTGTTATAATTAATGTCCAATCTTAATAAATCATTGATTAGGAACAATGCTTTGATGCAATATGAATTTTATAATTATAACAACTTTATAATTTTCTTAGCACAACATTTTTGTCCCAAGAAATTTATATTTACTTTAGATTCATTAATCAAATATTTAATGAATATTAAAAATAAATAAATTTTTATTAATAAATTATATATATATATACACACACATGAACAAAATCAATATTATATTTAATCAACTAATTAACTATAGAAAGTATTGTGAACGTTAAGCTATTGGATAGGCCATTAGCGAGAAATAGCCACATTTAGAACAACCCAAGCATTGGTTAGTTAGAAAAGGGTTTATTATCTCTCCAAGGTTAAAAGCCAAGCTTTGAATAATTCAAGGCTTCCATTACCTTTTTTTTTTTTAACACGATAGACATATTTATAACCCACAACATTCATTTGGAGTGATGAAGCACCAAGCTTATAATAAATGGATGCGAAGAAGAGCCTAAATTTCAACAATTATTGCTACAGACTAGTCAGAATCCTTGCAAGTATGGAAGGTGTACCACAATATTCGATTTTATATCCTGTTGTATAGGAATCCTACTTTTTCTTGATTTCTTTAACATTCTCCCATAAGCTCATGAGTAGCGGAAGAACATGATGCTTATCTTTTAAGGGCAGGGCCACACACGGGATGCTTATTGAAGGTTTGCATCAACCATAAAGAGAGCAATGAAGCTTACATACAAGTTCGGAAATGCAGGACTCTGAAACCCTAGATGTTAAGACATTTAAACATCTTAATAAACGTTCCATTGAAGAAAGCATTGTAAATGCTAAGCTCTCGAAGAGGCCACTCATAGGAAATAGCCAAACTTAGAACAACCATATTAGTGGTTGACTTGACAATGGAGCTTAATGTCTCATCATAATCAATGTACTCTAGTTGATGAAATTCTTTAGCAGCAAGACAGGCCTTGAATCATTCAAGGCTGCCACCAGCTTTTTTTTTTTAAGACGATAGATATATTTACAACTCACACCATTCAGATTTGAGTGATTATACACCAAGCTCTAAGTATTAAGGGTGTTTAAAAAGACCAAACAACCAAGAAAATCAAACCGAGATGAAAAACCAATTAAACTGATTTTCAAAACCATAAAATGTTGCGGATTCAGTTCGGTTTCGATTTTAAAACTGAAACCGATGAACCAAACCAAACCTACCAAAAAAAAAAGAGAGATATAAATACTACAGTTAACCTAACCCTAACAATAACATGACTGATAACTCAAAAAGCCACTGCCCTTCACTCTCCATCTCAACACTCAAAAGCTAAGCCATCCACCCACAAATAAGTCCTGATAAAAAAACCCACTTCTCCATCTCCTTGGCTTCTCTTTTTATTTCTGCGCAACATCTCCATCTCTTCTGCGCGGCTTCTCTTTTTATTTTTGTGCAAGCTGTCAGAAAGATCTAGTTTGTCTTCTTGTTAAAGGGTAAATTCCATAGCAAAAACTGATGATAATTTTATATGTGCAACTTTAGATTGGTGGCCTGGTGAAAAGTGTTATTACAACCAGTGCCTTTGGGAGAAGGCTGACCTCCTTAATCTGGTTTGTCCTTTTCTTTCGTTTTGTAAATTTCTTTACCAACGAATATTCTTATTAATCAGGATGCTAAAAATTTGGAGGTATTGCTATATTTGCAAGATTTGAACAACAAGATTCTGGCTAAACCGAAATATAATTGCATGCAATCGTCCTAATAATTCTAAAATAGAGGTGACAATTGTAATCATCTATATAGCAAGCAAATATGAAGAGTGTTCTATTCTTATAGGATAGGATTAGATTTCCCAGTTTTATAGCAAAAAACCAAATTTCATCGAACCGAACCAGTTCGATTTGAACCAGTTTTCAGTCCGGTTCGGTTTAAATTTGTAGTCCGAACAGAACCGTGAACATCCCTACTAAGTATGGATACAAAAAAAGAGCTTAAATTTCAATAACTATCACTACTCCTGCCAGAATCCTTTTTCAAGAAATGGCCAAGTCAAACATGAACTTTCCTAGGTTCTATATTGTTATATAAAAAATGGAGCTACCATGAATGCTACAATAATTGAAATTGCATGACCCTAACACAATTATTAGTTTAGGATTGGTTACTTCTATTATATACATATCAATGTGTATTACGACAAGTCTATATATACATGTTATAATAGTCAGTTTCTATATCTAACTACATGGAGAATTAACACAATAATTGTCTTATGGCTCTAAAAGGAAGAAATATTAAACAAAAATTGTGTGTAAGCCCTAACTCAATTATTAGTTTAGGGTTGGCTACTTCTATCTCACACGCCCCCCCTCCACACACACACATATATATATCAATGTGTATTACAATAAGTCTATACAAAAGTGTATCATAATTGTTAGTTTTTATATCTAACTGCATGGAACTTTCTCTCAATTTCTTTATCATTCCCCTACAAGCTCATAGGCATTAAAAGATTATGGAACTTGTCTTTTAAGAGCAGAAATTGTGAGGTAGAGAGAGCTTTAGTAAACACATTAGCAACTTGATTTGTGGTGCTATTATATTAAAACTCAAGATCTATTATAGCAACCTTGTCATATACAAAAAAAAAAAGATTTCTACATGTTTAGTACATGCATGAAACATCAGGTTGTAATTAAAATAGGTAGTGTTATAACTCATTTCTGGGTTATTCCTCAATTCATCTTCTTTCTGTTAAAAAAATTAAAAAATAAATAATAATCGCAAGAAGACTGATATTTTTGTAAAAATAAGCTAGGAGGATTTCAAATATAAAGGAAGATCAAGCTGTAATTTTGGATGGAATCGAGAGCATTATTGTACCCCTACTATACCCAAAACTGAAAAGACAATGTTGATTAAAGGTCAAATTAAATCATTATTGAACAAATATGCATAAAATGAAGATCAAAGACAAAATTAGATTTTTAATAGGCCAATTTGACTTAATCATGGGCCAAATTAAAGTTTAATTATGTTTAAGAATTAATTTGGGTCCAATTAAAGCATTTAATTAGGTGCATGGACTTAATTATACTTTAAATTGGTCAAATTAATTTTATTAAAGACTTAATTGGTGAAAAAATAAGTTTAGAGCCCAATTTAGGCTTAATTGAGAAGATTGGAATTTTAAGATACCAAATTTAATTTTTACCAAGTCAATTGATTTAAATCAGGAGTAAAATTGCAAGAAAATCAAAAGTTTAGGGTCCATTAAGGGTTAAATTGAATAAATTCATAGCCGAGGACCATTTTGCAAAAGACATCAAACTTCGGGGACCCAATTGATTGAAATTAAGGGTGAAATTAAAGAGAATTGAAAGTTCAATTGTCAATTAAGGGTTAAGTTGCATAAATGCAAAACCAAAAACCACAACGAAAAAGGCGCTGAAATCCGAGGCTAACATTGAAGTTTGGCAAGGGTAAAATTGCATAAAATTGGAAGTTTATGGTCAATTAGGGGTGCAATTGAAAGAAATTAAAAGACGGAGGACCAAATTGAGTTTTTACCAAATCCCTAAATTAAAACTGTAAAAGCTAAAATGACATCATTTCATTTAAATGAAATAACGCGTTTTGACCAAAACAAAGCCGTTTTGACCGAACAGTAAAAAATAAAAAAGGACAGACCAGATAACGCATCGTCTAGAACTATTCATCTTCTTCATCATTGGTTTCGCTCGAAAGCTGGTCAGATGGCCTCCTTTTAAGGGCAATTTGATGCTATATCTCTCCACAAAATTTAACAAAGCTTGAACGCAAACAATAGCTTGACTTCTTACTACACCCTAATATGGTCATTTCTAGTTTATTGACACCATAATGGCCTTGGCGTTGCCTGAAAGTAGTCAACCCAACGAGCCTTTCTGCAGTAACTTTTTCAGGCCATGATAGCAACTTTGTGCCAACGATTGGGATCCTTTTAGGTCGAATTAAGGGCCAAGATTTGGCACAATTAAAGACTAAATATCATCATTCACTCGCTATAAATAGAGTGGATTCTATGGCCAGAAGAAGAAGAAATCTGGGTGCAAAGTTGATAAGAAACCAACCTCCCTCCCTAGTTTATTTGCTCTCTGCCGTCAATTCTTTCTCTTTTTTCTCTCTCCTTGTCGTCTCTTCAGCCACCACAACCTCAAAACCATCGTGAACAACTACAACACAACCTCCTCCACCAACACATCTCCTCATCGGTGATAGAAACCACCACCGTCAATCTTTCCTTCTTCCTCTCAACCATGGTTTTCTTCTGCTCCAACAATCGACAACAGCCGTTAACTCCTCCACTAACCTCATGTTGGCCTCCCATCACGACCAACCAGACCACTAACAACACTCCCTAACCCAAGTAACTCTCTTCTTCTTTATTCTTCTTCTTCTTCTTCTCATTCTTGTTGCTTCTACAACTATTGCATGCATGATTCATTTTTCATGCAACAACAAAAATAATTAACATGGTTACTGGGTTAGGCCAACAACTATTTGGGTTATGGGCTAGACCCGTTTTAGCCCAACATGGATAGCTAGGTCGGGTCCAGCCCACCAAAAAATAGAAGAAGATGTGTTTGTTAGGCCGTTAGTCGGCCCAACTAGACTGAGTTGGGCTAGACCCATTTCTGTCAAGCCTAGATGGTTGGGCCGAGTCTAGCCCGATTTATATTTAATAATAATAATAATAATAATAATAATAAGAATAATAATAATAATATATTAAAAAATCAAAAAAAAGTCAAGGATCATTTCAAAATATTTGTGATTTTCTCACATATTTTTCCAACAATTTTGCATAATATCGGGTTGTATATTTACATTATAAGATACAGATCTGGTATTAAAATACCTGGTTTTCTCTGAAACTTTTCAAAAAAAATTAAAAATTCAAAAAAAATTAAATTAATTTCCTTTTAAAAAAAAGAAAAAAAATGTTTTGTTTTCGTGCATACGGCTAAATCCTAAAAGTTTTCCAAGTATATTTTTTTAAAAACAAAATGCATCTTTCTCATGTTTTAAAATGTAAAATGAATATCATAACCAGTTTATAATTATCCATTAGGATTTGATCAAAATATCAAAAATCCTTTACTAATTATTTTTTTCACTTTATATTTAAAGCGCTAGGATTTAGTTATAGACTTTAAAATTTAAGGATATAATATTTTATACCCTGAGGTATTAAAGATACAAAGCGCAAAATAATTGGGACGCTAAAATTTAGACTTTAGAACGGTTAGGATTTCACTCGATAAGGTAGAGACTTTCTTACGAAGGGAGACCTGCCTTAAACTTTAGACGAAGCTAATGAATAGAAACTTGATCTAGAAAAACAATCAAACAACAATGTAATTTACCTCAAGTAGGGTGCACTAGGGGTGATGCGTCTTCCCCTTGCACAACCAATCCCTTACCCGGACTTTTACAGACCATAGGTTTCCAAGTAACCTATAAGTCAATGATGGATCTAAAAACTATAAGTATGCAAGTGACACCCCATAGCTAGTTAATCTTTGATAAGTCAATGTATGATCTTTTTCCCTATAAAGAAAGGTTGTTTTGCAATAAACATACAAAAGAAAACTCTCATTTTTTCTCTAACTTGCTGCTCAAATTTATAGCTAAAAAAACATAATATAGTCTCCTTTAACTAATCCTAATAGACTCCTTTCTGATTGCAAGCTAATGGGCCTAAACTACTAATCAACTAACATAAGTCCAATAATAAAATAAACTCTTAAACAATGTCTAATATGTCAAAACAAACCCAAATTAAAAAAATAGGATAATAAAAATAAAGTTTTCATGCCAAAATTCCTTAATTTAACCTTAATCTCTAATTTTCACACATTCTTAGTGAATTTTCATACCTAAATTCAAACATATTGTTCTCTTTCATCTCGATGAATTACTAAGCCTAACATATATGGCTGGAAAGCTTGAGATGTCAAGTTTCCATCCCAACTTGAATTGTAGCAAAAGGCCACTTGTAGCTCCATATATGTCCCAAAAAGTACATCTTTTTAGCAAAACTAAGAAGAACCTTGTTAGCAAATAAGGTCCTCCTAATATACAAGCTATCATTTTCAACCATCTTCTTCTTCTTAAATTTCAGTTAGATGTCAAAGATACAAGAGTTATAGGTCTTCCATGCATCTTAAAGGAATACCTATTTGTCATTCCTTCATGCATAACTCTCCTATCATACTATCATTGTTTACCAAGCAACAAGTGACTAGCTTGTATTGATATAACATCATATAACACCTCATCACAATATTTACCAATAGAAAAAGCAACCAAAACCTACTTATTCACTTTCACTTCACTTCTATCATTTAACCACTGTAATTTCCACAGTAAGGGATGTTTAGTAGCATGCAAGTTCAGGGATGATTGGTAGCGTGCAAGTACAACTTTCTCATTTATTCAGTACTAGCTACAATAATACAACTACCACCATCTATAATTAAGTTACATGTCTTATTATGAACATGGTATCTCATGTGGAATATATTCTCTCTCTGACCTTCTGAATCATCCATCTTGACATGCATAATTAGTGTTCTCCTCACCACAAGTGCCTCTCCCTCAACCAAATACTCAACACAAACATCATTAACATCCTTTAATGGTGGCATCTTCTCCTCTTCATCCTCCTAGCAATCTCAACCTCATTATTAGCTTTCATAACTATGACTTTTTTATTTGGACATTGTGAAGCAACATGACCAAAACCCAGACAACAAAAGCATTTAATGTCATAGTTATGAGAAGTAAGAGTAATGTTGTTACCTTTAAGAATGGTCGATATGTCTTTCTTCTCTCTAGGATATTCAGTCTTACACTACTCTTTCTGCTGAGATGGATCACCCTTAGTGTTATCCTTTCGATTGGGTTTCCAAGGTTTCAAAGGGCTTAATAGTTGGATTTGTTGAATGGTACCATTTTGTTTAAGTTGTTTCTCCATTTTCACAGCCATATACACCATCTCCCCCAACTTCATATAATGATACAACTCCATAATATAAGTTATATCATGATTAAAGTCATTCATGAATCTAGCCATAGTAGCCTCCCTATCCTCCTCAACATTAGCTCGAATCATAGCAAGTTTCATCTCCTTAAAATACTCATCAACATTCTTTCACCTTGACTCAAACTCTGCAACCTTTGATACAATTCTCTATAATAATGGCTAGGCACAAATCTCCTTCTTATAAGGAATTTCATCTTATCTCAAGTATCAACTTGCCTCTCATAATTTCTCCTGCAATTTGTCACTAACCGATCTAACCATATAATGGCATAATCAATAAAAGCAATCACAACAAGCTTGAAATTCTTGGGCTTCAGATAATTGTGACATCTAAATATCCACTCCACCTTCTTCTTCCATTCTAAATAAATTTCAGGAACATTCTTCCTATGAGAACTTGGTATTTTCAGCTTAATTATACCCAAATCTCAATCTAACATCGCAACAACATGGTACTACAAAGAGGAGACAATAAAATTGTAACTCAATTATGCATTATGAATAGGATGAATTGAATGGCCAATAAATATGGAGATGAGTTGGATAGGTTGGAGAATCAACGTGTTAATGATCATGCTAATGTTCAAATTAGACCTGAGTAGAGAGAATTTAATGTTAAGAGGATTGTTAGGTGAGTTAACACTAATATAGATGAGTTTGTGGATGATAACACAGACATGATTAGTGTTGATTTTAAAGATGTGTCTATGAAACATGAAGAATGTTTTGGACATAGGGAAATATATAGTGATAATTTTGGCTAGAGGGGTAATTATAGGTACCGGGACCATAATTCTAAGTTAGGTTGAGATTTTGGTATAATTAAACTAAAAATACCCACTTTTTAGGGGAAGAATGTTCCTGAAATTTATTTAGAATGGAAGAAGAAGGTGGAGTGGATTTTTGGGTGTCATAATTATCTGAAGCCCAAAAATGTCAAATATATATTCCTCACTCACTCCCTCATTGTTTGCACCTTTTAAATTAAAATCCTAAAACAATGATTATTGAGTTAGAGCCTTCTCCTCTTATCTTGTTTCAAAGCTAGCGCCTCTGCTCTTTCTATGAGTTGGCTACTATGTCTGTAAAATAAAAAAGAATCTCAATAAAGTGAACCTAGACAGTAATATATTTCTAAACGAAGTAACTGAGCAATGGTTGTCAGGATATGATGATTTGAGCAGATTTTCTTTTAAAGAACTAAAAAAAAACTTTTCATGTTATGAAATCGGATATTTCTTTGTTTTCTGATGACTCTAAAAATAGAAGTATCTGCTCATCTATTGAAGTAGTAATGGCCCATAAAAAATGAACTAATTCATTCCTAAACTTGCATTGTTCCAGAAAGATGATCAGTCCGAGAGGGTTGGAGAGAAGAGAAAGCAGTTAAAATCTCTCTGATTTGATCACCGAGCAGTCGGATGACTTTTCAGTAACCTAGGATTACCTTGTAGCTTTCTTTTCTTATGATATTAAAAGTTAGAACAAGATGGGATGGCTAGGCCTGATCTTTTCCCTTTCATCCCTGACAACCACGCAAGGTTGCTTTTTTCACTCCTCTCATGTTTCATTCAAATATGTTTGCTACGCCTTTTTCCTTTTGTCTCACCTTTCTTCGACTCCTGCAGAACTAAAATCAACACCAAATATAACAGTTATAGCAATGTATCCAAATATATGTCTATGACTCAAGAAGCAAGAAAAATATGAAAACAAGCAAAGACGAAACTACGATTATAATTTCGTGAGTAACAAACAAATTTGTATGAAAAATGGATGTTTTTTAAGACGTAAAGAAAAAGGATGAAAAGATTATATTAAAAAAAATTTAAATGAAACCTATATATATATCGATTATGATGTTATTACACTGTCATAATTGAAAAATAATAATAGCAAAACAAGTTTGAATTACTAACACAAATTAGACTTGTTACGACAAGTTCTAATCTTGAATTTAGTTCCTATGGAAAAAGAGCTCCAAATGAGCTCAAGTTGTATATGGGGTGCGATTATATAAAATTTGAGAATTTTCTGAATTGGTTTAAACCAAATTCTCCCCTGTTGTGTACTCTGTATGAAAAATGGACCCTTTTTTCTTTGTTCTTTTTTACTCGTAGATTCGATATATTTTGATGCAGTGACAAATTAAAATAAAGTTGGAACCCTAGAAGCAAACTACTAAGCTCTAGATATGAAATAATCAAAAACCAAATCAAAGATAACTAAACCTAAGGAAGCCGAAACTAACTAGAAGAAAATAAAGGATATAACCTGATTTTTAGAGCCTAGATCCGATCCTAACTTATATGAACCACTTGATTACGTGGTAAAGCAACCCCTAACAAAGTAAATAATAACTCGAAAAGCTGAAAATCAGGTTTGATAGAACTTTGACCTAGAGGTAACCTTGTAACTAAGAACTGAAGGTATTGAAAAAAGACTTGGACCCAAAAATAACCTTGTATTTAAGAACTTTAAGTTTGTGAATGATTTTCACAAAGCCAGCTAATCTTCAATGAGTTAATGTATGATCTTTGTCCCTATGAAGACAGGGTGTTTTGCCACAAACAAACAAAAGGAAAACTTATGTTTATTCTCCAACTTGCTACTTAAATTTATAGCTAAAAAACATAATATAGTCTCCTCTAATTAACCCTAATTGATCCTTTTTAGATTGCATGCTAATAAGTCTAAACTAATAATCAACTAACATAAGTCCAATAATAAAATAAACTCCTAAACAATGTTTAATGGGCTAGAAGAAACCCAAATTAAAAAATAATTATTCAACATTAAATAAATAAATAAAATATGATAATAAAAACAAAGTATTCTTGCCAAAATTCCTCAATATCGCCCGAATCTCCAAATTTCATGTATTTTTGGCAGATATTTTGTCCTAAATTCAAACATGTCATTCTCTGACTTGGATCATATCAGACATTTTAATATCAAATTCGAACCTGACTTAGTTTGTATCACCATCTCCATCAAGGGCCACATCCTCACGGTGCTACCAGCCAAGCAACACTCCAATTTCGGCCAAATAACCCTCTTTCTTTCTTCTTCCTCCCTTCAACATGGTGTGCTTTTAATGCATGCAAAACATGAATTAATTCATGTTTTACAAAGAAATAAGATGGCCTAGACTTTCATTTACCAGACCACTTAAAAAAAAAGTTGTTGGGTTGTCTATAGGCCCAGCCAAACCAGGCTGAGCTTGGGCCTCAGTCCTAACAATCCCAACATTTAGGCTAAAGGTATGTTTGCCAAACACACCCTAGTGACTTTCCTTTAGTTTTAGTTTATCCTCATTTTAATGTTTAGCCAAACAACCTTTAAAAAATCGCAAAAAAAAATAAGAAAATTCAGGGACCGTTTTGAAGTTATTTTTGGGTTTGTTGTATGTTTTTTCGCAATTTTGCATAATATCAAATTGTAGACTTACACTGTAAAATATGGACCTGATATTAAAATACCTGATTTTTTCTCTGAAATTTCAAGAAAATCTATAAATTCAAAAAATTCCCTTATTTCAGAAACACAAAAAAAAATATTTTAATTTTGTGCATACAGCCAAATTTTAGAATTTTTCATGCATATTTTCTAAAAACAAACATTTTTATCTTGTTTAAAAATACAAAACAGATGGTGCAACCAGTTTATGATTATCCATTAGGATTTGGAAAAATTTCAAAAATACCATAAAATTAATTTTTTTTAATTAATATTTGGGTTATGAATTTTACAACGGTTAAAATTTAGACTTGAAAATGGTTAGATTTTAACTTGAGAAGATATGGACCTCTTTACTGAAAAAAACTTCACACTGAACCTTAGATGAGACCAATAAATAGAAACATAACTTAGATTAACAATCAATCAACAATGCAACTTACCATAGGTAGGCTACACTAAGGGTGATACGTCTTTCCCTTACACAACTAGTCCTCTAACCCAGATTCTCGCAGACCATAGGTTTTCTAAAGACTATAATTCTAGATGGTGACTCCTGAACCTTTCATATCATAATTTTATGATTAAACACAAAACTCCTTTCAATCCAAGAGGTAGACTCACCATTCGATATCATACATGTCATAACAAAGTGCATCAATAATATGAAGAGATAGAGTGTTATCAGCCAACAATGAACCTAAACTCTTGGAAAGCTTGTTGCTACTAGAGAAAAGAGTTTGCACTACTTTATAGTTATGCATACCCGCCTTTTCTAAGAGTTCAACAACATGTTTACATTGAGAGGTTGGAACCATTTCAATGCAAATGAAGTAATTTAAGATTCCAAGATAAATAATGGCAAATTTAAAATGTTTGATCTTATAATCAAAATGGCATTTTGATCTTATAATCAAAATGATTAAATTCAGATATTATTCAAAATGTTTGTTCCAAGATAATTACATTGATTATCTAACAAGTTCCTTTGGACTTTGAAAAAAAAATTATTATTTTTGATATGTTTATGTGTTTTAGAAAACCCAATATAATGAACTCAATCTATCTATAAATGACTAGAACCTAAACACTAGAACAAAGAAAAAATAAGGTTAAAAACTAATCAAAACTAGAGGCAAAAGAAGCTGAGAAAACAATAAAGAAGAAATTAAATGAGTTGTTGCAAGATGTTTTGAACATCTTTTCTTCAACCTCTTTTTAAACTGAGTTTTGAAACCAAAATGTATGCTGAATTAATTCTTATAATAACCATAATTGTTTTCATTTTGCCTTCAATGCCTACTAATGTGTAGGGTTTAAACCCAAAGCCTACTTTACCTAAGGTCTCTCTCTTCTAAAAACTTTGTTGTTCTATAAGCTCATTTTTAGCTTCCTACTATACAAGTTATTAAAACAATCTTATATTCCTTCAATGAGGAATAGAGGGTTTTGGGTTTTATAAAATATGACAACCAAGAGCTTTTAAAGATTAATTTCTCATTCACACATAATTTATTTTAATTACATTATTGCATGTTAAGTTTTAAAAGTAAGTGGACTCCATGTTTAATTTGATCTCAAATTTATCCATTAATCATGTTTTAAAACAAATTTCTAACATTATTCATATACACATCTCACTTGAAGTCTTTCTCTATTATACAATAACCAAAAGAAATACCAAATACACAACCAATAAAATATTTCTATTTGTATGAATCCTCGTATCTTAAATATTATATATGAGAAATTCTACTTGGTGTGTTGTGATATTCTTTTATATCCTTATAATAAATCCATTTAAGTTATGTGATATTGTTATTTTTTTTCTTTGGTCTGTTATTATTAATGGTAAGATCCACTTAGCCATATAAAATAACATTTAAAGTATTCATTCACGCAAAAACTTTTTTTCCCTTAAAAAAAAGTATTAGCACTATCAACACCTCTTAGTTACTGTCCTAGGAATTGAATTGTGATAATGATTTAACTTTAGTATATTTTATAATTCTAATTATTAATTTGGAACTCTCAATGGAATAATTAAACCTAGGGTCAAAGATTGGTAATCAACAACATATCTATCTACTTATGAAAAAATAAAATAAAAAGATAAAATAAAGCAACAATTAACCTCTTAGTTACTGTCCTAGGAATTGAATTGTGATAATGATTTAACTTTAGTATATTTTATAATTCTAATTATTAATTTGGAACTCTCAATGGAATAATTAAACCTAGGGTCAAAGATTGGTAATCAACAACATATCTATCTACTTATGAAAAAATAAAATAAAAAGATAAAATAAAGCAACAATTAAGAATTATTTAATAGTAGTTTTGTAGGGAAATCTCAGCAAACCATATATAAAAAAGATAATATTAGAAAAATGAGTCGCTGTCTAATTGTATGGTTACTAAAAAACTCTAATCGGTCATCAAAGATTCTAGATAATGAGTTAGTTATGTAATAGAGAATATAACAATCATATTATACATTTTTTCTAAGATAATCAGCTTCACATTTATTTTTAATGATAAAAATATATAATGTGCATAAATACTAAGAATTTGCTTAAACTAGTATATGTGTTAATTTTAAACTAAAATAAGGGAACTTGGACTTGGAAATAGTCTAATCTCCACCTTAACAAAAGACATGCATTAGACCAATAAGGGTGGTGAGCCATTAATAGGTATAAACATGTTCAAGACTATATTGGTTAAAATGGGTCTGAAGACTCTCATTCACACTTAATGGATCTATATAGGATCGTATCCGGCCCAAATTCAAAAGTAGCATCAAAAAAGATTGTTCAAAAAACAAGAATACTAGAATAAATTCACTCACACATCAATATAAACATAAAAAATTCAAATTCAAATTCAAATAAAAAATAAATATTTACAAATAATATTTATGATTAGAAAAAAAAATTTAAAGTTTTACAAATAATTACTTTAATAATTTTAAAAACAATGTTGTCACCATATAAGACTTCTTTTATTGAAGGTGATCAACTGGATAGCTGTAATAACATCTCAAAAAATTATTTCCAAAGACATTCTAAAATCCACATGTTCATATTCACAAAAAGAACCCTTTGTTATATATATTTATTTACAAAATAAAGAGTCACAAATTAATCACTCCTATTACCTATTAGACATAATCTTAGGATAACATCAAGTAATGGTTGATTTATCCTAGGTTGAGATTTTATAAATAAATATAATTAATATACAATATAAATTGCAATGAAAAATATTATAACTTAAAAATATTTTATTATTGTTGAAAATAAAATCGTGTATTAAGTGATTTTATTATCCATTTAAGGAGATTTAAAGATAATGATCAGTGACTATTCATTTATATTAGGTTGATTTATATATAATATAAAAATTAGAAAAATATATAATATCTTCAAAATACAATAAAATCATGAGTTAAACAATTTTACTATCCTTTTGGCAACATTCAAGGATTATACCCAATGATAGTTAATTTATTCTTGATTAATTTACAAATAATAAAACCATTAATATATAACATAAATTGCAAGAAAAAATAATATAACTTGAAAATATTTTCTTCACATCAAAAATAAAAGACAAGTATTAAATGGTTTTATTGTCCATTCACCGAGATCTAAGTATGTATAGTTTATTTTTGGATAGGAAAAGCAATTAATATGCAACCAAAATCAAATAAATTTCAAGACCAAATAAATTTTGTAGATAGGAAAAGCAATTAATACACACAGTCAACACACATAAATTTTACATTAAGATCAAACAATTATATCTCGGATAACCTAGCTACTGCAACTCATCCTATATTGATATAAATCTTGCTTCGCCTTAAAATAAATTTTGTGGTGGCTTCATGTCCTCAAAACTGTAACGACCACAACCCTTCAAATATTTCATCACAAAACTCATAAATATCAGTAGCATTTATTTAAAAATTAATCAAAATAATCTATAAAATGTATTAAAGATCCAAAAACAACCCTTGAAAGCTACTGGAGGTGACTACAATAGTGGAGGCTTATAGGCTCCACCTGCCACTATTTTTGCCGGTACGTAGGGCTCACGTGTATTTTGGAAGATCAGGAGCTTCGCCCTCTCCTCTTCTTTCCTATAAAGGTGGTGTAGTACACCGCCGCTATAATGAAAGATTTCGGCTTAACCTCATCTCTCTCTCTCTCTCTCTCTCTGCTTTTTGATATTGTGCTTTGAAAGTGTTGTTACGTACAGGCATGGTTATTGGTTGAAAAAGCTCTGAAAATTGAGAGGGCTAGAGAGAGGTTGATCATTTAGGAGAGGGAGGGCCTAGTGGACGTTATCTTCTTGTTTTTTTAATCCTGAAAGTCCCCTTCTTTTTAAATTTCTCTTCTTTTTTTTTAATTTCTTTATCTTTATCCCCTTGTCTTTAGTTGTTTGGAGGTTGGCCCAGAACTTCATGTTTATGCCCTTTATCTTTATGATAGATAGCTTGTTCTCTCCCTCTCGTTTATTATTTTTTATAACATAGACTCAGCTAGTGGCTCGTAAAGATGAGAGAATGGGATTAATTATTGGGATGCAATTATACTCCATTGTCTCACACTTCCAATGACTCAATTATACTCCATTGTCGATGGACTAAACCCTCTGAAGTTTTTATCAATGGACGAAACATATGGGTTCTCTCTCTTTTTTATTTATTGGGATGCAATTATATACTCCATTGTCTCACACTTTCATCGACTCAGCCTGTGGCTCACGAGGACGGGAGAAAGGGATTCTTTAACGTTTATGGGAGGTGGGGCTTGCATCATTCTTTTTCGTTGTGATGCTCATCAATCAAAATTATACTAAATATATTTGTCACTTTTGATTTTTCATAAAAAAAAAAACACAATAAATATGATGTCAAATCATCAAAAATTAATCCAACTTACAAATATTTAAAACCACCGCTTATAAATAGATTTGATTCTATATTTAATAAAGAAGCCATAAAAATTATTTTTCATTAATGTTAAAATTAATAGATTTAAACATGCTTCTAAAATATGAGTCCTAGGACACAAATTAAAAGAGAATTCTCTATGCTTCATTTATAGGATCCATTATATATCTGATGTTATGTATCCTGCTATTTATTTTAACCAAAAATAGAGAAAATAATAAAAATATATACAAGAAAATACATATAAAACAAGCCTATAAAGCAAGCCTGAAAAGGACTGCCTAAGTTTATTGGTGAAAGACCAGAACGCGAAGTGAGAGTTAGTAGACCAAAATGTCCAAATTAGCAACTAAAAATTTTGATTGACAAAGGAGTTCATAAGTGAAAATGCCATATTTAGGTGTTTAAGGACTAAATTGAAATTTTGAAAGGTTTAAATAAATTTATTGAGTTCTTAATCATAAGAAAAATAAACTTTTAGGAGTCAATTTTGATGTTAATTGAAACAAATCAAGTTTGAAGACCGGAATTGAATTTTGATAAGTTTAATTGGTCAAATCAAGGGCTTAATTGCATCAAATTCAAAGTCTGGTGAGCAATTGGGGACTTAATTGAATAATTCATGAACTAAGGATCAACTTGCAAAAACATTCACAACTTCAAAGACTGAATCAAGTGAAATCAGGGGTCCAATCAACAAAAATTGAAACTTTTATGGTCATCTAGGGGTCCAATTGAACAAATCAGAGACTAAGGATCAACTTGTAAAAGGCGCTCAAATTTAGGGCTGACAATTGAATCTAGCAGGGATGCAATTGCATGAAATTAGGAGTTTAGAAGGAAATTAAAGGTAAAATTAAATGAAATTGAAAGAATAGGAATCAAATTGAAAATTACCAAACCTTAAATAAAAAAACCTAATCTATAAGGATTAGCCAAAACGGCGTCGTTCAAGATACTATGCATCTTCTTCTTTAACTTTTGGTTGATCAGATAAGCACTTTCAGGTGAATGAATGCGACGTTTATGACCACTCTAGAGGCTGCAACCACCACCATTTAACTGAGAACACTCTCTCTACCACCTCATGTCTTTAAAATCAATCGTTTATGTCCCATATTCTTCATTGATCTCTATAACATATTATCCCTAATCAATCAGCACCACAGTTTCAGTTATCAAGTTGATTGAGTAAACACTTTCAAACGTTTAAATATGGAGTTACATACCTCCAAATCAAACAAGAATGGATTCAATCGAAAGGTGTGCACCCCCTCTACTAAGTCTAGGTGGTCTCAGGTAACGTTGATGTTGGAGTTGCTCAGCAAAACCATGAAAGTAATCAACCAATCCAGCCTTGACTGAGATACCTATTTGTAGAAATCCACTTAACTCTTTCATATTTTCCCTTTTAAAAACCCCTCAAAGGATTCCTATCAAGAGTCTAAAACCTTTTTCCCTATATCTAAAGGCCACAACACCTCACCTTGGTCTCCAAGTTTCTTACAAAACCACCTAAACCCAAAACCATTGGTTTTGTAGAAAAAACAGCTAGATTTTAGTTTGTTAAAACCCTAACAAACCCATCTAGAAGACCTAAATCCGCTTATAAAAGGAGGGGCATCCAGAAGCAAACGGAGAAGAAAGAAAATAAGGAAGAGGAGAGCAAAAAAGAAAAGAAGAGAGAAACTTTCGCTAAGGTGCAAGTAATTCAATCCAGAAGGACTTTGAAGCTTCAACTCTGTCTGGTGAGGTCTGAAGATAAAGAAGAAGGCAATATTAAAAAACTTGATTTAGATTTGAAGATTTCTAAGCTAAAAAGGTATACACTTTCAAACCTTAAAAGTGGAGTCCATGAGGCCTACTAGATTGATCTCTTATGTTCAATGCAAAGTTTTTAATGTTGTAACATGTTATTGATTGCCTTTACACATTATATTATATGTTGTTTTGATTAAATGAATGCCAAAAATGGCAACAAGAGGGGGTTATTTTTTGTTAATGGAAAGATAGTTTTGGGTTCTAAATTGCTGGTTTGGTCCTTAAGAATGACAAAAGTTGGATTTTGAAGCTCATTTTGTCCAAGCATGCCTTTTGTTTTTGAGTTGTTGGTTTTTGTATATTGAAATTCAATATATTTTCTGAGTTTTATATATGTTTTTTTGTTTCTTTGGTTCCAATTATATTCATAATTGATAATGTGGTCTGTGGAAATAAGTAAAACATGCCTTAGAGGCTCAAAATGGTCGTTTTGGGCTTGTTTTGTACTTCTGGACATTCTAGGTTGATTTTTCTGGGTTTCGGAAGATTCATTTGTTGAATCTTGCTTTATGTACGAGTTTTAAAGCTTGTTTGGTTTAAATTCTAGTTTATACAAGTTCGTATATCATTGTTGATAAGTAATCTAAGAGTTTCATACATCAATAATCAGTTATAGTAGGTTTTAATCCTTAGGTTTTGGTTTTGAATCGAAACCTATTTTTGCAAAATCATGTTGATTTGTTGATCATTGAAGCAAACAAACCCTTGATTCTTGTTCCATGCATGATTTCGAACAAAACCATACCCCTCTTTGTTTGAGAGCTGGTCTAGATTGAGGTTTACGTTTACGAAATGACAATGGATGTTCTTCATTTTTTGTTTGTCTTTTATGCGTTTGATCTGTTTTGTCTAAAGATTTTTAAGATTTTTATATTTTTGTGAAGTTTGATTTGTTTTAGTTTTGGTTTTTCTTTTTGGTGTGTTTCTGAGTCAACCCAATCGAGTCCGCCCAGTCGGGTCCACTCGACCATGTAAAAAAAATTTCAGATTTGTCTTTAGGCTTTGTTTGGATTTTTTTTATTGAATTTTTTGTTTAAGGATGTGTTTGGCAAGACCTATTTAATTTTTGGGTAGTTTTTATTCCACGAAGTCTATATATATATATATATATATATATATATATATAAAGTGTTTTTGTGTGTTACATACAACCAAGTCTCTCAAAAATAAAAAAATAAAATATCTTCTTAAAGAAAATAAAATACATGGTATCTTTTATTTTTTATCATTCATCTTAGATTTAATAATCAATTTATTAAATCCATTAGAATTTGACCAATATTCCAACATTCACCAAATTTTTAATTTATGAGGATTAATGGTTAAATATTTTGGTATAAATGTTGGACCTCCAAGCGAAACTGATATTTAAATATTAGGAGTTGACCAGAAAATTCTCAGAATTATTTTAAATATTCATCAATTTTAATTAGGAGTATTTTTCACCGTAATATACAAATTATTGAAAACCTTTTCATAAGAATTTATTTGGGTATACGAGACCATAATAAATTCTTAACACCAGATTTATTCACACGAATAAATCTCAATCTTAAGCCACAATGATTAGTACTTAAAAGTGCATTTTCATCAATGTTTTATATCATCATTTTGCACTTGAAGTATCAAGAACTCCTTAACTAAAGCATGTTTTATAATAACATATCTAATAATATAAGATACCTTTAATTTATGGTAAGTGTACATCTTAAATGCAGCTCTATCTCATAAATAAAAGAATTGATTGATGAGTTGAAGTACTGAAATTGAAAGGATAAAGAGATGGCCAAACTTAGAAAAGAGACGTTGGTGCAGTCCAAACTAGAACCTTGTTCGATAATCAGGTCATATCTGGAGCTGTAGATCTTGGATTTAGGTCTACTTTATATGGATGGAAAGGTAAGACATAGGCCTACAACTTTCATGAGAAGCCCAAGATATAGCAACAAGGCCGTTTTCAAGTCCAAATTATAGCAACAACGAAGAAGTCCGAATCTATCCTGCAGCTCAGACACTGTTTAGTGTTCAGCTCATATTTCGAGTTCTAGAATTCCAAATGATCTCAAAGTTTTACCCTAGAAAGATGAGACAATTTCCTAGAAATTTCATGATTGAAGTCTGTTCAAATTATGACGTTATCAATGACGTTTGTGGCAGACAAGAAGATAAGAATTGTCATCAAGTCAAGATGTGGCCACCCATTCAGTCAACAAATCAATAGTTCTGAATTTTAGCCTATAAAAGGAGGCATTTGCCATGTATTTAGGCATCTTGGTGTTCAGATCATGATCATGCTTTTGCTCTCTCTTTTATAATACTTAAGTTTTGTTTATATTAATCTCTTGTTTATGCCTTTCATTTCCTTTTCTTTACTTAATTAACTTCTTTCTCATTTATGTTCTTATCTTGTTTATTTATGTTTCTTTCTTTCATTATGTGTAGCTAAGTTAATTATGTCAAGGTGAAAATGGTACACTAATGGTGTAAGAATAAGTATAACATAAACTTAACATGGACCTTAATGTTGGATACTAACATGCTTTATATTTGTTATCTTGTTCCCTTTTACTACTTTGCTTGTTAAATGGTTAATCTAGATTTATGTTGTGTAACACTTAGTACAACAAATACTTGGCACTTTCATAACCCATACTGTATGGTATAACCAACACCTAAGCTATGAAAGTAACTTGATTTGTTGTTAACATAAGTTATAATCATGAATGCCTGACAACATTTACAAGCATTAGCATTATTCGAATAAGATAACTAATGTAATTATGTTAACAATTTATAATCTAATTGGAACCTCTTTTGTGTGTGGTTTCCAATTGAATAATAAGAATTTATACTATACTTGTTTGAAATACCATTAGTGGATTCTCTAACCTTGACATTTGTTGTTATCATTGTTTAATCCTTACGTTAATCTTCCATCTCAAAGTTCTCATCAACTTCTTCTTCTTCTTAATCTTTATTATTATCATTATAAATAGTATTATTGGTATTATTATTATTATTATTACTATTACTATTACTATTATTATTAGTAGTATTACTACTACTAGTAGTAGTATTGTTGTTGTTGTTGTTGTTACTATTATTGTTGAATTATTGCTGCTTATAATTTATACAATTAACCTCCCTGTGGTTCGACCCTGGTCTTGCCATGTTATTTATTACTTTAACACTCCTGCACTTAGGAGAAGACATCAATCTTTTAGTCGTGTCAAGTTTTTGGCGCCGCTGCCGGGGAGGTAAATTCTTGTACAAATTATAGTATTTATTTTATTTTCTCTTTTCATTGTTCATGTATCTAACTTTGTTTCTTTTGTTTTGTTTCTTTTTCTTTTACTTTCTTCTTCCTTTTATTCTCTTCCTACACGTGCATGAGAGTGTGGTCACGTACATTAAGTGGTAGACTTTGTAGGGTATCCTCATCATTTTCAGAAAATATGGCTGAAGAAGATAAACAATCGCTTCATAATGAGAATATTCGGGTTAGAACACTTAGAGACCACATGAATCCCACAAGAACAAGTGCACCCTCATGCATAGTTTTTCCACCTGATGCATCTCATTTTAATTTTAAGCCAGGCATTATTCAACTTTTACCATCTTTTCATGGCTTAGATTTAGAAAATCCATACTTGCATTTAAGGGAATTTGAGGAGGTTTGTAACACCTATAATGACTCAAATTGTAGCATGAACACCATTAGGTTAAAGCTTTTTCCTTTTTCATTAAAGGATAAAGCTAAAACATGGCTACAAAATTTGAGACCTGGATCTATTCGTGCTTGGGATGAAATGCAACAACAATTTTTAAAGAAGTTTTTTCCATCTCACAGAACAAACTCTTTCAAAAGACAAATAATCACTTTCTCTCAAAAACCAGGAGAAACATTTTACCAATGTTGGGATAGGTATCGAGACTTGCTTAATACTTGCCCCCATCATGGTTTTGAAACATGGAGATTAGTTTCACATTTTTATGAAGGGTTAACTCCTAGAGATAGGCAAATGGTTGAATTAATGTGCAATGGAACTTTTGAGGATAAAGACCCCAATGAAGCCATGGAATACCTAGACTTGCTAGCTGAAAATGCGCAAAATTGGGACACTACAGGAACTTATGAGGCACCAAGTAAAACCCAACCTCATACATCTAGTGGAGGTATGTACAACCTTAGGGAAGATCATGACCTCCAAGCCAAGTTTGCATCTTTAGCTAGAAAAGTCGAGGCACTAGAATTAAAAAAGAGTGGTCAACTAAAATCTATTCAAGACATTGTGTGTCAAATCTGTGAAACCAATGAACATTCAACCAATGACTGTCCAACTTTGCCTTCTTTTAAGGAATGTCTCCATGAACAAGCCCATGCTTTAAACAGTTTCCAAAGGCCCAATCATAACCCATACTCGCAAACATACAACCCTGGTTGGAGAAATCACCCAAATTTCAATTGGAAGAGTGATAACAATAATGCACAAACTTCACAGCCACCGTTTCAAGCACACTATAATTTCCAAAATTCTCATGGATATGCACCTCCTTATGCTCCACCTCCTAGAAGAAATCTTGAGAAAACATTGCATGCATTCATTGAAAAGCAAGAGACAATCAATACTCAACTTGCTCAAAGCATGAGAGATTTTAAAGATACTCTTGCAAAATTGACATCTGCTCTCAGTTTCCAAGAGAAAGGTAAGTTTCCATCTCAACCACAACAAAATCCCAAGGGGCAATATAATGCGAATGCAAGTAGTTCTGGAAGCCAACACATGGATCAAGCCAAATCAGTCATCACTCTTCGCAGTGGTAAGGTTATTGAAAAACCTATTCTTGAACCTTGTGAGAAAGATGATGAGTCAATCTCTGAGGGTAAGGAAGAGGTTGAATCTGAACATTGTAAAGATAAGACTGATTCTTCGCCAGCACTTCCATTTCCTCATGCCATGACCAAACAAAGGAAAGTCAATCACAACTCTGAAATCTTTGAAACTTTCAAACAGGTAAGGATCAATATACCTTTGTTGGATGCTATTAAACAGGTTCCTTCTTATGCTAAATTTTTGAAAGATCTGTGCACTGTGAAGAGAAAACTGAATGTGAAAAAGAAAGCCTTTTTAGCCGAACAAGTAAGTGCCATTCTTCAGAACAATAATGCTTTGAAATATAAAGACCCTAGTTGTCCTACAATTTCATGCTTTATTGGAGAACATAAAATTGAAAGAGCTTTACTTGATCTTGGAGCTAGTGTGAATTTACTTCCATATTCAGTTTTTCAAAGTCTCAATCTAGGTGAGTTAAAACCAACTTCT
>Ga0325414_1000358_pt1 | contig 35620 bp, 20 predicted proteins | sample PopdelMetagenome_8_FD_206183 | JGI IMG/M metagenome (GOLD analysis project Ga0325414, IMG submission 206183) | Populus deltoides microbial communities from Bellville, Georgia, United States - Leaf-PdKOR-R3 | ecosystem: Host-associated > Plants > Phyllosphere > Phylloplane/Leaf | place: USA... | reverse complement strand
TCAGGGAACAGATCTCTCCAGAGCCCTAAGACAAGGGGTTTAGAAGTACCTGGACCTTGAACACCAGCTAGAAGGTCGAAAGCCCAGTTGATATCATCTGAGAAGGCAGAGGAATTCAAGAGGGAAAGGCATAGACCCTCTTTTCTTTCTTTATGGTGGCTGCAGATTTTACTCTTGGTGAGAAGAGGAGTATTTATGCTCTATAATTATTCTTATTTGCATTTAGGCCCCATTTTCTTTAAATATATTAGTTTTTCCCCCACTTCTTTTTAGTTTAGTTTATTTTCTTTAATTAAATCCAGCTTTAATTTTCCCAGGATTTACAAGAACGCTATGCGGAACAAAAGACAATGAAGTTTTTTATAATTTATATAAAAATCACAAAAAATAATTCAAAAGACTGCTACGGCGGTAAAGTCAAAATTTATCAATCCTAACCAATTTTGCTTGAAATGAGGAAAAATCATCTTTGATATCCATAAAGTGAATATATCCTTTGCAATCCCAATTTGAGAAATTCAAATTACCGCTATGACGGTAAAGTCAAAATTTATCAATCCTAACCAGTTTTGCTTGAAATGAAGAAGGCCATCTTTGATATCCATAAAGTGAATATATCATTTGCAATCCCAATTTGAACCTAATAAGAGTCCTTCTTTCAAAAAAAACCCTGACCTGGATCATACCCCGCATTGGGGGTAAGTGAGAAATGTTTTTGATGGCTGAAAAAGTGGAGACCACAACAAAATTGGTAGCAAGAGATTATTAGACCCTAAGTCCTGGAAAGAGCTAAAATAAAGTCCTAAACTAGGAAAAATCTAAGGAAAACTAAAAAGCTACAAGGCAACTAAAAGCAGACATGACCCATAATTAGAGACCAGCCAGGTTTTGATACCAGGTCAATGCTGAAAGTTTCAACCTAAAAAAAAAGCCTTTCAGGTAATTGGTTGTCCATAAAGATAGAACTTGGGTTTAGCATTACTACCCATGTTTGGTCCTCTAGGTAAAAATTAGAATAGGTAGCATGATCAGATGTTTTTTTTTTCTTTTATAAGGATGACAAAATAAGAAAAAGAAGTAACAATGTTAAGGATGGTTAGGAAACCTCCTCCTAAAGTTCAAGTTTAAATATGGGCATTGAATCATATACTGACCAATTGATAACATTAAGAATTCTCATTCTCGTTTGGTAAAAAGGAAGCCTTTTTGGAATAAGGGATTTTCCTATCTAGTTTTTGGAAAGACAAAACTTGCCAATGAAAATATAGTGATCATACGGCATGTTGTTCTATAAAGATGGTAAATGTTGGTTGATGGTGATCCTAGGTTTAAAGTCCTTTAAACACCATTTGAGCCCGTAAATTCCTTTCTTTGATAAACATGCAACTCAACCTTTATTACACACCTAAAAAGATCTTTCTAATCAAGCACGTAGGATGAACTGATAAATGGCACACTTAAGAAATTAGTTGTGAAAATGATGATAAAAAGAAAAAAAAACTTTTTTGTCTTTTGTTCATGTCGAGAGAATCTAAGCACAAAACTTCAAACGGTTTTTAACCCTTCTCAAAGTAGGTCATCTCCTACATCGAGTGCCATGATATAACACTTTTGACATGACATTAATGAATCTTGGATTTTTGAAAAGACAAAGTAAATCTTGCAAAAAGCTTTGTTAGGGAAATCGCCCTAAACCCCCCCAAAGTGTGTGTCAGAAATGTTAAAAGCACACAACATTGTCATAGGATGGAGAGTTTCCAAGTTGTTCCCAATTTAGGATGATATTCACTGTAACCACAAAAAAGGCTATACAAGGCAAACTCGAAGCTCAAACAACACCATACTTGGGGGTATGGTTAGGCTTAATAAACAACGAGAGCAGTAATTGTTGCAGGTAGCTCAGGATGGGCACTGCACTTACATTTAAGTAGAGGGCTAATATACGGTAGACTCAGACGAGATGGTGAATCAGAAGAAAAAAAATTGAGAAGGCTTTGGATTGCAAAAGCACCCTATGACAATGGAGCATAAAAAATAAAGGCTATATTTCAAACTAGGTAAGGATATATGCATGTCATGTAACCCTAAAGCATTGCATAAATGTTTTTGAATCTTTTTAGAAAAAAATCCTCAGTGAAATCCAACAAGATTTTGATGAATCGAAAAGGGGCAGGTCGCCCATCAAAATAGGCCGGTTTTTGAAAAGGGCAAGTCGCCCATGAAAGTAGACCATCTTCTGAAAAGAGGCAGGTCGCCCATGAAAATAGACCACCTTTTGAAAAAGGACAGGTCGCATAAGAAAATAAACTAGTGATTTTAAAATGGGTAGATCACCCGAGATAATGAGACTAATTTTAAAGAAGCATGAATGCTAGCTGAAATTTTTTGGAATTTAAATAGGCAGGTCGCCCATGAAAATAGACCAATATTTATATTTCAAAATGGATGAGTCACCCAAGATAATGAGATCAATTTTAGAAAAGCATGAATGCTTGCTGAAATTCTTTTAGAATTTAAAAGGGCAGGTCGCTTGTGACAATAGATCAGTGTTCGGATTTCAAAATGGGGTAGGTCACCCAATATAATGAAACCAATTTCAGGGAAAGTATGAATGCTTGCTGAAATTCTTTTGGAATTTAAAGGGACAGGTCGCCTGTGAAAATAGACTAATGTTTGGATTTCAAAATGGGTAGGTCACCTGAGATAATGAGATCAATTTTAGGAAAGCATGAACGTTTGCTGAAATTCTTTAGGAATTTAAAAGGGCAGGTCACCCATGAAATAAACCAGTGTTTGAATTTCAAATTAGGCAGGTGACCCGAGATAATGAGACCAATTTCAAGGAAGTTAAATGCTTGCTGAAATTCTTTTGGAATGTAAAGGGGCATGTAACAACCTGACTTTTTCAAAGCCAAAATCGGTGGATTTTTTTTTAGGTTCTTGATACTTCTCACAATAACATTCCATGAATTAGTAATTAGGTTCCCTTCCTTATCATGGCATCATACGGATGTAGCTTTCGTAAATCAACATTCTCATAAGACGGATAATCAATACACATGCCCACAATATTATATTTCCATATTTATACACTTACGTTACTTCATATTGACATACTCATAAGTTTGCATTCTTTTCCTAGTCTCATTATCAACATGAGTTTATACCCGAGTGCCGAACATCAATTTTACATAACTAGTATTTTCTTTCATACGATTCTCATGTGATTTCACAACACAACATTCTCATAAAAGAATACCACATAATATATTCATAATATCATATCTACATCTTCACACATTCAAATCCGTGTTCCATTACAATTTTCATTACATGTCCCTACAAAAGTGCCAAATGGCAAATATTCAACGTAACACCTAAGACAAACTATTACAAAGCATCTTTCAAAATATGAACCCCTAGAACGGGCTTTTCTACGAACCTTGATTGTGTGATGTCCTTGTTACAAAATAATATGGATACGAGAATTGTAAATAATCTAACATAATAATAAACAACTAGAAGTACATTGTCTTTACTTTTTGTTATTAACTTAAAATGGATAGATTCCTTATTTTATTTCTTATATGCATTGTACATCTCTTATTATTTTGTTAAGTGTATTTTTCTCACTCACTTACCCCAATCTCTCCATAGGAGTTGTGGGCCCGAAGTTTAACATCGGTCGAGGTTAATTACTTCACCTTAACCTCGTCATCCACTTTAGATAAGAATTGAACTTCATGATATTTTTTTTATTTGCTTTCTATGAGGATATCTTGGTCTCACGATCAAGGTCGCAGAGACTCGGGTTAACCCGGGTTGACTTGGCTCCCTTTTTGTGTTATTTTTCTTAATTAGAATTCTTATAAATTTCATCTTTCAACATTGGATCTGATAAAAACAATTGAAAACTGAATTTCATAATTTATTTTGATTTGATCTCCATGGAGTTATCTTAGTCTTATTACCAAAGTCACGAATTTGGCAGGTTAATCCGGGTTAACTCATTTAATTTTTTCTATGAGGTTATCTCAGTTTGATGACCAGAGTCATGAGTTTAGTGGATTGACTCAGGTTATTTTTTTATGAATTTTTAATTGATTTCTTTTTTTAATCTCGTCATTTAATATTGGGTTGATTGAGAATTGAAATTCATAATTTGTATTGATTTGTTTTCCATAAGGTTATCTCGGTCTTGTAACCCGGGTCACGGATTTGACAGGTTAACTAAGGTTACTTTCTTAAGTCTTTTTTTAATCTCATCCTTCAACATGTTGTTAATTGGAATTTAGGCTTTATAATTTATTTTGATTTATTTTTTATAGGGTTATTGTAGTTTCATAACCTGGGTCACAGATTTGACATGTTAATCCAAGTCGATTTAAGTCAATCTAATATGTTGTTATTTTAATATTAAAAAAATATCACATTGAGATTTTTTTAGTCAAACTATGTTATTACCAGTTGTATGAGTTGTTTTTTGACCTATAAAGTCAATCAGGTTACATCAAGTCAACTTTCACATTATTTAAATTCTTTCCTGCTCGAAAAAAATATTAGTAATATCTAAATATTTTTTTAATGTGCAAGAAAAATTTGAACCGACTCGCAGCGTAGCGCGAGACAATGATCTAGTTAATTTCTAAAGCAAGAGAAGAATGCGTGGCATTATGAATGTGTTTTCTACTATCAGGGAAAAAATAATTTTAATTGAAATTTGAAATTTGAAATTTGATATATAAGCTTAATAAAAAAATTGTTAACACTATTTTTAGACTAAAATAGGAAACTATTTTTTTTTTAAGGAACAAAAAATAAATGTATATCAAGATATTTTATCTTGTACATGGGGGCTTTTTTAATTTTTTTAATTTAATTATATGGTTATTAAAATGGTTTTTCATAAGTAAAGTAATGGTTTAAACTTTTTTAGAAAAATATAATTTTTTGTTCTAGATTCTCCTTTTTCTTAATATGTTTTTTACTAAAAAAATATATATTTTTTAGCCAAGTGGTTTGTTGTATAAAAACTAAAGGGAATCAAAATAATATTTGAAATAAGAAGAAAAGGTATCAAAACCTGTCATCCCTTATTAACACTTTCTTTTTCTTTTTTTCTATAGAACATATCCTTTTTTTATCGAAAAAGATAAATACATGAATACTAAAATTAAAGTTTTTGATAGTTGAAATTAGACCATAAGAGAACCATCTTTTCTTAATTTTTTTAGTATTTTTTTCTCTAATCTCTTAACTTTTAAAAACTGAAATGTAAAAAAATGAAATTCAAAATGAAAATATATTACTTTAAAAGAAGAAGAATGAAATATGAAAAAATTAAAATTGAAGGATAAAATAGAACTACTATGTCTTTTATTAAAAAGGGATTTACTTTTTTCTTTATGGTCCTCAATATCCTAATTTGTTTTTTCAACAAAATGCTATAACTTTATTTCATAAATTAGTTATTAATTTAACGTTCAACACATGAGATAATTGGAAATGAAGAAGAGGGTTGAAAGCATAATTTTTAAACCCGACTTAGTGGTAGACTCGATCTAATGATCGGGTTACAGGTCAGATGGGTTGACCCAGGTTAACTCGAGTCAACCCAAAAAAAATCCCAATAAAATAAGCCTTCTCCTCGGTCTCTTCACTTTCAGGGTTACCCATTAGAAACCATCCCCAAGATCCATAAGTCATAGATGGAGCCAGAAGGAAGAGATGATCCGCCCGATCAAGGTCGGCCCTTGAATTCCTAAACCTGTACAAGTTCCTTTATTGAATGGAAAAGGTGGAATTTTGATGAAGGACAAGGCCACTATGAGTGGAGATTATTTGGAAAAGAAAGAGAGGTAAGCCAAAACGGTCCTTGGCTCGCCTGGGTTTTCATGTTTTTAACTGTAAATGGAGATTAGTATACTTGTCAACACATGAAAACCCAGGCGAGCCAAGGACGAGTTAGGCTGTAGTGTACGCAACCGAGTTAACAACCGGGGTGATTCAAAGACTCACCCCACATGAAATTGCTGATTTTAGCTCTGCAATCTCTCCTTCTAACGTTTACACAGCTGTCGCTTCTTGTGGAGAGAGAGGATGGAGCGGTGAAGTGGAGGAACTCAGCACATATATCTATATATTCTTAACTCGTGATGGGACTAACCGAGTTAAGGTACTCGAACACGGAGAGTGGCCGAGCTGGGTTGATGAGTCAATGATTGTCGCACGAGTTACACCACCTGGTCTTCACGCGTTCACCCCAGCTACTTCTCCAGGTAACAAGAAGTTTATAGCAGTAGCCACGAGAAGATGAAGAGCAAGACAATTGCCAAAAAAAATTAAGGCCGAGTTTACCCAGGTCGACCCGCTGAGTCAACCGAGTTTTACCGGGCTAAATCCTAGCTGTTTTTTACTTAGATTAGACTCAGGCCCGGGTCAGTCAGGTTTCGAGTCGACCCGTCAGACCAGACCGAGTTTCAAAACCATGTTTGATAACATGGAATGCAAGTCATCCACCCTTTCTACCCACGGTCAACAGTCGCCCAAACAAAGAAGGACAAGGAGGATATATACGTGGCTTGCAAAGAAGCCACCAACGCGTCACCCTATTTCCCAGTTATATATATATATATATATAACCAGCGCGTGTCGTACACGCCCATTTCCTCCTCCTCCTCCTCCTCCTCCTTCATTTCCATATTTTACTTCACTTCCCTTAAAGCTGCCCTAAAGCCACGCTCTATAAAGAAATTACAACGTGACGGAGACGGTGAAGGTGACGGCGTTATAGGCATTGGCATTTTGAGCTATAAGAAAGAAAACAAAAATGGGTCAGGCATTTCGTCGAGCATCTGGAAGAATCAGAGCGCCACCCGACCCACCTCCAAGTAGGGTCACTGATCGGAGGCCGCCGGTGACCTCCACCGAAAAGGTGGAGATATCAAGTACCACCACCACCAATCAGAACAGTCCTGGCTCTGGTTAGCTTATCAATTCATATTGCTGATTCTTTTAAGAGATTTTTATGATAAGATATTGATTCATTCCATGATAAAATAGCACAGATTGAGCTCTATGCTAGGTTTTTTAGCCTGAACCCTGAAGCAAAAATGCATAAGGACTTTTGGGCTATCGAGATATCAAGGACCACCACCACTTATGTATTGGCTTCATTTTCTTGGAGTGTTTTAATTTATTGCTTTCTTCCCCTTTTGTATGTTTGATGCTATCGACTGCTTTGGTGGGTAAAGGCATGGAAGAAACTGTTGTAATAACAACAGGGAAATCAGTTTGTGATTTTGTAATTGAAATAACTTCCTAAGATTTGAGACTGAATTGGATACGTGATGCGAGTGGTGTGGAAACACTTGCAAGGTGGTGTCTTCTCGGTTCCTTCTTTCGGATTATTGATAATAATGGCTTGCTAAAGACTATTTGCTTGAACTATTCTGTCAATTTGATCGGATTCAGCACATACTGTAACTTATGCTTACTCACATGATTCATATTTGCAGTGTATGTTCTGTAAGAAATATATTACCACTGACCAGTCATGTGATCTTTTCAATGGGTGCAAGCAGATTGTGATTCGTTTATGTTCTTGGCCTTAGTTTGGTAGTGTAAATTGGTAGGCATTGATAATTGATCAACTTATCGGATTTTACAAAATGATCTATGTTTGTGTTATGGATATTGAGTTAGTATTTGTAAGGTCTTCTGAACGTTCTTTTTTGTGAGACTACATGTTTGTGGGCTACTGTTCTTATGAATGGAACTTACCAACTTTATATTTCTTGACCATTTGTGATCTTTTCCACACCTCACTGAAGATGGTGCTCCAAGAATTAATCCCGACAATGTTCTTGAAGAACGAGATACACAGTATGATGCAATGCTTAGTCAAATGGTGGGTAGAATTAAATCGAAGCCTGGAGGGAAGCTCGAAACTGGTGAGGTGAGTTATCGGGATTCATTCCTGCTGTTTGTTTACTTTTTTTCACTTAACTCTTGATTAATATGTACTATCATTCAACTTTACTGCTATTTATTGATTATAGATGTGCCAGAAACTTTGTCAAATCTCCTTGTTGCAATGTGCATTAACATGGTGCTGGATTGGCACTGATCAAAAGAAAAGGAGAAGAATAAGAAAAGTCTATTCATTTATGCTTTCCTTGGAGTACTCAGATAAAGACTTGCTTAATTTTAATGTCAGAGAGAATGCTTGTTTGAAATGAAAAAAAATGGTTTAGAGAAAAAATCTTTGAAGAAAATCATTAGGTGTACTTCAATAAAGCCTCACGACTGAGAACACATTTGCATGTTTAACAAGTGATTCCACTCGTATTTAGACATCTTTGACATTTTTTAGTTAAAATCTTGATTATTGGCTCTGGTGACTGGTGATGCATTTAGTTGTCCGTTGTGATCCTTCTGCAATGGTGTCAAATAGATTACTGTTATTGAGACTTGCTTGGATAAACAAATTCAGAATTTCTCCATGCATATCTGAATGCTGATATTCTTCTCAAAGTTTTGTGATAATCCACTTTGGGGATTGTAGTGGTACATGCTTTCACTTAACACCTCTACTGTTTTCCTTCCCATTTCTTTTAGAATTATCATATAACGTTATTGATTAGAGATAACTGCAACCTGAAAATTGTTTGCCACAGCATGTTTCTCTTACTTCAGATCATCTTTTGAAAATCCAGTTGGATTTCTTGACAGGCACCTGTAGTTGAAAGGTACGATAGGCCCATGCCAAAGCTGAGAAACACGAAACCTGATTCTGGCAGATATGAAGAAAAGGCTGTTGCTCCAGGAACTCTGAATGTGGCACAACTGCGCCACATCATTCTCATGTATCAAGGCAAGGCTGATGATCATGAAGGACCTATGAACATCCAGCAAATCGCTGAAAAGTTTCAACTTGAAGTTGCACAAGTCCAGAGGATCCTGCATTTCTTATCACTGCCTCCAGAGGATAACAACAAACAGAAAAGCCATCGGTGAAAGATTGCAGGTTTACCTGCTCTGCTGCACTACTGACAGGATATTCTATTGAATAAGAGTCGGTGCCGGGATTTCATGTCCTTCATTATAGAGCAAAACAGCAAACATAACTATTTATTGACCGTTCTTGTAAACAAAATTTTGTACAATAATATGTTTTGTGAGTATCTCTGTCAGCAAATTTTGTTAGTAAATCTGATACTGACCTCCAATTGACACTATTTTTTGTTTGGATATAGAGTTGGGAACTATTTCCCCTCCCCTCAGTGCTGAAATGTTGACCACCATGTTATCAACTCGGGGTTTTGCAAGGCTTTAGCAAGGTGACATTTTTCATTCAATGATGTTGAGGCTTCTTTATGCAATGCTAGGTTAGGACTTTTGCCACTTCATGTGCAGCCGTTGGAAGTTGCCATCCCTATAACATTAGGTTAGGAGAGATTATTTGTACTTCTCCCTCTCGCTTCAAAGTAAAGTAGGATCCATGAATTATTTTCATGTTAAATCTTTTGTTTTTATCAGTACAGCTTCTGATATATCTAATAATTTCTCAACATTAAGACAAAATTCCTGCACCTTCTTACATCCAATAGCCAAACAACCATTGTGATTCCCAAGATTTCATTGTTGAAATCCTGCTCCTGTATTTAGGGCAAATGCGATTGTGTAACCATCAAGATATATTCATTTTGGATGCCAATACAACTAAACCAGCAACAAACAACAGCCCTTCCACCATGTATGAACAAATTTAGAGATCTAATAACAGTCCGATGATTTCCAGTGATATTAAATAATTCTGAAGCCGCTACAAAAATTGACTGTGCACTCAAAATCTAATTTTACCGTCGTTTTACTCTACAAGCATAAATCCAGACTATAAGAATGACTAATCAGAATATCACCACCACCACCACCTTTCATTGGAGGTAGATTCAAGCAAAAAGAATGGGACGGCCGTAAAAAGAAACAGGAAAGAATATTATGTTAAATTCAAGTTGAAATTGACTCCAGCCAGTCCGATGTAAATTCATAAGCTAAAAAAGTAACAGCACCAGCTGGTGCAGCCTTGACAGTTGATGGGACGATGCCTTTATAAAGACCAGCCCAGCCCTCCATCTGCAAAATTCGGCTAAGAGCATCAAACATGTTTTTGTAAGCATGATGCTCAACTCGAGCACCATACCTTGGGTGCCTCTGTAGTCCTTCGATCTGCAGCAGCCAAAAACAACAAATAAAATATCATTGACAGTGCCGGAAGACAAACAGAGTGCATGAATACAACTTGTTAAAACTCAAAGTCTTTTGACTAGCAAATTGACTTAGAACAATGAGAATCTTTTAGCAATCAGTATTAAAAATGCAGAATCTACCTGAAACCTTTTCTTGACCACATCAAGAGGATGACAGACAAGTTTGGCACAAGTGCCAGCCGCTAACCCACAGACAAAAAGCTGAAAGCTGGAAAGGCTATCATCTGTACTTATGAAGCTTGTGGTAGATGATCTATCATGGTTCCAACCCTACAATCAATCCTGTAAAATGTATTACTGTCCAAACAACTTGTTATGTGTGTGTGGATAGCAGGATCAAAATTCCATCAAGTGCATACAACACCTGTAACCTTCTCTCCAAATTGTCGTTTAAGGAAATACGTGTTCTCCAGAACAGGAAAAACATTGCAAGCTTAACCAATTGGCCAGCTGTAAAGAACTAAATTCAGATGTTTATGACCAGCCAATGAAATCTATGACAGAATAGCTTGCCTATTGCCATTAAGTTAGAGGCTGCTTTGATAGAAATGACAAGGTGTCTCTCCAGTTTTAACATGGTAATGCTTTATTCAAGATAGAAAATCATGCTTAACCAACTGTCTCAATCTCTTGCATATCTCCATCTATACCAGAATGGTGAATGGTGAATGGTGTTGGTTAAAATTTCAGTTTGTAATGGGTGGGTAATGCAAAAGGACCAAATAAGCAATTCCTTTCAAATGTTTTACCAGCATACTATGTTGGCTTTTCAACCAAATGCTGATCCAGATCTTCCATTTCCTAAAAAAATTTAATATCCCTTTACAATCTTACCATGGTCCAGTTCTTAGACATTTAACTACAAAAAGAGATTTGAATTCTTACCATGGTCCAGCGCTTAAATGTATCATAGGTGCCAAACTGAAGGCCAGCATAAGGAACAATCTCAACCAGTGTTGGAGATAATCCAGCATATAATCCTCTGAAGCCACGTGTTCTGGTAATATCAACAAATGCTGACCTCATTGTTGGATACACCTAAATTAGGCACTGATCAGTAACATGTAATATTATCATTTTAAGGTGCCTTCAGCAAATAGTGTTTTAAGACAAATGAACTGAATAGGGTGATGTCAATTACATAGATACTCCTTTATGGAGTCATCTTATTCCAGTATCGCAGATAGTTTCACTAATCAAAATCATAACTGGGAAAATTCAAGAGAGCCACGTTTGTCTCTTATAGAGCATAAGAATGACACACATAATCATGTTCTTTACCTTAGGTTCACCCTGTGATGCTAATATGGTTCTTAGAAGATCAAATGGGTATGATCCAACTGTAGCTGTGCACCCTGCTAATGCTCCGCTGATGTAGGAGAGGTAAGGACTCAAATGGATATGATCCTCTGCATCATCGTAAGCAATCAGACCATAACAAATAAAAGAAACATTTTAGGATATGTAAGCAGGACAGAGATTAAACATGACATCACCTTCAGTGCCATATCCTTTTAGGATATATTTCAAATAACATAGAAACAATGGCCTTCACTACCAGTAGGTATAAAATATGATAAATTGACAGTTAGAATCTGGACCATACTACTCTAAGCATATAGTAGAGCATAATACAAGGAGAAGATATCCAGCAAAATTGTGGCAAACCTGTCAGCATCGCATAAATTCATTCTATTGTATTAACAATTTTCAATCGGTTTTATGCTAGTCTACATGTTGAAGAAAACAAAATAAAATGTGAGGTCATTTTTTATGTATAAATGTCTATTGAATCCATTGACCGGTCAAAATACATTTTCAGTTTGATCACAGCTAAACCATGTAATAGAACATGCATTTCCAGTATAAAATTACAGATGATATTAATCTGTTATAATTATACCTGTCTTAGAAGAACCAGCAGCAAATGTTTTTAATTTGTGCAACACCGCAAATTGTATGGCGGTGTATGGCATAACCATGAGTAAAGCTGGAACATTGCCACGCCAAAAGCCCTACAGCAAGCAACTGTCTTGGATAAAAAGCAGAAAATCGTATATAACCTTCATAAAATAAGTTTTGAAAATATATAGAAGGAATTCCCAAGAACAGTATTTGGACTTCAAGAAAATTCAACCAAACACAAAGGCATCAAGTGAATGAACTGTGGTATGTTATATCCACCATCAAGATCTGTAACTATAAGAAAAGCATGTTTCACTTACCTTCACTGCTTGAAGAGCATGAGTAAGTTAAAAATTACATTCTCAAATTCTGGGCTCAGACCCCTCTTGTTACCAAGAAGAAAAAAGAAAGAAATTGCATTCTCAATAACAAGCAGGACATTGTTGATGGAAGAACTAAAACTCAATAATAACATATAATTCCTTTCTTCAAAGGATTATAGCAAAAATATCCAGGTGGTGTTTAGAAATGAAAAAAAAAAAAAAAAGGTCTCCATTTGAAATTCATTCCATCATTTTACTGAAACTAAACCATAAAGTTGGTAAACCGGGACTAAGCCACCTGGGTTCAGCAGCCCTGCTTCTGTAAAGTTCAAATCATAGGCTTAGATTTCTTAATACCCATCTACAACAAGCATCATTAAATCAACTACTGCGTAGCAGCTTTGAATTACACTATGCAAATTAAATCATCCATCCACAAATAATAAACAGAAAGAGAGCATCGTACGGGTAAACCTTCCTCTCTAAATATATCCTTTGTAGCTTGCAACATTCCTGTGTACTTTGACGGTGCAGTCATATTCCTGCGAACCAAATCCCATGAATATGTCGGCTCCAGTTGAACCTGTCATCAAATACACAACCCAATATTTTTCTCAGCATCGCAACTTTATACTTTTGACTCGAAATACAACCATGCATTTGAAAGACAAACACGCCATAACTAACACCAGTGTATAAAATAAATTGCAGCTGTCCAACCTCTTCCCTCTTTTTTTACTGCACAATAGCATGAGCTCTTTTTCATCTAAAGATCAATGTTCCCCATTTCCCGGCCTCCCCCGTGAACTCCAAATTCTTATTCAAGTTGCATGTTAATTCCATTCACATGGACAACAGAACTTCACAGATATACTCTATCGAAAAACTTGGCAATAGAAATGAACACTGACAATTTATTCATATAAATCATCACATCACATTACATTGAAAAGGATAGCTAACATATAGATTCATGAACAATTTACCAAGCCTATTAAAAACCCATCATTGCAGAACAATAAAAATTCAAACTTTATAATTCAACCATTAAAAAAATCAAAACTTTACAGAAAAGAAACAAGGAAAGAAAGACCTGGAATCTGATTTTGATGACATCAAGAGGAGATGTAACGGTACGCGAAATACCACCAGCAATAGCACCGGCAGTTGCATCTATTAACGCCCTTTTTAGCTGCCCTGGTGCTTCTGTTGCAGCCTCCTCCCCCTCCCCCTCCATTCTCATTATTACTAATGCCAAAACCAAACCAAACCAAACGCCCTCTTTCCTTTTCTCAAACTATATCAACAATGATCTAAACCAAAAACATATAAATAAATAAACACCAGCAAGTTTAAAACACTAGAGAAAAGAAAGAAAGAAAGAACTGAAAATGGTCCATAGATTTAGTTTGGTTTTTCACAAGAATTTCTTCATAAACAGATACCTACCTACCTGGAAAGAGTAAGAGAGGGAAGGTAAAGGCAAGGCAGCCATTCCTTGTTTTTTCTTTTTCTTTTTCGGGTTTAGTTTAGTGGTAAACGCCGCCTTATTAGATTTTTTAGCGGCGACTTGAGAGAGAGAGAGAGAGAGAGAGAGAGAGGTTTGGGGTTGTAAGCTGTTGTTATGTAAGAGGAGAGGTAGAGAGAATGAGGAGGCTGATGTCCTAAAACTTTTTTAATTAAATTATTTTTTATTTTAAAATTTATTAAAATAATTTTTATTTTATTTTTAATACATAAAAACAAATAAATTTTTAATTGCTTGTCAATACAGCGTTGCTGTAAAATTCGGAACTGTCTTTGGGATTAAGAAATCAACTGATCCAAGATTTAAATTAGTTTAAGTTTGAATTGATCAAAATCCAATGAGGTATTACTCATATTTTAATTATTTGTTTTTTAAAAAGTGGACGGACTCGGATCTATTCTCTCAATATTTAACCTTAGAATTTTTACATTTTAAAAGTATTTTTAAAAATATTTTAAATTTTTTATTTTTTTTTGCTTTAAATTAATATATTTTTTGTATTTTTAAATTATTTTAATGCGTTAATATTAAAAATAAATTTTAAAAAATAAAAAATATTATTGTAATATATTTTTAAATAAAAAATACTTTAAAAAACAATAATGACCATTTAAATTTATCTCGCAATGCCATTAATTATTTTAAAATCTTGAAGATACTCAGGTACGGCTGAATGGATGCATTTAGGTTTATTTTACTAAACTTCAGTCCCGTTTGTTTGCTGGAAAGTAATTTTTTTAAAAAATAAATTCTGAAAAAAATGAATTTCAAAAAACAAACATGGCCTTCGTGAGAAAACTGTTTGTTACGGGTTCACATAATATCATGGGAAGATATTGATTTCGTGAATACATTAAACTATGTAATAGAACATATTTTTATTTTTATAATTATTCAAAGAAAAAAAATTAAAGCTTATCAAAAGACCATTGAACAAAGGAAAAGGTTATTTTGAGAAAAATATTTGGATTGGATGCTTACATATTTCAATTGCTAATTTCCTTGAAATAAAAATCAATGGCTAAATGTATATTAATAAATTAACTGTCGGTAGCTTCGCTCCACAAGAAAGGTGGACTCGTCCAGCCTTAGACTTTGGGAGGAGGTTTTTTTCACAAGACCACACCCCATTTGTCTTTCCCAAGGGTCATTTTATACAATTTGTAGTTTTTTTTCCTCTTTTTTTAAATTTTAAAAATTTTCAAAACAAAAACAAAAACATTTTAAGTTCTTATCTCAAAATAAATTAATAAATAAAAACAGCAAGCAATCATGATAACTAGTAGTATTATTAAACTCGGCTTAACCCAACAAATCAACCTATTAATTCATAGAATTAGGACCTGACTTGGGTTGAGTTTCATGTCGAACGAGGTAAGAGTTGACCTAGTCAAATTTTTATGTGAATCTCATGATCACGCAACCTCCAAGCAAGATTGATATAATCTCGGAAAGTGAAAATTCAAGTTTGATAAAAAATATGATACGGAGATGATCTGAACCAAAGCACCAACAGTATTACGCTCGATGGTGTAAAACTATACAGTAGATTCAATGATGCTAAAATCTAAATTTTCTTATTCAACTTCCTCTTAGATCGTATCAAATTCGATCCCATAAATCAATGTGCAACCTGATTAATCAGGTCCAAAACCAAATAAGATTCAATTTGATTTTTTTATATAAAAAATCTAAAATAATATTATTTTTAATTCAAATTAACTCTTTAATACCTAGTTGAATCTCGTAAGTTTGATTTGTTTTTTATAATTCTCCACAAAAGTATGATTATAGTTTTAATTTTGCCCCTTTATCCATTTTCGTCCATTCCATCGTGACATAGTCTAACAAAATACATAAAAGCAATCTATTTATCAAATCAAATTAAAAAAAAAAAAGTGTATTGCATCCGTTATATTATGTTGAGATCACATGAATTGATTAGATTATCGAATGCCTAAATTAAAGTATTCCTCTCAGATTGGATGTCCTTTCCATTTATCGAAAGCATATGGTAAAATATTTCGAGAATACCGACCGACTGTACCTTCTTCTCTTGTCTTTGCATCTATCTTCTTTAAAAATATGTCAATGAGATGCTATGAAAATTGAAGAAAATGGTACGAAATGACTGGGATGACTTTTCTATCGCTGACCTGCCCAAAAATAACCTAGAAGATATATATATATATATATATATATATATATATATATATATATATATATATATATATATAATTTTTCTTTTTCTCTTTCTTTTTTTTTTTCAAAGTCACCTTTCGTCACCTGCCGACCAATTTTCTCCATGGTTATATTTCAAGGATTGACCCGGTAATTTTTTGTTTTAAAAAAATTATTTTTTAAGTTTATAACTAGATTTTGAATGGGTTAATTGGAGATCGACTTGATTTAAGTCAACACGGATCTTTAACGGAATTTATTGAGATTTTTACATCTCTTATTATATTTCAACTCAAACAAATCTAGAACTCGAATCAATCAATGTGGTCGGTTGAAGTTTTATATCTATGTTTTGGTTACCTTTTATTTATCCTAAATCATCTTCTATCGTAATCATGACTTTGCCCCCTAAATGTTAAATTTACAATAAACAAGTTAAAATATTAACTTTTTTAGGTTATTGTGTTACTTTATAATATATTTTGTGACTATTTGTATCCCTAAAAGTTAAACAATAAACACACCATAATTTTCTTATCCTTCTTCAAATCTGTATTGTAGAATTTTAATGTCAGCTGTGCAATCAATACAGTACAGGGATAACTATATATATATATATATAGGTGCCTACAACGTCCCATTCAAATTTTTTTCACATAAAAAAATAAAAAAAAATAAACTAACAAATATTAACTTAAATAATATGTGATTTGAGATATAAGATTGAGATAATCATAAAAAAAATCATAAATTTTAAGAATAAAATTAAAAAAATTAATATAAAAAAGTAACTTCGAAAAAAACTCTAAATCAATACAAGTTAATTTGAACCAAGCTGTTACCCGTGATATGAAATTAGGATAAAAAAATATATTTTAAAAAAACTTAACAAAAAAAACCGAAGTTAAAGAAAAAAATAAAAAAACTCAAGTTAATGTGAATTAACTTGACTAACCCGTACTCAGGGTTGACTCTACATTAATTGAAAAAAAAAATTAATATCATATAAAAAAATTGAGAAAATAAAAAGTCAACTCGAGTTAACTTAACTAACTTAGGATATTAGATCAATATCATAACCTGATTTTGGATTTATTTTTTTACTTTTTTTAAAATAAAAAAACACCAAAAATAGCAATAAATAAATAAATATTTTTGACGTAATTGTATTGTTTTGATATTTTCAACGTCTTTTTAAAAGAATTAAAAATTCAAAATCTTACTCTCGATGTGCTTAATTTTTAATGCGTTCATTTCAAAATCATTAATTAATTTTATTATGTTGATGTTTTTTTTTTAAATATCAAAATATAAAAAAATAAAAAAATAACAAAAAATATTTGATTAAGAAGACAAAAAATACAAAGGAAGAAAAATGAAGTACCACTAGTATTTTAGTTGCTTGGAAACAAAAAAAAAATTAAAAAGAAATAATTTTAGGAGAGCATGAAAAAAGAAGAAGTTAAAGGCTATCTCAACCACCAAAAGACCATACACAATTACCACTCTCTCTTAAAAATCACCGAGCACAGAAAAAGTGACCTTCCCTCTAGATGAAAAACAAAAAGCCTTCTCTCCCTTACAGCTTCTAGTCTTCCAACACTTGGCCACACCAGCCTTTTTCCTCTGTCATCCGTGAGCACCAGTAGAGGTGTTTTCAGCATCAGTAATCTAAACCCAAGTCACTCCAAATCCTATCCAAATTAATTTATGTATATAAAGAAAAATTATAAGAAAATTATTTTTTTTTCTAATTATTATGGCCGTAGTGATCCTTCTCTCATCAAACTAAGAATTCAGTTTTTTATTTTGAGTTTTTGGATTTAAAAAATATAAAAGTAGCAAGTAAGTGATTTCCCCTTATGTTACTTTTAATTATGACTTGTTTATAGAAGGATTAAAAGAGAGAGAGAGAGATTAGGGTTTATAAGGATTAGAAGTTTATGTTGTTAAGATTTATTTATGATTATTAAGGGTTTAATGTTAGGTGATTAATTATGAGTTGATTTGTTTAAATTAATTTTTATGGGTTAAGAAATTCATTTTAACCTGGCTGGAAAATCTGGACATAATGGTCTTGAGGTTGAAGATGACCAAATATTATTTTGGTCCTTGATTTATGAAAATTTTAGTTTAGCCTATATACTTTGGAAAAATTACAATTTGACCCCTAAATGTATTTTGAGATTCTGGATAGTGTTATTATGAGGTTAAGGACGATGAATCTCAGTTTGATAATTGATTTGGAATATTTTCAGTTTGGTCCCTCAATTTTGGGAATTTACTTTTTAGTCCCTAAAATTTATAAAAATTACAGTTTGGTCCCTGTTTTGTTCTAGACAGAATTGAGGATGGTTTATGGGTGAAATTTCAGTATGGTTTTGTACTTACAGTTTGGTCCAGTTTTGGTAAAATTACGTTTTGGTCCCTGTTTTGGATAATTGTCGTTGTAGTCCCTAAACCTAGGAGACTAAACCTGGTTTTCTTTTATGCATTGGAATCTTTTATTTGTGTTGCTTTGAGTTGCTTTTGAGTATATTTCGTATATTTATTGTAGGTTCTCCTAACGATCCTCAATAGGTTTTTCGGGTCTTTCATCTGATATTCCTTTAGTTTTATATTTTCCAGGTGAGTGGGATAATCTTTAATATGCATATATTATAAATAAATATGTATGTTGATTATACGATGAGTACAACTAGTTAATTTCTTGAATATTTATATATGTTGCTTTATTTTCCGAGTACTCATTTATTCTTGAATTTGCACTCGCAATCTGTCGAACTAAATTTTATTTGATATGATATACATTTCTTTGATGATTCTGTAAATATCTATTATGCCTTGATATAGAACTTGCCAGTAACTCTATGCTAACGGAGAGTAGTTAGCCTATGTGCACATAGTATTTTGTATACCTAGCTGGTGAGAGAGGCATCAACCTGTGATGACTGATCATCCCACAGTGGTCACCTTCGGGTGTCATCTGATCTCTGACATGTATTCCACTACTTTATGATAATATGTTTAGTATGTATATGTATATGTATACCAAAATAAATAAACTTGCAAACTATTAATATCTAAAATGTATATTAAATATTATTCTCTCACTGAGTTGGTTAAACTCACCTCTCATTCTTAATATTATTTCAGGTTCTTAGTTTCTTAATAATTTTTAAGATTATTTTGAATGATAGCCCTTAATAATTAAGTTGAAGTCTTATTTACAACTTTAGTTTGGTTGTCTGTTTGTGGGTGACAAATAGTAGAAAATAAAAGTTTAGTCCATAACTTACCCCACCAAACCTTCCAAAATTAACTAAAAAACTTAATATCTTGATCATACACAATGCTCCTAAGAACACTATGTAGCCGAATGACCTCTCTAAAGAAAAGGTTTGCGATATTGTTGTAACATCAGTTTTATAGCAAGCAATGAAATGTGTCATCCTAGAAAATCTATCCACGACAAAAAATATGAAGTCTCTTCCTTTCCTAGACCTAGGTAAACCCAAAATAAAATCCATAGAAATATCAACCCAAGGTTCCTTAGGAACATGTAAAGGTGTATATAACTCACGAGGCTTTACTCTAGATTTAGCCTGTCTACAAGTTATGCATCTCTATCACAAATTCTTTGCACATCTCTTTTCATGTTAGACCAATAAAAATGTTCATGTAAAACTTCTAAAGTCTTAGCAATTCTAAAATTTTGGAACCTTTTCTATAAGCTTTCCTTACAAGCAATTCATAGAATAATTAGGCACACATAATCTATTCTCCTTAAACAAAAATCCATCATGCCTAAAAAATTTGTCATTGGCCAAAACTCTACACTCAACATATATGGTACCAAAATCATTATCATCAGGATATAATTCTTTAATATACTCAAATCTTAACAATTTAGTATTTAGAGTATTAAGAAGAACATACATTCACAACAAAGCATCTTCAACTATATTTTCCCGACTTTGCTTGTACTTAATCACATATAGGAATGTCTTAATAAATTCAATCCACTTGACATGTCGTCTATTTAACTTACTTTGGCTTTTTCAATGTTTCAATTATTGGTGATCCGTATATATCATAAACTCCTTTGGCCAAAGATAATGTTGTCAATTTTCCAAGGCCCTTACTAATACATATAACTCTCTGTCATAAGTTGGACAATTAAAAGCTGCACCATTAAGTTTTTCACTAAAATAAGCAATGGGTCATTTCTCTTCATTAGAACTGCGCCAATACTTATTTCTAAAGCATCACATTCAATCTCAAAGGCTTTATTAAAATCAGGTAAAGATAACAAAGGTGCCAAAATTAATTTTGATTTCAACAAATTAAATGCATTTTCTTGTTCTTCACCCCATTTAAATCCTACTGATTTCTTAATTATTTCAGTCAATGGTGAGGCTAATGTATTAAAATCTTTAACAAACTTCCTGTAAAAACTAGTCAAACCATGGAAACTTCTAATTTTTGTGATTGATTTGGGCGTAGGCTATTCTTATATAACCTCAACCTTAGCCTCATCCATCTTTATGCCTTTTGTACTAACAACATAACCAAGAAATATAATCTTATCCAAATCAATCACACTTCTGTAAAAGTCACACTTCTGTAAATTAGCATATAAAGATTCTTTTCTAAGTACTTCAAGAACTTGTCTTAAATGTCCTATATGCTCATCTAATCTTTTACTATAAATGAGTATATCATCAAAGTATACAACCACAAACTTACCAATAAATGCACGAAAAACTTGATTCATTAATCTCATAAAGGTGTTAGGTGTTTGGTATTGTGGTAGCTTTTGTGGTTATGGTTTTAAAAAAGTAAGTTTTAAAAACTAACTTTTAGTAGTGATTGGTTTGATTAAAATATTTGTTTGATTAAAACTATGGTTGAAGTTGTTATCTAGCCAAAAGCATGTCCAATGTGTTTGGTTAAAACTATGGTTGAAATTGATGTTATAATAAAATGACAAAAAAAAAACATGTAGTAATTTCTTATTTTGCAATTGTAATCTAAGCTTTGTGATCTACATCTTATCAGGAAATTCATTCAAACTTGCCAAAAAAAATTTGGTCTTTTGTTGCTAGCATCAAGCACGCTTGATGTGGATTTATGCAAATTCAAACTCTCTAAACTCTTAAAGACAATTCGTATCTCTTCCGTTTATACAGTTGTTTCTTGAACTAAGGAAAATTTTGAAAGTTGTTTTGGTCTATGTGTTTTATCGATAATAAAAAAAACTAAGATTGTGCAAAAACACAGGATGGGTGTTTCATTGGAAGCCTGTAAAAGTTGCTTCATCAAAACCTGAGGTCAAACCTCATTTATTGGTGGGTCCTATGAACCAAACCACATGTTTATTTTGTAAACAAACACCATACAATTGAGGTTGGGTAAAAATGCAACAGCTGCCGCCAAAACAAACGGCCCCTAAGTCTAAAAGGTATAACTAACCACTCATGCAAACCATATTTAATTTTAAAAGCAATTTTCCATTCATTACCTTCATTCATCCTAATTTGATGATAACCATTTCTTAAATCAATTTTAGAAAAAAAATTAGAACCATGTAATTCATACAACATATAATCTAATCTAGGGATAAGATGTTTATTGCAATGTCGCGGTCGCATAAATTAATTACCTTAACTTAAAACATAACACACAAGATAGTATAGAACAAGCAAGGGGTCAATCCTACGAGGAAGGTTCAAGTCAGATTTTTATGCTATACGTTATACAATTGGGGGATTTGATTTGTGATTATCTAGACTATGACAAAATCAAACAATCAAGCAAAAATTAAACAAAACCAAAATTTATCAAGAAAACAACCTTGGTCGCAAGTAAACATCCACCTATAGAAATCAAAATTGATCATAAAAACGAGACGTCAATTTATACTCTGAATATCTATCTTTTCTTATGTTGATTAGTTAATAGATCTGTTGTATAACTAATCCTAACCATCAAACAATCACAGTATTCGCACTAGTAATTTAATTCAATGGCAGCCTTAAGAATTAGATGAGTTGATTAATCCAGACAACATAACTATCCGTACTCCATGTTTGATTTGATCAATCGAATGTTCTTCCTAAGATTACTAATTTGGATCCGCCACAGTTATTAATTTTAGTTGCTTCACAAGTTTATATACCACAATTCCGGTTTATGGAAGAAAGAGTTTGTGTTCCTCTCTTTTGGCTATCCCCCTCTCTTTTCCTCTTTTCCTTCTCTCTTTCTTTTTATACCCTAGGAAACCCTAGTCTCTATTTTACAAAATAGTCCTCCTTTAAGTAGACAGTTTACATTTAAGTACTTCAATAACTATTTTCCTAAAAAAAAAAGAAATAGCCTTGCATGAAATATTTAAGCTTTGACTTAGAGGAGCTAAATTTTTGATATAAAAACTTGGATGTCAGTTTGGATGCTTCAGGATGTAATTTGGACTCGTTTCTTCACAAAACCTATTTGTTGCAGAATTCATTTGTCATTTTATAAAAATCATATCTCCCTCATATGAGATCTTTTTTTGCTGAAATTTGGTACATTGATAGGTATTTGAGTCAGGAATTCAAAAACATTGAGTTTGCATCTAATGGACTTTTATAGCTCACGATATTCAAGTTGGAATGACCAAAGGTCAACACTGGCAGATTGCAAGATTTGATTTTGAAGGCTATGATTTCCATGTTCTTCCTTTTTTTTTATTTTTCTTGCCTTATATTTACAGAAAGGTATGGATGTTAGCTTTATAATTCCACTGGAATCATTTCATTTCGACCTCTAGAACTCATGCTCTGCACAAAACATTGACTGAAGGTCAAATTTGCTAATTACCTCCAATTTACTCTTTTTTTATTTTATCTTTCATCCAAAAGTGCACTCAAAATATAAAACAAAAAATATCAAGGAATTTTATATATTGAGTAAATAATCGAGGTTTCATTAAACATTTGTCTCTTTTGAACAACTATTTTTTCATCATGCATAATAACCAGTAACTTAGTTCATGAAGCCATGACTTTTATGGAAAAGCTCTTCAAGTTTTGAGAGTACCATTTATCGGTTCAAATCACTTGCTTGATTAAAATGGGCTTTTAAAAGCACGTAAAGCAGGCTATGGTTAATGGCTATGAAAAAAAGAAAAATTCATAGGCTCAAAAAATATTTGAGAGTTTCAAAGACTCAGGATCACCATCAACTATTCATCAACTCTTTTTCTCTTGCTATAAAAGAAAAGGCCATATAATCATGCCTTAAATTTCATCAATAAATATTATTTCCTAAAACTGGATAGGAAACTCCATCATAATTAAGCAATAATCATGCCTCACTCTTAATAGAATTTTTGATCAGTAAAAAACTTTTGGTGTTATCAATCAAGGTCAAACATTGACATATAACTATGACACTCCTTACGTTGTTAATCTCAAACATAAAGAGAATACTAAAACTCATTGCCCATTATTTATCTCCTAATATTCCTTTACCTTAAATTTCAATTCGAAGGAAAGGTCAAGGTTCTCTGTCAATCATTAGGCTCGTCATTTCCTTTTTTTTTTTTTCACTATCTTTGTAAAAGAATGACATATAACCAAGCCACACATTTCATATTCGCCTAAAAGATCAATATTCTCTTAACAAAGGCCATAAAGCAAATCAAACTTTTTTCTTTAATGAATAACCAATCTAATTATTTAAAGACATAAAAGGTTTTATTATATATATCAAAAGACATGTTTATAGTTCAATATCCTTTTTTGTTTTGTTTAATTTTTTTACTTTTCCACTTGGTATCGACATGACATTTGTTGTGCCTTTCCTCAATTAAAAAACCTCTTTTGCCATTCCAGATTCGACAAAAATTTTTCTACCTTTAACCTTGACTTGCCTTTAAGTGCGGTTGATTTCTACTTTTTGGTTTTCATATAGCCTTCCTCAAAGTTTTCTTGGATGCCTCCCAGTCTAGGGCTTTTCACTTTTAGCCATTTTTCAATCGTTGGCTTTCATTCTTAGCATTCCCTTTACCATTGGTTCTACTATTATCTTTATCTTTTCAATAAAAAATCCCTCATTTGCCCCTAGCGTGGGGTGTGATCCATGTCAGGATTTTTATTTTGAAAGAAGTATTCGACCAGGCTAAAAAAATAGGGTTGCGAGAGATATATATTTCAAGAATTATGAAAGAAAGAAACAAAGATGACCTTTTCGCATTTCAAGCAAGGTCAGTTAGAACTAATAAATTTTGACCTTGTCCCTTGTAATGATTTGGACTTGTAAGAAATCATGATTCACGAGTCAATAACTACCAAATCCACTACTTGTCGTGATGCATATTGCTAAAACTTAGCAACATGATGTGTGGTTCAATTCATGTGCGAGTTCAAAAAAAAATTTGGTCACCCCATATTTGTTTATCATGTCATTTTAATGAACATTGAGTCATTTCTACAATCAAAACACATTTAATCTTTTAGGATTGATTAGCCTTAATTTTGTATGTTGGAGTTTGATAAAAATATTTTGTTAAACATCTCTTGATTTTAGAACAACATAGAGGCAAGAAAAAGACATTTCATTAAAAGGATGAGGTGTGATCCCAAAACAAAAGTGTTGAATAGCAAAATTCTGTAACAAAATCATTAACAATGCGACACCCTAATCAGCTTCTCCAACAATCATTGGTGTTTTTTCATCGCTTATTGATCATTGTTATGCTCGTGATGATCCAGTAAGAATATGGTCTATGACATCATCCTTCACAAACTCAATTTTCTTAGTGCTCACCATCTTCCGAACTTGATACTTGAATTTTTTGTAATTTTCAGTCGATTGGCTAGGACCCCACTATGATATTCACATCTCTCATCTAGATTATACTACCTAGAAAACGGTGGTTGCATGAGATTTGATGGGGTCAGGGAAATAAGTCTAGAATCTAACAGATATTGGTAGGCAAACTCGAGTGGCAGAGGTATGTCAATCTTTAACAAAGGCATTTGAGTAGTTGATGCTATAGTGAGACCTAGTTGGACCATACAACTAAGGTTTCTCACCTAAGAGTCATCTTCTGATTCATCTCTCATAATTGTTCTGGAATCCATGGTAGGACCTCCAATTTTTTTCATTTCGATAGCTTGTTCAATTCTTTCAGCAACCTCACAACTCTATAGAAATGCTGAGATGAGCTTCCCATCAAATGCTCGTAATAAAGGGATTGAAAGGTGTTGTTGAACAACATTACTATTTTTGTTTCTATTAGTGAAGGTTGGACATGTGTTGCCTTATCTCGCTATATTTGCGCCCATGTCCTCACAAACTTATGGTTTCCCTTCTTTATGGCCATTAGGCTGGTTCGTTTAGGAGCCGTTTCTAGATTGAATTTAATTGCTTCAAGAAGGTGTCTGCCAGATCCTTCCACTTATTAATCTTGGTACTATTCAGTCTTATATACCAACTCAATGCAGATCTTGTGAGACTATCTTGAAAAAAATAAATAGATCAGCATCTTATCATTTGGATTACTTTAACCATCTTATTGTAGTATCACTAGAGATAGGTGTTCAGGCATTCTAGTCTGGTATACTTGATGAAGTTTGACACTTTAAACTCATTCGGCACCACAATGTTTGTCACAACCCATTTCTGGGTTACTTTTCAAAATTACACATTTTACCTTCCAAAATAAAAATAAAAAAATAAAATATAGGTTAGTAACATGGAGAAAGAAAGTCGGGGAAGATTTTAAAAATACATAAAAATTAAGCTGCAATTTTGGAAGAAATTCGAGATCTAACTGTACCCTATTATGCCAAAAAATAGAGAAACAATACAAATTCAAGATCAAATTAAATGATTAAATTTTTAATAAGCTAATTTGATTTAATCATGGGCCAAATTGAATTTTAATTATGTTTAAGAATTAATTTGGATCCAATTTAGGATTTAATTAAGTACAAGGACTTAATTATATTTTAAAATGGTCAAATTAATTTAATTATAGGCTTAATTGGTAGAAAAGTAAGTTTGGGAGCCCAAATTGAGCTTAATTGAGAAAATTGGAATTTTAAGAGACCAAATTCAATTTTTACCAAGTCAATTGATTGAAATCAGGGGGAAATCATAAGAAAATTAAAGTTTTAGGGTTAAATTGAAAAACTTCACATCCAATGACCATTTTGCAAAAGGTGCCAAACTATAGGGCTTAATTGACAAAAACCGAGGGTGAAATTGAAGAAAATTAAAATTTTAATGGTCAATTAGGGGTCAAATTGAATAAATCCAAGACCAATGACCAAATTGAAAGCAATGCGTAAATTAGGAGCTAATATTGTAATTCGACAGGGGCTAAATTGCATTAAATCGAAAGATTATGGTCAATTAAGGATACAATTAAACAAAATTAAAAGATGGAGGACTAAATTGAACTTTGACTAAAATCCCTAATTTAAAACAAAACAACGCCATTTTGGATTTTTAAAAAATAGACAACACATCATCTGGTTACTGTTCATTGCTTCCCCGTTTTTGCCCGAAAATGCTACTCGAGTGGCTATTTTTCATGTGTTTTTAATGCTTCATATGTCTACCAAATTTGACAACACCTGGACCAAAATGATCACCTAACAACACTCTACAGCTAGGCTTGGCCTGTTTATGCCGATTGACACCACAACAGCTGCGGCATTGGCCTAAAGTGTCCAACCTGACTAGCCATTTTCCTGCAGATTTGACAGCTTATGATGCATATTTTGAACCAATGGTTGAGATCCTTTCAAGTCAAATCAAGGGTTAAAATTTTTTTCCATTGAAGACAAGATTACTCTCTTTCACCCCTATAAATAGAGGTGGATTTCATGGCCTAAGAATATAGAAAATCGTTTCCAAATTTGACTGAAAACCAGCCTCCCTTAATTTTTCTTCTACACGAGTTCTTTCTCTTCTCTCTCTCCCCGTCAGCTTTTTGCTACCTCTTCCACAATTGGCTTCTCTGCCATGAACCCTAAGCTACACAACGTCACGAACATCAGCTCCTTCCTTAGCGATTGTCAGTGCCCACCGCGATGAATAGTGATGCCACCATGAACTCCTCTATCTTTCTCTTATGCAAGCCTTTTCTTCTTCCATAGTAGACTTAGGCCATCGCCAACATTTCTTTTGCTAGTACCTCCACCCACCTCATGCTAGGCCAGTGACAACAACTCCTTCCCCTCCGCAAGGTTACCTTCCACTTAACCCTGCCATCTACAACTACAAAATTGTATGCAGAATGTGAGCTACTATTCACGTTCTGCAAATAATTCATTTCTTTGATGGGTTGGATCCGGGCCACCCCTGAAAAAGAGAGAACAAAAAGATATCTTAAGCCGACTTTGGCCCAACCTCTTTTGGGGCTGAGATCAGCCCATTCCTTGTCGAGTCGAGATCAGCCTAACCCTTTTTGGGCTAAGATTGGCTTGGTCAGTTGGGTTGGCCCAGCCCATATATATTTAATATATATTTTTTTATGATATATATTATAATATTATATAAAACAAATTCAAAAAATCCTTTCAAAAAATTGTGATTTTCTCAAATGTTTTCCTACCAATTTTGCATAATATCGGGTTGTATATTTACATTGAAAGATACAAATCCGGTATTAAAATACTCGATTTTCACCAAAATATTTCATAAAAATTCAAAAAAAAATTCAAAACTTTTAAATGAATTTCTTTTAAAAAAACAAAAAAATATTTTGTTTTCATGTATATGACCGAATTCTAAAATGTTTTCCAAGCATATTTTTGATAAAAAAAAAATTGCATCTTTCTCATGTTTTTTTTTAAATGGATATCATAACTAGTTTATGATCATACAATAAAATTTGACCAAAATATCAAAAACCCTTTTACCAACCATTTTTTTTATTAGGGTTTTAGATGTAGACTTTAATATTTGTGGGAACGTAAAACTACATAATAGAGAACACCCTCAGGTATTAAAGATACACGGTGTAAAATAAATGTAATGCTAAAATTTGAACTTTAGAATTGTTAGGATTAAACCCGATGAGGTAGAGACTCTCTTACAAAGAGAGATCTGCCTTAAACCTTAGAAAAAACCAATGAATAGAAACCCGACTTAGAAAAATAATGAAACAACAATGCAGTTTACCTTAGGTAGGGTGCACTGGGGGTGATGCATCTTCCCCTTGCACAACCAATCCTTTACCAGACTTTTGCAGACCATAGGTTTCTAGTAACCATAATACTAGGTGGCGACTCTTAAACCTTAATCATAATTTTATGATTAAACCTGAAACCTTTTTCCTTCCCAACACACACACACACACACACACTTCTTTAAGAGGTACAATGCAGCTCGTCGTAGCCCCGGACGTCGCGCCCCTTGTGATAAAGTTTAGAACCAAACAAACTTCAACTGCTAATATAAGGTCAGTCAAATTATTTCCTTCAACTATTCTCAATCTCTCTTATAAAGCAACACATTTATCATGGTCAATGGAACTGGTAGATCTATCATTAGAAGGTCCTTCTATTGTTGGATCCATGATGACTCGAGCTTGAGTTGTCTAGATGGAGGGAAAATGGACAAAATACTACCCAATTACTGAGTCTGCCCCTAAATTTTGGGATGTGTGAGGGACATGGGCTAACAGTGCTTCCATGAAAGGTTGAGGAGACGATCTCTTTCCATTCTTGAAACTCGGTGCCTGTTCGAGCAAATTTGTGAGTCTAGCTACTTCATCTTTGATGCTCTTGATTTTCTTTTGATAATGAGCCTCTATCTGAGATCTTATTTTTGTTTTCCATCTTTTCTCCTAGTTAGGTGTAGTAGACCTTCTGTGGGGGACTTACATTTCAACCTAGTAAGGGATATGTGCATGTAAGGATACATGCATGTCAAATGTATGAGCATGTTTTTATATGATGAACTTGCTCTTTAAGGGGTGACACATGGTTATAACGCTTGCATGATGAACAAAAATTTTGATTCTTGCCCAAATTCCATAATAGAAATTTTCTCATTGACGGCCATTATATCACTCGTAATTTCTGAATCCAAGATGCTTCAGGAAGGGTTTGCCTTGATGCAAAATAAATATATAGGGAGCATATACCCTAAAGATAGGTTCTAATCTTTTTATGTGAGACAGATGGTAGGTTTACTACTTGGTCTCTAAAAAAGGATCTCTTATTGTCCTAGTGATCACCCTTGTGAAGGCAATATTGGGGCTTAATAGGTAATAGGATGGCACGTAGAGCAATCACTACCAGTCCAAACACTCAGCAAAGAGTTGTATGATTTCATGAACTTAAACCTTGACTAAAAGTCATAGGATAAGTCGTTACTCCCCCAACTAGCCTAAAGTTTCCATGTGCTCATACTAGAGCGATATATCAAAAATAAACTAATGATGCATGAAAACATTACATATGGACATGATAAAGTATGCTAAAGAGTAAATAAAATAAAATAATCCAAATGTAAAAATTTAAATACATCAAAATAAATAAACCACATCAAATACACAAAGTTTAGTCCAATACTGTAAGAAACAATATTGTATCTAGTCGAAACATCATTCTGTCGCACATGGATGCGTGATGTCGGAGGAGGTTGTGAGAGTCGCCACCTAGTTATTTGGTTCATGGTCACTAGAAAACCTGAGTGTACTGGTTTTTATCAAAGATTCAAGGGTAAGGGACTGCTTTATGTGTTTTGATATGGTTTAGAGGTTTTAATAGTTTTTTTTATCGGTAGTCTGATTTAAATATCAGTGGCTTAGGATTGAGATTTATTCATGTGAATAAATCTGGTGTTAAGAATTTATTATGGGCTTGTATACCCAAATAAAGTTTTATGAAAATGGTTTTTTGTAATTTGTATATTATGACGAAAAATACTCCCAATTAAAATTTATGAATATTTAGAATAACTCTGAAAATGTTCTGGTCAACTCTTGATATTTAAATATCAATCTCACTTGGAGGTCCAGCATTTATACAAGAATATTGGTCATTAATTTTCATGAATTAAAATTTTATCGGTTATTAAAATATTGGCTAAATTCTCACGAATTCAGTAAATTGATTATTAAATCCTAAAATACATGCAAATACATATTTTTTTTTAATTTTCGTATGAAAATACTAAACGATATGATTTTTTATATTTTTAAAAAACTTGACCATATGCACTTAAAATATTTTGATTAATTAAAATTTTTTTTATGTTTTATCATTTTCCATTTTTTTTTACCTATTTAACATAAAATAAAATAAAAATGCAACACACACACATTCTCCTTTTTACAATATTTTTAGTCACACACCTCACAATTACATGTTTAGAATCCACAGAAACTCAACATTTAACAATAGTGTAAACACACACTAAAAATTTAGAATTTACAAAATAGTCCTTTAGAAGGTTGGGAAACGTGTTGGAGAGACTACAGGAAACTAAGGAACCACATTGGAAAGCTTCCGGGAATGGCAGAACAGTGGCAGTGCATGGTCTCTACATGCCATCACCACTAGTGGCACGTGAACCCATGCGCCGTCATATCTTTAAAGAAAAATTCCAGTGGATCTAGGATGACTTCCTTTCTTCTTCCTCCCAGTGTTGACAGGGAGCATCGACGTCGCTTGTAAAAAAAGAAAACCCACACACAAAGCAGTTGATTTTATCCACAATTTGCTTCTCCTTTTCACTTTTCATACAGATTTGTCAAGGTGGAACTGAGCTTCATTGTTAATGGTGGAGGCTACTAATTCTTACAAGTGTGAAGAGGAAGGGTGTTGACTATGTGGGTGGTGAAAGCTAGGAGAGAGGGCTGTCATTTTGGTTAAAAATGGAAGGAGGCAACGATGAGGGGAAACTGTGAGGGCTAATCTTGGCTTGGTGGCTGGTGTTGATTTTTTTGATCAAAATGTAAGAATATTAATAGATAAAAAATTTACAATGCTAGAGAACTAGCAAGTTCGTATACAGTGATTTACAAAAGTAAGGAACAGACTCCCTGAAAAAATTATACATTTATGCCATGGCTAACAAGCTAAAATTAGCAGACAATGGTTATGTGAGGAACCATAAATTACAAGGTTCCCAACCTAACACAAAGCAAAAGCCAAGACAAGTAGGCAAGAAGACGTCTTGGGCACCAATTGAAACAGGAAACATAAAGAAAATGCCTTGGGCACCATAAATTACAAGGAGTGACAGACATGCACATCATGCAGCACAACAAAACTTGAAGAGAAGCAGCAACAACCAATACGATCAGCTCAGAAGCAGAGACTATATGGACTACAAATCGAAGAGAAGACAACATCCCATAATAGAGAGCATCCAAAACAACCACCAATACGGCCAGCTCACAGAAATTTGAGGATGATTGCGCTAATGAAAGTGCAATATCATGTAGAATAAAACCTGAAATCTCTGAAAAGCAGATTCAACCAGTGTGCAGGAGTTTTTAAAAACTCTGCAATTCCTTTCTTCCCATATCAAGTAGACAACAATGCTGAGGGAGACCCTTTTCATCCTGGGAACAATGTTTTCCCCCCTGATATTAAGGCCTCGAACAACACTACTAATGATGACCATATAACTGCAGAGCTGAAGCCAGGATTTCACCTTTGACCACAAAAGGGATGTCCAACTACAAGCAAAGAAGAGGTGACTATGGCTTTCCTCATGATCTGGATAGAAGACACAACTAGCATCAGTATCAACAAAGTGCAGCTTGTCTCTTTTTCTCAGCCTCCCAAGAAAAGCAAGCCAAAGGATGAAATTATGCCTTGGTAAACACCAAGGTTCCCAAACAACCTTAACCCATGACACTGGGGTTCCTTTAAATCTCAAAAACTCATAAACATGACCCAAGAAGGGCTCAGAAATATTTTCCCAACTTTGCATCATAGAGATCACTTCTGATTGACCCCCCACAGTCTGTAAAGAGCTGATCTTGAAGAGTAAGAAGGGACTTCCATAGGGGAGAGGAGGTTCGCTGTAAAGGAACCAACCAGATGGAACTATCCTGTAAGTAAAAATGGTGCACCCATCTAATCCAAACAGAGTCAGTCTTTAAATGGATATTCCATAGCTATTTTGCAATGAAACAATGGTTCCTTGCCTTGATGGCATAAAGCACCAGGCCTCCTTCATCTTTTAGCAAACAAATATGTTTCCAGGCTACTAAGGCAGACTTTCTTCTAGCTGTGTTACGAGTCCATAGGAAGTTCCTGCAAATGCATGTAATTTGGTTGATGACAGTATCCAGCATGGGGAAAATGCTGAGCCAAAATTGCACCATGCCAAAGAGAACAGATCTAATTAATTCTAGCCGCCCAGCATAGGATAAGTGCTTGCCCATCCAGCCTTGAATAACAGATTCAAGTTTATACAGGAGAGGTGAAAACTGACTAGCAAGAAGCTTGTGGGGACTGAGGGGGGCACCAAGGTATTTGAAGGGGAAACTACCTATAGAAAAACAAGAATCTTGGAGAATACCCTACTGAATACTGACTCCAAATCCACCAAAATAAATAGAAGATTTCCCTGCATTAATGTGTAACCCTGAGGCATATGCAGCTGCTCCAGAAGAAGCTGAATAGAAGATCTATCCCCCCGACATAACAGAAGAATGTCATCAGCAAAACCAAGATGACAAATATGGTGAAATACACACTTCAGGTGATAGTGGAAGTCTGGTTGTTGAGATGCTATCTTCAGCATACGGGAGAGGTACTCCATACAAACAAGAAATAGATAGGGAGAAAAAGGGTCACCCTGTCGAACTCTACACTTCGCAGGGAAGAAACCATATAAGCTGCCATTGATAGCAACATAGAAGGAAGAAGATTCCACACATAGCATAACAAGATGGACAAAACGCTGAGGGAAACCCAGCAGATGAAGATGCTCTCTGAGAAAAGGGCCATTCCACAGAATCAAAGGCTTTCCTGAAATCAACTTTTATGAGGCATTGTGGGGAGGTTCTCTTCCTGCCATAATGCCTGAGAAATGCTTGAGCTAGATTGATGCTATCTATCATTTTCCTTTCTCCAAGGAAAGCATTTTGAGCTGGATCGATAATGTCTTGGAGGGCACGGCTAAGTCTTACAATAAAAATCTTAGATATCACTTTGTAGACCACATTGTAGCATGAGATAGGCCGAAAATCATTGGTAGAGTTAACATTAGCAGATTTCAGGACCAGAGCAATAATGGAATGATTAATTTGGTTAAGAATCTTTCTAGAGGAAAAGAAATCCTGAACCGCCTCACAGAAATCAGCCTCAACTATATCCTAAGACTTCTTGAAGAACAAAGATGAATATCCATCAGGACCAAGAGCTTTGTCATTTCCAATGCTGAAGAGAGTTTCCTTGATAGCTTCATTGGACATAGGAGCCAAGAGAAAATCAGAGTGGGTTTCATCAAGACAAGGACCATTATAAACAACAGCCTCATCAAGTGGAGAGGTAGACGATGAAGTGCCAAGAAGGTTTTGATAAAAAGTAGACAAATTCAGCACCAACTTCATCAATAGAGGTAGTAAGAGCCCTATTACTATGTTGGATGGCAGAGATGAAACTTTTCTTGTGCTTGTGACTCGTCAAAGCATGAAAAAAGCTTGTACCTCTATCACTGTCCTTGAGGAAATTACACTTGAGCTTCTGAGTAAAAAATGCTTTCTCAGCAGACTTAAGGTTGAAAAGATTCAGCTTCAATTGATTAACCATGTTCAGGAGAGAGATGTCATCTTTGGAATCATGCAGGAGGTATTGATGATATTCCAAATTAGCCTCAGTTCTAGCAACCCTCTCTGAGATGTGACTGAAATGGAGCTTGTTTAAAGTCTTCAAAGGACTCTTCAAAGACTTAAGTTTCCTGCACAAAACAAACATAGGAGTACCTACCATGGGGATTGCCATCCTTCAGAGATTAAGCCGGCATGTTCAGGGTGATCAACCCACATATTAAAAAACTTGAAGGGACGACGATTAAAGGATCTACTGGTACCAATATGAATGTGAGCTCCTAAGTGATCAGAGAAAGTCCCTGGAGGGTGAAAATGCACATGGGATGTGAGCTGAAGGTTGCACAATAAGGGATTAGCCAACACGCGATCTATTTTGGTCTAAATAGTCCTATTGGACCAAGTATAGTGGCAACTAGTGTAATTCATATCAGAGAGGCCCAAGTCTGAACAGCATACTCTGAAATCAACGACTTCAGAAGATGAGATAGGGGCACCATTGTGCTTGTCCTCTTGTGACATAATGGAATTAAAATCATCCAAAACAATCTACTAGATGGAGCCCAGGACTTAAGTCTGTCCCAAAGAGATCTGCGAGCATTAATAGTATTGAAATCATAAACAAAAGTAGCAGCAAAAGTGTGGTGAGTAGACAAGCTACAAATAGAAACATCGATAGCTTGGGGAGAGGAATCAATCAGGTCAACATGAACAGTAGAAGGATTCCACAACACAACTACTCTGGTAGTACCAGCAGCATCCACATTTGAGACAAGATTCCAGCGCTTCAGCCGAAACCTATGCATGAACTGAAGCTTGGATGAAACCAACTTAGTCTTCAAGAGACCACACACATCAAAATTATACTTTTGCATGAGGCGAACCAGCTCATGCTACTTCAGAGGACTATTGAGTCCCTTGACATTCCAATTAAATGTTGCGATGTTGCGGTCGCACAAATTAATTACCCTAACTTCAAACACAACACACAAGATAGTATAGAGCAAGCAAGAGGTCGATCCCACGAGGAAGATTCAAGTCACATTTTTATGCTAGATGATATTCAATTTGGGGGGGGGGTTGGATATTATCTAGGCTAAAGCAAAAGAAAACTATCAAATGAAATTTAATAAAATCAGAAAATTATCAAGTGAACAAACCTTGGTCGCAAGCACACATCCACCTACAGAAATCAGAACTGATCATGGAAACGAAACATCAATTTATATTCTGAATATTTATCTCTTCTTAACATTGGTTAGTTAATGGATCCGCCATATAACTAACCCTAACCATCAAACAACCACAGTGTTCGCACTAGTAATTTAATTCAATGGCAGTCTTAAGAACTAGATAAGTTGATTAATAAAGAAAACATAACTGTTCGCAGTCTATGTTTGATTTGATTGAATGTTCTCCCTAAGATTAGTAACGTAGATCCGCCACAATTATTAAACTCAGTTGCTTTACAAGTTCATATACCATAACTCCGGTTTTGATATCAAACTTAGCAATAGATTGTCTACAATAATAACTTAGAGTCCGCTCTAGCAATTAAAATAAACAATCATAGGAAAAATAAGCATAGGAGAACAAACATATTCATCATATA
>Ga0325414_1000357_pt1 | contig 35636 bp, 27 predicted proteins | sample PopdelMetagenome_8_FD_206183 | JGI IMG/M metagenome (GOLD analysis project Ga0325414, IMG submission 206183) | Populus deltoides microbial communities from Bellville, Georgia, United States - Leaf-PdKOR-R3 | ecosystem: Host-associated > Plants > Phyllosphere > Phylloplane/Leaf | place: USA... | reverse complement strand
AAAAGTTGTAGTTGAAGGACCGAATTCTTGAACGGTTTAAATTCCATGGGAGGTCTGACCCATTTTGTGCTAGACAACTCCCTCGTTGAAAACCCAAAAAAGCTGGCCCAATGATCCAAAACCTAAATAGGCTAAAATGTTTGATAGCCCAATGCCCCATGCTAGAGCCCAGCCCAATGACATAGCGGTAAAATTCTCCGTTCCCCAAAACAACGCCTATTACCCATCACAAAACACTGCAATCTCCCTGTCTTCCGGTTTGTTTTTGTGGAGTCCTTGGCTTGTCACGAAAGAAAAACACAAAGCGAAACAAATGGCAGAATCGTCGTCTTCGTCACCAGTAGTAAAATCAGATGTGGAAACAGAAGAATTACTGGATCGAATGTTAACTCGGCTGGCTTTATGCGACGACTCAAAGCTTGAAACTTTACTGTCTAAGATTCTCCCTCTCACTATCTCGTCACTTTCCTCAAACTCCACCGCCGTCCGCAACAAGGCAAAAACCCTAAACCTATACCCGCTTGCCTTTAATTTTAGTCTTTATTTCTTTTTTGGAGACTCTGGTGCGGTTCTTAATTTTATTTTAATATAATTTCTTGTTCAGTTGGAGTTGAATTCTATCACACTCACTGAAATTGATACTTATTTTTTTTTTTGCTAGTAGAGAACGAATGGAAATGTTTAAATAGGTTTTGGAATCAAATGCTTTAGGTTCTTGAAATTTGTGATGTGCGTGTGGTGTTTTTTTTCCTTCTTGAGAGCAACTATCTCGACATGAGCGTTATTGCTTAAGGTATGAGAGAGAAGGGTTAGCTTTTTGAAGAATTCGCATTGCTTAAAGGTTAGGGTTTTATGATAATTGGAGTATTGCTGGACAATATATTAAAAAAGGTGAAGTTGAAAAACATTACACTTATACATTGTTAGATGCTGCTTGTGGATTCTTGGGTGCGTGATGTTATACCTAGATGGGTCTTGTTTTGGGAATTGATTGGATTTTGGCGTGCATTCTCCACTCATGGAACCTTTGAATGCATAACAAAGCGGGGAAGCCAAATCTATTTGACTAAAAAATTGAGAGACCCTTTATCTGTCTTGTTTTAACCCAATTAGACTGAAAAATAATTACCAAAAAGAATACAGAATCCTGGATTGATTGGAACCTTATAAAAAAGAGTAGGAAGAAGCAGTCAACTCACTAAACAAAGCCTAAAGTAGCGTGATGTAGGATTCAACATCGGAGGTCAAATAAACCCCTTCCAGTGCAATTACAAAAATGCTCTTGTTCCTAAAAGACCTGTGCCACTTTGAAAATGTAGGATTTCTTAAGACCTTAAAGTGATGTTCAAAATATTATTTGCAAATTCTGTAAGCGATGAATTCCCTTCATTACTTATCACAATGCCTAGTTTACCCTCTCCTTCTCTTCCTTGCTGGATCGGAAATTGTTAAAGCGTGTTTGTTGTGTCAGGTTCTTGAAATTTTGAGTCATGTCAACAAGAGAGTGAAATATCAACATGAGATTGGTTTGCCATTACAAGAGTTATGGAAACTGTATACCGAAGCCAATGCCACTGCAATTGTCAAGAACTTTTGCATCGTGTATATTGAGATGGCATTTGAACGGGTAAATATAAAGGTATGTGCATCTGTATTTCAAATATAATCGTCTTGTTGATCACTTTCAAGTAAACCTTTTTATAATGAGTCCTTTTATCATGTTATAGGAAAAGGAAAATATGGCACCTGTGCTTGTTGCTAACATCTCTAAACTTCCTCTTCAACATCAAGAGATTATCTTGAGAATTGTTACTAAGGTAAGTTTCAGCCTTAACTACTTTTCAACAATTTTGATGTCTAAAAAATATGTTAGGAGTGGAAGTTCTGCAAAAAATAGAAAAGGATTTGTCATAATAAATCTGGTAAAATGATACCAACTTTAATAATTGAAGATGGCTAATTGTGCTTATCAATGCTTGGTTTTAGGTGATTGGTGAATGTCATGCTAGTGGGATTGATGAAGAAGTTGCTGTAAAGTATAGATCAGTGAATGGCTCTCAGGACAGAGAATTATTTGCTGAGTTCTGCCTTCATTTAATGTTATACAAGCAGTCATCTCAAGGGTCTGGAACTGAGTTCATCATAAGAGCGATATGATCTTTCAAAAGTTTGCTTGTCAGGCAAATTTTATTCAGTTACTCATTTACTTTCTCTTCTTTTATTTTTTATTGCAGAGGAGGATGCTCACCTGGGCTTTCAATTGCTCAAAGCAATCGTGTTGCAGGAAAGAATCCCTTAAAAAATGAAGAACTTCTGATGAGAAAGGTGAAAATTGAAGCTGAATATCATCTAATCTTGGAGATTATAGATATTTTCCTTGGTTTTCAAATGAGATGTACTTTTTTTTTTGCTTTTGGCGTTTCCATGAGCAGTTAGGGGTTTTGAATGTTGTTGACACTATGGAGCTGGGTCCAGAACCTGTTTATCCCCTATATCTGGTTGCTAGCGCAGATAGGTACAGATGTTCTTTTGTTTTTTTTTCTATAACTAGAAGACAAGTTTGAATTTCTTTCTCGATTTAATATTGTTAAATATATTTGATACCTGGACTGTGATTTGTTGTTTGCTGATTGATGTTTTCAAGTCAAGAGGCAGTTATTAAGAAGGGGGAGGAGCTCCTGAGGAAGAAGGCAGCGAGTGCTAATTTAGATGATTCAAACTTGATGAACAAACTGTTTTTACTATTCAATGGTATGATTGTTGATTCATTTTGTTACTTCTGCTTTATTATATTGTTACTGCGTTTTGAATTAAAACATGAACTTGTTGATTTCTGGGTACCAACAGTTCATGCTCTCTCTCTCTCTCTCTCTCTCTCTCTCTCTCTCTCTCTCTGTTTTTTTTTTTTTTTTTTTGGGGGGGGGTTTAGTGTTAATACCCTTTTGTATGCCCAAGAGAGAAGTGTCCTGAGGAGGGTGAGGTTGGGGATCTCACCTTTGCTTTTACTTGATATTTTTTATAAAAAGTATATTTACACCTGTATTATTGTGCATCTACTAGTCTGAACAAGATACTTTGTTGCAGGTACTACTAGCACTGGAAATGTCGCTCCAGAATCTAAAGTCAACCCAGCAAGTGTTTCTTTGAAAACAAAGCTGATGTCTGTATTTTGCCGGTCTATTACTGCCGCAAACAGTTTCCCGGCAACTCTGCAGTGTATTTTTGGTTGCATATATGGTAACTATAAATTTTCATTTAATTACTTATGGTTTCGATGCCAAATCTAGGAGGGGTTGTAAAAACTCTTCAAGCAGATTATAACTGTGGTGCTATTTGATGAGAAAAATTGAGCTTTGTGATCTCATATAGGATTCAAGTAATCTGACAAACCTACATGACCAAAAACTGATTTACTTCTATTGTTTTTGTTGATTCCACCATTTGATTATTAGTGAAGCATGAAAGAAGTCGTCAATTATTCTATCAATGTTTTCAGACTATGGTAGCTTTATTCAATAGCATAATAGACCGGTTAGTGATTTTGGTTTAAGTTGAGAGGAAAATTATGGTGTTTTGCTTTTCTTTTTCACATGCTCACTTCTTTCAGAGTCCTTTGACCTTTAACTCACAAATTGATGAAACTTTTACCAGTAATTTGGCTTATCTGTATGTGGAACTAGAAATAATAATGAAGAGTCTCATTTTCTTTCAGTGAAGAATAGATGTTTTAAGGCATGCACATTGTGTTTATTCCTCACCATTGCCATCTTAACAACAATATTCTTGTTTGGGTTCTATTATATATTTTGAAGGTGTTCCTTTTATTTTATGTTATATTTAAAAAAAAAGACCTATTTTAGATCATTGTTATATTTAAAATGTAAAAAAGAGGGGAATAAATGGGTGGATTGTTTGTGGATGTTAGTTTGTGTATGAAATTATCTTTAATACATGATTTGAGGAACTCCCTCTCTCCCTCTCTCCCTCTCTCCCTCTCTCTCTTTCAGTTTAGGAATCTCATGCCAAGTTTGTGATATAAATTTATTGCTGATGTTTTTCTGTTTTGAACTTCTGGAATGCACTAGGAAGTGGTACCACCTCAAGGTTGAAGCAATTGGGAATGGAATTCACTGTTTGGGTGTTTAAGCATGTAAGAATCTTATTGTTCAGTTTTGGATTTGTACTTTAAATTTTCAAGTTGGTTTGATTAAGGGACCTTTGACCTTTGGCTCAAGCGGTATAAAGGATCAGGTGAATCCCTTACATTTTAACATACCTTTGCTAAACATACCTTCTCAAGTGGGAGAAGATTGAACATAGATTGAAACTTCATATTATGTCAAATTGTATTATGATGTCAGGTTTAAAATACTTTATTATTGTATTTGTTCCAGTGGAAGATTACTTGGACAAGAAGTACTCTTGACACATTTTCATAGCTTTCTTAGTAGCTGTCTGAAGTCCTTTACCTCCCAATTAGTGATGTACGTAGAGAGAGGTCTTTTATTTACCTACCAATTAGTGATGCACATAGAGAGAGAGGTCTTTTATGCTTCTGTCCACTAGTGGTACACAGTGAATTTGAGGCCAAAGTTTGCATTGCCATTGAAATTTAGTAAACAGACTTCTTTTCTTGACACATTTTCATAGTTTTCTTAGTACCTGTCTGACATCCTTTACCTACCAATTAGTGATGCACGTAGAGAGAGGTCTTTTATGCTTCTGTCCACTAGTGGTGCACAGTGAATTTGTGGCCAAAGTTTGCATTGCTGTTGAACTGTAGTAAACAGACTTCTTTTCTCTATGTAGTTTAAGAGTCAGGTTTATTATTTTTTGACAAGTCAGAAAACTATAATTTTTATTCTTGTCACCAATGGAGAATTGAGCCGAAGTGACTTAACTAAGCACATGCCTGTTATAGATTTTTGCAATTCTGTGGACTTTTCACTCAGCTGCAGGTGTTGGCTATTGCTGACTTTACCAGACCATTGTTGCTGTTGATCACCATCACCAGCAATAGTCAATTTTCAAACAGTTCTTAATGTTGGACACCTGCCTTGGGTGGCTACTGCTAGCTGCCAACTTCCCTCGCCAAACATTAATAAAATACACAATTATCTCAATTTACAGCATGCTAGAAGACAACAGAGACACCTGAAAATGCTTTGTACAATGATTATTTTCTAACAATTTTTTTTTATCCATGAAGCAATAGCCTTAGACAAGTCCTGTTTTATATGAGATTATGAGAATCTTGCATGTTTTCCTTGGCTTGAATCATATAATGTAAAGTTCTTTAGCATTCATACCAGATTCACAGTCAACTGTATTTTAGGAGGTTAAAGTTCTGGGATTTTTTATAGTTGAATTAGTTCATTACCTAGGCTTTGTTCGTAATCATAGTTCTTTTATACAAAAGTATTTCTGTATTTTTAAGAGGTTAAAGTTCTAGAATATTTTTTAGTTTAATTAGTTCATTACCTAGGCTTTGTTCGTAATCGTATTTCTTTTATACATAAGTTTTGCTCTTTTTCTTTATTTGTTATTGTGATCTTTTACTATTTCAGTTTTTCCAGACTTTTGCCTCCCTCATGCAAATCCTAAAAGCCTATTTCCATATTCTAGAATCTTTTTGTAACTCTAGCCATTTCCCAAGAACTTGTGCTAAAATCAGTTCATTCTTGTCTTTGAACTGCAAGGATATTCTCTATGGGTTTACCATATATTTTTTTTTGCAAGTTGCCAAACTATCGATCAATCATTGATTGCTTCAAAGAGGACAGGTTTTTTGGCAAAAAAAAATGATTATTGATGATATGATCATGTTTCCACTTCTATTTTCTTTCATCTCACGTGTTTTCACTTTGAACTCTGCAAACAAAATGTTGATACAATTTCACGTTCTTGTTTTTACTTGGTCATTATAACATTATTTTAATATGTACAGGCAAAAAGTGATCAGCTGAAGCTCATGGGCCCTGTTATACTGACTGGGATTCTGAAGTTACTTGATAGTTATTCAAGCTCAGAATCAGGTCTCATGCAAACAGAGCTCTTTTGATTCCCTTGTCTTATCTATATTAAAGTACTGTGGTTGGAATCTGATTGATTCAATTTACTTCACATATAAATTGAGATTGATTTTGTTTACTTCATTCCAGATGCTATTGCTAGGGACACCAAAACATTTTCTTTTCAAGCAATTGGATTACTTGGGCAGCGCCTTCCCCATCTCTTTAGGTGCTTTGCCCATCTTCTCCTTTCTGCTGCTCTGTATTCATATATGTGACAATAATCAGATGGCCATTTCCTTTCATTTTCAGAGACAAGATTGATATGGCTGTTCGTCTTTTTGATGCATTGAAAACTGAAGCTGAATCTCTTCGTTTTGTTATCCAAGAAGCAACCAATTCTCTTGCTGCTGCATACAAGGTATGCTTGGATTCACTTTGTTGAATAACATTTTTTTTTTTCATCCTGTCAGAGAAAAATTTTACTCCCAGAGTTTTCATTGTCAGCATGCAATAGCTAGATTTGTTACGCTACAAGCTGTGTTCTTTTTGAAAGCTGCTTCATCTTGGTTTAATTATTATGGTGTTTCCTATATGTTTTTTTCCTTGATCTCTGTGTAGCTGAGCAGGCCCCCATTGTGCTCTTTTTAATTTAGTTTGGTCATTTACTTATCAGAAAAAGGATAAATACAAGACCGGCTAGGAAGAATTAATTTTCATTTACTGGTAAAGAAAATAGTTATTTCTATTTTTATGTTCAGTAAACATCGAACAATTATTTTTTGATAATCTATGTGACTAAACTTATTTGTGAAAATCATTTTAAGGAAATATGATGTGTCTTTATTTTCAAATGGTCTGATTTATATGCTTCAAGCTTTCTTGTCTCTCTTGGAAGTCTCTGATATTTCCAAAGCCCAAAATAAAGCTGCTATAAAACTTTTGCTTTATCTTGAACATACTAGTCATTGACATTTGTTATGCCAAGTTGGCAGATAGGGGCTTTAATACAGTTCTGAGGGTTGAGTTGATAATCCATGTGACTAAGCTTTTTTGTGAAAATCATTTTAAGGAAATATGACGTCTTTATTTTCAAATGGTCTGATTTATTTGCTTCAAGCTTTCTTGTCTCTCTTGGAAGTCTGTGATATTTCTAAAGCCCAAAAGAAAACTGTTCAAAAACTTTTGCTTTATCTTGATCATCCTAGTCATCGACATTTGTTATGCCAAGTTGGCAGATAGGGGCTTTAATACATTTCTGAGGGCTGAGTTGATTGAACTTCTAATCTGTCCCCCATTATCTTGACAATTCTAGGAGAAAAAACAACAGGTTCTTATAGGAGAATAATCTGGTTTGTTCATGATGATATATAGACTGAAATTATAATTGGTTGTTATTTTCGAACAGATTGATGTAAGATTGTGTTGAATGAGAAACTTAGTTGTGAGAACAATTCAGGAATTCCAATTGAAAATTTTGATGTCTGGGTTAACTACTGAGAAATTTCTGAAATTCATAAAATGATGTAGAGAAGAGATTGGATGGCCTAATTACCATATTCATTTTCTTTGACCTTTTTTTTTTCCTCTTCAATGTTTCTGGATACCCACTTTTAAGGTGCTTTCATTTTTTTTGGAAGTCTTTTAAATTCCTTTTAAGATAATGATTATTCCCTAATGCTGTAACCTGTGAAAGCTGCTAGCCACTTCAACAAGCTTCGCATTTTTACCAATCCCAAAGACCACTTTTATGCCTCTGGCACCTGTTGCGACCACCATTATTGCTGTTGCAACCTATAGTGTCATTACCACTGTCAGCACTGCTGTACTGTTCTCATCACCACTGACAGCACTATAATCTTAACGGCTTACCAACTATCACCAGTTGCTTCCAAAATACCATTATCTCTAACTTCATTATTAGAGCTACACCAGAACAACTAATGTCGTCATTACTGCTATAGTACTCTTCAACCACTTGTCATGTATCTGATTGCTACCAATTGGTGCACTGATCTTCATGCCCATTCTATTCATAGCATGGTTCAATCTCAAAGTTTGAATTTTAGTGCTTGCTTGTTGCAACTGGTGGTTGATCTTTTAAAACACAGCCCTCAAACTCTTCAATGTTCCTGAGCTTGATCTTATTTGCTTTCTGTTTTTAAATGTTAATTTTTATTTCCAGAATATAAGTACTTCTCTTTAGTTATAAAACTATCTCGACTCACTGCCTATTTGATGTTATTAATCAGTATGCATTATTGGTCTTCAGGGAGCACCAGCTACTGTATTGATGGACCTGGAGAATCTTCTTCTGAATAATTTTCAAGCAGTATTGAACAACTTAATATCTTCATTTTTACTTGTTCACCTTTACTTTTTCAACTGCTTTGAACTATGACACCTTTACCTTTTCAACTGCTTTGAACTATGATTTTCTTACACTTGATTCTGGTTTGTTTACAACTTGCTGCTTCATGATTTGAACTTGAATTATGTGGTGCCAACCAGGAACAAAATGAAGTACGTTTGTGTGCCGTGAGATGGGCAACATCTTTATTTGATTTGAAGCATTGTCCAAGTAGATTTATATGCATGCTTGGTGTGGCAGATTCTAGGTTGGATATAAGGTATTGAAGTTTTACATTCTGCATTTATCCCACAGCAGCTGTTTGCTTTTGTATGCAGTGGCTTCTACTTGCTATCATATTGCCAGTATTCACAATATTTCTATGGCTCATATCAAGATCCAGTACAGATAAATACGACTTGTAGCATATTAATGTTTGATCTTTGATTACTTCTCTTTTTCTTATTTGTTCACTGATAAAATGTTAGTATCACTACAAGTTTGTATCATTTGTCTGTATTTGTGGTTGGCTGTGCACATGCTTTGTACAATAGTGAAATTATTAGTTAGTTCTGGTGTGTTGCTCCTTCACTGACATGAAAGAAGGAAGGCCCTTCTATGATAACTACCTGTCAAATTACTTTTATGTGAGTGAGTAAGCAATACACTTGGAGTACCTAATAATCGCTCCTGTCACATAGTGTGATTTGATGTTGAAAATTCTATTACTCCCTCGATCCCTAATTAAATGTCCTACTTTCCATTTTCAGCAGTCCCGATGCAAATGTCCACTTTCCAATTCTCATTCAATGTTGAAAATTCTATCACTTCCTTAGTCCCTATATGAATTTCCTACTTTCACTCATTTTCCCTTATTATCCTTTATCATTTTCCAAATTTACTAAAAACAAGAACATTGAGCAATGTAAAAATAGTTAGAGGTAAAAGTGAAATAACATTTTTAAAACAAAAATCTCTAGTTTATTTTTTTGTTCCTAAAAGACTTGTTCAATCTCAATTAGGACATTTCTTTTGGGACTGAGGGAGTACAACATAAGTCATAGTTCTCAGTAATTTTCTTCTGTTCCAGGGCTTTTGAGGTGGTTGAATCATTTTATTTTCTTTTCATTCGGCATTTTGAATGCAGATTCTTTGTTACTTTATGCCACATATGTTCAGTCTTTTATGTTTCCCATTCTTTTATATTGGAACCTTTCTTGTTTCCTGTAATGCTTTTAAATATATCAAACGTTTTCAATTTGTCACCATACAGTATTCCTATAGCATTTATTATTCAAATGTGGCAGGATTTTTAAATTCACTGAGGAGTATCATTTTAAACTTTTGATTGTCATAGTCCTATGGACAATAAACAGATAATGAAAGGGGGAGAGGTGGATTTATTCTTCTATTACTGCGTTAGAGTCTCCAATGTCTTATTTAGTACCAATAAACAGTGTTTTTATCCCAAGGATGGTTGATTTCACACTATAAATTTTCATCATGGAAACCTAATACTGGCCTGCTCTCTCTCTCTCCAGGGAAATGGCACTTGAAGGCCTGTTTCTTGACAAAGACATGGGTCGAAGTAGAAGACAGAATATTGATTTTATATACCCAAAACTTGGAGAGATGTTGGATTATATTGTTAAGCAGCAGCCAAAATTGTTAGAGTCAAGTGAAATGAGGGAACAAAAGCTTCTTTTTTCATCTAAAATGTATGTGGCTATGATCAATTTTTTGTTGAAGTGTTTTGAGTCAGAGTTGGACCAAAACAACTCTTTAGGGAGATCAACTGAATTTCTGTCTTCAGTGGAAACAATGTGCTTACTGCTAGAACATGCTATGGCATATGAAGGCTCTGTTGAATTGCATGCCACTGCTTCCAAGGCATTAATTACAATTGGATCTTATCTTCCAGAGGTTTTTCACAGTTTTCTCTTCCTTTATATTGATTTTATAGTTTATTTTTTTCCTCTTTTGCATGTCAACAAATACTTCTTTAACTCTTTCGCTCTCTCTAGATGATCGCATCACACTATGTGCCTAGAATATCATGGCTAAAACAATTACTGAGTCATGTAGACTTAGATACTCGTGAATCTGCAGCACGCCTACTTGGTATAGCTTGCTCTGCTATTCCTCCCGCCACATCATCAGATCTAATTTCTGAGCTACTTTCTGCAATTTCTAAAACAAGCAATTTAAGGTTTGTAGTCCATCAAATCGAGCTTCTAGTTTCTGGTGGTGACAATTTCTGATTCCAGAGTTTATGAGTTTTGTTCTTCTTGTTTTTTTTTTTTTTTTTTCAGGTTTGAGTCAGTTCATGGAATACTGTGTGCAATTGGATATGCTACTGCAGAGTGTATGTCTATAGTGGTTGCTGTAAGTTGCATGTTTCTGCAACACCTCTAGTGGAATTTTTCTTTTAATGAAATCAGGACCTTACTTAAACCCTTCCCTATCCTTGTTTTGAGCAAAGTCCAAGCACTATATTTTCTTCATCATTGGTCATCCTTAATTTTTTTAAGAATACATCCTTTCCATGCTGTAATTGCCCACAGTTCTATCACCGCAGCGCAATTTAACACCTTGATGAACACAACCACTATCTTGGACAATCAGAAATGTACAGAGGTAAAATCAAAGTGGGAAACCCTTAGTATTTGGACATCGCAGAAAAATGTTTCCTCAAGGTTATTTGGGGTTTGTGATGCCACAGACCCTGATGTCCATATCATAACTTCACATGCCCTTGCTAAACTTACAATTTAGGTTTTATCCTTTTATTTTAAGAAAAAGTTCTACATGCTTTTTGTGTACTTCTCATATGCTAGGTTTGCATCTCTTTTTGATGTTTCCATGAAATGGGACATTAAGTCTTATTTGGTGTCATTTTTATCTTGCTATTGTATTTTTCTCTGTTTAGCATTCACTAGTCATTTTATTTTTATATTTTAATGTACTTCTTCAATTTCCATTTTAGCAATTTGTATTCACTATTTCTAACATTATTATTTGCAGATCCCAGGGACATTGTTTCAGAAAATACTTAAATGCCTGACTGATGTTGCTAATTCTGAGACTGCAACATTGGCCTCTTTTGCTATGCAAGCTCTGGGTCATATTGGATTACGTGCACCATTACCTCCTCTTGTTGATGATTCTAGTTCAGGTGGTGTTCATAGATACCAATAATAGCTTGCAGAAGGGAAAAAATAGTAGTAAGGGTTAGTTAATAACATTATTCCATGGTTAAAACTGCAGTTGACATTCTGATACTCTTAAATGAAAAGTTGAGCAAGCTACTCTCCGGTGATGACAATAAAGCAATTCAGAAAATCGTTATCTCCCTTGGACACATCTGTGTAAAGGAAACGTCACCTTCACTCCTGAATATTGCCCTTGATTTGATTTTTAGTCTCTGTCGATCAAAGGTGTGTAGAAAATAAATATTTTTCTTTTATGATACTATCTGCTAGTGTCACTTATCCACCCGCCTGCAATTATTGCTATAATTCTTTGTTGGGCTTTAATTGAGTTCATATTTGTTTTGGAGTTCCATAGGTTGAGGATGTCCTGTTTGCTGCTGGGGAGGCTTTGTCATTTTTGTGGGGTGGCATTCCTGTTACAGCTGATGTGATTCTCAAAACTAACTATTCTTCACTTTCAATGACTTCAAATTTTCTTCTGGGAGACATAAGCTTATCTTTGTCAAAATACAACCCTAATGAGAAATGTGAAGCTAATGAAGATTACCATGCCACCATTAGAGATTCAATTACTAGAAAACTCTTTGAGACTCTTTTATACAGTAGCAGAAAAGAAGAACGCTGTGCTGGAACTGTTTGGCTACTATCACTGACAATGTATTGTGGTCGTCACCCGACCATCCAACAAATGCTTCCACAAATTCAGGTTTGACAATAGTTAAAAAGGGCAATATCTGCCTTTTTATGTCCCGCATATTTTAATTATGATCCCCTTTTGATTGGAATAAGTTCTTCCTCGAGTTGAGCCATATATCTTTCTGAGTTGGCATGCTTACTCTAGTCTTCACTGTAAGGTAATGAGTTTGTGGAGTATCTTCCACAAATACATTGCATATTAAAAATTTCATCATTCATTTAACTGATTTATCAACCAAACTTCTAGTTTTTAGACATTTTATGAGAACACAATTTTCTTTCAGGAAATGTTCTTATCATCTGAATATTCTATTGCTTTCAGTTTCTTGTAATTCTGTTGATGACATGAGGCATCAGTTAAATAATTTTCAAATGAATGCAGGAGGCTTTTTCACACTTGCTTGGTGAACAGAATGAACTTACACAAGAGCTAGCATCACAAGGTATGAGTATTGTCTATGAACTTGGTGATGCGGCAATGAAGAAAACTTTAGTAGATGCACTTGTAACAACTTTGACAGGTTCAGGAAAGAGGAAAAGAGCTATCAAGGTAAAAGCCTGCCTTTTTTCTTTTGGGGGGAAAACATGCTATTTATTATCTTCTCCTTTGATGCTTTTTATATTTTTATGTCGTGTTGAGGATGATGTCTGGAGCTTTTTAATATACAGCTGGAAGAAGACTCTGAAGTTTTCCAAGAGGGGACTATTGGTGAAAGTCTGAGTGGAGGGAAACTTAGCACTTATAAGGAGCTATGCAGTCTAGCAAATGAGATGGGCCAACCAGACATGATTTATAAATTTATGGATCTGGCTAATCATCAAGCTTCTCTAAATTCCAAGAGGGGTGCTGCTTTTGGATTTTCCAAGATAGCCAAACAAGCTGGAGATGCCCTCCAACCACACTTACAACTATTGATTCCACGGCTAGTTAGATACCAATACGATCCTGATAAGAATGTGCAGGTAAACAAAAAGACCCTTGACCAAAACAAAAATTCATTTAGGTTTGTGTTTACTTTCAGAAGATATTTTTTTAGTTTCCATCTCTAGTTTTCCTATTTATTCTAAAGAGGTTTTTCCGTGGAGAATTAATGAAATATATTTATTAGATACAATTTTTCCAAGATAGAAAACAAGGACTTGTTTGGCTTAACTTGAAAATATTAAAAGGAATAACCATAAAACTTTAAATGATGAACCAAACGAGGCCCATATTTTTATATTGCAGAATTTGGAAAATAACCATTTTGTTGCTTTCCAATTTTCTGGAAAAGAGGAGAAATAGAAAACTCATGTTTCCAAGAAAACAATTCTTATTCTCAGTTAGCAAATTCATTTTCTTTATTTTATTTTATTATTTTTTTGAAGATTTCTGGAAATCTGATTTTTTTTTGACAAGTAAACGCAGCCTTAGTTGTTCCTGAATATATGATGAACTATGAAGTTGTCTGATAACTAATAAGCAGCTTAAGTAATGTCCTGTCCCTTTCTCATTGCTCATTGTTCCTTCATCACTTTTAGGATGCAATGGCTCACATATGGAGGTCATTAGTTGCAGATCCAAAGAGAACTATTGATCAACATCTTGACTTGATTGTTGATGATTTAATAATTCAATGTGGATCTAGGCTTTGGCGTTCACGTGAGGCTTCCTGTCTTGCCCTTGCAGATATTATTCAAGGGAGAAAATTCAAACAGGTGATGTACTTGCCATTTTGCATATAGTTTTGTCTTTGTTGACATGGCCTAATCTTTCCTCTCATTTAGTCCTTGATTTAAGATAGGAAGTATTCCCTTCTTGGTTTCCAATGTTTTATGTGCCTCATTATGTATTTACAAGTGGTCTCGTGAATTTATATGATCAATGTCTTGGTTCATGGTATAGGCCATCGTAGTCCGGTACTTATCTCAACAACTAAAAGTAAATAGTATTTATAGCTTAGATCAACTGTCTCATTATATATCACCCAAACAATTTCCATCCTCGTACAAATTCACAGGATCACTATATGTTAAATTGAGATGAGTTTCTTGCATACATTCTCATCATAATCCAACTCTAACATAAGTAACATCTCCACTTTGTCTGTTTGATTTATCGTATTATTCTCATACAGGTTGGAAAGCATTTGAAGAAAATATGGACAGCAGCATTCCGTGCCATGGATGATATAAAGGAGACTGTCCGAAATGCTGGAGACAGATTATGCCGTGCTATTTCTTCATTAACAATACGGCTATGCGATATTTCACTTACTGAAGTATCAGACGCCAGAGAAGCAATGGGGATTGTTCTGCCTCTGTTGCTTGCTGATGGCATTTTAAGTAAAGTTGACAGTATTCGCAAGGCATCAATCGGTGTTGTTATGAAGCTTGCAAAGGTCGGATATATTTTGCAATGATATCATATTGAGTTGATAGAAAATACCTGCATTTCTGATTACATTCTACTACCTATGTTTGCCCCATGAAACACCAATGTGTCTGTACATTGAAGCCACCTTTGAAGGATAGATAGTGAATGTATTTAATATATTATGTTTCATTTTCATGACATATGCATAGAAAAATGTTAGCACGTATATCCATGTGTATCTATGCATTCAAGACTTGAACAGATCAACATATGTATGTGTGCAAATATGTTAAGCAAAGCAGCACATGATGTAAAAACCAGTGGCTAGGAAAGAAAAACCTGATTTCTCCATCACTATCTTAACCTAGTACCTGATAGGGTAACCAACTCTATCTGTTCAATTTTTGTATTCGCTTTTAAATATGAAATTCCTAACCATGATCACACAAGTGCTTAATTATTACAAATAGAGATCTTTCTTTAATTACCAGTTTAACTGTTGCACAGTAAGTTTCCTTACTCACATCTTGCACTTCATCTGGCTAATTACAGTGATGAGTATTATTGACCTGTTTTCACTATCAACTGCCTTGTTGAAATAGTAACTGTTTTTGCGTCTTGCTCACAGGGTGCAGGGATTGCACTTCGTCCACATTTGTCTGATTTAGTTTGTTGCATGCTGGAAAGTTTGTCAAGCCTTGAAGACCAAGGTCTCAATTATGTTGAGGTTTGTGTCAAGTTAGCATTTTATGGAAGTTCCATGCTCATCTTGTTATTCAGCTAGTCAGTTGAAAAATGTAATCTTGTTTGTTCAATTATCAATTTACCCTTTTCTCTTCTAGTTGCATGCAGAAAATGTTGGAATACAGTCAGAGAAGCTTGAGAATTTGCGGATTTCAATTGCGAAAAGCTCTCCTATGTGGGAAACTCTTGACCTATGCATAAATGTTATAAATACTGAATCCTTAAATCTCTTGGTTCCTCGCCTTGCTCATTTGGTTCGATCAGGTGTTGGACTCAACACCAGGTGAGTAAACGAGCCTTTTTATTAATCACCATAATTAGGCTAAAGAATAGTAGGATCTAAAATTGGGGAGTCTGAATTACCTAATTCTTTTTCAAACATAAGCTATTAATCCCTAGTCAATTTTGAACAAATAAACAACTAACGTATACTTGGAAGAAAGTTTACCTTTTATCAATCATCTAGCTGTCCTGCATCAATAATGTTGTGATTTGATTAAGAGTGAAGTGAGATTATTATTGCAGAATTTCTGTTGAAGGTACCAAGAATGAAAATCAAAATTTTTTTATCCTTGTTTGCTACAGAAACAAGTAGTTTATGAGAATTGTAGATGTCTCTATGTGAACAATTTTAGTGGAAGCCAACGGTTACTGATTGTGTTCATATTCTTGCCATGTTTTATGTTGCAGGGTTGGTGTGGCCAGCTTTATCAGCTTATTGATTCCAAAAGTTGGAGCAGATGTAAAGCCATTTACAAGCATATTATTGAGGGTGTTGTTTCCAGCAGTTAAGGAGGAGAAAAGTGCTGCTGCAAAGCGTGCTTTTGCAAGCGCTTGTGCCGTGGTTCTGAAGCATGCTGGTCATTCCCAGGCCCAAAAGTTAATTGAAGACACTGCAGCTTTGCATACTGGGGAAAAGAATGCTCAAATTTCATGTGCAATTCTTTTGAAAAGTTATTATTCTGTGGCATCTGATGTTCTGAGTGGATATCATGCAGTAATATTTCCAGTTATATTTATTTCAAGGTCTGTATCAGATCATCTCTTTTAAAGCTAATATTTTAATTTTGACGTGACTTGCAGTTTTAGAGATTCTTATTCAGGAAATTATGTTAGTTGCTCTAATAAATTAAAAATCAATCGCTGGAGCAATGCTGCAAACATAAATGAGTAGAAATCCTGTTGGAATTGAAAATTGCAGAATCTCTCCCTCTCTCTCTCTCTCTCTCTGTAATTATTTTGTTTGACTGCCAGGTCACTGTCATGTAGCTCCCAAAGTGGCTTTAAGTGATGTAAAGTGATTGAGGGTTGACCTTGCAATTTTGAGCATGTTTGACCTTGGACTTTTATAAACAGTGAGCATTCTACATGCTACGTTTATGTCTCAAGGGATACAAGACTAGCTTTCTTTACCTTGCTTTCCTGTAAATTTCTCATTCCGTGTACTATTCACAATATTTTTGATATTGGAATATCAAAGTTAATTCATGTAATGTTTAATTATCTTTTGCAACCACATTACTTCTAAATACAACTTCTCTAGAGTCATTGTATTCCTTTCCACTTATTCTCAGTAAATGATGTATGATATCAGTAGCCTTAATTGTTTCATTCATTCTTCAGCCTTAATTCCTTTCCACCTATTTGGATGATCTCTAACAAGTTTTTGACACTTTCAAAATATGTTTAATTGCTGACAATAAAAAGCTCTTTTTTTTTTCTTCAAAAATTAATGTCAAACTCTTATTCAGATTTGAAGATGACAAGAATATTTCTGGCCTATTTGAGGAGCTGTGGGAAGACAGTACAAGTGGTGAACGGGTCACCATTCATTTGTATTTAGGAGAAATTGTTTCTCTTATTTGTGAAGGCCTTGCATCATCATCATGGACAAGTAAAAGAAAGGTAATTCTGTCTTCACTTCTACAGCTGGCTTCTAAATTGATTGCAATTGTTGATCCTGTTTGTGTGTTGCTGACAAGTATAAGATGCATGGTTATTGCTTGTACATGCAGTCAGCCCAGGCAATTTGCAAGCTTAGTGAAGTTATGGGTGAATCATTGTCTTCTTATCACCATGTTCTGCTCGATTCTGTTATGAAAGAACTTCCTGGTCGTTTATGGGAGGTAGGAATGTTCATCATGCACTTTTATATGAGAAATGCTACACTTCACACTTAGAAAATAGAAAATTGCCTTTTATTTGTATTCACACCAGAGTTTAGTATTTACTATAGATACTTGAAGTAATAGTTAAGGATTGTAATTCTATGATACTATGTGTCCTTGACTATGGTGACCTATTACTTGAAGTAATATTTTATGGCACTGCACTTTCTTGCAATAAAAGTGGAGTGCATTGCTAATAGTGCCACCATATATGTGACAATTGGACACAGATTATTTTTACTGTTTTCAGTTACATGCTATTACAATTTTCTTGCTGATGATTTCCCACGTAATAGGGTAAGGAGTCCCTCCTATATGCAATAGGTGCACTTTCTTCATCCTGCCATAAAGCAATTTCCTCTGAAAATCCTGTCACCTCTGATGCTATTTTGAATATGGTATCTTCCGCATGCACGAAAAAGGTGAAGAAATACCGTGAAGCAGCTTTCTCTTCTCTTGACCAGGTACTTAATCAGTAATAATTCTGGAAAAGTATTGATAAAAATGATTCCTTTTTAAAATAATATCATTTTTCACTCCATCATTGCCTTTTTTTTTTTGTAACACAACATTCAATAGCAATTACTGGACTCTATAGTTCAAGCAAGTTTAGAGAAGTTCTGATTCAATCAACTTCAGTTCATGAATAATAATGGAAGAGTTTTTTTGTAGGATTAGAGGGAATGCAATCACACAGTCCTGGTTAAGTCCTACCAAAGCCTTCAATCTTGAAGGCGACCCCAATAAGGACCTCCCTCCCTCCCTCCCTCTCTTGTCAAGTCCTGTCAAATTCTTCCAAAAAAAAAACAAGAGTTTGACTTTTCTTTTATATATGTACTCCTGCATGGGGGGTGAGCATATGCAAAGTAAAGAGAGATCAGAGTTTCATGTCAGATTGAATTGGGTGTCGTGATCAAATGTCCAATCAACTGATGAAGTGTATACTTTAGTTGGCTTGCAGTCCATCCATTTTTTCAGACTGTTGAATAAGATAAATTGCTTTATCTTAACAAGAGGATAGGAATGATTAATATCTAGTCTGAATCTAAACTTTCTAGTTCCCTATGTTTCCACTTGAGACATTATTGGGATGTTTGGAATTTTTAGTTGTGAGAGAGAGGAAATTGATGAGAAGTGAAGCTCAATCTGTCCTGGCTGACAGCATTTTTAGAAACAATTAATAACTAGTCTGAATTTAAACTTCCTAGATCCCTATGTTTACACTTTTTAGTAAGCAGTCCATCCGACTGTTATTAATATTAGATAATATTAGATTTTTTAATGGAGGCCAATTTCCAGAATATCTAAATCTCTTCCACGAAAAAGGGCCTATGATATTTTTCTTGGTGATTTCTCTTCCCATTATTCCATTTGCCTTCTACCCAAACTTGTATTTGAAAATCTTCATCTCACTTCTTACTAAACTGAATCCAGACTCATTATGAAACACTATTTTCAACTCAACTAAAGTTGTTGGTCATCGCTTCCACTCACCGATGCAAGGCTTTTCAGAAATGGCTCATGGTTATTGCTGAATTTAAACTTTGTCGAGTTCCCATTAATGTTTGTTCTGGCACACCATTTAGTAAGCAGTCCATCCGGATTTTTAGTAATATTTATGGATATTATATTACAATTTAAGGTAGATCAATTTCCAGAGCATCTAAATCTCTCAACCGGAAGAACTTGTTGATGGAAAACAATTATCCCAAGAGTTTATGTACCAGATTGAAGCATGAAGTTACTGTTTTCCTGTTTTAATTATTTTCCTAGTTAATTTTGGATTTTAATTATTTGTTTTCTACTTAACTTAGAACTTTTAATTTAATTAGTATTTTACTATTTAGGAATCCTAATGCTAGATGAATTCTATTAATTAAGTATGCTTTAATTAGGAATCAGTTCTTTCCTATAAAGGATTTTAGTTTTAATTAGGTATCATTTCCTCTAAAGGATTCTAGAACTAATAGAAAAAGGAATGCTTAGTTTTTTTTTATGGAGATCAAGACTATTATTTAGATTTAATAAAAAAATACTAGATATTTTCCCTAGATTTTTCTATAGTTTGGTCTGTTCTCTTAGAGCTTGAGAACTCTAGTTTAATCTTTGCTAAAAACCGCGTCAGACGTCTAAAATTCATCTACAACCTTCCTCATATTCCATCACAAATCAACATTAATACCAAATCTAACAGCCCTAGAACAGCCTCTAAAATCAGATTCGGAACAGTCTCAGTTGGTATCATAACTTCAAGTTCCTCATTATTGGACTAGGAGTACTAGCATCTCTATCTAAAGGTTATGTATTCTTTCAATATTTTAATTACAGTTTAGGAATAAAAATGCCAGCAATTTTTCTTTGATTGTTTGACTCAATCTCTGTGTGACTCTTCATAACCCTAAATGTGACTCCTAGAGTCTATCTACATCCTTCCCCATATTCCATCATAAATCAACATTAATACAATTCTAACAGCCCTAGAACAGCCTCTAAAAGTCAGATTCAGAACAGCCCCTAGGCTGTTCCACATCACCTTTTCTGTTATTTTAATTTTTTTAACTACATATAAGTTTTGCAATGTGTACATTTCTTCACAGGTTATAAAAGCTTTTGGTGATCCGAAGTTCTTTAATGTGATTTTTCCTCTATTATTTGGGATGTGCGACTCTACTGCTGCCAATAAATCTGGGTCAGCACATTTGGCAAGTGATGCTGCTAAAACAGGTTTCATTCAGATGCTATATTTATGCTATATATTTCGTTCTATTTCTTTGGCTGCTTCATTGAGCTTTATTAATACCTAGTTGAGCTGGATACAGAAGCTAATGCTGATTGTTGTCAGTTAAATTTGAAATATGACCATCACCTAGCATAGAATGTGTCTATTTCAAGTTTCCGATGGCATTAAAGCTTATCTGTGTGAAGTTTGAGATTGGGTCTAGTGAAAATTATAGATTCACAGGATTTGAATGTGAGTGTAGACTAAAGCAACCATATCATGAACAAATGATAGCAGATGCTGTTCCAGTGGTGTGGAGGTTTCTCTGCTCAACATGTTGCTTATATTATTCAGTAATCCATTAGTGTCCTATTGATGTACAGAATCTGGATGGGTTGGAGGCTGGTGTGTTTGTTGACTTTATCGATAGAAGACATCAAAGGGGCTTGAGTGCGCTGCTCCATCTTTCCTTTATGCCATCACTTTTTATAAAAATTGCTTTAATTGTGTCAAATTCTTATGTTTAACTCCAATTTCAAAGATGGACATCACAAATAATATCCTGTGACAAGTGATTGACATCTTTGCATGCATGCACAGGTTTATTATCTATACTTCTATGAAATATTGATTCACGAATTCTTAGTAGGGCTTACAGAAATGTTTGTCAACATTTAATCTTGATGCTGTGCTATGCCTGTATGAGTATGCTGTGTACTGTGCTGCCTCTTTGCTGCACTGTGGTTTCGTCACAGTTATTTGTAAAAAGAAGGTTTCAAGACATGGCAACACCTTTTAATGTTATTGAACTGTGATAAGTGCATTCACTAGAGCTCAAGTGATTATAACTTTTTCATCTTTTGCTTGCTGCATGTATATCTTCATGTCTTGAAGCTTACTCTTGATTGTCATTTATAAAGCAAAAAATGATTAGAAGTGACTTTTTAAATTTGTCCTCAAGGGGCGTGGCGTGATGACAAAGGGCTTGAGATCTGCACAGCAGGTCTCGAGTTCGAGTCAGGGCGTGCACCTTTTGTAAGAGCCTGGGACAGCCGGGGTTTTACTCGCTCACCTGGACCCATAAAGTGTGCTTTCCGGGAGGTGGGGTTTCCTCGAATCCAAAAAAAAAAAAAGTTATCCATGCTTGGGCATTCCTTGTTTCTGAACGCAACTAGTTGTCTTTTCCATGAATCCTTCTGTACTATATCCAAAGCAATATTTCTATGAAAAATACAGGCGATGGTATCAATCATCCTTTGACTGTTTTAATTGATTTCTTTATAAGCAAGTTGAAGTGTCATTGGTTTAATGAAACCTTCTAGTCTGAGCATATGTTTTCCTGTGTGGAATCAGATAATGTGGACCCTGCTGTGCCACTTGAAAAGATTCTTGGCTGCGTGATGTCTTGCATCCACGTGGCACATTTAAATGATATTTTTGAACAGAAAAGGAACTTGATGGACCTGCTCTTGATCTCTCTCTCGCCTGGGTTTCAGTGGACAGGTATTAATTTTACAAATTTCTCTGATATCAGTGTTGCGAAACCGTACTTCTAACTCTTGAACTGTTCTGGGCAGTCAAATTGTCGGCATTTTCATTAATTAAAGAACTTTGCTCGAGGCTACAGAGCATCCTGGTGGAGGCTTCCAAGGGAGCCTCTCAGCATGATAGCGCAACTTCTTTTGTTCAGGAGGTATTAGAGTTAATCTTTAATCTTGTATTTAGCTGAATCTACTTCGACTAATTATTCTGTTTGTGTACAGCTGTTCTATTCTGTATCACCAAAGATAGTTGAATGTATAAGCACAATAAAGATTGCTCAGGTATGTCATCCATTCTGGAAAATTCTTAAGGATAGTTATGCCTCAAGTGCTGAGGCCTCTTTGTCCCCTTTCTTGTTTATGGCTCTTAAGGAAACATAAACAGAAAGAGGTAGGTGGGTTGAATTCAAATAGCAAACAGGACTATTGTGGCTTTGAGAGTTTAAAAATAAAAAATCACATGCAAAGTATAAAAGCTTCATCAAATGATTTAATAATTTATTCTGCTATCAACTGCTGCCAGAGAAGTCTTAATGCAATAGCTGTGTATCTTGGAATTGTATATATTGTTCTTCAATTGTCCATTCGATGCACCTTCAATTCTACTTTGTGTAATTTGAAGTAAAATAAAAATGCTCGTATGAAGTTGAAGGACCTGGGGAGAGAATGCCTTCTGTTGCAATAGTTAGCTACAATGTCTCTAGCATCGCCACACATGCATTAAACATTGTTTAATGGGCTAGTAATTTGCCGCAATTTTGTCATCTCAAAATGACAATTGAAGACAAAATGTTCGAGGGTGTAGACAGAATAAAAGTTCCAAACCCACTGTATCTCTAATCTCCTTGCTAAAGGATTTCTCCAACAAGTTCTACTTGTTTACGGTTTGGTTTTTGTGGGTTTGAAACTATGTTTGGCTTGAAAAAACATTAAATTAATGTTTTTTTTAGTGTCACCTGATGATTTTGATGTGTTGATATCAAAAATAAAAAAAAAATATAGAGAAATTATTTTAATATATTTTTGAGCAAAAAGTACTTTTGAAAAACACCATGCACCACAATACCAAACACATACGTCATAAGATAACCTTTCTCTTCCATTTTTTTTCCAATGTGTTTTATTTAATTGTTTACTGATTACCCGTTTCTGAAATTTAGGTTCACATAAGTGCTTCAGAGTGCCTTCTGGAGGTCACAGGTCTTGCATCAGTGCGCTGGACAGATGTAGGGTTTAAGGAAGAGCTTCTTCATCAGTATGAAGTGGAGAAGAATGAGGAGGCAAAATCATATTTGAAAAAATGCATTGACATCTTTGAAAATCTAGAATGAAAATATCCAAGCCAACCTGGACTCACTCATTGATGTGAAACTGGCAAGTGCATGCTTAAATTTTCGAAGAGGTAAAGACGTTTGGTTTGGTTGTCGCCTGCTACGTTACGATGTGCTCTTGCCAATACAAAAGCTGTCCAATAACAGTGAAGCTGGGTAGTGAGGGAGACAAAATTGATTCAAATGTATCGTACCTGTATGATGATCGAGTAGTTCAGAACTAAAGATTTTACACTGGTCCTTCCTGACCAATTAAATATATACACACACACTAAAAGAAATGCCTAGCGAGCATGTCAAAAAGAATCTAATTAAACTGATACTTCACTCTCTGTTTTCAGAGATCAAACAATATTCTCCTGAAATTCGTTAGCTACACCAAATCCAAGCCCATTTTTCTTTCAACATATAGTATAAATCATTTCATTGCTTTGGTAGGTTTGTAATTTAAGGACGCTAACCACTGTACAAAATATAGAAGTTCAAGTGAGGAAGGAAAACTAAAAGGTTATTTGGCTTTGTGTTTTAACCGGTGTTTATAGAAAACTAAAAGGGGAGGGGGAGGGCTTTTCACTGTACCCGATTTGTTTTCTCTTTTTTTTTTTCATATTTAATATCAGATTTATTAATTTATTAAATATTGAGTTTTATAATTTATTTTAAATTATTTATTATAAGATTATTTCAGTATCATAATTTAAAAAACAGGTTTGACGGATTAATCAGTTAACTTGAGTTTTTTTTAATTAATTTTTTTTTCACTTACATACTTAGATTGATTAAGAATTAAATTTTATAATTTGTTTCAGTTTGTTTTCTTCGAGGTTATTTTGAATTCATGACTCGGGTCGCGGGTTTGATGAGTTAACTCGGTTGACCTGAATTATTTTTTTGGTCTTTTTAGTAATTAGTTACTTTTAAAAAAAAATTCATCACAACATTGAATTAATTAAGAATTAAACTTTATTATTTATTTCAGTTTGTTTTTTATGAAGTTATTTTGGTCTTAAAACCAGGGTCACGGTTTTATTGGGTTAATTTAAGTTGACTCGAATTATTTTTTCATGTTTTTTTAATTATTTTTTTTAAATTTTATAATTTAACATTAAATTAATTTGTAATTAAAGCTAATAATTTGATTTAATTTATTTTCTACGATATTATTATAATCTCATGACTTAGATTATAAATTTAACAAATTGACCTAGATCCACCTAATAGATTCCTGTTTTAATATAAAAATATCATCATAATTTTTTTTCAAATAAATTATATTTTTAATAATTATTTAGATTATTTTAAAACCATTAAATTAATCAGGTCACATCAAATTATTTAACGCATGATTTTTTTTCCAGAAGAAACATTTGCAATTTGTAAGTATTTTTTTGGGTTAAAAAAATTATTATTAAATTAAAGTTAAATTAAAGAGAGCGAAGGTCACAAAGTCAAAATTTTTCCTCCTTCAGGATCAAACTTTATTCCAGAAGTATTTTCTACTCTAGCCACCACGGCTGCATCAAGAACACCAATATGCCTGCGTAGTTGGAGATGACATTAAATTGAACAAAACCTAAAATTTATTCTGGGTTAGATCTGAAAAATTGAAGCTTTTGGTATTTGAAATAGGAGTGGCTACTGCACTGGTAAGAAAGGATGAAGACTGTGAGGTTGGTGGCTAGGATTGTCTACTTTTTGTTCTTCATCCATCAATTATTCTCAAGCATCCTTCCTTCGCATATCTAATTTGAGGATAGCTTTAGTTGTCCAAAAAAAAAAAGTATTGGGAGTTAATTATAATATAGTCTATATTTTAACGTAATTAATTAATTATTTCTTATGGTTTAAAAAATTATTAATTCATCCTATATTATTAAATCAACCCATTATTTTTTTTTCTTCCGGAAAAAAAAAGAGGCGGTAAAATGATAAAATATGATAATAATTAAGAGCAAAATAAGTTATTTCTAGAATAAGAAATTATTAAATTAAATATGGTCAAGATTAATCAAAGAATTACTTAATTATTTTTTATGCTATTCAGACTAACTAAATATCCTAGTAAAATATAAGGATTTTGTATTTAATTCCAGTATTGGAGAAAAGGGCAATTCCGTCACATAAGTCATAAATAAAGACTTTAAGAAGAAAAAATTGTCAAGCATTTTACTAGATATATATTTATTTTCAATTCAGAGTTACAAAGTAGGAGGAAAGCAAGGAGGAGAATGGATGATCAAGAATTTGGACGCCTTCTTGATCTCTTCCCCGTTGTCCGTCCTCGAAATTACCATGTAAATATTTATTCTTTCTCTGTCTCAGTCGAATCTTGATTACTCTGGTTTCAATTACTAAACATCACATGTATTACTGTCTGTCTATTCTTCAAAAAGGAACTAGGGTTTATTAAATTTCACTCTGTTAGTATCTTTCTTCATGCTATTAATTTAATCAGTGTTTCAAGGTTGAAAATGGGTTCAAATCATAATACCATAATATTTCGGGATGGTAGTAGTGTTCAGCATGAGATTCCCGAGTGAGGGTTTTGATTACATAATTTTTTAAGCTTCTTATGATGGAAACCCTTATATTCTAATTAGAATGGAACAAGCTGCATGTTTTTGTGATTCTTTAAACGTGCTTGATGTTCTGCTCTTGTTGTTTGTATCTGTAACTGACCCTCATGGTTTTTCTATAACCTTTTCTATATTTCAGATTGAGACGGACCCATCAAAGCAATCAACTTCTCGGTCATTTCCGGAACCGGTATTTCAGGAGGAGGAAGGTAAAAAGGAATCCAACAATCAAGTTATTGATGTAAAGGGTATGCTCTCTTATAAAGTCCACTCTGCTTGCTTACCTGCTTCTCTCTTTATTAGATAATTGAGGATATTGAGATGTATTTTCCCATTATGAATCCATGAATTTTGATGAAAACTCTTTCGGGCAGCTTTGGCCTGATAATCTTGAGCCACTTAATAAACTTTCTAACAAGTCACCAAATTTTCTGTTGATGTGTGTTGTACTTGTCAGTCATTTTGGAAAAAGTCTTCCTTTCAGGTCATGTTGGGATGAAATTGCTTATGTTATGTTATGACATGTTAAGAATCATGAAATCTTGTAAAATTTATTGGATTGGCAACTAAGATTCATCACAATTTTAGTCACTGTTGAAGTTTACCTACATCTGTTTACTGTTTTCTTGTGTATTTCTTTAAATAGATGCATTCTGGGAGAAGCTAAAGTTGGCAGTTGAGAAGAAGGTATGCTTTTGTCGATTGTCATAGTATTTACTTGCTTTAAATTAATTATAAGCCTATTTATGGGTACATTAACATATTCAAGGTGTCTAGTACATTATGAAATTTCTTTGTTCAACAACAACAGGAAGCATATTGGCCATTTTGTTGCAAGAAAAAAATAACATCGATTGATTTTATTTGTTGTGATCACTTGTGAGTCAGTTCTTGAATTTTTTGTAGAGATGCCTCTATCACACCTCCTGTTTCTAGTTTCTGTCATCCAGCATCAGTAATCTATTTGCGGATGGGTTGTTTCTCATTGAATGTTGTGGCAAAAAAGTTCAGCTGATTTATATCCATTGGCCATCACACATCATGCAGACAAGTTCTGTTGCCCCCACCCGAACAAAGCAGAATAGTAGACTTTTCATTTCCTAGTGATAGGGATAAATGAATTTGTTGTGCTCTTGTGGATATGCAGGCAGGTGCAGCAGAAGCCCAGAGATTTTGCAAGGCTTTCCAAGAAATTCACCGGAAACTTGTATGCCTCATTATTTGAGAATCATATACATTTCATGTTTAAGATCCCATTTTCTATTATTGATATCTGAAAATTCAAAATTTTTCATTAAATCCAGGTATATGAAGAACTGAGTTTGGATGCTGCCTGCAGCTTTATAAACTTGTCAAAAAGCTCCGGACAATAGTTTTTTTGCTGGCTCTGTACTTGTTCAAATATTGTTTGTTGATTTGTGACCTGTTATTGGTTTGAAGAAGTGGAATTAACTTGATCTTAGTTTATTTAGAACTAAGCTGCGTGGCATCGTTGTTTTGTTAATGTAGTGGTTTCCTATTTCATTTCTTTCCCACTCAGTGGATTTTGGCATCTGTTGTAACTCAAAGCTGATTTATGATGATAATCTTGTGGGAGTTTTGAAGTTTTGAGCACTTGCGGTACTTCTCAGTTATAACGCGGCAAAATTGATCAATGGTTTTTGGCTAGGTAGCGGGGTAATGGCACGATCAAATTGCAACTCAGCTCATCCTGAAAACATCTTGAGTTTCAGATTGGTCGAGGCAGGGTTTCTTTTTAATGGTTACTATGTCTCGGGCTAGCGTTTTGCGTATAAAGATTGAGTCTATTGTACTAATAAATGCATTTACAAGAATTTTTTTTCCCCCTCGTGAAAACACTTTTCTCCCCTCCAAATGGGTTGCATTCATGAATATAGTGTGATGGTTGTTTTTTTGAAGTGCTTCTTTTAAAAATATATCAATATTTTTCATAATAATATTTGTTTTATTTTTTAAAATTTATTTTTAATATTAATTTATTAAAATAATCTAAAAAATACAAAAAACAAAAACAAAAACACTTCCAATCTGCAAAAACAAACGGGTAAAATGCGGACGTAGGAGTTTAGAATCCTATGGACTCGTGCCCTCGGCGCGTCTGTGAATCTGTTTATTAATTTATGTTGGGTAATAACTAACTAACAAGGAAGGGATAGACAAGGTGGGCAGTTTTGGAATTTGACAATAATAAACTCCAACCTTAAACCCTACTGGTACCTAAAGTAGCCCAGTAGAAGTGTCCAGTACTCTTCTTCTGCAATCTCTCTCTCTCTCTCTCTCTCTCTAGTCTCAGTTACCGTGTGTGAAGATGGCAAAGCGCTTGATTCCGACATTCAATCGCATATTGGTGGAGAAAATAATCCCTCCTTCCAAAACCAACTCCGGTATTCTTCTTCCTGAGAAAACCTCCAAGGTCATCCCTTTCTCTTCACTCCTCTCCTCTCTTTTTTCTCCTTTCGTTTCGTTGTTCCTTTGAGTTTCTCCTGCATCATTGAAACTGTAGCATAAAATTAGACTGATACGCTGCTCGGTAAATTTGGGCTGGGTTTTTGGCTTGTGTATGATGTTCTTTTATTATAGATTTATTAGTTACTTGGCTAATCATAACCAAACTAAAATTAAGCCCAAGATTTATCTTTGTTAAAAGAGTTGTTTTCAATTGCTTTTTGAATTTCAAAATCCACTTCTATCGCCCGAATCTGGAATTGTTTCATACATTAATACGATATTCAAGCTTCAGTTTAATTGCTATCAGCAACAGCTAAGTGGTATAGCTCGAATTTTAAAGGGTTTGTTGCGGTTGGGAAGTTCTTAGTTTTAATATCCGTGAAAGAGAAATTGGAATGAAATGCTTAACATTCAAGCTCTCACGACCAGTGTTAGTTTTTGTTCCTTTTCCCTGGTAATTCATTCACCTTGATAGGTTAGCATGCTCAACTTATTTGTATTTGTTTCTTGCCAGTTTTCATAATTATGCTGTCCAATAATTGAAGATTAAATGTTTTTCTGTTGTACTGTGATGTAAATGTACATTTATTCATTCGTTTTATTGTTGGATACATGGGGTGATTACTGATTGTTCTTTCCTCTCATTTTTTTTATGCTTCACAATTCCAGCTGAACTCTGGAAAAGTTGTTGCCGTGGGTCCTGGTGCTCGTGATAAAGATGGCAAGCTTATTCCTGTTACTTTGAAGGAGGGAGAAACTGTCCTTTTGCCTGAATACGGAGGCACTGAAGTGAAACTTGGTGAAAAAGAGTGAGTTACTGCTTCTCTAAAATTAGTTCTTCTTTGAGGTTCGAGTTTCTGGTAGATGTCATGTAAAATACATATGAGAGGTGGCATTTGTGTGTTAGCTTTTTTAGTTTGTCTCCTTGATGGTATAAAGAACACTTGATCATCTGTCTTTAGCTATTCCGTGGCCCTTTTAACTTGATGCTGTAATTTGGACAGATCCAATTATATCCAGTTTGAGTTGACTTATAAATGTTCTATCAAACCATGTAGCTTTAAGATAGCAACTGTCTGACTCATAGATCCATATAGCTTTAAGATTTTGGTAGGCCGTGGCAAGTAAAGAGTCTTATAAAGTCACTGGAGTGATCAAGGTACTATTTTAGTGTAGTTAACATGGTTAAATAGGATTCAGAATTCTCCAATGCATGGTAGCTCATCCTACATGATTTTGAATTTGTTTTGCTGATTTTAGAATTTTTAATGACATGAAATGCATGTTTATATGTTTCAAGGAATATTCTATAATGGAACATATTAAAAATGCTTTATTTTATTTACGCATGGTGTATGTGAATGCTGCTACTTTCCATCAATGCTTTTGGTTTCAAATTCTTGCACTCATATCATACAATCGTACTTTCATTTTATTTTTTTAGAATTAATCATACAGAATGAAACAGTGTGACGGTGAAGTTCTACTTGCTTTTATGTATCGCCCATTGTTGCTAAACACCAACATTTGCAATTAAATGTGTATTCATCTATGGTGGGTCGATATGCAAAATGTTTTCTGTTGCACTAAACTCTTAAACCTGAATGCCATAAAATGGCACTGTGATGTGAATGAGATCAGGGTGGCGATTCTAGGGAACTTAGTTATCTTGTTTTCATTTGGATTGCCTGCATTTTATTGCATATTTAAAATCATTGGATGAATCTTGACTTGGAAGAAGACATTTTATCCAGGGGAAATAAGATCTTTATTGGAGAAATGGGATTTTGGTGTAAATGCTGGCATAAGCGCAATTTTTTTCTCTTTTCTTTTCTTTGTCATGCAAAATTAACAAGTTCCACAGCAACTCAGAAAGACAACTGCTTTCTTGCTGCCAAAGCATATTTAGTGACCTCAGTGTGTGACAAAAATGCATTTATTTCCTTTTCATTAGACGATTCCTTGACACAAATAAATACCTAATGATGTTTCCTTGTGGCTCTATGCACTGTTTCAGGTATTTTCTGTATCGAGATGAAGATATAATGGGAACCCTTCATGATTAATTCATAATGTTCCATCACATTAAAGAGTTGAAACTAATTCAGTTACTGTTTGTTTGTATTTCTTAGATTTTGGTTATCGTTGGTTCCTATCATGCTTAGTTAAAGCTTGTATCGAACTTGAATGTTTTTAGTATCCTTGAGGGAACCAGTTTGGATATTATTTTGCTGCTCAGGATGGAAAGGGCGAGCTTTTGTTACTCCCCCATTTAAGGAATCTTCATATTTATCATCAATAAGTCATTGTGTATTACGCCTTTGCTTATCATTTCCGATGGATATTTAGGGTGTGTTTGTCAAGTGGTATAGAAGGAGGGGGGAGGAATGAGAAGTAAGGATTGGTATTTCCTTAATTCCATTTGTTTGGTGAGAAGGATGGTGATTTAAGGAATATCTTTCCGCATTGTTAGCCCATCGGCGGATTGATTTTTATCCTTTCCTTGTTTGCTAGCCTAACAACTCATTTGTTATCCAAACAACGAGATGGATGGATTTCCTTTTTTTTCATCCTAGCTTTCATATTACTCTGGCCTTCGTCATCCCTATCCATTTTCTTGACAAGCCCTTAAAACTGTATATGATTTCATCGCACAAAGAATTTTAGCAGGCTAGAAACATCCCACTTTGATGCAAGCATGACAAGGATCAAGTTTGCTTAACATTGCAAAAGATGGACAAGGAAAGAACACAGATTTGGAGCAACCATGGAAGTGGTCAGCTTGGTTCATCCATGCTTCAGAGTCGGCTTAGTTATGTTGTTAGCGGACACTTGGATTAGAACTAAACCTCTAGTTTCGCAATTGATTGTGTGAGTTTTAAAAGGTTAGTAATCTACTTAGAACAGAATTACAGGTGAAACGATCAAATTTGTGAAGGTATTTGTGCCTTCTCCTTCGGAACTTCATGGTCACCTACGCGATGCAGATGAGGTGAGAAAAAGCACAATCATATAATGTTAGGCACTCGATATTTGCCGTTCTCCCCTTTGTTCTGATGATCTTGTCCACTTCGACGAGCACGTGATCCAAAATGTAGGCTTAATTTGCTTATGGGCTGTCGGCCCATATGTATGAGCTTGTTTTGCGTCTTGTAAATGCAGCATCTCATCGCGCACGTAAACACACACTCCCACTAGCTTCACAGAGTTTCACAAAGTTTTCTGGGACAAGCCTCAAAGACTATGGGATCAAGAAAATGGAAGAGCTCAACCATCTCTTCGGATAAAACAATGTTTTTTGGCGACGGATCATATAAATAAATAAATAAATAATACTCTTGATTTCATCGACAATCAACAGCTAATTTACTCTGGTCTTTCTTATGGATGAATAATTAAACAGATATTCTTAAAGAAAAAAGAAACTATTCTTATTTCACGCTGCACGCAGTCGGAAACCAACATGATTCATGCAGAAATCTAGCTCTCTTATACGCTGTGTAGAAGAAGAGTCATGTACTGCTATCAATGAAAGAAGATATATAATTGCCATCTTCCACATGTAGCATATACGCATTTTTATCTATATATTTAAGCATTTATTTTTAAGATATTACCCTAACATGCATGAGGATTTTTATTCACTATTATAATTATCAATTTCTGGGAACGACTGCTTCGACAACATTGCTGTGGCTATGAGTCTATGACTAATCAATTCACAACAGCCGAGAGGGAAACACTGAACCGAAATAAATATTTTTGTCTGGTAGTTCTTGTAACAACATTAATGGCAGCAGTAATAATGGTACGTTGTTCATGGATATATTTAATTTCTTTCTATTTACATGTCAAATATATAAAAAACTTCGATCTATATGCATTTTAACTGAGACTATACAATTCAGAGAAGTGTTTTTTTATTTAAAAATATATATATAAAGAAAATTATTATTAAAAATAAAATAAAAAACTAACAAAATAATATTTCAACTTCTGCACCGAACAATTTCTTAATATGATAGTTAACAAACGAAAAAAGCTTTAAAAAATAGAAAATGACATGGCTTCATAAATCGTACATATACGAAGATAAAACAAGCTTTCTCTAGATATTCACCTATTGTGCAAAGGATTGGGACCTGTAAAGATTTTCCTCTTTTCATCACCCAAAGTTGCATCACCTCCTTCATCTTTGTCTCCTCTTAGGCCACCACCATGGGATTTAACAGGACCCATTAACTGAGATGTAGACCCAGTATTTTTGGAGCTTCCATATCTGGCTGACCTATCAGGAAGAGATGAAGTCTCTAACAGCAGAAGTATAAAAAATATGACTGCTAGGCAAGCCAATTCTTTTCTCAAACCCATCAGCTGCCTCATTCTTTACCTATATATATCTCAGACCATGCATAGAATTCTTGGCCCAAAACCCTATAAAAAAAGGGAAAAGAGAAAGGAATTTCCTTCTTGGATCTGATTTTAAAGGCCCTTTAAAAGGAATCCCAAGAGAAAAGTACTAGAAAGCTGGGTGTGGTTTGTAATGGGAGACTTTTGTGCGTGTTGCTGGTGGGTTTCTTAGGAGTTTGAGCTTGTGAAAATGAGGCTAGTCAATGTGAGGCAGGAGTCAAAATGCATAGGGCTCGATGCCTCAAAGGAAACGATAAATATGGCGCTGCGAGAGTGTTTGGATACAGATTTTCAGAGCCGATGTTTTCCTTGAGAAACTCTCATACACGGACCAGATAGAGAGAGGGAGGGAGGGAGAGAGTTGCAGTTTATGCTGGCAGATTTTAGATATGTTGCATATATCTACAACAAAAGATAAGAGAGGGACAGAGAAAGGAGTGGGTGTCTCGACCTAATATTAATTAATATTCTCATGTCAGGTGATTTTTTATACAAATGAATCTTTCCCTAATGTATTTTAGGTTTGGTTTGCTGCAATATTCAAGGGGTGACTTTTGCGAGAAGCTAGCTTGTTTGCTGTGTACTCGTGTGTAAGTGTTTGTAAGTTTTTCTAGTTGGTTTCAGGTGTCCTGACTGGTCAGTGGAGAAGCACATGTTAACATTAGAAAACCAAAACACAAAAAGAAAAAAAAAAGAAAAAAAAAAAAAAGAGGGAGACAGAGGTTGTGGGCCTGTGGCTTTAACATTTCGAATGATTTTATTTTACTATAAGATCTGATCTGCTTAATTATCAAAACAAAGAAGATGCACGATATATATATAATCTTAAAAATTAATTTATTGTGCATGCTGTAATGTTTTATCATAATATATGTGGGCTTTGATCATGCCCTTGAAATGTTTTTTTTTTAAATAAAAATAAAAATCGGGGGTTTAATGAAAGATCTAATCAATCGATCATTCCAAAGGAAATCTAACAAAATTCAAAATGGTCAAACTGGCAGGAGCTGACCGGTGGGCCACGAAGGTAGGGGGAGGGTTTACATACATGGCGTGATCTTTTTTCCTAGAGAATGATGTTGTCTTCGTTCACTTTACATATATAATCACATTATAGAAAAGCTAATACATGAGAGTCATGGATAATTGATGTTAGCAACCCCTCACATAACTTTTATATTATTACTGAAAATGAAAACTGAAGACTACACTCCTTTCTTTCACCATATTTGTTTTTTTTTTTTTAACATATGTCATGAATTTTAATCAAGTTACTATATGTGTCTAATATATATATTGAAATGACAACATATTGAATCGATCTGAGTCAGCTCAAGTTAACTTGTTAAACCCTCGATATGGATCATGAGACCATAATAACTCTATATAAAGCAAATCAAAACAAATTATGAAGGTTAATTCTCAACCAACCCAATGTTGAATAATAAAATTAAAACAAAAAATAATTAAAAAATAACAAAACAATTTGACCTGAGTTAATCTGTCAAATCCGTGACCCGGATCATGAGATCAGGATAACATCATAAAAAGTAAACAAAAAAATGACCCGAGTCAACCCAAGTTAACTTGTCAAACTTATGATCAGGGTCATAAGACTGAGATAACTTTATAAAAAGTAAATCAAAATAAATTATGAAACCTAATTTTTAATAACTCCACTGTTGGAGGTTGAAATTTTTTTTAAAACTCAATATAAAAACAGGACACAATAAAACAACTTGATTCTATCTCGGATAAGTTGCAAAACACGTTACTTGAGTCATAAGACTTGGATAATCTCATAAAAAGTAAATCAAAGTAAATCATGAAACCTAATTCATAATCAACTCTATGCTTAAGAATGAGATTGAAAAAACTATCAATTAAAAAAAACAAAAAAACTTGAGTCAACTGGATTAACCCACCAAACTTGCAACTCGAGTTACGCGACCAAGATAATCTTATAGAAAACAAACCTAAATAAATTATAAAATTTAATTCTCAATTAACCTAATGTTGAAGGATAAAATTAAAAAAAAATTATCAATTAAAAAAAGACAAAAAAACTTGAGTCAATCGAGTTAACCCGCCAAATCTATGATATACGTTATGAAACCGAGCTAACCACGTATAAAGTAAACCACAATAAATGATGAAGCCCAATCTTCAGTAAACTAAATATTGAAGTACAAAATTAGAAAAAGAAATATAGATTTTAAAAAATGACAAAAGAAAAAAATACTATTAAAATTAATAGTATTTTTTAGGTGGTGCACAGTAAAAGCACCACCTAGCTCTTTTAGTACACTATAACTAACTATTTGACTCGTGTTCCGCCACAGGTTGTAGATTTTTTTTAAAAAAGAAATCCCTAATATACATGCTATTTCGATATGTTTTATTATATAAAAAAACTCAAAGTGTAAATCGAAAAGTCTATCCAGACATCTAATCAAATAAATTGATAAGCATTTATGTAAATAACCAAAACAAAGCCATTAACAATAACTAAAAAGGAAATTGAAAAGATTGAGAGATGAGTGTAGATTAAAATATTTGATTTCGTAAAATGAGATATTAATCTATTTATATATACTAAATTTATTTATTAAAATCAATAAAAGATAATAAAAAGAGAAGCATATCTAGATGAAACTATATAAAAATGTAAAAACCCATTTACGAGGCAAGTTGCCTTGTTACAATCAGGGTTCAGTCCAACGAATATATAAAGATGAGAAAAAAATACCATCGATCGAATTCGAATTATAATTTTATGGGAAATAATTGATTAGGTTTTAAATATATTTTTGATTACAAAAAGAAGATAAAAAAAAAAGAAGAAGAAGAAGGAGGAGGATTGATCGAATTGTTATCTGGGCCCAGAATCACCTTACTGCCTTGATACTTTAGAGTACCGTGCAGAAATTTGAATGTCCATGCAGATCTGTAACAGCCACACTTGTGCAAAAGGAAAGGAATGTCCTCTTCTGCTTGAACACCAAGTCATCGAAATGTCCCTCTAATGCTGCTCTGTTATGAATTGCAATGAA
>Ga0325414_1000356_pt1 | contig 35648 bp, 25 predicted proteins | sample PopdelMetagenome_8_FD_206183 | JGI IMG/M metagenome (GOLD analysis project Ga0325414, IMG submission 206183) | Populus deltoides microbial communities from Bellville, Georgia, United States - Leaf-PdKOR-R3 | ecosystem: Host-associated > Plants > Phyllosphere > Phylloplane/Leaf | place: USA... | reverse complement strand
ATTTTTATAATTTACTCTTTTTTTTTAAAAAAAAAAAAAAACGTTAGAAGAGTCTAGCATGTTCCATGTAAAAAAAAAAAAAAAAAACTTTGCCCCAAAATACAAAAATAAATAAAGAAAATTAATCAATCACCTTCCATTCCCTCTCACTTTCCCATCTACAATCAACCTCTTCTTAGAACTCAATTTTTTTTTTTTTAACTTCTAACCAAATCAAATACCCCCATCAACAACAACGTAGAAATTAGTAGAAAGTTCGTCGTCGCTGTCGCTTGGTTGCTCCTCCTTTGACCCAGAAAGATGAACGGCGGCCCCTCTGGTTTCAGTGCGTAAACCAATTAACCCCCTTCCTCTGGTTTTCCCCCTTCATTTTCATTGATTGATGTTGTTGATATTGATGTGCATCTAAATTTTATGATTTCATTTTTATTTTTTGTGGGTTTGGTGATAAATAGACAATGCGCCTGTTACGAAAACATTTGTTATTGCAAGTTCAATTTTTACCATTTTCTTGAGGATCAAAGGTGGCCCTAACAAGCTTGGACTATCGTATCAGGTACATTCTATTGGCTTTACTGTTTCTCTTACGTGGGTTTTTTTTTTTCTTTTTTTACATTAGTGGTGGATTGATTGAAATCAGAGTCAGAATTTTTCTTTTGTTTCACAAAAATATCAATAGTTTCCCTTTTTAATTTAAAATATTTAGTTTAGTTGTTAATTATCCTTGTTTAATGATTTCTTTCTAAAAAGTTATCATTTTATGACTTGGAAGGTAAACTTAGAACTCAACTGGTTGCTGATGGGCATAGAAGAGTGAGGTAAGGAGAGTTTACAGTAGAATTATAGATAAAATGGGATGATGGAGCATGTAGTTGGTTAGGGAATCTTGTGGGGTTGGATGGTTTTGTGGAACTTTGTTGATTTGGGAGTCGTGTTATTGGACATTATAGGATGTACAAGCTGGATTTTTTTGAAAATGACAAAGTTATCAGATGGAAATTTCTGAGGAGTCAGCTCAGTAGCTTGATTTTGTAACATCCTTTGTTAGGATTGTGTGTACTGAAGTTGAATATCGACACGAGTATGGGTTTACTGGGGCTTCTGTGGCAGATATTTTAATTTTTATTTCTGGGGGGAGGTGGGGTCTGTCTAGCTATATCCCATGGAAGTATACTTGGGAGATTGAGGCATCTGTTTCCAGCAATGCAGGGTAACATCATGATTTTAGATGATATGAATGGATCTCTATATTTTAGTGTGAAATATCCATCTTTATACAGTTTAGCCTTATCAAATTATAATTCAATGAAGGTATGTGTTAGCCATGGTTGAAGATGTAAGATGAGTTAAAGGAGGAAAAGGATGTTAACCTTGTCTTCGTTATGTAGATGACTGTTAGCCATGGTCAAATTATAATATTATGATGTATCTAGTGTAGTGTGATCCTTGAATTTAAAAATGGAGCACACCTTACAAATTTTGTTTTTCTTTATGGCAGGATATTTTCAGGAATCCCCGTCTCTGGAAGTTAATTTTGTCAGTTTTTGCCTTTTCATCTACACCAGAAATGATGTTTGGACTATACCTTCTATATTACTTTAGGGTCTTTGAGAGACAGATTGGTTCCAACAAGTACTTGGTGAGTTATTATCATCCTAATTTGCTCATGCATTCTTTTGGATTGGGACTTGAGACAAATGTTCCAAATCAACATTATCAATATTTCTACACTTCAGATTTTGCATATCTCCATAATTCTGTGTGCTGTTACCTCTCACCGTTTTGTTTTTGATGAAAAAATTCTTAAGTTGAGAAACATGTCTCTGTTAAGATTCTGCTGCTTTAATCAGTAAATGAATATTTATTTGTCTTTCTTTTAAAAAAAATTGTGGCTCAACTTCTGCTTTGGTTTTTGCTCTCTATTTTCCAACAGGATTGGCCCTAGGAAAGAAATATAAATCTGATTGTGTTTTAGTGTGTGGTTTTCTTTCATTATCATACTTCTTCCCCTTTTTTTTTTGTTTATTGAAGTCTGCCCAAATTGTGCAGGTCTTTATTTTGTTCTCTGTGATAGTTTCATTACTCTTTGAGATCTTTGCTGTCGCACTCCTTAAAGGTATATGACGTCTATCCCTGTTTGATGCATTGTTATTTTTGAAAGTGCTTCTCTTCTTCATTAATCTTTTACACCTCAAGTATATAACCCATGGAAGTTGTTGTAACTCCATTGTTACTGTAAAAACTAATTGGGTAAATTTGCTGCTATGCTATTTTCTTTTTGCTGAGCAATATAGTGATATACATTGCCTATTAGTTCTCTCTCTTCTTCTTTTTTCCTTGATGTGAAGAACCTCAGTAGAGGTCACATTAGGAAGTTCCTGGGCCAAGATGCTGGATTTCAAATATATGGTTATTAATCATGGGTTGTGGTGACCACACTTCACTCCTGTTCTGCTGGATGATATTGACTTTATTGCCCCGGTCAAATGAGTGCTGCCTGCATGCCTTGTGCCATCTTCCAGCTTGTAGATACACTATACCATCATTTAGAGTCCTTTGAATATGAAGAAAAATTTCAACATAATGTCCTATATACTATTTCTAAGGGTGCAAGTTTATTCTGCTGGCTGTGTCCTAGCAAAAATAAGAGCTTATTCATTTATTTATGTTCTTCATGCTTCTTTTATAGGTGATTTTTTCAGCAAACATTCTTTCTGCTGCATTACAATCATGCCCAACAATTAAATGTGTCTGTTTGTATGCAGATCCTTCAGCCAATCTTCTGACATCAGGACCTTATGGTCTTATATTTGCTTCATTTGTTCCCTTCTACTTTGACATTCCAGTATCAACTCGGTTTCACATTTTTAGCAACCACTTTTCTGATAAGTCTTTCATATATCTAGCTGGTGTTCAGGTAAAAGAGAACACTTGCACTTTTCTATGTGTGAATGTGTTTGCCTTTTCCCCCCGTTTTGGTTTTGGTTTCAGTTTCTGCCACATCTGCCCCTTTGTTTCTCTTTCCAATACCAGAGATCCAATATCAGTTTTGGTTCTGCAGCTTCTTTTATCATCCTGGAAAAGATCAATCTTGCCTGGGATATGTGGTATCCTTGCTGGTTCCTTGTATCGTCTAAATATCTTTGGCATCCGCAAGGCAAAGGTAGGTTTTTTGGCTTCACCTCATATTTTCTGTAACTAAATGTCAACAACAATAGATGACAGCTTAGATTGTGAGGTTTCTATTCTTTAGGTCTTTGCTTTGTGTTGTAAAGAAATTGGGTATTGTGAGCTGGAGCTGATCAACTTAATTGAACTTCTTTGCTCTATGCTCAAAGATTTGCTGAGAAAAGTCCTCCATAGGAAATTGTTAGTTGGATCTGATTATTTGACATGAAGTTATTTGTATATGCACAAAGATTGGTTGAGAAGATTCCTCATAGGACATTCTGAGTTCTTGATTAACTTAACCGAACTTCTTTACTGTATCTATAAAGGTTGATTGGGAAAATTCCTCCACAGCGATTAAATATTAGATTAACTTGGTTCAGGTGTGTGATCATGTGGTGGTGTATTTTTCAGGTTTTCTGCATGCGTTATGAGGCTTGTATCTGAGCAAAAAGTTTTGTTATGGTTTTGATCTTCTATAGGTCTGATATTTGTGTAATTTGATCATTCCTGGACAGACCTGTTTGAGAGATTATTCGTGATAAAATCAGTTGAATTATGATTATCGTGAACCATAAGATCTTTGATCATCTCTGGCACTTGTTAGGGTTCTAAAATGTGAAGAAATGAGATGTTTGCATGCGTGTGCAGGATATGCTTCAGCTTCTGTGCTCAATTTATCTTCACAAAATTACAAATAACGATGTTTCCTTGTTTATTTGACCATCAAGTTTCCTTTTCTTCTTCTTAACTGCTGTAACTGACTTATTAAAGGAAACAAGTCAGTTTGCATCATTAGAAAGTATTATTTCCTGCCTCTTTTTCCCTTCATCTGTTTTTTTATAATTAAAATTTAATAAAACATTCAAACTGTTCACAGTGTCAATTGCTAAAGCTGACTCGAAGCTATAAACTAATACTTCATTGTTGTCTGCTCTATCTGCTACAGTTCCCCGAGTTCATAGCTTCATTCTTCTCACGACTTTCTTGGCAGTCTACGGGCAGTCCACGAGGACCAACTACGAGGAATGTAACAGGAAGTGCACTATCCCATGCTGGTCGTCATGTGGAGGCAAGTCTCTCGATAACCCCCACCGCCCTCTTGTCTCCCTCTTCAGCCTCTCCCCTATCACCTTTACCATCATTTTCTTCATATTTCCTTCACCTTTTTTCTCCCCTCTGGAGACTGCAACCCGAGTTTGACTTTTATGAACAGATCCATTTCTTAATATAGAAAGTCAATTTTCACAAAATTTTTGGGAAGCCCAAGACTGCAAAATTAAGGAGTTGTCTTGTCCTTTTCTTTTCTTGAATCTTGCACTTGAAACGATAAATTCTTACCTCCAAAACTGCTATAGTGTGAATCAATTGCTTATATTGCATCAACATCACTTTGTTAGTTTAATTTAATTTATCCATAACAACTGATCTTTCTCGTTGGTTTCAGAGAACTTATCCTGCTCCCATGGCTCCTTCCACAGAGCCAACAGAGGATGCCATTGCTACTCTGGTTTCTATGGGCTTTGATAGGAGCTCAGCTAGACAGGCACTTTTGCAGGCTAGGAATGACATCAATACAGCTACAAACATTCTTCTTGAAGCACTGTCCCACTAATTCATCGGTGCTGTGAAATGGAATTCAGACTGTTAATTGGGAGATAAACCCATCAATAGTGAGACAGGGTGATCGATCAGATGGACTTATTTTGATGAGTAGATCAAGACCCGGGAATTCATCAAGGTGTTCCTGGCATCAATTTTTAGTGTTTTCCCTCATGCTTATTTTATTCAGTGTCACGTTTGAGATTAGAAATTGTCACACCAACGTGAACCTGTACAATTGTTGACAGCGTATCTGAACACATGCATGTCATTGGGGGGTAAGTACAGAGTTGTCTTCTCATACACTTGCGGCCTTTCTGATCAATTGATCTCGTATTTATGGGACATCTGATGAAAATGGTCGTGTTCATATGCTGACATAGTTGTAAATTTAGACTATGGAATGCTTTTGCAGTTTAGACGAAGTTATGTGAATCTTGTCAATTCTTCTCTGTCCAATGTATTTGTGCTGATGCGTGTAAATGTGGCTGTGTTCATGTCCGTGCCCCTGTTCTACACATACACATACATGGCAACCCAAAGGGAACACCTCTTCTTCTGCAGCCCGCACTCCACACTCTGATGTAGATCCTGCTGATAAGGTCCCTTTATTCTTTAATTAAAAAGATTTACATATTGTCTTTCATTAATTAAATTTACACCTCTTTTCTTCTTGGTTTTCTTATTTGTTTATTTACAAGCAGTGGGCTATTCACGACGATTCTTTACAACACACCACAACTTAGCCACCATGGTTTGAGACTGGCTATCCTAGGTTGCTTCAGTTCTTGATCGACATCCAACCCCGTCTATGCTAGATCCTAAAGAGCCTGGATTATTTTTCAAAGAGTTGTCTACTTGTCTCCATATCCGTGTAACTTTTAATTATAAAAGAAATCGAACCTGATTACGGCAACATATCAGCTTTACCAGATGGCCCTGGGCGTGCTAAATCATTGCAATCACCGAAGATGGAGGATAATTGGTTCAATGGACTCAGATGGAAGATAACTAGTATAGCATGGGCTGAAATATTGACTCATGCTGCAGCTCATCGTGGATGCAAAGAGCATCTCAAGTACTTTGCGCGAGGGGTAACATTTTGTAGATGATACTGTGGGCTTCATTATAGAAAATAAAACATTGATGACAACAGAAACAAAAATAATCAGCAGGAATGAAGCAACTCAATGCCCTGATGAACAAGAAGAATGGAACGAAACATGGTCTTAAAGATCTTAACACCGGCAGATTTAAGTCCTTGCCCGTCATTTGCAAGATCTCTTTAACTTGTTGATGCACAAAAAAAAGAGAGAATAATTGCAGAAGGCTAACAAGTGCAGAAGGCCAGTCATAATAGCACAAATCATTCAAGGAAATAAATTGTCTCAAAACTTCAAATCTCCAGCTGAATCTCTTTAACTTGTTGTCCTCAACATGAACATACATGTCTGATGGCATATATGGAATGGCCTAGCCAGAAGGCCTACAAGCGAGATCTAGGAAGAGATAAAAAGGCTGATCTATAGGGAGGCAAGCTTAGCTCATCTAAAAAGACATTTAATGAGATGAGAATTGCCGAGGGCTAACTCATCTCAAAAGGCATCTTATGAGACGAGGATTATCAAGGGCCTATAAGAAACTAGATGCTGACGAGTTTATTTAATGTGGGATTCCCTCACACGATGAATGGATGGAAGACTTTGAACTTGGACATGTAAGCTATTTGGAGGTGAGGCTAAGTCACATGCGCCGTTTACTTGCTTGAACTTGGACATATAAGCTATTTTTTTAATAATATTTTTATTAATCAAAATACCTCTCATGTCAACTTTTTAAATATTTATATTAATAATTTTTACAGAGTGTATTTGGAAAGTAAAGGGATTGAATTGTCCATAATATTGAAGGTCAATGAATTGAATTCTCCATAATTAATCTCGTTATTTACCTCTTAAAAAAACACCCTCTCTGCCACAACAACAAGCTATTGATTTTTTCTATGAAAGAGTAAAATGATTTATAATGTTGCAGTGAATAGACGTCTAGATGCACATTGAATTCTTCATGCATTTTAAGGGTTGTTTTAATGGTGTGACATCAATTTCTTGGAATTCTACCTTCACAGCCAGAACGAAAGGTACTATGTTAGATTTTTGAATAAGAAATGTAGAACTTGATAAGATTTAACTCTAATTAATTCATCTTGAGAAATTTTATGGTATTTATATAGCAGTTAGAGCATCCTATTAATTATTTACAGGGATCCATTTTTTTATAAAAAAAGATGGATATAAGAATAAAAAAAAAATCTTAAGTGTAGATATTTATATATTTTCTGTGGATCATTGATTTTATTTTATATTTCTACTTGTGTATGCCTTAAAAAAAAAACATAAAAAATAACAAAATATCACAATTACTTATATATATCATGTAGTTTCACTGAATTGCTAGGAATAGATAAAGAATTTTTACTTTGGCTGAGAAAGCTTAAAGGCTGACTTGTTGGCCAAAGGCTCCACGAACAATCGTCGTTTTTTGATGGGCATGGTTACCTGTACAAGGCAAGTTCATTATACCGCAAAGACAAATTAAAATGACATGGGAAGTGAAGGGAACAGAAGCCAACATTACTCTGAACTGATGGAGCTTGCCGGTTGCAATCACTCACTCAACAAGGGCTCGAATTTGATACCGTTTTCAGGCATGCTGCACATGAACTGAAATGAAAGCAAAAGACTGATAACCCCATAAAAGCAAGAGAACAGACAACCCAATGGCCCAATGAACTAAATAAAAGACGAAGAAACAAAGACTTTTAAGCAATTTAACATGCTATATAGATTGAACTTTGAAGTAAAATCAATTAGAAATATAAGGAGGCCTAGCCCTCGCTGTCCATTCATTTCTAGCCTTGTAATCTCTTTTTAAAAGACATTCTCAAACCACCAAGCAAAGCGGTCCAATTGTATGATCATATCATACAACAAATACAAGACATTATTTCACTCAAGTTACAAATCTGCGCCTCCAGCTCCTCAAAGATAGATCTCTGTGGGAATATGCATGGAAACTTCATAAAACGATATGGGAGGTTTGCTCATTCTGTGCAAGTGCGGACTGGTGAGGAAACGGTATGCTCTCTTCAGATAGTATCAATTTCTCTGAGAAAACTGGACTTTTCTGCAGTCAAGAGATATGCTAGCATCTTCTTTTGCCTCAAGGGTATTAGACAGTGCTAACATCCACTCGACTTTTATGTAGCTGAAAGGCCGGAGTAATCCAGCTCCCACAACTGCATTGGATACCTGACCAATTGAAGTAACCCAAACGAGCTTCGCAATGAGCACAGGACAACTTTCCCTCCAATGCACCTTCCTCAACTGGATAACAAGGAAGAGCTATTATATTAAGTGGGTATCATTTCCAGCAAGTATGCACAAATTATAATTCCTAAAACCCATGAACCAATTAAGAAGACATGCCCAGGGTAAGGCATAAACCAAGATAAGGATCAATTGGGTTCTAGATGAAGATGATGATCTGGAAAAGTCAAGTAGGATTTGGGAAAAACATGGATAATTGAAAAGCACTTATTTGGATCCTCTTTAGATGAAAACGGGATGCCAACAAATGCAACGCACCTATTTTTTTTTTATAACAGGTATAAATTACGCATAATTCTCATGATAAATATTTCAAGATGCTTTCAAAAGTATTGTGTTATTTCTCCCTAAATCCTTCTCTCCTATAAGATACAAAATAGCACCTCCATTATTGAAATATCAAAAGTGTTGATTCATTATGGCCTTAGCACATGGAACCGAGTTGTTTGCGTGGTTCATAATTTTCCCCAACTTCTTTCAGTTAAAGGTTTCCATTAGAAATCTCTATGCACTGAATACAAGGATGCCCTTTTCCAAAAGAGTGCATCACAATAGCTGCATAGGCCAATACATCTTCAAGACATAGCCACGTGGCTTTCATAAATGGATAATATTAAACCCAGAAATTATCTCAACTGATGATGAGAAGTACTTCTACAGCTAAGCAACACAATATGAGCATGGAGGTTGACCATTTGGTGGAAAAAACAAGTCAAGGATTTGAGAAATCTCTAGCAACTAGTGAGCCATTATAGCTAACTCAAAGTAAACCAATGAAGTTGCAATTAGTTATGTGTTTTCTTCTTTATGAATAAACTTAAAAATGTCCAATGGCATCGGAATTTCTACAAAATGAGATTGCACATACCTCCTGTCATCCACTTCAGAGGCTCAACAAAAAGAGATGAACACTCAGACTCATCGGACTTGTTAAAGGGGTTGCCACTTTTCTGCTTGCCCCATGCAAAAGATGTCTCACCCTCTCCTGGAACATGATCCACAACATTCTCCTGCAGTGCAACTACTCGACGGCATTTCTTGCAGCGGTATGCAGGAATAGCCTTTTTCCCTTCATGTGGAGATGCTTCTTCCTCAGAGGAAATTTGTGTAGGTACACCAGGATCTGCCCCAAATTTAGAACTGTCTATCTTCTCTCCACGGTTGTAAAACTCACCTGGAAGCATGGGGAAATTAATCCTTCACAAAAAAATTTTAAAAAAAAATTCACAGATTCAACATATCTAATCATTCTGTATGTTTGTAACAGGAAAGAATATGTTTCCAACAGACATGAAAGATAGATCTATAATAATGTTCCAGTTGGAAGAAATTTAAGAATGAAAATTTAATTGGATAAGTAGGAAAAGCATCAAATGCTCAATGCATGACCCCTTATGCTATGCCAACTCTTATATGCAGATTCACATTTTGGGAGCAATCACTTCATATAAATGCTCAAGGTTAAGGACGTACTAATGTCATGCCTCCAAAATTATGTTTATGCAGAGCCCTATTTGATGACCTGCTTTATCATACAAAAAAATAATTTACAAGAACAGCAAGTGAGGATCAATATACTAAGAACATGTACCCAATACTTTCAGGCGAAACCGCTTGTATATGGGACTAGCATGATCAACCTTGAACCCCATTTCCTCAAACATTTTCAACTGCAATGGGGGGAAAAGAATTAAGATCTATGACGATCACATTAGAAACTAATGTCTCAGAGTCACCATTAATGCATCCCAACAATCATATAGGTTTTTTAGGACCCTTGCATACCTGTTCTAAAAAGCCATCATTGGGACAAACAGACTCGCAGCTTCGCCTTAGGGATTCAAGAGCATCTGCAGGGACACATAGGGAAAAGATGAACAAGGAAAAGGATGAAATATTAAATAACTCAAAATTCAAAGAAACAACAACACGTATTTTTATGGTTGTCAGACAAAAGAGCCACCAGATTTTCAGAAAGTAAACAATGAAGGCCATCAGCATTAACCAATCAGCAGACCCAAAATGCTCCAAATAAAAAGTGGATGTGTTCAAACCTTCAAGAGACAACTGTTCAGTTTTCATCAAGTACGCTGTAATGATAGCTGCACTGCAAAGAAAAAAACAAACGAAAGAAGGGACCAAACCATTAGGGCTTGACAATTCAGGGCAGGGCTTCTGAGCAATTTCCCAACACTCATCAATTTGGTCAGAAGATAACCTAAAACACTTCTTTTCTATTTTGATCCACTTCAGGATGATAAACCAATCAACTGAAAAATATCAAAACAGAGTTCATGACCGTTTAAAATTAACCGAGAAAAAAGTCGCAAATTTGCACATCAAATTCCAAGCAAGCAGACATGCAAAAATAAGGTAATGTTCTTTACCCCCAAACCATCCATTTCCATCAAGTACCCCGAACAAGTTTTCCAGATAATACCAACCATTGATGAAGCAGACTTCACCGATGGATCCAAAATACAGTTCATACTATATGCAAGAATCAGAGTAATGTTTTTCATCCCAAAATATCCATTTCCATCTCGAACAAGTTTCGTGAATAATACCCAACCATTGATGAAATGGACTCCTCTGGTGTGTCCCAAACACAGTTCATACTATTCCAGAAAATCATTCGGGAGAAGTAGCATTGCATTTCAATATTAACTTAATCCAAACTTAAGGGCAATAATAATTAATTGAAAAAAAATACAGAAAATCATCATCATTATCATGAAAAATGACAACAATTTATCATATACCTTCTCGAAACGCCAGCAAAACAATGCACCAAAACAGCTCCTTCTTTTCTACTCTTCTCAATAAAATCCAAACAAACATCCAAATAATCCAACAAATCCTCACTCTCCATATCCCTAATCGGCACCGCCATTCTCACCAGTTTCAAATCCTTCCCTGCATACTCTAACCCATACAAAACCTTATTCGCCGCCAAACAACTCCTCCACTCATCCTCACCGTCACCCACGCACACTTTCTTTATCTCCTTCGCCGGGATTACCACACCGCTTCTCCATTCCGTAAAGAACGATATAGACACGGAACTTAAGACAGATAAAATATGCGTTATTTCCGAACTTCCGTTTTGCAGAACCTCAGCCGCGTCGCTTATGTTTCCGATGAAAAGATTCTCGCGTACAAGATACGGCATCACAAAAAAAAAATCCAAGCTTATTTTCTCCTGCAAAAAACTAAGGAATTCTAAGCAAAGGAGAAATAAATAAATGAAGGATTATGATAAAAATGATAACTTTTTGGATTAATTAGAAATTAGTAATCAGAGAGGATTTTGAGATGACCTGAGAAGGAATATTCCGGAGAAGGATTGAATCTTCTTTTTCGTGCTGATTTTTATCTTCGGCTACGGCTGCTGCGAGATTTGAGACTGTGGCAGGAATTTATAGGAGGTGGGTTAGCACGTGCGAATAACTGATTTGGTACGTGCGAGTGAATGTGGGGCTTTTCGACCTGGCAGGAGATGGAAGGGGTGGTCTTTTTTCGTGTAAATCATCCCGCCATGCGCTTTCGGTTGAGGGGAAATGACGTGGAAATATCAGGACAGGTGGTGGAGATTGATTGGGGTTCGAGTCTTGTGTGTACCACGTCAGATATTTTCTTTTCTTTTCTTTTCTTTTCTTTTCTTTTAGGGGTCTTTGCTCTTATATTTATAAGACCTAACCCGTGGTCGCCATGATCTAAGAACAAGGAAGCTGATAGAGTGAATTGTATCGAGTTAATTTAAATTTTTTTAAAATAAATAAGTTTAAAAAAATATTAAAAGTTTTTATTAATTTAAATTTTTATTAAATTTTGAATCATCATAGCAAGCCATCAAATCAAATTATTCTTGTAACTAAGCTTTTAGAAGCTGCTAGAGACTATTTTATGCAGATCAAGGGCTAGAAACCAAAGTAGAACAACCCTTTGGCTAGGAATAAGATGAGCTCGCAGAAAACATTTTGATTACACATCTTAATGTATTTTTGAGTCTCGAGAAATCAGAACACAATAAAATGCATCATCTATATATATATATATATATATACAAAAATTTGGATGTAGAGCAAGCATTTTCGCCTATTGTTACGAGGTATTTCAACTCTTCTCGTCTTGATATAACTGTATCATAGTTTTTACATTCAAGATAAACTAACGTGATTAAAATCTATAAATACTTTGAATTATCATGTAAATCAAGAAATTTAAGAATTAATTCTTCAACAATTCATTAACATATACATATTTTTTTTTTCATTTCTACGTTACTTCATTTTCTATATTTATTAGCTCTCGAGTATATTAGAGCGTCTACAATTCTATAAAAAAATTGTTTTTATAAAAATAAAAAAGCTCGGATATAAAATTTATATTCAAGTTTATACACTTCAGATTAAAATATGCAATCCGTGAAAAGGTCCATTCAACCCTAAAGTTTTTTATTACTTCATTAATATTCATGATATTTATTATTTTGAGATTAAAATTTAAACTCAATTAGAAAATGAGGAAGTGAAGTTTTAATGCCTGTGTTCAATCATTAAAAAAAAAATAAAAGAAATAGAGAAAGGATTGCTTGCCTTGATTTTTTCACATTAACATGAGAAAACGACGTGTCTTTAGTAGTTGAGTGAGAGAAAAAGCTGTACGTGTACAGGCAAAGCGACATGATCATGTGTAGTCATGTCGTACAAAGAAAGATGCATCCCATTATATGAACCGTTAAAAGAGGACATCAGCCAATCGAATCTATCATGACGACCGAATAACAACAAGCCACATGCCAAATTATGCCACTCATGATTAAAGCCACCATTTAGACTTTCCATGGCTCCTGGGTCATCTCCAAAAGATGCGCCGACTGTAAATCCAAAAATAATAATAAAAATATTATTTTAGCTTTTCAATACTAGATATATTTTTTAAAAATATTAAATAAAATTATAAAATATTATTTTTTAAAAAATATTATTTTTATTATCTTGTAAAAATATCAAAACCTTACAAAATAATATTCATCACAATAATTTTTTTTTAAATCTATAATTTTTGTTTATAAAACTATTCTGATCTTATTATTTATTTTATGAGTTTCGTAATTTTGTTTAGATTTATTTAATTTTTTTATTTTTAAATTTTTATTTTTATTCTTTAATGCTATATTGATTGTAATATTTCGAGTTTTTTTTTTTAGATTCGTTAAATCATTCAAATTATATTAGATTATTAAAATAATTTTGTATAACATGTATTAAAATGCAATAAACTTTTTTAAACGACATTTTATCACTGTAATGCATATAAAAAATAATAATATTTACACTATTTAAAAATTTATATTATTAATTTGGCTCTTATAAAAAGCATCTCTCCCCTCAGATTCTCATAAGGTGACAATCTATGCATCATCATTGTCCACCTTGTCACCATTTCAATTCTCAATCTTGAGATAACACGGGATGATGTAGATGCGCTCATGATTGATGTGCACCATTGTGACATGACACACCATCATGGGCCTCCTCCATCTCCCTTCAATTATAGGCACAATTGATTTAGGAATTTCAAAACCTAAGAGTCTAAACTCGGATTTAATTTTAGTTAAATCAAATAACTTGATTAATTTTGTCAAACTCCATTATTAATCATGTCAAACTCAATTATATCAACAACTAAGAAAAAACAAAACAGTATTATTTTTGTAAAAATAATTAGTTTAAGTTTGTATTAACCTAAATCCAAATTTCTTTTTATAACTACGGTTAAGTTAAGAAGATAAAAAGAAAAAAAAATAAAATATATTATTCTTTTTATATAAAAACATAAATATATATTAGATAGATGGGCCCGCATCATATCATAGACGATATTAAATTTTTTTTTAATGTAAAAAAAATAAATGTTCAAGTAACATCAATGTTTTTAAATAAACAAAAAAAATATGAGACTCAGGTCATTAGCTTAACTGAGTTAAATAAACTCAGTTAATTCAACAAACTCAGTTAATTTAATAATATGATTAAAAAATTTGACAATAAATAAAGTGATTTTTTTAATAATTAATTATAAAAAATAAACTACCAATAATATAACTGGAAGAAAAAAAAATTTGTTAAAGACTCAACGTGGCTTTGTCATGAACTCCGCCCCACCATGAAAAAACAGCTCATCGAAATAACAGTTAAATAGTTAATTTATTCATTTTACTTTATGTTTAAAAAGTGAAATCCAAAAAAAGCCATAGACAACAGTTAAATAGTTTTTATTTTTATTTTTAAAAGCAGTTTAGTTATCTTATTATGTTTTAAAAAAGTAAAAAAATCTGGGTCTAATTAATTTAATAATAATTAATAAACATAATAAAAAGACTAAATTACCCAAATAAACAATCAAATCATTTTGTTTAAGAAAAAACAAATGGATTATTCCAGTATTCCGATCCAAATTACAATGAGCCCAGGCTAGTACAATGAAACCCTGATACGTATCCTCTTTTTTTTTTAATTGCTACACAACAAATAGGTGAACTTGTGAGCTGACACAACCAACAATGAATATTGCCTTCTTCCTCGCTCATGTATGGCCTCATCTCTATCGAGATTACAGTAACTTCACCAAAGGAGCTCATGGAAAGAAAAGACGAGACTTTCCAAAATGTTGATGAACTCAAACCCAAAACCTTAAGATGAATGAGTAACCCGTGCAAGAACTTAGTAAAATATATTGATCTCCCATTTTAGTTATTTTCAAAAGGTCCAAGATTTGCGTATAAATCAAGAAGTATCTACCAGACGATACTCGGGACATGCCCGTTGCGAAACAGGGATGAGCTATGAATTTAACAAGGGAAAGAAGGTCGAAGATAGGGGCTAGGGTTCCTCTTTTCTCTACAAAACTTATGCACAATAACAACCAACATATTACGAAACCGCATACAACCTTGTACTAAAACTCATATAGCTCACAATATACACTGGCAAATTAATAACCCTCTCACAACCAACATCACGCTGATTCTCCTCAACAAAGCTACGAGATTCATCCATGATTAGCGATCCAGGCGTTTACCATAATGTCATGTGAGAATGACCATATATGCAAGAATGGCATGCAAGGAGAAAACTCGAGGGCTGGATTGGTAACAGGAAGTGTAATGGTCATGAATTCTTTATCAACTTCCTTACTCTACTTCATCCATGGTATAAACAGGTAATTGCCATGACTTGGTATTCTTCTTTGGATCGTCGGTGAGGCTAAGATCATTATCATCTTCCTTGAATGTTTTAATGAATGTTTTGGCACCCATCAGAATAAGCCTTTCAATCATAAATAATTGATAGTTGTTCTCAATCACGGGATCCAGGATTCCGCTGTAGTTAGATGAATATGCCAATTTGTATCTGCAAAATATGAGCCACCAAAGTTCAACGTCAACTTCACCATCATATAAAAATTACAACGAAATTCTATTTAGCATTTTTTTTAAAGAAACAAAAGTCTCTTCCAGTTGCTGAAATGGTGGCAGAGATTTTCTACAAGATCCAAGATATCTCTTAAAAGGCATGAAGAGAGAGGCGTCAATTACAGAGAAAAGTAAGTAATGACTACAAAAAAAACTCATTGCAGCCATGCATCAGAACCATGTTCAACAATCAGATACAACCAACTTAATCAATGAGAAAATAGAAATGCCATACCAAGCATCCACACCAGTTGAGTTAATCATGCAAGATATTACTTCTGGATGATTTTTTTTCCATGATAAATTAGCAAGTTGCAATTAAGTAGTATTTGGAGAAACACAAAAATTAACGAAAGGATACAGAATCGTGAATTTATTTCTCTGTGCATCAATGCTCATCCCTAATTTATTTCTTTTTGAGAGTTTTCAGAACTGTACGTATAATCTGTCATGGCCAAATCATTTGTGCTACTTCACAGCTAAGAATTAGAGACTATAATTTTCATTTTTTTTAAGTTTGAGAAGGTTTACCTGGCAGCGAGAGGTGAAAAGAATCCTGGTGTCTTCTCATTTGAAGCAATAAAAAGAGTTCGTCCAGGTGGAACCCATTTTTCAATCCTGTGGAGTATAAACTCTGGACGTGTATCCCTGTCAAGATGAGGATGTAGGGTCCTATAAACACCAAACCTGTCCTTCCTGGTTTTTATTTTATCGCCTCGACGAACATGCATGGAATCATAATCACCAAGAAGTGCTATAACCTGTGCACATGAGATCAATTGCAGGTTAATCAAAACCTGTTTTAAAAGAAACACAAGCAGACAAATGGTGCAAAACAAGCAAAGAGAAATTAGCAATATCAATTATTACAGACCTTATCCGCAGCATCCCTTAAACTTTGTGATGCCATTGTAGGAAGAAAGGAATATGGCAACATTATAGCACCGCGGTTGTTTCGGTCCTTGCATTCCATGAACCTGAATGGCTATCATGATTAGGGCCTAGAAAGAAATATGCAAGATTCATGAATCTTGGAGACAAGTTATGTTATGACAAACAGCTACACTGAAAATAATAAGTGAAAACTTTTCTTTTTCTTTTTCCATAACTATAGCAGTCACGAATCTTTTCCTTTTCCTTTTTCATTTCCCCTCCAAATAGAGTAGTCCGCTTTCTATCCAACATTGGCTTATTAAAACGGTTCAAGTCACTACACCACTTGAAGAAAAACCAATCTTTTCATCACAGCCAGGCATTGTAGTCTGTTTCAGAACTTAAGAAAAAATGTCAACAAATTTTGTGCTTCAAGAACTATATTCATATTAATTGTGAAATTTCAAAAGCAATGCAGGAGAACTATCATTATTTACTCTACTCTTAAACTATTATCCAAACAAAAATACCAATTTTTCTTCCCACAATCACCACTACCCAATTTTCAAACAGCTCCTTTTCTTTTGAGACATTCAAGAGAAAAAAACATGAGAAAGCCAAAAGTATAGGCTAGCTGCATTCACTACCATGAAAGGGGGCTTGCTGTTCGATTAATGAGCAAGAGGTTCGAGTAGTGACTATTCTCTTTGAGATCAACCCGACTTACTCCTTCCACATGGGCCACTCCTCTAGCTCCCAACCTCATACTTGTCGATAGTACCCGAAACCAATCTTTTGAGTTGTCTAAGATTACAGGTACAGTTTCTGATATGAGATCCATATCATACAAAGTGTCCATGGCACAGGAGCTTTCAGCCCACCTGCCAAATAGAAGGAAGCAAGTTCAGATCATAGAACTTTTTAAAATGTATTCATTGATAAAAATGGAGGCAACCTGTTAATTCAATTAAAATTTTCTTTTCATAAGAATTGAAAAGCAAGCATACTAAAGAAAAGGTTATTGCACCCCGTACAAGATGTTGGATTTAACACACTAGACGCAATAGTTTAGATCTGGTAATAACAGTCCACATAATAGAAGTTCAATAAACTTGCCTTTCCTGTGGATTCAACTTGTCAGACTGATGAAGGATCCCCTTCTTATTGTGTATTGGATTGATACACATCCTTGAAGGCATCACAAAAGTTCTGCAACAAGATAATACGGCAATATAAGAAACATGAAAAAACAGACAATATCAACTCTGCAGCATCTAACCATACTAATCTTTACAGCTAAAAAATCCACAAAAAATATAGTTTCAATAAATCATAATTATTGGCTCATTTAATCACCACACACATTGAAATCAATCCTTGGGATTTCCATCATATTTCAGCCCCCTCCCCCCCCCCCCCAAAAAAAAAAAAAAAAAAGAAAAAAAAGAAAAAGAAGCACATTTCAACAAGTTCCTAAAAAATAAAATAATAATAATAAAAAGTTATTATTATAGCAACTCAAGCCCCTAAATCTCAAGCAATCTAGGTGCATAATACAGTTTCTTAAAAAGAGTCTCACGTGATCCAAAATTTGCTTATTTCAGTTAATCCAACTTTAATGTCATTAACACCTAAAACCCCCATAACTAAGCAAGTAATATACCAAAATCAATTCAATAGAAACAGAGCATAAAACCTAATACCAACAAAAACCCACCAAAAAAACACCAAATCCAGTACATTGAACACAAAAAAACATAACTTTATACACATAGCAAAAAGAAAAACACACCTATTCAAGAACATGGCTTCTTCAAGAGCACACCTAAGGCTAGACTCTTGATGACCCAAACCTTCACAAGACTCACAATGTTTACCAGGACAATCAATTCTGCTACCCCAATACAAGTACTTCTCATGAATTGTGTGCTGTCTATAGGGTTTGTTTGGTAAGTTCTTTATGGTTTTTGGAGATGAAAAAGAGAACCCATTTGTGGAAATTAGTGAAGAAAACAAGCACAATAATGCAATGGCTAAGATACAAAGTATTAAAGTGAGAATTGGGGATCTGAGTTTTGTTAAAGGTTTTGGCTTTAGGGGTTTGTTTATTGTTGCCATTGAAAGATTGAAGCTGCAGAGAGAGGTAGAGGGAGAGGGAGAGGGAGATTTAAGAGCTGAGTGTGAAGAGTGTTATTATTGGTTAACCTTAGATTTTTAGATTTTGCCAGGTCAGCATTAGTATTTTACCGGGCCGTTAAATTGAGTGATTTTTTCTTAATATAATAATGATTAAACTCACCCGGTCGTCCCAGCACAAGGCCCAGATTGGGCAATTTAATCCAAGCCAATAAAAAATTTAAAACAAAATCAAAGCAATAGTATTTTAATTTTTTAAAAGTAAAATCAAGTTTTGATTTAACTGAGCCAGTCTAATCTCTACTTAATCCATTGTGTCAATTGAATCAACTTTGAGTTGATATTTTTTTGACACTTGGCTCATGCTTAGGGATGAGTTGGCTATATCTGGATTAGGTTAGGTTAGACCGAGTTTAATGATAATAATTTTATTATCAAGTCAAGTGATTGTTTAATTAAAATACTTAATTATTTTTTTAAGGTATTCTCGTAACAATTTAAACTTTGAAGAATATTAAATCTAATTTCCTTATGTTTTTAGAGCATATTAACTTGTATATTCATGTTACACTATGAAGGACTTGATTTTTATTTTCATAAAAATATTTTTTATATCAATATATCTCTTATTTATCTTAGTCGACTTAATATTTTTAACTTGAGACATTGTTATGTAAAAAAAATAATTTTAATTGTTAAAGCAAGCTTTTAAAAAAAATCAAGATGATATATTCATATATTTTGTGTGATTAAAAGCTATAAAAATTATAAATTGATAAAATTATGTTACAAATCTATTTAAATATTTTAATAATAAATAACTGATTTTAATTAAATTTTCATAATAATTTATTATTATTATTATTATTATTAAATCAAATACAAAATAATTAAAAAATAATATTAAATATCAACTTCTCAATATTAAAATAAAATCATCTTCAACCATTATTTTAAAGTCAAATTATACTTTCTACTTGTTATTCGAATTGTTTTTGAATCCATCAAATCAACTAGATTATTTCAAGAAGATCCATGTATAGTTTAATTTTAAATTCAAGTTAAAAAATATCAAGTTAATAACTTTTAAAATTAATTTATTAAATTAATTATAATAACAATATCAAATAATTCATTCATATTCTTTTTCTTACTTTGTAAACTGTATTGACTTACAATATTAAAAAGAAAAGGACTAGTCCATGTTAGCTTTATAGTGTGAATTCGAAAAGTTAAAAAAAAAAAAAACACATATATTTGAACATCATGTCAATCTTTTAGAATTCAAACTACTTTACAAATTCACGGGTGAAATTATTATTTTTTAATTAAATATGATCCAACATTTTAATTCGTTTTACTAGAGTTTGAACTATATTAATTCCACTTGATACTATCATTTCAATCAATTCAAAAATAAATTAACTTACCCCTAAAAATATATGAAGATAAAATTAAAAAAATAATAAAATTAAAAAAAACCTCATAACTAAATGTTTTGTTAATTTGGACTTAAAATTAAAATAGATAAGAGGTGTTTCGATATGATTTAGTTGACTTGATCGGTCCAAAAACAATCTAGAAAATTATTAAAATATATATATATAGATAAAATTGAGAGAAAAAAAATTAAAACAGTATTTAAAAAAAATAATAAAAAATTAAATCGAATTTTAATCAAATTGAAAGTTAATTAAATAGGTTACTCAGATTTAATCAAATCAATTCTCATCTAGTTTTTTTTAAACTCTACCAAGTCAGTTAATCCATTAGGCAATGCAGGCTTGCTAGTATTCAGATTGTCATGCCTGAAATGCAGATTCGACTAAATGCTGGAGTCTTCTTCCCTCTTGGAAATGGATCGCAAGTTCTTCATGAACACATTTATTCATAGGCAGCATCAAACGTTTTACGTGAATCATGGAGCGTTGACAGTAATTCTTAAATACAAAATTAACATTTTTTTTGGTTACAAGAAAAAAGATTTGAACTCGAAACTTCATAGATACCAGTTGCATTAAGAACTCATTGAGTGGGCGAAGATCATTATTACGAGGGCAGTTCAATGGTCATCATGTGGAGTGCCAACCCAACAGTGCACCATCATAAAAAGTAGACGTGAGCAGATAGCAGTACTGTTCCAGTGTCTAGATCATCATTGAGAGACAGGAAGTCAAGAATCACACCACGAAAATGTGTGATTCTACAGTTCTGAAAGTTATTTCGAACTCCTTGTTTTGACGGAGTTGGTAGCGAAATGGCAACAGGAAGAATTACTGTTTTAGCTTGGAATTGGAAATGCTGAAAAAACCATCTGAATCGATGTTCTGTGGTTTGATAACTTCATGCAGATCACATGAAGGATTTATTAGAAAACTTAGTGCGATGGGTACACAAGGATAGACCCAAAAACACAACTCACTTCAAGTTTAAAGCTGTCTGCTAACCCTAAATACACTTTTCTGATCTACCCTCATCTGTACAATCCTCTAATCCCAGGTGCACCAATCATAGAGAAAAAAAAAAAAAGACTTATATAGGTCAAGAAAAAAAAAGGTGGAAAACATACTTAACAAGACATCATGCCTTGGCTTCATCGGCAGGGCATGCTGTATTGACTGAAGTTTCAGCTTACAGCACCCTTTGTGATGATCAAGAGAGCATGAGACTGTTTTGGGTGATCATGCCGTTGACATTGCAGTTCTTGGTGAACAAGGACAGTGGACAAAATAGTTCGTGTTGGTAGGATTCATTTCAAGCCTTCTGAAATGTTCGTGAAGAAACTCCATGGAGAAGCCTGACAAACCCCAAGAAGCTTAGTTTCCCATCTGAATGTCTTATCCAGTCCTGGAGAACCACATGAACTGGTACTGATGGGCTAAGGCCAAGTTCCTGAAAACAGAGAAACAAATAAATTTTAGTACTTTGATTCAATATGAAGAACAAAACATGTCTCTAAATAGAGCAGACTTGCTTCATCATCGAAGTTTCCCTTTCTTGGAGGAGGAAACTACCCAGTAAAATAGACCTGTACCTCCATTTTTCTATGTTCTTAGTAAAAAATTAGATGATTAGAAACTTCAAATTTGAGTCTTTGACACAGTAATCACCTTGTCTTGTAAATTGCAAGAGAATTTGATCAAAAAGGTCATACAGGAGTGAGAAATTAATTTGGACCAACCAGTCCAAAACAATTATCAAGGACTTCAGCAGTCAAAGAACATACCGAGGCAAGCTCCTCTATCATAATCGGTCTGTTGCCATCCTTCTCGAACAACTCATAGGCACGCCTAGCATGTTGCTCCCAACAATCCACTCCTTCCAGCTGATGCACACTTATGGCAACAGCAGAAAATTCTTCAAAATCCAATTTTCTGTATTGAAGAGTACTAATCTGAAGCACACAAGAGCAGACAATTAACTAGAACTCTATATCAATTCTTCTGATAAATAAATTTGATAGAATAGTACAAACAATTAAACAAAAAAAGCACATTAACAAATAAACAGAATATGTGTTAAGCATTACCATATTAACATAATCAAGGACCCTGGAATCCTTCATAGCATCTGTAGAGTGCTTTATTACTGCCTGAAAATACCAACATCTTTCAGAATGACATGAGAAACACAAGTACGCATGAAAAAGAAAAAAAAAAGGTGGAAGAGAAAGAGCTCACTGTTTTGAAGTTCTGCATAGAAATGAAGCCATTTTTGCTTGGCCCCAACAGTGTAAATTGTTCCCGCAGGTAAGCTAGCTGAGCAACTGTTAATGTCTTCGCCAGAGCCTGTCAAAAACAACAAGTTTGTGACTTTCACAGTAAGTATTAAGATTTTTATGAAGGACATTATACCAAAAAAATAAACAAGTTTTCGTCTCCTCCAGCTGGAATTGACTTTTGGCTCATGATGCAGACAAACTCTACATAATTGTACCCGTTGCTTTATGCACCCATGTGCTCAGTGTCTAAAACCAGTACAACAACACCATGCATTGAATGATCCTATATATCCATTTTTCGGGAATTGGCAGTACATTTTACAATAATCCTCAATAAATGCAGTCTTTTCTTTTCTTTTTTCTCTTTGTTTTTTAGGGGAATAAGACAGCACATAAACTTCAGATGGTTGACTGGATCACAGACAATTTAACTTTGAACAAATAGCATAGGACTCGAGAAAAAAAAAACTGGCCACTTCCCAAGTCAAATCAATATACATTTGAGTTGCAACTAAAAAGGGAGGACACAGGATCCTACTTACCCCCAATGCAGATTTCCGAAGAGAAGATGAGCTTATATAAGCTTTTACAAGCTTGTATACTATCATATCCAACGGAATTTTTAAGTCATGATGATTAGCCAGCCATGGGTGACCTAAACATAAAAATGACACCTTAGAATTAAATCGTTGACCACATATATTGGGTGATCAAATAAGGACTTTAACTTTGGGAACTTACTCAGAGCCTGAGCAGCGGTTAGTCTCTTCCGATAGTCCTTGTTCAACAGCCTCTTCACAAAATCTATTGCTTCAGGGGATAAAGAAGGCCAAGGAGCTTCATCAAAGCTTGGATCTGCTTTCAAAACAGCTCGAAAGATGCCAGATTCTGTCCGGGCCCAAAACGGTCGGCTACCACATAGAAGAATATAAGCAATTACACCAATACTCCACATGTCTGCCTCAGTTCCATATGATCTGTGTAGAACTTCGGGAGCTACATAATATGCACTTCCCACGATGTCATTTAACCTCTCATCTGCAATAGTTTCAAATAGTCAAAACTCCCATCCACCATTGAATCCCCCTCCTCCCCATTCCCCCCCCCCCCCCAAAAAAAAAAAAAAAAAGGAGAGAAAGGTGAATAGCTGTATCCAGCAATGCTAACCTAGCTTTACATAGTCAGAGAGTCCAAAATCAATGGCTTTCAATGGGGAATTCTCCTCCTTGGTGGTAAAGAGAAAATTCTGAAATAAATAGCAGAAAACAATTAGAAAAGAAAGAGGATATGCCAGAATGGAAGCACATATACTGTCTTGTTCAATCAATTGCACAGCTCTAATAATGAATCAATCCATTGATCAAGAACAGTAATTAAACAATCCATCAGTGAAGGAACGTAGAAAATATCCCTGATTAAGAAAAGTAACCATACAAGAAAGCATAGCATGGGCAAAGTGGACACTTCTGACCTTCATTTAGTAGCATTAAATATGTTTAAAGGGAATAAGATGTAAAAAGTAAGAACTCAAAACTCTAAGGGAAATGGCAATTTGCAATCTTATTTATCAAAGCTCCATCTCAACCACATGGCAAAAAAAAAAAAAAAAAAACAAGAAAAGAAAAGAAAGAGAGAAAAGAAAATTAAGAGAGAAAGATCTGCAACAATTATTGAACTTCTTAATACATGAACAAAATGCAACATTCCACATTAAATGGAGGCTAAAAAACTGCATCCAGACTGTAAAAAAATCAAAAGTAACATTATCAGAAGTTATGATTATTTTTGTTAACTGCTTACCTCAGGCTTTAAGTCTCGATGGACAACACCTTGGAGATGACAGTAGGCAACCACACTTAATATCTGAACCATAACAGTCTTTGCATCTTCTTCTGAGTATTTTCCACCCCTGTATAATATGAAGAGGATTTCAGCCAGTTAGAATGTCACACAACAAGCCAGGGATATACCATAAAGAAAACATTTGAGAGTACAGTACCTTGAGAGTATCCTATCCAATAATTCACCGCCTTTGCACAACCTAAAGAACAAAAATATATGTAGATGGTAAGTTCCACATGTGTAACTTTTTTGTCTGAAGTCTATGCTATTATAAACATCAAAACTGAACTAACCGATGGATTAACTTCTTATTTCAGTTCTTTTGCTGCTTGATAATTAGATGCAAATGTGTTACAAATGACAACCATGCAAATGTACCAAAAGACTCGTATAGTTATATTTTCCATGTGTTTTGGTTAACATGAAGATTGTTTATCAGTCAACTCCATCAAGCTTTTCATTAAAAGCAAAATTGATCAAACATGGCAGAATAATTTATATAATTGGTCTACATTTTTTTGACATTGATTATCAACCGGCCAAAAGGCTTATGAAATTTGAATTGTAAGTCCTTCATGCTTGTAAAATTCACAAAGACATGGAGGGGTTAGTATCATTAGTTAGTTACTTGGCTTATCTGATTTTCCTTATCTTTAGTCATTTTCTTGACAGTCATTATCACAGTTTGGAGCCATAAACATTATAAATGTATAACCAGGGCAAAAGTAAAACAATCGAATGTATTTACAAAAAAAAAAAAAAAACAAGTGCAGACAAAACTTACTCCATTACAACATAGACATTGTCATCATCTTCGTAGGCATCATAGAACTGCACTAGATTATTATGTCCCGTTAGAGCCCGTAATATTTTCACTTCACGTCTCACATCCTCTATAGCAATTGCAGTGGTCATCTGTAAAACATTGCCCAATATACATGAGAACAACAACTCATTGGTTTCTACAGTCAATGGTCAAAAGGACTATCATTCGTGACATAAATATGGTATCCTCATACTAAGGCCTCAACCATGTAAGACAAATGCGACTGTCATTGGTTTCCACAGTCAATTTCCAAACAGACAAATAATACAAATAGTGATCCTTGTACCTTTGCCCATTAATTCAGAACAAAAATGGGATATGCTTTCACAAGTAGATTGATATTAGCAACATGGAGAATATTACAGAATACATTGTTTGCATTGGATTAAGCTATGGTATAATATCATTATCATGAAGGGGCAATAACTACCTAAACTTTATGGTCAATCAGACAAAAAAAGAGCATTGAATTCAATTATCACTAACTAAATTAGAGCCATAGTGACCCGCAACATGTTTATCTTGAGCCTGGATTGCCTAAACATTAAATTGAGCCTCCATTAATAAATGTTGATGCACCAAATAACAAAGAAAGGCAATGTTAAGCTACAAATGTCCTAACAAAAGAGAAGCACTGCGTATCTCAGGAAGGACCTCGAGCAAATCCATCATTCTTATCATACCCAAAGAACAATAATTGTAAAACAACTTTAACATAATAAGTAAAACCCTTTTATACATAACACATAGCACAGCTGAATGTAATCCTACACTCCTCCACTATCACAAAAGAAGATAGACAGATCAGTTACAATTACAAATAGCAGCCAAAATTGCATTAAACCTCTATAGATGCTAAATAGCAGCCACAAAAGAGAGATGCGCCTACAAACATAAAAACAAATCACATCTATACATGAGTACAACACATAACAATTAAAACATCCGAAATTTTAAGCTAATCTAAGGAATTACTCTAACAAATAAAAGCTAGTCAAAATCAAAAGATCATAATCAATGAGAGGTTTAGAACTAAACCTTGGACTTCGGAATAACTTTGACTGCCACATCCTGGCCTTTCAAGCTCCCTTTCTTTGCCTTAGCAGAGCAAGTATACCCAAAATGTCCACGCCCCACTTCCTCACCAAGCTCATAGTGACTCACAAACTGCTTAGAAAACCCAAAATTCTTGTCCAAAGCAATATCACTTTCACTTCCCTCAGGAATTGAAGCTTCGTTAGGCTTAACAGAGCCATGCCTTCTTGCAAGTAATGCACGTATATGCTTTGCAGGAGAAGGAGGTGGAAAAGGCCTCTTGAAAATCCTCAAAGGAGTGGAGCTTACACTTGATATAGCAGGTGAAGTCTTGAAGAGACTTGGTAATGGACTTGGACTGTAAAAGGGAAAGTTTGAGGTCTTGCTAGTGTGTGAATTTGCTGGCTGTGTTGAGTCTGTTTCAATGGAGAGTGTGTTGTTTTTGGATTGATTTCTTTGGAGCTCAATGGGTTTTCCATGACAAAGTCCCATGGAAACAAAACCCAAAACAGAGAATTCAAGAAATCACTTAAAAATCAAGGAAGTTTAAAACTTCGATCAAGAAACTCAAAGAAAAGTAAAGAGATTTAGACCATTTGAAGAAAACAAGAAAACAAAGAGAGTGAGTGACTAAATTCAAGGATTTGAGGCCAAAGAAAGAAATTTTCACAGTGAGTTATACAAGAAGGAGAATTAAAAAAAAAAAGGGTACGGATATCTAGACAATTTGAACAAAAAAAAGAAGTCAGCAAGAAACTGAATTCAAGACTAAATTTTTACAATATGATCAAGAGAACCCAGAAATGATTGGCACTGTAAATTCCAAAGCACAAGAATTTGCCAGCTAATTTGGATTGAAAAGGTGGGAAATTTAAAATAGAAATTGAAAGGGTGGGAAAAAAAGAAAAGGAATTGGACTTTACTGATCAAAGAAACAAGTGCTTGGAAAGAAAGGAAGAGACAAATAAATAAGCAGCAAATTGTTGGAGAAGAAGGGAGAAGGGATCAGAGGACGAGAGAAACAAAAGAGAGAAAACTGCGAGGGAATTATATTCCAGGAGAGAAAGAACGGAGCGAGAGAGGGGCAAAAGCACAGGGAAAAGTGAAGAAAAGATGCTTAGCAGAGGCAGCAAGAAAAGGGAAAAAAGAGCACAAGGCTTCTTTTCCTTGCTTTTTTGCAAACTCTCTTTGCTTCTTTGTTTTCAATTTTATTTTCAATTACATTTTTTCTTTTTTGTGTTTGTGTTAGCAATGGTTTTTGGCCTTTTTTGTGTAAGGAAATATCAGCTAATTTTGTGGATTGATGATTGTCTTCTTCTTCTTCTTCTTCTCTTGTTGTAAAATAATAATGGAAGTGGGGTTGGAGTGTGGATCCTTCCAGCCTGTCCTTATTGATCCCAAAATAACCAGGATGGATGTGGTGGGTTTTTCTTGCATTGTTGATTATATGTTTTCACATTTTTCTTTTTTCTTTCTTTACAGTTAAAGAAAACTGAGCTTCCATTGTCTTGTGTATTCCACCTTTGACCTGCTTTTGTTGGGCTTTGAGAGCTTTTGTCTTTCTCTTTTGTTTCTCTTTCTCGTTCTTACTTTTCCTGCAAAACTATTCACGTACTTCCCACTAATTTGAAAATGTGAAAAAAAAAAAAAACAAACTGGGTATTTGGGTAGTCGGCCACTAACATAGTTATTAAAGACATAATTACAGGCGATGTAACTCAGGTTTTGAGTTTATTTCCTGAAGTTTAAGTTCGTGTTTTATAAATTTTAGAGTAATTAAAAATTGATATAATTATTGATTTTAAAATTTGTGAAATTAGTTGGGTACATGCAAATTAATTCAAACATCAACATTAATAAAAAAAAATTATACAATACGAGAGTTGTGATTATATCAACTCATAAATCATAATATTAATTAGATTAATTAGATTAATCATATTAGTTGGAAAACAAAACTTTTATTTGTAACATTTTCCCAAACCACCATACGCTCATACACAGTATTTGAAGATCCTTGCTCACATCTCTGAAATCTGGCCTCGGTTCTTGAATTGACAGTAGACTTTTTAGCCAACCTAATTCTGTTTAAAATATAGAATATTTTCATCTAATTTAATTCCAAAATCTCACTTAAAAATGTTCTTTTTGTTCATATTAGATCATCTACTTCCAGGGAATAAAAAAAATATTAAACTGCAAGCATTAATTTTTGCCATGAAAGCTGACCTAAACGCAACCACATTTTGATGCTAAACATCTGTGCTTAAATCAGAACATAATTGCCAAATTAAAGCCATCATTTATTTTACTGAAAAATGCACTGCACATCCTTAAATTGTAGGGTACTTGCCCTCTTATTCAAGAGGGCTTTTCCTCAAAAGTAGTTGCATCTACTTTGATGCCACTAAATAAAAAGTAATGGTGTCACTGAAAGAGGCTCTTTTTTTTAATTAGAGTCGAGGCCAGGCTTCAAACCCTTCACCAATTGGAGTCTTATGTCCATCCCACCGCATTTAAAATGCTGAAAAATCAATTTATTTATACAATAATATGGCTGCTTTTGCTCGAGCAAAACTTGATTAATACGTAAAGAAAAGACAATGGCATCTGATTCAATTGAAGCCTTTGGAAACATGGCTTGCAAGGGCTAACTTTTGGTGGTAGTTGACCTATGTTTGCTTCTTCAGTGTGCAAGCTTGTGCTCGCTTATCTACAATGCAATTGCAGTGTACGAGAACAAATCATCAGAGTTATGCTCCTTGAATCTTTCAATACTTTTCTTACCAATTTCAACTATAATTATTAAAAGGATGCCACATATGCAACGAGTTTATTCGATTTATTCAAAATAATATTGTTTCAAGAAAATATTTAGAAAAATTAAGATAATATTATTTAAAAATAAAAACTAAAAAAATTAAATTAAGTTTTAATTATATCGTTAATGTTTGACAAGATCTATTCCCGCCAAGATTATTTTTTTAAGCCTAGCTCACACACTAGATCTTAAATCGATCAGATCTCGAGTTGAGTTATGTAGTTAGATCAGGTTTATGAACACTGATTTCAAAAGAGATTGGATGAGAGATTTATAAACTTGCACTTGGATTTGGATTGCACAATCAAAAGTTGTTTGTTGGAAATTAGTGTGTGTTTCCCACAATTTTCTTACTTTTTAGGATTTCTAAGGTTTGAACACGGCAAGAAAAAGACACCATCCATGCTTAAGCATTGAATCGCCTTGTGTTCCTCGAAGACATGCATGTCCAGGAAGACAGAGAAGCATCTAGAGATGAATTCCTATGAGCTTCCTTCAATGGTGATCATAGATTTGGTCACGGCCTTGAGGGTTGCAAGTAGAGGGGGTATTATCATCATGTTTCGGGTCGGTTGGCACTTGTAATGAGAGTCATAGCATAGCCCCATCTAGACCAACCTCCATCAAACAATTTGAAAGAAGCTTAATTTAATGCAACCATTTTAGAAGAACCATTCCATCAATGCTCTCCTTTATTAACTAGGCAGATACCCGTACTTGTCTTGTTCCTTTTTTTATTATTTTTATTTTTTATTTAATTTTACTTTATTATAATTTATAGATAATGTATTGTAGCAACAAAAAAGTGCATGTTTTGGAGACGAATTTTACTTTAAATAAAAAAGAAAGAAAGAAAGGTTGGGGGGGTGTATACCACTCTAGTTATGTTGCATGCAGCCCTAGCTAAGATTTCAACATCTTCCAAAATGACATCAATGTTCTTGATGATAAACCATATTGTATAATATATTTTTTTCAAAACATTTTAAGGCATGCAACATTCAATTTTCAAACTATTCTTCCCTCTATTTGACACCAATTAATTATACCTTATGAAAAGTATGATTGCGGTCCAAGTTTGAATGTATATGATTTGTATTTGGATTTGAAATCAAACTAATCAACCTCCAAAATCCAACTAAAATAAATATATGATTCCATGTGAATGTCATTTTAGCATCTTGATGACAATTTTAGCTACTAGATGTTGATTGTTGACCTTTCTAGTATGGTTCTCTCTATGCTCTCTCTCTCTCTTGCAAAATTGGGAATAATGGGAAACCTAGGGTTTTACTCTACATTACAACATTGCCATCTTAAGAGCCAAATAAACACACTACTGTATTCAGTAATGGCGAAATGATGAAGGTTTAAAAGTAACTATACTTGAACCTAATTAATCATTTTAATTCAACTGGTAATGCCCTTGTGTATACAAAACAAGAGGTGCACTTGTATATGATCTAGACTAATGAACCAGATCCCATAAAAAAAAACTCTCTGAAGTTAAATTTGACGTATTAGAAATATTAATATTTTATTATTTTATTATCGTTTCCTTGGAAAATGATTGACAAAAACCTGTAACAATTTTCATCGCGACAAAATATTTTCAATGGATAATTTTGTTTTTCTTTCAGTTTTCTAGTAGTGGTTCCCTCTCATCAAATCGTCGAGGTCCAAACTCAAAAGCCTTGCATGGGACGCAAATCGGCAAAAGAACAAATGGAAGTAAAAGGGCTTTTGAAAACTGAAACTGCGCACCATATATACCAAGCATGACAAGTCCTCCCCTTGTTCATGTGAGTTTGACTTCAACATGCCATAACGATACAAAAAATAACACCAATCCAAACCCACAAGATGATCAAGTGCGCAGTCCATATACAACCCACATAAGAAAACCCTGCCGTCGAACTTACCCATTTCCTCGATATCAAAAAAACTAGTCTCAACTATTCCATGATTGTGATTTCGTGAATCACTTGGCCAAATCAAACCTTTCTATTCGTGTGTGAGTGTGTGTAGATCCAAGCATGTCTTGGATTCTTGACAGCTGAATTATTATTTGGTACAACTCATCACACCTGCTTGATTACACTCACAAGCTTACTGCAGGCAATACGTTTGACAACTAACCAAGGCGCTCTCCATCCTAATCAAAATTTTTAATTCTGGTTTAAGTTTGCTTCTATGATAAGTTGTTCGATTTTAATATATAACCCATGTTTCCATCTGTCAAGTTAATTAATGGAGCGATCATACGAAAATGCATTTCATGTCTGAAATGTTTTTGTGCATTGAGGATTAATTTGAGGGTGGATTGCGACGACGTACGACAGAACCATCATATTCCGAGCAAAAATGTAGTGGAGAGGCAATGGCTTGGTACGTATTTCACGTGGTTTACTAATTAATCTTTCATTTAAAGGCCTACAATAATATATAAATCAAGGTTAATTAATTAGTAGTCAAAATACAAATAGATCAGAATATCAGAGAGAGACCCTTTGAAGCCCCTGGCCGTGTAGTGACAAATTTCCTGGAAGGGAAGAGGAAAAAGACGATAAATAAGAACCTCATACCATTAGATTTGGTCAGCTCTCCTCTTGGGCCACCAGAGATAAGAACGATATGCCCCAAAATATAGGCAAAACATAACAAGGACTTGAGTGATGATGCCTTTATCTTTGATATTGAGTGGAGCTTTGTTCTATGAAAAAATACATATTCTTATTCCTTGATTCTCTCCTCCCCACCTCTCCTTTTTCAATAGAATAAAGTTGATGATCAAGGAATGGTGGCAGAGGGAAAAGATAAAAATATATTTGTATAATAAACAAGAGAGTTGGTGTGTATGAATTAAAAATTGCATGGGAACATGCAAGAACATGGTATACAGATGTTTCCAAGGCAATGCGAGCGAAAAATTCTTCTAGACGAGGAAGACAAAGCTAGCCATTTTAGTCAAATGTTTTGTTAATACCCACACTTGATAGTGAGAATCCTATGGCAAAAACACAAAGCGCTAATCGCGATAAAAAGCAGCTTCTCCAATGTCTCTTTCTATAATATTACATCTTTCTCGCAAGCCATCAATTACATCCTTACTGTAATGAAGAGATGTGTTGAAACTAGCTCTTTTTGGGCACTGTGTGATGCCTTGAGATATGCTATTTAACTAAAATAAAACAACAGTAATTTTGAAGACTAGATAAAAAAAAAAAAAAAAAATTGACCACTTCCTTGTAGTTGGTTTTAATTAATGGTTAAAAAAGTCTCAGAATTAAGCCTTAAGAAAATTAAAATTTCTATTTATTATAACTACTTTTTATTAAATTTTATCTTATATAAAATATATTAAATTAACATTTCAAATCAAAAGAGATAATAATATAAAATTATTCTTAAAACTTCATTTCAATAGTTAGGATTGCATTAATTCTTTAACACGATCACTATTTATAAAAAAAGATTATATTTATTTTTCCAATTAAACTTTGAATAATGAAAACAGTATCTTTTATTATATATTCTGAAGTATTAAATCTTGCTATTATATTTTATGTGAACATGGTGCTTGACTAACTTGGTAGCCCTACTACCCCCACTATATATATATATATATATATATTTTCCCTTTTTTTTTTTTTGCAATTAAAAAGTTTACTTGGAGTGTAACAAAGAGATTGAGACTCGCTAATTGTTTGCTTGGCACAGCAAGTACCCTGAGAGACTGTCATTAATTAATTACTATATGCATCGATCTAATGATAATTTTTAACCCTACTTTATCTTTCATCATATGATATCGTTAGGTGACCCACTACAGACAGTTGTCATTTTGCTACTCAAAAATCCTCTGACCAGGAGAGGGAAGGGAAAGGGACAGCCGTTTGGGTGCCCAGAGAGACTTTGATCATTGAAATTATCACATTTAGGGGTCCATTCTGTAATGTTCATCGAAGAATATGGCACCTCATGGTTTTTTTTTTCCACATTGGATTTCTTTTCACAGGCGAGGGCAATAATCTGTTGATACATGTTGAAATTATTGTGGTATTGTGTGCAAAGTATTTTTTAAAATAATTATATATATTATTTTTAATATTAGTATAAAAATATTAATTTTAAATTTTTTTATGGTAAATATTCTTATCAGCTTGTTGATTCTTGCTGATTATTCCTTGCCCAGATGATTTATTCCCTGGAGACTTCATTGGGATTAGAGATTCTCTGCCAAAACCTCACCAAAATGCAACTTTGTTGATTCACTTTGTTTGATTTTATTCCACCACCACCACCTCTAAGCATCTTATGCCTTGTGTTTGCAAAAGCCAGGGACAGGGCATAATGGGTCCTTTGAGCAATATATTTGGACATGTGGAATCAGGATCATGGTTTTCAAATCCCCAACGAGGAGAAAAAAGGCAACGGCAATTCCAAATCCTATCCTCTAAATTGTTTATTTTCTGTATAAGCTCCCCAAAGAAGTTTTTTGTTTTTGGTATCATTTTCTAAAATCTGTGCAATCTTTCCATTTCCGTAAAACAAAAGAGAGGCCATTGATGTCAAAATAAAAAGATCTACGAAAATTTTACATCTTACTATTTGTTTTAAAGTTGGAATCTTTCTAATGGAATAAGTAAGCATTTCTTCAAATTTAAAATAATCTTGAAGAAAATCTTCATAAAATCTTGAAAAGTGTGGTGATTTTTATTTTTAAACGTGATTCGCTTGGAAAAAATATTAAATTAATATTTTTTTTAATGTTTTTGGATGATTTTGATGTTCTAGTGTTAAAAATAAAAAAAAATCATTTAATATATTTTTTAAGTAAAAAATATTTTTTAAAAAAATATCATATTTTACAATACACTAGATGTTTTCTCTAGCATTCATGGTCATTTCTCTTATGTGATGCTTTGTTTGAGGCCTCCAGGTAAGACCTAGGCTGGCTCCATCATTCGTGATGGATGGCTCGGTTCCAAATAGCTTTTACATTTTGTTACGGGACATCTGTTAGTGGGCTTAGTTTTAAAGACTTTCTAGGTCAGGTCACAGAGGACTTTAGATGGTGGAACTTTTTCCATTTTTGGATTTCTGATCGGACCGAGTTGAGTTCTCTTTTGATAGCAGACCCAACTGAGAATTGCTTGGGCTCAGTTTAAACGATGATGCCATGTAGTGAGTGCTGCTTAAGGTTCATGTCAGCTATTGCATATACTGTGATGGTTTTGTTTATAGAAAACTTTTTTGCATTACTGTCAGAGCCAATTCTGAAACGTTGCCTGATGCTCCAGGATTTTCTCAAGTCTATGCAGACGGTGATAGCAATCCAGCACAAGTTGACCGTGAGCTCTAAAGATCCTTTATCGGTATGTTTTATGACAAGTGAAGACGTGATCCTCGTGAAAAGAGAAGTGAGAATTAACTTGCCCACAAATTAATATCTGTAAATGCAAATGCAGGGAATTCTACTGATATATGATGGCTTCAATATTGGCCCTCCAAGTGTCAAGTGCATATATATTATGAAGGTTAGAGGAAATAAATGAGAGCACAAGGAGTCTAGAGAGATCCCAGATAGGATTGATGTTGAGTGGAAGGGAAGGCGCAGCTTCCCTCCATTGCTTAATCCTCCACAGTTCCTTGAAGCATTGCTAGATAAGGAAGGAGGTCGTCAAAGTTTCAGAAAAACTATACGAGCATCCTCCTGTGATTGCAGTGATTTCAATAGGAGATGAGCTTGGCTAGGAGATCAATTGTTGAGAATGATATATATTCTCAAATAAATGGAGCTGTGCAGTGATTCGCTAGGATGTTTTAGACATGTTTTGAGAGTGTCGTTGGACCGTATTTTTTATTATTTTAATATGTTAATATAGAAAAACATTATTGAAAAATATTTTCAAGCAATTTTTTTTTATATCAACCTCAAACACATTCAAACAACCTCTTAGTTGGAAGGAAATAGCAAAGATGCATGATAATTCTAATATCTTTCAATTTATTCTAAAAAAAATATTGAATTGAATTATCAAAAAATAAATAAATAAATTTATACTGTATTTTAAGCAAATGATTTTCTTCAATATTAAACAAGATGATAATACAGTGTCATCTCCCAATTTTTGCCTCAAAGAAAAAAATCACAAAAAATCAGGGGGGAAAAAAGCAAAAAAAAGAAAAGAAGAAAAGGAAAAGAAGGACGTGGGCTGGACTGGACAGCTTAGGGGCCCTGGCTTGTTTATGTCCAAGCCCATTTGTCAATAAAAACAGGAAAATCTAAAGTGACCAGCCCTTTCCTTCTATGTACACACACCCTAACTCCCGCGCGCGCACAGAGGCAAACAACAGCCAGCCCTAATAGAGAGCCTTTGTCCGCAACATGTACTGCCCAGAGGTTCGCCGCACCTTAACGCGCCGTCTGCTTTTGACCCGCTATCATCATGTCAGTCCCTCTTCTTGTCATCCTTTAACATCTTGATCCTCGATTTGATAATTGAGCTATAGAAAACCCTCTGATCTTTTGATTGTTGGTCTAGATTTTAATTCATGTTTTGTGTATAATATATATTTTCTGCTTCAAATTACTCTTAATAATTATGTATCATATTTTCACAACTTGAATAGATTATTTTTATATTCATTTAACTTGAAAATCAGCATAATAAATATGTGAATAAATGATTAAATTGAAAGGTTAGTTAGGTTAAAATCAAACTAGACAAAGAGGTTACAGAACTACTAGG